>Ga0164243_10013120_pt1 | contig 11684 bp, 9 predicted proteins | sample OricompcompostOP_FD_108781 | JGI IMG/M metagenome (GOLD analysis project Ga0164243, IMG submission 108781) | Organic Plus compost microbial communities from Emeryville, California, USA - Original compost - Organic plus compost (OP) | ecosystem: Engineered > Solid waste > Mixed feedstock >...
GCGCCGCCGCTCCTCGATCACCTCTTGGCGGCCGACCAGCACCGGCCGGGCGAGGTTCTCGTCCACCACCGTCTGGGCGGCGCGCAGCACGCGCTCGTCCTCGCCGTCGCCGTAGGCGATGCGGCGGCGGGCGTCGCGCGCCCGGGCGAACACCGGCCGCATCAGCTGGCCGGAGCGGTAGACGTACTGCTCCAGCTGCGCGCGGTAGGCCTCGAAGTCGGCGATCGGCCGGCGGGCCACGCCTGAGTCCATCGCCGCGCGGGCCACCGCCGGCGCGATCTGCAGGATCAGCCGGTGGTCGAACGGCTTGGGGATGATCGAGTCCGGCCCGAACAGGGCGGTGTCGCCGGAATAGGCCGTGGCGGCCACGTCGCTGGCCTCGACGCGCGCCAGGCTGGCGATCGCCTCGGCGGCGGCGATCTTCATCTCCTCGTTGATCTCGCGCGCGCCGACGTCCAGGGCGCCGCGGAAGACGAAGGGGAAGCACAGGACGTTGTTGACCTGGTTCGGGTAGTCGCTGCGGCCGGTGGCGACGATCGCGTCGGGCCGCGCCTGCCGCACCAGCTCCGGCAGGATCTCCGGCTCCGGGTTGGCGAGGGCGAGGATCAGCGGCTTGTCGGCCAGCAGCCCCAGCCACTCCGGCTTCAGCACCCGCGGGGCCGACAGCCCGAGGAAGACGTCCGCGCCCGGCAGCACGTCGGGCAGGGTCCGGGCCTTGGTGTCGCGCGCATAACGAGCGACGTTGGCGGGCAGGTCGTTGCGGCCGGCGTGCACCACGCCGGCGATGTCCGTCAGCGTGACGTTCTCGACCTTCAGCCCCATGCTCACGAGCAGGTCGACGCAGGCCATGGCCGCCGCCCCGGCGCCCGAGGTCACCAGCTTCACGTCCTCCAGCCGCTTGCCCTGCAGCAGCAGCCCGTTGCGGACCGCCGCGGCGCAGACGATGGCGGTGCCGTGCTGGTCGTCGTGGAACACCGGCACCTGCATCCGCTGGCGCAGGCGGCGCTCGATCTCTAAGCACTCCGGCGCCTTGATGTCCTCGAGGTTGATCCCGCCGAAGGTCGGCTCGAGGGCGGCGACCACCTCGACGAAGCGGTCCACGTCGGTGGCGTCCACCTCCAGGTCGAAGACGTCGATCCCGGCGAACTTCTTGAAGAGGACGGCCTTGCCCTCCATCACCGGCTTGCCGGCCAGGGGGCCGATGTCACCGAGCCCCAGCACCGCGGTGCCGTTGGTGATCACCGCCACCAGGTTGGCGCGGGCCGTCAGCTCATCGGCCGTCTCCGGATTCTCGACGATGGCCTCGCACGCGGCGGCCACGCCCGGCGAGTAGGCGAGGGCGAGGTCGCGCTGGCTGGCCAGCGCCTTCGTCGGCGCGATCGCCAGTTTTCCTGGGCGCGGCAGTCGGTGGTAGGCGAGTGCGGCGCGGCGGACAGCTTCGTCCATCTATGGCTCCGGGCAGGGCAGTGTGACCGCGACCACTCTTACGCCGGCTCGCCACCGCTTGGGGACCCTTGAGCGACGAAATCGTCTCGGCTCGAGCGGCGGCGCCGGCCGGACATTGCGCAGCCGGCCGGTTTGGGGCGATCCTCGCCGCGGCGCCCGTTCCTAGGCCCTGTTGCTGACCAGGCCGGGCTGTCGACGCACAGGTCGTGACGTCAGGCGTAAGTCCGCGTGAATCCTGGCCGAGGCCCGTCGGAGGCTTTCATGAGCGCTGCTGAACTGGACTATCTGGCTGATCTGCTTCGGCAGGAGCCTCTCGAGATCGCGCCGGACACCTTCGTCATCCGCGCCGCGATGCACGCGTTCGGCGGCGTGGCGACGAACCTCAACTCGATGGTCATCCGCGCCCGCGAGCCGGTCATCGTCGACACCGGCATCGTCACGAGCCGAAAGGAGTGGTTCGGGGACGTGTTTTCGCTGGTCGAGCCCGAGGCAGTCCGCTGGATCTTCGTCACCCACGACGATCCGGATCACGCCGGCAACCTCGTCGAGGCGCTCGAGCGCTGTCCCAACGCAACCGTCGTCGCCAGCCGTGGGGGCTCGTTCCGCACTGCCGCGTGCCTGGGCGTTCCGCTCCAACGCATCCGGATGGTCGACGACGGCGAGCTGCTGGACGTCGGGGACCGCGTTCTCAGAGCCGTCCGGCCGCCCGTCTACGACAGCCCCTACACCCGCGGGCTGTTCGATCCGACGACCCGGGTCTTCTATTCGTCGGACGCGTTCTGCGCGCCGACGCCGACAGAGCTGGTCGACTATGTGGATCAGATGCCGGAGCAGATGTGGGCGGAAGGCATGGCGCGCTTTCACCACCATTCGCTCTGTCCGTGGATCTCTCTCGTCGACGAGCGTCGGCTCAGAGCCGAGCTCGACAAGCTGGCCAGCCTCGAAATCGAGGTCATCGCGGGATCGCACACGCCGGTGATCCGCGGGGCGTGGGTGGCGCGCGCCTACGAACAGATGGCGAAGCTGCCTTCCACCGCGCCGCAAGCTCTTTACTAGCCGCCCGGGACAGGCCGAGGTTAGGTGCTCTACACGAAGCGGCCGAAGCAGGGCGGCTTCCGCTGGCCGTAGACCACCCAAAGGTGACGCGGCCGTGAGGCGTGCCAACATCGTCAGAGGAGAGGAAATGATGAACCGAGGGAAAGAGCTGCGCGCGCTCATCGAGAAGGGCGAGCACTTCGTCTGCGGAGACACCTATTCCGCGCTCACCGGGCGCATCTGCGAATACGTCGGGTTTCCCGCGGTCTACCTCGGCGGCCACGCCTGCAGCGCCTTCCACTACGCGGTGCCGGACAACGGCGTTTACAGCCAGGTCGAGCAGATCGAGCAGGCCAGCCGCATCGCCAACGTGATCAACATCCCGCTGATCGCCGATGCGGACACGCTCGGGGAGACCGTGGCCGACGCCTACCACTTCACCCGCCGCTACATCCAACAGGGGATCGCCGGCTTCCACGTCGAGGACGAGCGCAATCCCAAGCACTCGAAGCACGTGAACGGGCTCTGGTCGATCGAGGACCAGCAGGCGCGCATCGACGCCGCCCGGCGGGCGCAGCGCGACTCCGGGCAGGATTTCGTCATCATCGCTCGTTGCGACGAGCTCTATCCCAGCGAGGCCGGCGGCGGCGGCGGCGGCTCCATGGAGGAGGCGATCAAGCGCGGCCACGCCTATATCGAGGCCGGCGCCGACGTGCTGTTCTTCCCGCCGCGGCCCGATCCGGTGCCTGAGCTCGTCAAGGCGTTCGGCTCGAAGATCCCGGTGGCCACCATGGGCTTCAGCGTGCCGGGCACGGCCTTCAACATGGCGACGGGAGGCTGGGTGACGGCCGCGGCCAACCATCTGAAGATGATGCGGGAGCTGAAGGAGACCGGCCGCATCACCTCGGGGAACTTCGACTTCCCCGAGAAGTACGAGCTGATCGATCATCCGCTCTACGACTCGCTGATCGAGGAGTGGGCCAACGCGACGGGCCGCCAGTCCCGCCCGAACCACGCGCGCTAAGAACGCGGCGCCCGGCTCGGCTCGCCAAGGGGGCGCCGAGCCGGGACGTCTGCAGGCGAGGACGGTTCAGACGCGGGTGATCAGCGGCACGTTCTGCTCCTCCTCGCGGCCCGAGAGCACCATGACCCGGTCGCCCGCCAGGCGGAACAGCAGGTCGAGGCGGCGGTCGTGCAGCGAAAGCCCCTCCAGCCGGATCTCGCTGATGCCCGGCGGCAGCCGGGGGGAGCGGAGGTGGAGCTCCCGCCGCCAGCCGTCGACCGTCAGGCCGAGGCAGGCCTGCAGCAGCCCGAAGGCCGAGGCAGCCGCCCACGCCTGCGGCAGACAGGCGACGGGATAAGCCACCGGCGGCTCGCCGCCGCCGCGTCGAAAGCCGCAGAACAGTTCCGGCAAGCGCATGTCGAACTGCACCGCCGCCTCGAACATCGCGGCCAGCAGCTGCTGCACCGCATCGGCCGCGCCGTAGCGGCGAAAGCCGGCCGCGCAGAGCGCGGTGTCGTGCGGCCAGACCGAGCCGTTGTGATAGGACATCGGGTTGTAGTGCGGCTCGTCCGACGCGAGGGTGCGCAGCCCCCAGCCGTTGGCGAAGCGCGGCCCCATCAGCTCGCGGATCACCGCGGCGCCGCGGTCGGGCGAGGGCAGGCCGACGAACAGCAGGTGGCCGGCGTTCGAGCCCTTCACCCGGCACAGCTCGTCACGGCCGTCGAGGGCGATGCCGTAATACTGCTGATCCGGCATCCAGAACCGCTCTTCGACCACCTGGCGCAGCCGCTCGGCGCGCGCCTGCCAGGCGCGGGAGCGCTCCTCGTCGCCGCGGGCCCGCGCCAGCCGGGCCATGCCCCGGTAGGCGGCGAAGGCGTAGCCCTGCACCTCGACTAGGGCGATCGGACCTTCCGGATAGCGGCCGTCCGCGTGGAAGATCGAATCGTGGCTGTCCTTCCAGCCCTGGTTCAGCAGGCCGGTGTCGGCGCCGCGGGCGTAGCGGATCAGGCCCAGGGGATCGGCGGCGGCGAACCCCTCCATCCAGGCGACCGCCGAGGTGAGCGCCGGCCAGAGCTCCTCGATCAGCTCCAGGTCGCCGGTGCGCCGGGCGTAGGCGGCCGCCAGGGCGACGAACAGGCAGGTGGTGTCGACCCCGCCGTAGTAGCGGGCGAACGGCACCTCGCCCCGAGCGGCCATCTCGCCGCGACGCGCCTCGTGCAGGATCTTGCCGGGCTGGGCGTCGCGGAAGCTCGAGTGCTCCGCGGCCTGGGTGCTCGCCAGAAAGCGCAGCACGCCGCGGGCCAGGCCGGGGTCGAGCCACAGCACCTGCCAGGCGGTGATGATCGCGTCGCGGCCGAAGGTCGTCGAGAACCAGGGGATGCCGGCGTAGGGATAGGGGCCGGTCGCCAGTTCGGTGGTGAGCAGCGCGAGATCTGCGCGCGACTTCTCGATCCAGCTGTCGAACAGGCGCCCGGAGCTCCGCACCCGGCCGCCGCGCTGCAGTCGCCGCCGCATGACGAGCTTCGCCTCCAGCGCCGCCCGGCGAAAGCGGGCGGCGCTCGGCGCGGGACCTTCCTCGCGCCCCGCCTCGAGATAGATCGCCGTCGCGCGGCTGGGCGGGATCTCCAGATCGAAGGCCGCGTGGCCGGGGCCGAGCCGGGCCGGCGGCTCGGAGAAGGCCAGCACCGTGCGGCGTTCCGCGCCGTCGAGCCCGACGTAGTGGAACTCGACGGCGTTCCCGTGGATCTGCGGCGGCGCCGACTCGCCGCGGGCCGGCCGCGGCTGGCCCCGCACCTCGAACATGTCGCGGAAGTCCGCGGCGAAGGCGAGGTCCAGCGGCAGGGTCGCGGTGGCGTCGCCGAAGTTGGTGCAGAGCAGGCGCTCGTAGAGCCGGCCCTCGAACAGGAGGCGCTTGCGCTCGATGTGCACCACGCCCTCCGGCGTGCCGGACTGGCCGATCGGCGCGAGCGGGCGATTGGTCAGGTGCGCGGTGAAGAGCACATTGTCGCGGCCGACCGCGGTGCTGAGCAGCGCCGGAGCGGAGCCGTCGAGCCGCAGCACCAGGCGCGACAACAGACGCGTGTCGTTCAGGAACAGGCCGTCGGCGGCCCCCTGGATGTCGCCGAGCTCGTCGCACACCAGGAAGAGGTCGCCTTCCTTCAGGCAGTAGAGCCGTTCGGTGCGGTGCGCGTGAGCCTCTCCGGCCGCCTCGAAGTGCGCCTCGGGCAGAAGAGCAGCGTCGTCCATGTCGAGGCTCGCTAGGCCGCCACCACCTTGAGATCGGCCCCGCGCCGGACCGGGCTCGGGCCGGAGCGGCTGAGCGAGGCGTAGAGCTCGACATAGCGCCGGGCCATCGCCTGGGCGGAGAAGCGCAGCTCGAAGCGCGAGCGGACGGTCGCGCGATGGAGTTCGTGCAGACGGCCGACCGCTTCCGACGCCGCGTCGACGTCCTCGACGATGAAGCCGCTGACCTCATCCTCGACGACCTCCGGCACCGAGCCGCAGCCGAAGGCGATCACCGGCGTGCCGCACGCCATCGCCTCGATCATCACCAGGCCGAACGGCTCGGGCCAGTCGATCGGGAACAGCAGGGCGTCGGCGCCCCCGAGGAAGGCGGACTTCTCGCCGTCGCCGATCTCGCCGACGAATTCGACCAGCGGCTCGTCGCGGATCATCGGCGCGACGACGTCGGCCCAGTAGGCCCGGTCGGCCGCATCGATCTTCGCCGCCATCTTCAGGGGCTTGCCGCAGCGGCGGGCGATCTCGATCGCCCGGTCCGGGCGCTTCTCGGGCGAGATCCGGCCGAGGAAGGCCAGGTAGCCCTCGCTGCGCGCGTGGAAGTCGTAGCCGTTCGGCGCAAAGCCGTGGTGCACCGTGCCGATCCAGTTGGCGAAGGGCAGGGGCCGGCGCTGGTCGTCGCTGATCGACACCAGCGGATAGGCCGACCAGCGGCGGTAGACGGCGGGCAGATCCTTCAGGTCGAGGCGACCGTGCAGGGTGGTGATGGTCCGCTCCGCCAGATCGTCGAACATCGGGAAGTGGAGCAAGTCGGTGTGGAAGTGGATGACGTCGAAGTCGTCCGCCCGGCGGTGGACCTCCGCCAACATGGCGAGGTGCGCGGCGAGGTCGGACTTGAGCGGCGCGGGATCCAGGCGGATGGCCTGGTCGCGGACCGGGACGAGCGTGGCGCGGGTGTCCGTGTCCGCGCTGGCGAAGAGCGTCACCTCGTGTCCGAGATCGACGAGCGCATCGGTGAGGTGAGCGACGACACGTTCGGTTCCGCCGTACAGCCGAGGCGGAACCGCTTCATAGAGCGGGGCTACCTGAGCGATCTTCATGGCGTAAGCTGGTTTTGAGGTTCTTCGCGCCTGACACCAGCGGCGCCGTGGCGCGGGCTGGGAGATAGGAAGCGTTACGGGGCAGGCAAGGGGGCCTCTCTGCGGAGCTTGTCGCGGCTCCTAGAATGGCCAAAGGCAGAGCTAGTTCCGGCGACGGGGCGCGGGGATATGCGTGCGCGTCGCTGGCGCTTGCCGAGACGTTCCGGCGCCTTTGAGGGCCACAAGATGTCGTCGGGGCGTCTTGAAAACGCAGAACGATTGCCAAAATCAGAAGCGCCGCCGAAAGGGCGGCGCGGGAGCCTTGGGTCGCCGGACGCGTCGGCCTGACAGCCGCGGAACGGCGACTCAGGGCTGCCGGTCTTCCAGCAATTGTGGAGGATCAAAATGGCGCTTACTGACCTTGTTCCGTGGGGCCGCAGAGATCGTTCACTTGCGCCCCGAACCAGCACCACGCCCGGCGCGTGGGGTGGTGAGCTCAATCCGTTCGTCCGGCTGCACGACGAGATGAACCGGCTGTTCGACGACGCTTTCCGTGACTTCGGGGTGGCCGCCCCGCGCATGGCGGGCGCGTGGCCGCACATCGAGGTCAAGGAGACCGACGACGGCTATCGCCTCACCGCCGAGCTCCCCGGCATCGACGAAAAGGATGTCGAGGTGTCGCTGGACGACGGCGTGTTGATGCTGCGCGGGGAGAAGAAGTCCGAGACGAGCGACGATCGCCGCGGCTACTCCGAGCGCTACTACGGCGCGTTCGAACGCCGCATCCAGGTCGGCGACATCGACGAGGACCGGGTGGAGGCCACCTTCGACAAGGGCGTGCTCACGGTGAACCTGCCGCGGCCGCCGGAGGCGAAGGCGCACACCAAGCGGATCCCGATCAACAGACCGACGCAGCACTGACGCCGCCAAGGCGGGCGCGGAGCCGTGCAGGCGCCGCGCCCGCCATCGCGCCTTCCGAGGGCGCTGAGCGGCGATGGACAAGCTGAAGTTACCAAGCGATAACTCTAGGGTTCGCCGGATCGAGAGCTGCCGCAGAGCAGCGTGAGGCGGGCCCGCGCGTCGGTTGAATGATCAGGGAGGACGCCATGAACGTCCCGGCATCGAGCTTCCAGCCCTTCGAGGAGGACGTCGCCGGGCTCGGCAAGGCGCCCATTCCCACCGGACCCTACTACCGCGAGGACTACTTCGAGCTCGAGCGTGAGGCGATCTTCAAGCGCGTCTGGCTCAACATCGGCCACGTCTGCGAGATCCCCGAGCCGGGCGACTTCATGGTGCGGGAGCTGGAGGTGGCCAGGGCGTCGATCCTGATCACCCGCGGCAAGGACGGGACGATCCGCGCCTTCCACAACGTCTGCACCCACCGGGGCACCCAGCTTACCCAGGAGACCGCGGGCAAGCGCTCGTCCTTCACCTGCCGCTATCACGGATGGACCTTCAACGCCGACGGCGAGCTGCGCTCCGCCCCGGACTTCGAGCGGTTCTACGTCGACAAGAGCGACTGCGCCCTCAAGCGGGTGAGCGTGGACGTGTGCGCCGGGCTGATCTTCATCAACCTCGATCCGGCGCCGTCGCAGACCCTGGGCGAGTTCCTCGGGCCGCTGGTCGAGCGGCTGGAGGCCCTGCCGGTCGCCAAGGCGACGACCTTCTCCGAGTACGTCTATGAGATCGACGCCAACTGGAAGGTGACCTTCGACAACTTCGAGGAGGTCTACCACCTGCGCTTCATCCACCCGCGGACCAGCGGTCCGGCGAGCAGCCCGGAGAATCCGTTCGGCTATCCCCTGCGGTTCAATTTCTACGGGCCGCACCGCGGGCACACCTTCTGGAAGGCCCCCAACCCGAGCTTCACGCCGCTTCAGCTCGTCGCCATGGGCAAGATGGGCCAGAACGTCGCCGCCGAAGGGTTCGCCCAGGCGCCGAACAACAACGAGTACTTCGGCCTGTTCCCCAACCTCTTCATCCTGGGCCAGCCGGCGCAGCACTTCTTCCACTCGGTCATGCCGATCTCGGCCACCCGCTCGCGCGGCGTCATCCGCCTCTACTGGATCGGCGCCGACGACAGCGCCTCCAAGCGCTTCGCGCGGGAGTACGCCATGGTCGGCGCGCGCGACGTCCACGCCGAGGACGTCGAGATCATCGAAGCGGGGCAGCGGGGCCTCAGCAGCGGCGCCCTGGAGCATGTCCACTTCCAATCTCAGGAGGTGCTGTGTCGCCACCTGTTCCACACCGTTGACAGCATGGTGCAGGCCTACAAGGCGAGCCTCGACGCTGGCGGAGAAGCCCGATGAGCGCCTCCACCGAACTGCCCGCCGGTTTCGAGGCGCTCGAGCCCTTCGTTCCGGCCTGGGCCGTCCCCGGGGCCGCCGAGCGCGCCGAGCGCCGCGTGTCCAGCTGCGAGGCCGATCGGCTGGCCTTCTACGAGGCGGCCAAGGACTTGCTCGCGCCCGCCCTGAGCCGCCTCGACGAAAAGCCGCTCGACCAGTTCGACGAGAAGGAGACGCGCCTCATGCACCTGATGCTCGCCTTCGCGCACGTCGCCTTCGCGGTCGAGGTGCAAGGCGACCGGGAGGCCGCGCACGCGCAGAGCGCCCGGCGCATGAGGATCACCCGCGCGCCCGCCGATTTGTAAGCCTGAGCCGTCGCCCGGCGAGCGGCCGGGACCGAAGCTGCTCAAATGCGAACTCTGCGATCTCTCGGCGCCGTGTATTTCTACAAGCGCTGACCGCCCGGAGCGTCGATCATGAACCTCGATCTGCACGTTACTCGCTTTGACTGGGCTGGCGCTCCCACCGGGATCGGCCCCGGGGTGGCCACCCTTGCGCGAACCGCCGAGGAGATCGGCGTCCGAGCGCTGTCCTTCATGGATCATTACTTCCAGATGGAGGTGATGGCGCCCGCCGAGGATCCGATGCTGGAGGGCTATACGGCGCTCGGCTACGTCGCCGGCCTGACGCAGAAGCTGCGGCTTCGCGTGCTCGTCACCGGCGTGACCTACCGGCATCCGGGCCTGCTGGCGAAGATCGTGACGACCCTCGACGTCCTGTCCGGCGGACGGGCGGAGCTGGGCCTGGGCGCGGCCTGGTACGAACGGGAGCACCGCGGGCTGGGCGTGCCGTTCCCGCCGCTCGGCGAACGCTTCGAGCGGCTGGAGGAAGCCCTGCGGATCTGCCTGCAGATGTGGAGCGACGACGACGGGCCGTTCGAGGGCAAGCACTATCGGCTCGCCGAAACCCTCTGCTCGCCGCCGCCGGTGTCCGCCCCGCGCCCGCGGATCATGATCGGCGGGGGCGGCGAGCGGAGGACCTTGCGGCTGGTCGCGCAGTACGCCGACGCGTGCAATTTCTTCGGCGAGCCGGAGGAGGTCGCGCACAAGATCGAAGTGCTCCGTCGCCACTGCGACGCGCTGCAGCGGGACATCCGCGAGATCGAGGTCACCGCCCTGCTGCGCGGCCCCGCCGACTGGACCGCCGACGACGTGCTGCGCAGCGCCGAGGCCTACGCCGACGTCGGCGTCGCCACCGTCATGGCCGGCGCCGTCGGCGCCGATCCGATCGCCGCGTTAAACGCCGCCTACGGGCCGGCGATGGAGCGGCTAGCGGCCCTGCAGCCGAGGCCGCTCTAAGCGCCGGCAGCAAGCCCCGATCGCGTCGGGCTGGGCCTATCGCAGCCACGGCCACAGCAGATTGAGGAAGGCGTCGGCGCCGTCCATCGCTCCGTGCGCGATCGCCAGTGGCGTCAGGCGCCGGGTGCGCAGGTAGACGAGCACGATGAAGATCGAGAACGGGATGGGCGAAAGCATCCGGTAGGCGGCGTAGGAGGCGTCGAGCCGCACCGGCATCACCACGTGCTGGAACGACCAGGAGAAGGCGACCAGCGCGACCGCGATGACGGTGCTTCGCGCGACGACCTGGATGCGCGGCGCCAGATAGCCGTTGTAGGTCATCTGCTCGGTGACGCCCCAAAGGACCGGAAACACCAGCACGGCGTAGAGCGCGCCGGGGAGCGGCAGGCGCCCGAAGATGGAGGGCGGCGCATGCGGCGTGCCGTAGACCAACAGGCTCGCCGCCGCGATCCCACCGAGGATGAAGAGCAGGCTCGGCGCGATCAGCAGCATGCCGAACAGGAGGTCCCGGCCGAACCGGCGAGGATCGAAGCCCAGGAGATCGACGAGCCGTCCGCCTTCAGCGCGCACCAGCTTGTAGAGCAGCGCCAGACATCCAGCGTCGATGAGGGTGGCGTAGACGGGGAACCACACGGCGGCGTCGCGCCAGGACGTGGCCGATCCCTGCAGCGCCAGGCCGCCGGCGACCAGGGCCTGAGCGATGACGGCGAACCCGGATCGGGCGAACAGCATCGTCGCGGGGCCGGTCCAGCGCAGGCGCCCCGAACGGGCGCGGCGCTCCAGGTCGGCGCGCGTGTTCAGGGATCCATCCGCAGGCATGCCGCCCCAAACGGCTTGGCCCCTCGTGGGATCAACGCGGGCGCGCGAAGGTCAGCCGACCTTCTTGAAGGTGGCGATCCAGTTGGCTTCCCACGTCTTGCCGCCGTCGGCGGAGAAGGCCTGCTCCAGGCGGAAGGTGTTCGCCGTGATCTCGGAGAAGATGAAGCGCACGAAGATCGCACGGCCCTCGTAGAGTTCCTGGCCGTAGAACTCGCCGCGGCCGTCCTGGAAGCCGCCGATCATCGGTTCGCCCAGTTCGCCGTTGCGGCGATTGGCGAAACGGACGCTCCACTGCTTCGTCTGCGGATTGTAGAGCCGCAGGGTCATTCCCTCGATCCGGCCGGCAGGTCCCTTGACGTCGAGCTCGCCGATGTTGGCCGCGCCGCCCCAGAGCTCATGGACGACCGAGGTTCCCTCGTAC
>Ga0164243_10013122_pt1 | contig 11683 bp, 11 predicted proteins | sample OricompcompostOP_FD_108781 | JGI IMG/M metagenome (GOLD analysis project Ga0164243, IMG submission 108781) | Organic Plus compost microbial communities from Emeryville, California, USA - Original compost - Organic plus compost (OP) | ecosystem: Engineered > Solid waste > Mixed feedstock >...
CGCGCCGCGGTCATCCGGCGTCACATCCGCCCCTCCGCGTGCCGCCACGACGTACCCTCGGACCATGTCGGTGCCCGTCGCGCTCCTCGCGGTCGTCGCGCTCCTCGCGGCGACGACCCTGCTCGGCCTCGTGCTGCGCCGCCGAGAGGGGCGCCGTCGCGCCGTCCGAAGGACCGCCGCCGCGATCCGCCGCGCCGACCTCGCTCCGGGCGGGCTCGGCCCCAGGGCGACCCTGGTCCAGTTCGGCACCGAGCTCTGCGCGCGCTGCCCCCAGGCCCGACGCGTGCTCTCCTCCTGGACCGCCGGGCACGACGGCGTCACGCACGCCGAGATCGACCTGACGCATCGGCGCGACCTCGCCGTCCGCTACGGCGTCCTGTCCACCCCCACCACGCTCCTCGCCGACGCAGACGGCACGATCCGGGCTCGGTTCGTCGGCGTGCCGCGCCCCTCCGAGCTCGACTCCGCGCTCGCCGCCCTGCCCGCCGGCCCCCGTCTCGCCCACCAGGGAGGAACCCCATGAGCGCTCCCACCGGCATCGACCCGCGCGGTCCCGTGTTCGCCGCGCGCATCACCTCTGCCCTGCTGCTCGTCGCGACCGTTCTCGGGCTGGTGACGGGTCCGCTGTCCGCCGAGGCCCCGTCCTTCGGCTGGTTCGCCTATCAGCCGCTTGCCGACGAGGTCTTCGTCCCCGGCGCCTCCTGGACGACGGTCCTCGCCGCGCGCGTGCTCGACCCCGCCTTCCTGCTCACGCTCGCGATCGCCCTGCTCTTCCTCTGGGGAGTGCTGTCGCCGCGCTCCCAGCCCTGGGGCGTGCTGTTCCGCAGGCTCGTCCTGCCCCGCCTCCCTCCGCCTGCGGAGCTGGAGGACCCGCGGCCTCCGCGCTTCGCCCAGGGCGTCGGGCTGACTGTCGTGACCGCCGGCCTCCTCCTGCATCTGCTCGGCGCCCCCTGGGCGTTGCCGATCGCGACCGCCGCCGCCTTCGTCGCCGCGTTCCTCAACGCCGTGTTCGGCGTCTGCCTCGGCTGCCAGCTGTATCTTCTCTTGCAGCGGGCGGGACTTCTCGGACGGAACGGTTCCTCCGCGACCGCCTGATGGCTAGGCTGGCTGCTGACACCGTCCCACTTCCCGGAGGAACCGAGATGCCCGTCACGAGCGAAGCCGCAGCCACCTGGACCGGAAGCCTCACGGAGGGATCGGGGACCGTCTCCTTCTCCTCCTCGCACCTGGGCACCTTCGCACTGGACTGGAAGGCCCGCTCAGAGGGCTCCGAGACCACCACCACGCCCGAGGAGCTCATCGCGGCCGCGCACTCCTCATGCTTCAGCATGGCCCTCTCGCACGCTCTCACCGGCAACGGCACCCCGCCGGAGCGCGTCGACACGACCGCCTCGGTGACCTTCAAGCCGGGCACGGGGATCACCGGAAGCCACCTGAACGTGAACGCGACGGTGCCCGGCATCGACGCCGAGACCTTCCAGCGCATCGCCGAGGAGGCCAAGGCCGGCTGCCCCGTCTCTCAGGCGCTCTCGGGAATCGAGATCACCCTCGAGGCGACGCTCGCCTGATCCCCGGAGCGCCCGAGGTCGGGCGCCGGCTCAGACCGCGGCGCGGGAGAGACGGATCGCCTCGCGGATCGCGGCGCGCGCGAGCTTGCGGTTCCCTGCCGCGTCCTGCACCACGCCGAGGCGGTACCGGGCTCGCCAGTCGCCCGGGGCGTGCGCCGCCGCATCGCCGTACTCCCGGATCATCCGCTCCGCGTCCTCCTTGCGCAGACGCCCGTTGGGGCTGACCTCTGCCGGCGCCTCGGGCATCCCGCCCTCGCCGTCCAGCTGGCGGCCCAGACGGTCGGCCGCGACGCCGAACTGCACCTCGCGCACGAGCGCCCAGACGCCGATCAACGGCATGACGAGGAGCGCGATCCCCATCGCGATCGCGATCGGCTCCCCCGCCCCCAGGAGGACGATCGCGCGCCACCCGACGAGGGCGATGTAGAGGACGAGGAGCACGGCCATGACGGCGACGCCGATTCGGGAGCCCATCTCTTCATTCTAGGCTCGCAGGCATTCCGCGCCCGCTCCGGCGCCATGCCGCCGACACCGGGTGAAAGCGGATGACAGCGCCGTGAAAGCGCCGGGTCGGATGCTCGTCCCATGACGAACTCCACCACCGACTGGGCCCTCGAGGCCGACGGACTCGTGAAGGTGTTCGGCGAGAACCGCGCGGTCGACGGCGTCGACCTCCGCGTCCGCACCGGCACCGTCTACGGCGTCCTCGGTCCGAACGGCGCCGGCAAGACGACCACCATCAACATGCTCGCCACCCTCCTGCGCCCGGACGCGGGCCGCGGCAGGATCTTCGGCCACGACGTCGTCCGCGAAGCGCACATCGTGCGGCAGCTGATCGGCGTGACCGGCCAGTTCGCCTCGGTCGACGAGACGCTGTCCGCCAACGAGAACCTGCTGATCTTCTCCCGCCTGCTCGGTCTCAGCCGCGCCGAGGCGCGCGCGAAGTCCGCCGACCTGCTGGAACGCTTCGGGCTCACCGAGGCGGCCACACGGCCGCTCAAGCAGTTCTCCGGCGGCATGCGGCGCCGGCTCGACCTGGCCGCGTCGCTCCTGGCCCAACCGCCGCTCATCTTCCTCGACGAGCCGACCACCGGGCTGGATCCTCGCACACGGGGACAGATGTGGGACACGATCCGCGACCTCGTCGCGACCGGCTCCACCGTCCTCCTGACCACGCAGTACCTCGACGAGGCGGATCAGCTGGCCGACCGGATCGCCGTGATCGACCACGGCAAGGTCGTCGCCGAAGGCACCGCCGACGAGCTCAAGGCGTCGATCGGGACCTCCTCGCTGCAGCTCCGTCTCGCCGACGGCGCGGACACCGAGGACGCCCTGGCCGCGATCGCGCGCGTGCTCGACGTGCACGGCGTGCTCTCTCCCGAGGCCGCCCGCATCACGGTGCCCATGACCGACCCCGACCGCGTCGCCGACCTTCTCATCACCTTCCGCGAGGCGGGCATCCGCCTCAGCGAGATGAGCGTGCAGAAGCCGACCCTCGACGAGGTCTTCCTCACCATCACCGGGCATCCCGCCGAGGACGCCGCCGAGGCGGCGCGCGACTCCGCCCAGAACCAGGAGGTGCACGCATGAGCGCCATCGCCACCACCCGCATCGTCCCCGCCTCCGAGCGCCAGCTGAAGAACCGCGCGAGCCTCGGGCAGACCTTCCGCAACACGCTGACGATGGCCGGCCGCGGCCTCGTGAAGATCCGCCGCACGCCGGAGCAGCTCTTCGACGTGACGCTGCAGCCGATCCTGTTCACTCTGATGTTCACCTACATCTTCGGCGGCGCCATCTCGGGCAACGTGGAGAACTACCTGCCCGTGATCATCCCCGGCATCCTGGTGCAGACCGTGATCACCACCTCGGTGGTCACGGGCACCCAGCTGCGCGAGGACATGGACAAGGGCGTGTTCGACCGCTTCCGGTCGCTGCCGATCGCCCGCATCGCCCCGCTCTCCGGCGCGCTGCTGGCCGACACCGTGCGCTACGGCATCGCCACCGTGCTGACCTTCGTGATGGGATACATCATGGGCTTCCGGCCGGCCGGCGGACTCCTCATGGTGATGGTCGCCGGAGCGCTGGTCATCGTCTGCTCGTGGGCGGTGAGCTGGATCTTCGCCTTCTTCGGCGTGATCGCCCGCACGGCGTCGAGCGTCCAGGGGATCTCGATGATCGTCCTGTTCCCGCTCACCTTCCTCTCGAACGCGTTCGTGCCGGTCGAGACGATGCCGACCTGGCTGCAGTGGTTCGTGAACGTCAACCCGGTCTCGCACCTCGTGACTGCGGTCAGGGATCTCGTCAACAGCAGCGCGTTCGGCGCGGACGCGTGGCTCTCGCTCCTGGGCGCCGCGGTGATCGTGGCGATCTTCGCACCCCTCACCGTGCGCGCCTACATGCGCAAGGCCTGATCCCGGCCCGGTGCGGGGCGTCCTCCGAGAGGCGGACGCCCCGCACCGTCGTGCCAGGGACGGTGGCGCTCCACCCGGTCGAGAGGGCGAGGCAGCGTCCCGGTCTGCGCGATCAGGGTGCCTCGTACCCGAGCACGGCGAGGCCGCGACGGACGCGGGCGGCGGGATCCAGCCGCTCCGTCGCCGCTCGTGCCGCAGCGATCGCGGACGTCCCGACGAGGCGCTCCGCGTCGACGAAGTGCTGCGCCATGTCGAGCGTCGGCATGTTCTGCCGCCCGCCGAGCGCCTCGGCGAGGACGAGCGCCTCGACGCCTCGCACCGCCGTGTCCGGCCGCCGGACCGCCCAGGCCGACCAGCCGAGGAGAGCGGTCCCGAGGACCGGGCGATCGACACCCTCCCTGCGCTGCCGGCAGACGGCGATGGTGCGGACTCGCAGGCGGCGCTCCCAGAGGGCGAGCTCGTCCTCGTCCATGCCCAGCGTGCGCGACGCCGCGGAGAAGTACCCGGAGAGCGCCATGAGGTACCACGGCGAACGGCGCTGCCTCGGATCCGCGAACGCGGACATCGCCCGGGCGAAGGATGCGGCGGCCACGTCCGTCCGTCCCTCCAGGAGATCGGCCTCGGCGAGCCCGTAGGCGCCGATCGAGGTCATCTCGAGCCCGTCCTGGCTGAGACCTCCCTCGTCGATCAGCCTCTGGAAGAGAGCACGCGCCTCGGCGACGCGGCCGAGGCAGAGGAGCGCCCCTCCTCGCACCCACTCCTGGTGGTCCAGCTGGTCCTGCGCGCCGTACTCCTCGAACACGGCGGTCGAGCGCTCGATCCACCGCATCGCCTCGGCCGGACGAGCGGACTGCGCCGCAAGCTGCGCGGCGAGGTCGGCCGCCATCCCCTCGGCCCAGCGCTCGCCGATCGCGCGTGCCCGCTTCCAGGCGTCCCGCGCGGCATCCATGGCGATCTCGGCCTCGCCGTCGTTCTCGGCGGTGTGGGACAGGAGAACGTCCGACACCAGGCGCGCATGGGGATCGTCCGGGTCCACGGAGACGTCCAGCCGGTCGGTCGTGGCGACCATCGCGCCGCGCGCCGACCCGACCAGCGCACAGGAGAGCACCCGCCACGCGGGGGCCACGGCCTCTCCCGCGTCCTCGACTCGACGGCGCAGCAGCGCCACGCCCCTGGCCGCGAGCGGATCACCGCTGATCAGGCAGCCGAGGGCAGCCATCGCCAGGGCCATCACGACGAGATCCGCGTCGATCCGGCCCGCGGGGATCGACGCGGTCGCGACGATCATCTGCGGCGCGTAGCCGAGGAACTCGGTGAACGAGCCGCGGATGAACCAGGACTGCCCGAGAGCGATGAACAGGGGGACCGCGTCGGCCGTGCGTCCCACGGCCAGCAGATGGCGGAGGACGTAGACGAGGTTGTCGTGCTCACGGGTGATCACGCGATGACCGTCCGGGGTCAGACCGCTCGGGAACGCCCGGGTGCGGCTCCCGTGACGGTCGGCGAGCGCCAGCGCCCATCCGATGACGGCCTCCCAGGCGGCGTCCTCGGCGCCTTCGCCGGCCAGGCGCGCGTGACCGAACTCGCGCACGGTCTCCAACATCCGGAAACGGACGCCGGAGCCGTCCGGCGCCTCGACCACCATGAGGAGGGAGTGCGAGACCAGCTGGTCGAGCAGGTCGTCCGCGGCGCCGTCGCCGAGCACCGCCGCGGCCGTGGGCGCCGCGAACCCTCCGGGAAGGACGGAGAGCTTCGCGAGCGCCGACCGCGCCTCCGGAGCGAGCAGATCCCAGCTCCACTCGATCACGGCCTCGAGCGTGCGGTGGCGCTCGGGAGCGGCGCGATCGCCCGTGGTGAGCAGGGCGAACCGGTTCTCCAGCCGCGCCTCGATCTGTTCCGGCGTCATGGTCCGGACACGGGCGGCGGCGAGCTCGATCGCGAGCGGGAGCCCGTCCAGCCGACGGCACAGCCGCGCGACCACCTCGAGGTCGAGCGTCGCCTCGGGACGAGCCGCTCTGGCCCGCTCGAGAAAGAGGCGCACGGCCGGGGCGGTCTCGTCCGCGGCGATCCCGAGCGGCTCCAGCGGCAGCGCGCGTTCGGCAGCGATCGCGACCGGGGTGCGGCTCGTGGCGAGGATCCTCAGCCGGGGCAGCGCGGCGAGCAGGTCGGCGCACCACCGTGCCACGCCGTCGATCACCTGCTCGCAGTTGTCCAGGACGAGCAGGGTCTCCCGCTCGCCGAGCACGCCGGCGATGCGCGCCCCGAGATCGAGCCGCGGGCGGGAGTCGGCCAGGCGTCCGCCGGGCGTGTTCTCGCTGATGCCGAGCGCGGCGGCGATGGCGATCGGAACCCCCGCGTCCTCGCGCACGCCCGCGAGCGGCACCACGATCACCACGGGCGCCTCGGACTCCCCGGCGAGGGACTGGGCGAGGCGCGTCTTCCCCAGTCCGCCCGCCCCGAGGATCGTGAGGAGCCGCGCTCGCGCGAGGAGGGCGCGAGCCTCCTGGAGCGTCTCGTCACGGCCGATGAGGTCGTTGGGAGCCGCCTGCAGTCCCACGCGCACGCGCGGCCCGTCGTCCTCGTCCCTCAGCAGGCGGGCGTGGAGCTCGGTGATCGCCGGTCCCGGCGAGCTGCCGAGCTCGTCGCGCAGCCGTTCCCGGAAACCCGCGAAGACCCCGAGGGCCTCTGCGGTGCGTCCCTCCTCGGCGAGAGCCTGCATGAGGTCCCGGTGCGCGACGTCGTCAAGGGGCGCGGCCGCGGCCAGCTGCGTCCGCAGGGCGACGGCCTCCGCACCGCGACCGGCGGCGGCGTAGGCGTCGGCGAGCGCCGACTGCGTCTCCTGCCGGAGGCGTCGGGCGGCCTCCTCAAGCTCCTCGCCGACCGGGGCGTCGCCGAGATCAGCGCCCGGATCCCCTCGCCACAGGTCCAACGCGGTCTCCAGCAGCTCGACGCGGCCAGGGTCCTGCTCCGGCAACGCCGTGGAGGCGGCCGTGAGCGCCCTGGCGCGATGCAGGTCGGTGTCGTCGGTGCCGAGGGCGTATCCGCCGGGCACACTGCGGATGAGGTCGGGGCCGCCGGTGGCTCGCGCACGAGAGACCAGGGTCTGCAGCGCGGCCTTCGGGTTCTGCGGCTGGTCCTCGCCCCAGACGTCGTCGGCGAGCGCGCCGACCGACCGGGCCGTTCCCACCCCGCCGAGGACGAGCGCGGCGAGCAGGGCACGCATGGCCGCACCGCCGGCGTCTGTTCCGGCGAGCTGCACCGGACCGAGAACGCCGATGCGCGAGATCATGCGCGCGGACTGATGCCGAGGTCGATGATCTTGTCGAGCCCGACGACCACGCCCTTCGCGTCCCGCGCGAAGGGCAGCGCCAGCCGGATCCCCGGCCCGTAGGCCTCGGCGGAGTCGACGGTGTCGTGGACGATGGTGAGCGACTCGCCCTTCCCCGACAGCACGACCTCCTGGCGGGCGATCACCCCCGGACGACGCAGCGAGTGGACCGGGACGCCCGCCACCTGCTGGCCGCGGGCCCGCTGGTCGACGTGCGGGGCCTCGACGGGCCCCTGGCCCGCCCGCGCCTCGGCGATCAGCTCGGCCGTGCGCACGGCGGTCCCGCTCGGCGAGTCGATCTTCGTGTGGCGATGGGCCTCGACGATCTCAGCGGAGGGGAAGAAGGGAGCGGCCAGCGCCGCGAGGGCCGTCCCCAGCGCCGATCCGAGCGAGAAGTTCGGGATGAAGACCACGCCGGTCCCCGCGGCGTCGACGAGAGGACGCACGAGCGCGATCCGCTCCGCCGACCATCCCGAGGTTCCCACCAGCACGTTGACGCCGCGTTCGACGGCGGCGCGGACCACGTCGACGCTCACGGCGGGGACCGAGGCGTCGACCACGAGGTCGGCGCCGTCGAGCTCGTCGAGCTCGCTCCGGGAGCCGAGGACAGCGTGCACGGCGAAGCCGTCGAGCTCGTCGACCACCGCGCGGATGATCGCCCCGAGCTTGCCGGTCCCGCCTACAAGGGCCACGCGCGTCGTCATGGCTCGATTCTATTCAGCGCGGCGGATCCGGACGGGGACGCGCGCGGCGTACCGTCGAAGAATGGTGACCTTCCGTCCGGCTCTTCCCGATGACGCCGATGCCCGCGCGATCCTCCTCGAGTACTTCGCCGCCCGTGCCGCCGGCTTCCCCGGCCACGCGTACTCCCCCGTCTTCCCCGCGGCGGCCGCCTTCACCCCGCCGGAGGGCGTGCTGCTGCTGGCGGAGGACGACGGAGCGGTCGTCGGCTGCGGCGGCATCCGCCGGATCTCCGTGACCGGATCCGATGGCGCCGAGTCCGAGGCGGTGCGGTACGAGGTCAAGCACGTCTTCCTCCGCCCCGAGACCCGCGGCCGCGGGTGGGGCCGCGCGTTGCTCGACGAGCTGGAGCGCCGCGCCGTCGAGTGGGGCGCGCACGACCTCGTGCTCGACACCCATCACACGCTCGAGGCCGCAGGGAACCTGTACCGCCGCAGCGGCTACGTCGAGATCGCGCCCTACAACGACAACCCCAACGCGACGCGCTGGTATCGCAAGTCCCTCGCCTGACCGCGCTCGGCCGGGCACCGAAGCTCAGATCGGAAGCAGGTCGTCGGGCATCCCGGTGCGCAGCTCGAACGGCAGGTGACCGAGGTCGTTGTGCGTCACGAGGCTCCAGGGCCGTCCCTGCTTCTGCGCGATCACGGTGAGCCCGCAGTGCGCCTGGTTCAGCGTCATCCACCGCCACTCCGGCGCCTCGATGACCTCGCGGACGAACCACGAGATCACGAAGTTGTGGGTGATGAGGACCTCGTGCACCTCGCCCGGCTTGCGGACGAGGAACTCGTTCACCGCGTCGCCCATCTGCGCGCGTCCCGCCTCGATCTCCGCCTCGGTGACCGAGCCGAAGAAGGGCTCGAAGACGGCGGGGGTGTCGTCGGTCATCCCGCTCGGCACGCAGTCGAAGAGCAGAGCCGACGGCTGCACGTCCACGGCCGGCAGCCGTTCCGCGATCGCGCGAGCGGTCTCGGCGGCCCGCGACAACGGCGAGTGCCAGACCGCGTCGAGCGCGAGACCCGAGAGCCGGTCTGCGATCAGCTCGGCCTGCCGTCGCCCCCGGGGCGAGAGCGGTCCGTCGTCCACACCGTACTCGGCGTCCTGATGTTCGCCGTGCCTGACCAGATAGATGTAATGGGTCACAAACCGCTCGCTTCGTCGCCGACGCTGGTGTCGGAGCTTCTTTCAGCCTACGCCACGCCCTCGGACACCACCGGTGCGTCGCCTCAGAACGACGGATACCGGCCGTCAGCTGGCGGCGCGGGCGAGCTCGGCCAGCTGCGCACGGCTGAGCAGGAGACCGGCTCCCTGGATGAGCTCATCGACATGGGCGGTGGAGAACGCGTTGACGATCGGCGCCGTGACGGTCCGCTGAGCGAGCAGCCAGCCCACTGCGACGGCCGCGACCGGCACGTTCAGGTCTTCCGCGACGAGGTCCAGGGCACGCAGCAGCTTGATCCCCCGGCGGTTGAGGTGGCTGCGCAGCTGCACGCCCCGCACGCCGTTCAGCGCCTGCTTCGAGCGGTGGCGCCCGGAGAGGAAGCCGTGCTCCAGAGCGTGCGACGGGGTCACCGCCAGTCCCTGCGCCCCTGCCACGAGGCGGAGGTTGCCTTCGTAGCCGGTCCGCCGGAGCAGGTTGTAGGGCTCGTCGAGCACCTCGATCCGCGGATACCCGGCCGAGGCGAGGATCCGTGCCTCGACCAGCCGCTCCGGCGTGAACCCGTACGCGCCGAGCACCCGCACCTTCCCGGTCTCCTTGAGCCACTCGGCCGTGGCGAGCGTGTCTTCGATCGCGGTGTCGTCGTCGTCGGCGGTGCCGTCGAGGTAGAGGACGTCGATCCGCTCCACGCCGAGGCGGGTGAGCGAGCTCTCGACCGATCGGACGAGGTTGACCGAGCCGAGGCCCGGGTTGTCCGGGTGGGCTCCGACGCGCACGCCGAGGACGATCCCGTCGCCGTAGCCGCGGCTGCGCAGCCAACGGCCGATGACGTGCTCGCTGCGACCGCCCGCGAAGCTGTCGGCCGTGTGCACGGCGTTGCCTCCGAACTCGACATAGCGGTCGAGGATCGCCTCGCTGGCGGAGGCGTCGCTGTTCCACCCGAACTCCGCCCCGCCGAGCATGAGCGGGAAGATCGAGAGGCCCGTCTCGCCGAGCGGCACCCGGACGCTCTCGCCGACGCCGGGACCGACCACGGGGATCGGCGCCGACGGGTGAGGGGCGCTCTCGACACGCTCAGCGTCGTTCGGTGTCCCGACGCTGAAAAGACGCATGCCCTCACCCCCGTAAATGCTTGCGTTGTCCGTACTTAGAGCGTAAGGGAGGCCGTGGACAGTTCCGTCCATTGCAAGGAGCACCGAGGGATCATCCGATAACGAAAGGGTCACAAAGAAGAAAAAGAGCCGGATGTGTCCCCCTTCTGGGGGACACATCCGGCTCTTTCAGCGTTTCGGCGATCAGGCCTCGACGGAGACGGCCTCCTCGGACGTTTCGCTCTCGGCCGGAGCGTCGTCGAGCACGGGCTCGAGCGAGAGCTTGCCACGGTCGTCGATCTTCGTGATGCGCACGAGGATCTTCTGACCGACGCCGAGGACGTCCTCGACGTTCTCCACCCGCTTGCCGCCGGCGAGCTTGCGCACCTCGGTGACGTGCAGCAGGCCGTCCTTGCCCGGGAGCAGAGAGACGAAGGCGCCGAAGGTCGCGATCTTCACGACCGTGCCCAGGAACTGCTCGCCGACCTCCGGGTTGGTGGGGTTGGCGATCGCGTTGACCTGGGCACGAGCGGCCTCGGCCGAGGGGCCGTCGGTCGCGCCGATGTACACGGTGCCGTCGTCCTCGATCGAGATCTGCGCGCCGGTCTCGTCCTGGATCGCGTTGATGGTCTTGCCCTTGGGGCCGATCAGCTCGCCGATCTTGTCCACGGGGATCTGCACGCTGATGACGCGCGGCGCGGTCGGCGCCATCTCGTCAGGAGCGTCGATCGCGGCGTTCAGCACGCCGAGGATCGTCAGACGCGCGTCCTTGGCCTGCGTCAGCGCGCCGGCGAGGACCTCCGAGGGGATGCCGTCGAGCTTCGTGTCGAGCTGGATCGCCGTGACGAACTCGCTGGTGCCCGCCACCTTGAAGTCCATGTCGCCCAGAGCGTCCTCGGCGCCGAGGATGTCGGTCAGCGCGGCGTAGCGCGTCTGGCCGTCGACCTCGTCCGAGACCAGGCCCATGGCGATGCCGGCGACCGGCGCGCGCAGAGGCACGCCCGCGTTCAGCAGCGACAGGGTCGAGGCGCAGACCGAGCCCATCGAGGTCGAGCCGTTGGACCCGAGGGCCTCGGACACCTGGCGGATCGCGTAGGGGAACTCCTCGCGGCTCGGCAGGACCGGCACGAGCGCGCGCTCGGCGAGGAAGCCGTGCCCGATCTCGCGACGCTTCGGGGAGCCGACACGCCCGGTCTCACCGGTCGAGTACGGCGGGAAGTTGTAGTGGTGCATGTAGCGCTTGCTCGTCGTGGGCGAGAGCGAGTCGATCTGCTGCTCCATCTTGAGCATGTTCAGCGTGGTGACGCCCAGGATCTGGGTCTCGCCGCGCTGGAAGATCGCCGAGCCGTGCACGCGCGGGATGACCTGCACCTCGGCGTCGAGCGGAC
>Ga0164243_10013123_pt1 | contig 11682 bp, 10 predicted proteins | sample OricompcompostOP_FD_108781 | JGI IMG/M metagenome (GOLD analysis project Ga0164243, IMG submission 108781) | Organic Plus compost microbial communities from Emeryville, California, USA - Original compost - Organic plus compost (OP) | ecosystem: Engineered > Solid waste > Mixed feedstock >...
CTGCTGGGCGTGCCGGAAGAAGAACGGGCGGCACTGCGCGCCGCCGGCATCATCTGACGCAGGCCCCAAGGCGGCCCGGCGCGCAGGCCGGTGCCACGACGTGCAAGGGCGCCGCGCGGAACCGACCGCCGGCGTACCGATAAAAGCAATACTCAAAGGAGGAGACCATGGCTTTTCTGACTAGCGCAACCAGGGCGCTCGGCGCCGCCGTCGTGGCCGCGGGCATGCTCGCGGCGCAGGCCGCCGCCGCCCCGTACCCCGACCATCCCGTGCGCCTGATCGTTCCCACGCCGCCCGGCAACGCGCTGGACATCTCGGCCCGCCTGCTGGCGCGCGAGCTGACCCAGACGTGGAACCAGACCGTGGTGGTGGAGAACAAGCCCGGCGGCTCGGGCATTCCCGCCATGCTGACGGCCAAGTCCGCCGCGCCCGACGGCTATACGCTGCTGATGGGGCCGTCCTCGTCGGTCGGCATCAATCCGGGCCTGTTCCCCAAGCTGCCGTACAAGCCGCTGGAAGACTTCGACCTGATCGGCGGCATGTACACCGCGCCGCTCATCCTCGTCGCCAACAAGGATTTCCCCCATCACACCATCGCCGCCCTGCTGCAGGCCGCGGCCAGGCAGCCCGGCCATTACTCCATGGCCTACGGCGGCCCGTACGGCAGCACCCAGCACCTGTCGGCCGAGCTGTTCAAGCATGCCACCGGCGCCGACTTCATCGGCGTGCCCTACCAGGGCAGCGCGCCGGCCCTGCAGGACCTGATCGGCGGGCAGACGCAGCTGATGTTCGACAGCGTGGCGTCCACGCTGCCGCACATCCGCAGCGAAAGCGTGCGCCCCATCGCCGTGACCAGCCCCGCGCGGCTGGCCCTGCTGCCCGACGTGCCGACGCTCGCCGAGCTGGGCTATCCCGGCTTCGAGGCGTCGAGCTGGGGCGGCATCATCGCGCCGAAGGGCCTGCCACCCGAGGTCGCGAAGAAGATCGCCGCCGACCTGCAGGCCGTCGTCGGCCGGCCCGCGATCCAGGAAGAGCTGACGCGGCTCGGGCTGGTCCCCGACACGCGCTCGTCGGCGCAGTGGCGGGAATTCGTCGGCCGCGAGATCGACAAGTGGGGCCAGTTGATCAAGACCGCCAACATCAAGACGGAATAGCCCATGCCCGCATCGCCGCGCTCTTACCTCTACGCCCCCGCCAGCCGGCCCGAACGGTATGCCAAGGCCCTGGCGGCGGGCGCCGGCGCCGTCATCTTCGATCTCGAGGACGCCGTGGCCCCGGCCGACAAGGACGGCGCGCGCGCCCTGCTGGCGGGCGGGCTGGACGAGGCCGCGCGTACCGTGCCGGCGGCGCGGCCCGAGCGGCTGGTGCGGATCAACAGCCGCGACAGCCGCTGGCACGAGGACGACCTGATCGCCTGCGAACGCCTGGGCCTGGACGGCATCGTCATCCCCAAGCCGGACGATCCCGCGTGGGTGGCCGGCCTGGCGGGCCGCTACCCGCACTGGCGCCTGTACCTGCTGGTGGAAACCGCCGCCGGCTTTGCGTGCATCGACGCATTGGCGCGCGCTCCCGGCGTGGCCCGCCTGATGTTCGGCTCGGTCGACCTGATGCTGGACCTCGGCATCCGTGACGACGGCGCGCCGCTACACCACTACCGCTCGCTGATCGTGCTGCACTCGCGCCTGGCCGGCCTGCCCGCGCCGGTCGACGGCGTGTGCACCAACCTGCAGGACGACGCGATGCTGCAGGCCGAGGTGCTGCGCGCCCGCGACTTCGGCTTCGAGGCCAAGCTGTGCGTGCACCCGCGCCAGGTGGCGCCGATCCATGCCGGCTTCGGGCCCGGCGCGGCGGAGATCGCCTGGGCGCGCCGCGTGTGCGAGGCCGCGGGCTCGGGCGCGGCGGTGGCGGTGGACGGCAGGCTGATCGATGCGCCCATCCTGGAACAGGCCAGGCGCGTGCTGCAGGCCGCCGCCGATGCCGGCGGATAGGCCGCCCGCCACGCCGCAGCCGGTCCGGGCCGGCAGCACCATCGCTGCCACTACAATGCCTCATCCCGATGACCGGGCCCGACAGGAAACGATCATGAGGCGTAGCGCCGTCGACCTGCAGCACCTGCGCGCATTCATCGCAGTGGCGCGGGAAGGCAACCTGACCCGGGCCTCGCAAGTGCTGCACCTGACGCAGTCCGCGGTCAGCCTGCAGCTCAAGCACTTCCAGGATGCCCTGAACCTGCAACTGCTGGCACGCAGCCTGCGCGGCCTGTCCCTCACGGCCAGCGGCGAGCAGCTGCTGCCGCTGGCCGAGCGGGTACTGCGTTCGCTGGACGACCTGGAACAGGCCGCCAACGCGCTGCAGGAGACCGTGCACGGCACGGTGCTCATCGGCACCATCCTCAATCCCGGCAGCATCCGGCTCAGCCCCATCCTGCAACACCTGTCCGATCATCACGCGGGCATCACGGCCAAGCTGCGCCACGGCATGACGCGCTGGGTGCTGGAGCAGGTCGTCAACGGCGAGCTGGACGCCGGCTTCTATCTGGGCTTTCCGGAAGAGATCGACCCAGGGCTGCTGCACGCGGTCGAACTGATGCAGCTGACCTTCTACGTCATCGCCCCCAAGGGCTGGCAGGATCGCATCGCCGGAAAGGACTGGAAGGCGCTGGCGGACCTGCCCTGGATCTGGACCCCGCCCAGTTCCGCGCACCACCGCATGCTGTCGCGCGCGTTCGAAAGCGCCAGGGCGCGCCCTACCATCGCCGCCGAGGCCGACCTGGAAGCCTCGATGGTCGACCTGGTGCGCGCCGGCGTCGGCCTGTCGCTGGCGCGCGACTCGATCGCGCTGAGCGAGGCGCAGACCCACGGCATCGCCGTGGAAAAAAGCCTGGCGATATCCATCCCCATGTGGTTCATCGCACGCGCCGCGCGCAAGGACGATCCCGTCATCGAGGCGGTGTTCTCGGCGGTGGCGGCGGCGTTCGAATAGGCTTCGAAGCTCGCCACCCGGCTCAGCCCGCGGCCGCGGCGAACACCCGGTAATCCGCGATCACTTCCTTCAGCATGCGGATGAAGGCATGCAGGCCCTCGCTCGCCTCGCTGGTCTGGTGGCAGATGGAGATGCCGTGCGCCGGGATGTCCGGCGCAACGCGCAATAGCTTGATCCGTCCCGCCATCCGGTCGTCCTCGACCACGCGGACGGGCAGCAGGCCCAGCGCCGCTCCGCTGCGCACGGCCTGCAGCGTAACCATGACATTGTTGCAGGTGCTGACGCGCACGGGCGTGACCTTGGCCGCGGCGAACCAGTTGCCGATGGTGGTGTACATGCGCGAGGACTGGGGCGCGATCACCAGGTGGTGCTGCGCGATGTCGGCCGGGGTGAGCGGATGGGGACCGGCCGCCAGCGCCGGCGACGCAAACCATGCCAGCTGGCTGTAGCCGACCAGTTCCTGCGACACGTACGGCGGCAGGGACGCCTGCGCCACGATGGCCACGTCCAGTTCGCGGGCCTCGAGCCTGCGGCTGAGTTCGCCCGAATCGCCGATGAACATCGAGACCTTGATGGCCGGGTACTTCTGCTCCACCCGGCGCAGCAGCTCGCCCAGGCAGATCAGCGCGAAGTTCTCGGACAACCCGATACGCAGCGTGCCGCGCAGCGGATCGCCGGTGCGGAAGCGCTCGGCCATTTCTTCGGCGGTGTCGAGCATGCGTTCGGCAAAGCCGATCAGCGCATGGCCCTCGGCCGTGAGGGTGATCTTGGGGCCCTGGCGCACGAACAGCAGCGCGCCCAGTTCCGACTCGAGCTCGCGCACGCGCTGCGAAATGCTGGGCTGGCTGAGGTGAAGCCGGGCTGCGGCGGCACGGAAACTGCCGGCCTGGACGATGGCGCGAAAGGCGCGCAATTGATTGAGCGTGGCATTTATCATAATCAATACCTATCATAATACGCCATAAAAATTCGCTTTTCCTCTCATCATCAAGTCGCTAGAGTGTCCCGAAAACACCAACGACAATGAGGAGACAAACGTGAAAAGTGCTGCATCCGCGCTTTCCGCCTGGCGCCGCGCCTCGCTGGCGGCCGCCCTGGCGTTGACCGCCGCCTGGTCGGCCGCATCCGCCGCCGACTGGCCCACCCGCCCCATCCGCATCATCGTGCCGTCCGCCCCGGGCGGCGGCACCGACCTGATGGCCCGCACCCTGGCGCAGAAGCTCGGCGACACGTTCAACGTGAGCGTGGTCGTCGAGAACAAGCCGGGCGGCGAAGAGATGATCGGCGCCGCCGCGGTGGCCAATGCGCCCCCCGACGGCTACACCATCCTGTTCGCGGCCGCCAACGTGGCCGTCAATCCCGCCACGCGCACCAGCATGCCGTACAAGGCCGAGGACCTGAAGCCGGTATCGCTGACGACCCTGCTGCCGTACGTCATCCTGGTCAACCCCAAGCTGCCCGTGAACACCGTGGCCGACCTGGTGGCCTATTCCCGCAGGCAGCCCAACGGCCTCAACCTGGCCACCGGCGGCACCTCGAACCTGCTGGCATCGGAAAGCTTCCGCCTGGCCACCGGCATGCGCGTGATGAACATCCCGTACAAGGGCTGCGCGCCCTCCATCATGTCGGTGATCTCGGGCGAGACCGACCTGACCTTCTGCAGCGCGCCGGCAGCCGCGCAGCCGGTGCGCGCCGGCCAGCTCAAGGCGCTGGCGATCACCGGCGACGCGCGCCTGGACGTGCTGCCCGGCGTGCCCACCACCAGGGAGCTGGGCGATCCCAAATACCGCATCGACCTGGTTCAGTGGCACGGCGTCTTCGTGCCGGCGGCCACACCGCCCGACGTCGTGCAGCGGCTGCACGATGAGTTCGACAAGGCGCTGTCGTTGCCGGACGTCAACGAACGGGCGCGCCAGCTCGGCGGCGTGACCGCGCACCTGAGCATGGACGAGATCGCCCGGTTCTTCGACAACGAAATGGCCGTCTCCAGGAAGATCGTGACCGAAGCCAACATCACCATCGGAAACTGAGCGGCCCAACCACCAAGGAAACCATCGTGGACCAGAAAAAATCCCTCGTCGTCATCGCCGCCCACACGGGCGACTACGTCTGGCGCTGCGCCGGCGCGATCGCGCTGCATGCCGAACTGGGCTGGAAAGTCGACGTCATCTGCCTCAGCTACGGCGAGCGCGGCGAGGCGGCCAAGCTGTACGCCGAGCCCGGCATGACGCAGCCGCGCGCCCGCGAGCTGCGCAAGATCGAGGCCGAGAAGGCCGCCAGGGTGCTGGGCGCGGCCATCCATTTCTTCGACGGCGACGATTACTGCCTGCGCACCGACGAAACCATGCTGGACCGCGCGGTGGCGATCCTGCGCGACGTGCAGGCCGACATCATCCTGACCCACACGCGCGACGACCCCGGCAACATGGACCACGAGGTGACGGCGCGCTTCGCCCTGGAGGCGCGCATGAGCTCGCAGGCCGTGGGCCGCGGCACCGGCACCGCGATCGGCTCGCCGCACCTGCACGGCATGACCATCGGCGCGCCGCAGGTCTATGCCTTCGAGCCGCACCAATCCGAGCTGTGCGGCTTCCGGCCCGACACGCTGCTGGACATCACGCGCGTCTGGGAAAAGAAGTGGGCGGCCATCCAGTGCATGCCCAGCCAGCCGCTGATGTGGGACTACTACCGCAACGTGGCGACCCAGCGGGGCGCCGTGGCGCGCGGCCGCCCCAAGTACGCCGAGGCGTTCCAGCGCCTGTTCCCGTCCACCGTGAGCGAGCTGCCGGCCTGACGCCCGGCCCCTACCCTACGCAGGAAACCCGACAATGACCGACATCCCCCGCCTCAATGGCGTCATCCGCGCCCTGGAACAGGGCCAGTCCGCCTTCACCACCTTCGTGCCGCCCGAGCTCGACCTGGTGCGCGCCTACAGCGCCGCGCCCTACGACGCGCTGGTGTTCGAGCTGGAGCACAGCCCCTACGACATCCGCGCGCTGCAGGACAAGATGCAATTCATGCTGGACCGCCGGCAGATCGCCGCCAGCGGCAGCCTGGCCCCCAAGGTGACGCCGTTCGCGCGCATTCCCGCCAACGGCGGCGAGCTGAACCAGTTCCTGGCCAAGCAGGTGCTGGACCTGGGCGTATACGGCGTCATCTGGCCGCACGTCAGCACCGTGGAAGAAGCGCGCAACGCGGTAGCCGCGTGCCGCTACCCGCGTCCGGCGACGGCGCCGGCCTTCGAGCCGGCCGGCCTGCGCGGCGACGGCCCCAAGTTCGCGCCCGGTTACTGGGGACTGACGCAGCAGGAATACTACGAGCGCGCCGACGTCTGGCCGCTCAGCCCCAAGGGGGAGATCCTGGTGGGCATCATGTGCGAAGAGGTCAAGGCTATCCGCAACCTGCCCGACATCCTGCGGCAGGTGCCGGGCATCGGCGTGGTGCTGATCGGCCTGGGCGACCTGTCGCAGGAGCTGGGCGTGCCCCGCCAGTACGACCACCCCGCGGTGGCCTCGGCCGTGTCGGAGATCCTGGAAATCTGCAAGGCGCACGGCGTGGCCTGCGGCCATCCGCACGTCAACGCGGCCAACATCGAGCAGGCGGTAGGACAAGGCTTCCGCTGGCTGATGCCCACGCCGACGTTCTCGTTCAACGCGCTTGAAAAAGGCCTGGCGGCGGCCGGGCGCTGAAGCGGGGCGGCCGCGTCACCCGCCCAGCGCCACCCGCCGGCTCCAGGACTGCAGCAGCCCCGGCACGTGCTCGGGCGCGATCGCCCGGCTGAACAGGAAGCCCTGCCCGATGTCGCAGCGGCTGCGCTGCAGGAAGTCGCGCTGGTCGGCCTGCTCCACGCCCTCGGCCACGGTCTCCATGCCGAGCTTGTGCCCCATCGCCACCACCGCCTCGACGATGGCGGCGTTGCCGGCCGGATCGTCCAGGTTGGCCATGAAGCTCTTGTCGATCTTAATGGCATGCACCGGGAACGATTTCAGGTGCGTCAGCGACGCGTAGCCGGTGCCGAAGTCGTCCAGCGCGATGCGCACGCCCTCGCCGCCCAGCACGCGCAGCGCGCGGCCCACGCCCTCGGCGCCGCGGCCCAGGAAGACGGTCTCGGTCACTTCCAGCTCCAGGTAGCGCGCCGGGATGCCATACGCCGCCAGGCCCTCCAGGAACTGCTCGGCGAAGTCGTCGTGCACGAACTGGGCGGCCGAGGCATTGACGGCGATGCGGCCCACGTCCAGCCCCGCGTCCAGCCAGCGCCGCAGGTCGGACAGGATGTTGGCGAACATGCAGTCGTGCAGCCGCGCGGCCAGTTCCAGGTCCTCGAAGGCGGCGGCGATGCCGGCCGGCGCCAGCATGCGCCCATCGCCGGTGTGCCAGCGCAGCAGCGCCTCGAAGCCGTCGATGCGGCCGGTGTCCAGGCGAACCTTGGGCTGGTAGTGCGGATAGACCCGCTGCGCGTCGATGGCGACGCGCGCCCGTTCGAGCATCTGGGCGCGGCGGCGCGCGGTCCGCCGCATGTCGGGGTGGAACACCGTCATGCCGCCGCGGCCCGCCGCCTTGGCGGCGTACAGCGCGGTGTCGGCGGCCTTGGCCAGCTCGGCCGCGTCGCGGCCGTGCTCGGGGTAGAACGCCACGCCCGTGCTGGCACGGCAGTCCAGGAGACGCCCGCCGGCGCCGAGGGCCGGGCGCAGCGGCGCGCCGATGGCGGCGCCCAGCGCGTCCAGGTCCAGCCCGTCTTCGGCACGAAGCAGCGCGCCGAAGTCGTCGCTGCCCAGGCGCGCCACGAAGGCGCCCTCCGGCAGCACCTGGCGCAGCCGGTCGGCCAGCGCGCACAGCAGCACGTCGCCCACGTCGTGGCCCATGCGCTCATTGGCCTCCTTCAGGTGGTCGACGTCGATCAGCAAGACGGCCTGCATGCCTTCCTGGACCAGGCCGCGGCCGATGCGCCGCTCCAGTTCATGCTGGAAGGCGCCGCGGTTGGGCAGGCGCGTCAGGGGATCATGGGTGGCCATCCAGCGGATGCGCTCGTCGGCGGTGCGCTCGTCGGTGATGTCGCGGAACGTGGCCAGCGCGCGCAGCAGCTCGCCGGAGGCGGCGTAGGTCTTCCAGCCCACCACCTTCAACCAGCGCTCGCGCCCGTCGTCGTCGCGGCGGATGCGCAGCGTGGCCTCGAAACCCTGCGGGTCGGGCTTGCCGGTGCCGTCCAGCAGGGCCTGCAGCACGTCGCGATCGTCCGGATGGACCAGGCGGAAAGCGGTGGCGGTATCGGCCGGCGCGCCCGACGCGATACCGAGGATGGCGCGCAGTTCGGGCGACCACACGCGCCGGCCGGTGCGCGCGTCGTAGTCCCACACGCCCAGCTCGGCCGCCTGCACGGCCAGGCGGAAGCGCTGCTCGTTCTCGCGCAGGGCGTCCTCGGCGGCCTTGCGGTCGTCGATGCCCTCGAGCGCGCCGTACCAGCGCACGATGGCCCCCTGCCGGTCGCGCCGCGCCTGGGCGCGCGCGCGGAACCAGCGGTAGACGCCGTCGCGGCCCTTGAGCCGGTATTCGATGTCGACCGGGTCGCCCGAGCGCAGCGCGGCACGCCAGGCCTCGAAGGTGGGCCCGATGTCGTCGGGATGCAGGCGGCCGGCCCAGCCGTTGCCCATGGCCGCCTCGCGCGGCTGGCCAGTGATCTCCTCCCAGCGCGGGCTGACCTCTTCCACCATGCCTTCCGGCGAGGCGGTCCAGGGCAGCCCCGGATTGAGTTCCACGGTGTAGCGGTGGTGGGCCTCGCTGGCGCGCAGCTCGTCCTCGGCCATCACCTGCTGGTGCACGTCTTCGCTGCGGCCGAGCCAGCCCCGCACGCGGCCGGCGGCGTCGCGCACCGGTGCGGCCCGCACCCGGTGCCAGCGCGGCGCCCCGCCGCCCAGCCGCAGCCGGCAGCGCACGTCCAGCGGCAGGCTGCCACCCAGGGCTTGCTGGATGGCGGGGCGCAGCAGCGGCAGGTCCTGCGGCGCCACCACGTCGCGCCAGCGCAGGCCGGCCAGCGGCCGTGCGCCGGCGGCGGATGCCTGCCCCGGCGGCACGACGATGCAGGTAAGGATGCCGGACCGCGAGGCGGTCCACTGGATGGCCGGGTCGAGCCGCTGGCGCAACTGAGCGTCCGGCAGCAGGCACGCCGGGCTGCCGGCGGCGTGGCGGCCCGATGACGGGTTCCCGGGACGGGCATCTCCTTCCATGAGATCCTCGCTCTGACTCACGATCCACGGACACGAACAAGGTTGCTGGATTGTTCTTTCTCGTGCGCGCGGCCCATCGTTCCGTCGCGGGCTAAATCATAGACTGCACGGCCCGCGCAATGGCGGGAGTCATGGATGGAAACAATTCAAGGCGTTGCGGGGCGGCCCCCGCAGAGATTTCAGGCCGTCATTATGCCCGCGGCCTGGAAGCCGCCGTCCACGTGCAGCACGTGGCCCGTCACGTAGACATTGCGCGGGTCTGCCAGGAAGAGCACCGCGCGCGCCACGTCGTCGGCCGTGCCGTAGCGCGCCATCGGCAGTTCGCGCAGCCAGGCCTGGCGCACCTCGGCGCCGTGGGCCGCAGCGACCAGCGGCGTCTCGATCGGGCCGGGCGCCACGGCGTTGACCCGGATGCCATGGGCGGCCAGCTCCACGGCCATGACTTGCGTCAGGTTGACGATGGCCGCCTTGGTGGCGCCATAAGCGGCACGGCCGGCATTGCCGCGCGCGCCCGAGGCCGAGCCGAGGTTGACGATGCAGCCCGCCGTGCCGCGCGCCGCCATGGCGCGCGCCACGACCTGGGCACACAAGAACGTGCCGCGCAGGTTCACGGCCAGCATGCGGTCGAGCAGGCCGATCTCGGTCTGCAGGAAGGCGCGGGCAGCGCCGATGCCGGCGCTGTTAACCAGCACGTCTACCGCGCCCTGCCCCAGCAGCCCGGCCAGCGCTGCCTCCGTGCCGGCCGCGTCGCTGACATCCAGGGGCAGGAACCGCACCGTCGCGCCCCGACCGGCCAGGCGGACAGTCTCGCTGCCGCCCGCCGGATCCAGGTCCGCCACGACCACGGCGGCTCCGGCATGGGCGAAGGCCAGCGCGCACGCACGGCCGATGCCGCTGCCGCCCCCCGTCACCAGCACGGTCCTGCCGGCGAAATCTCCCGATGCCTCCGCCGTCATCGCAGTCCCGTCTTCACGGTTTCCTTGTAGGCCAGCACGGCCAGCAGGGTCAGCACGGCCGCGCCCACCACGATCCACGACGGCGACAGCGGGTTGCCCGTGGCGGCCACGAAGTACGTGGCCAGGAACGGCGCCGTGCCGCCCAGCAGGGTCACCGGGATGTTCAGGCTGACCGACAGGCCCGTATAGCGCAGCTTGGTCGGCATGATCTCGGACATGGCGCACAGAGCGGTGGCGGAATGCGGCGCAAACGCCAGGCTCATCAGGCACAGGCCGAACACCGTCTGGTTGAAATCGGCCGGGTCCAGCAGGTGGAAGGCGGGATACGTCACCAGCGCCACCGCCAGCGCGCTGACCAGCATCAGCGGCTTGCGCCCCACGATGTCGCTCAACAGCGCGAAGCCGGGCAGCAGCGCGCAGTAGAAGATCAGGCTGTAGAGATTGGCACGCTGGGCCTGCGCCAGGCCGAAGCCCAATACCCGGGAAAGATAGGTGGGCGAATAGATGTAGTAGATGTAGATGCACGCCGAGGGCGCGGAGATCAGGCCCATGCCGATCAGGATGGCGCGCCATTCCTGCTTCAGGCCCGTGAGCAGCGGGGCCTTCTCCACCTCGGCATGCGCCTTCACGGACGAGAAGTGCGGGGTTTCCTCCAGCTTGATGCGCAGGTACAGCCCCACCAGGCCCAGCGGCACGCCGGCCAGAAACGGCAGGCGCCAGCCCCAGCTGTGCAGCTGCTCGGTGCTGAGCATGCCGGTGATCAGCGAGGCCACGCCGCCGCCCACCAGCAGCGCCAGGCCGATGGTGAAGGTCTGCCAGCCGGTGTAGAAGCCGCGCCGGTTGGGCGGGGCGTATTCCGAGATGAACGAGGTGGCGCCGCCATATTCTCCGCCCACCGAGATGCCCTGCACCAGGCGCGCCACGGTCAGCAGGATGGGCGCAGCGATGCCGATGGACGCATAGGTCGGCATCAGGCCGATGACGGTGGTGGCCGTGGCGATCAGCATGATGGCGATGGCCAGCGGCGTCTTGCGTCCATAGCGGTCGCCCAGGTGGCCGAACACGATGCCACCGATGGGCCGCGAGGCGTAGCTGATGGCGAACACGGCGAAGGTCAGCAGCAGGCTGGCTGCCGGGTCGTCGGCCGGGAAGAACAGCAGGGCGATCACCGGCGCGAAATAGCCATAGATCACGAAGTCGAAATATTCGATGAAGTTGCCGATGCAGGCGGCGACCAGCGCCCGCCTGTGCTGCGCCGCCGCCTTCCGGCCGGCCGGCAGCGTACTTGCCATGGATTGCATGAATGTCTCCTGTTGATGTTCTGCGTGGTCTGGACGGACGCTAGGCCAGCGTGCTGCCCCCGTCGAGCACCAGCGCCGCGCCGTTCATGTGGCGTGCGGCATCCGACAGCAGGAAGGCCACGGTGCCAGCGACGTCGCCTGGCTGCCCATACGGCGCCGCCACGGCACGCTGCACCGTTCCCGCCCCCGGCTGCCGCGCCGCCATCTCGTTGATGGTGTCGA
>Ga0164243_10013124_pt1 | contig 11681 bp, 15 predicted proteins | sample OricompcompostOP_FD_108781 | JGI IMG/M metagenome (GOLD analysis project Ga0164243, IMG submission 108781) | Organic Plus compost microbial communities from Emeryville, California, USA - Original compost - Organic plus compost (OP) | ecosystem: Engineered > Solid waste > Mixed feedstock >...
AGGCGACGAAGAGCTGCTCGAAGTGCGGCATCGCCTCGCGGGCGAGCTTGCCGAGGCTGCTCGGGTCGACGGGGACCTCCCGCCAGCCGAGGATCGCGAGGCGCTCCTGCTCGGCGAGCCGCGCGATGCCGGCCCTGACCTCCTCGCGCAGCGCAGGGTCGGTCGGCAGGAACGCCATGCCCACCGCGTAGCGCCCGTTCGGCGGCAGCTCGAAGCCGACGACGGCGCGCAGGAACGCGTCGGGGATCTGGGTGATGATGCCGGCGCCGTCGCCGGTGCCCGCGTCCGAGCCGACGGCGCCGCGGTGCTCGAGGTGGCGCAGCGCGTCGAGGGCGGTGTCGATGATGTCGTGGCCCGCGGTGCCGCGGAGCGTCGCGACCATGGCGAGACCGCACGCGTCCTTCTCGAAGCGCGGGTCGTAGAGCCCGCCGGCCTCGGGCGCGACGGAGAACCGCCGGTATGGCGACGCTGTGAGAGCCATGGCAACCGTCCTCACGTCAGAGACTGGCATTCGGGGCGGCATTGACCCGGTGGAATACATGAATTCTTGGCAAGGACGCGCTCACCCGTTCCCCGGCTCGGGCTGACGCTTGTGGCGTCGCCCCGGGCTCTACTGCTTCGCAGCGGTGTGCGCGAAGTCGGCGTCCGAATACGTGTCATCGGAGTCTACCCCAGCGCCCTGGGGAAGCCACTCGCGACCGGGCCGGTACGGGCTCGGCTCGCGTCCGGTGTGCCGGACCGACTGGACGGCGAGGATGACGAGGCCGAGCGCGATCGCGGCGATCGCGCCCCAGTCGTTGATCCGCAGGCCGAGCACGATCTCGCTCGGGTCGAGGCGGATCGCCTCGAGCCAGGCGCGGCCGATGCCGTACCAGATGAGGTAGAGCGAGAACGTCTTGCCCCACTGGAGCCGCAGCCGCCGCTCGATGAGGAGGATGAGCGCCGCGCCGACGACGTTCCAGATGATCTCGTAGAGGAATGTCGGGTGGAACAGCACTCCCGGGGGCAGGCCGACGGGGTACGCCGGATTCGTCGACTCGATCTCCAGGCCCCACGGCAGCGTCGTCGGGAGGCCGAAGAGCTCGTGGTTGAACCAGTTGCCGAAGCGGCCGCAGGCCTGGGCGAGCAGGAGGCCGGGGACGATCGCGTCGGCGAAGGTGAGGAAGCGGATGCCGTTGATGCGGCAGCCGATCCACGCGCCGAGGCCGCCGAACAGCAGCGCGCCGAAGATCGCGCCGCCGCCGTCCCAGATGGCGATGACGTCGAGCCAGGTGTGCGTCGCGTCGATCGGGAAGAAGTCGGTCGGGTGCGTCGCGACGTGCCAGACGCGCGCCCCGACGATGCCGAGGACGACGGCCCAGATGAGGATGTCGACGATCGCCCACGGCTCGACGCCGCGGCGGCGCAGCCGCCACTCGGTGATCCAGGTCGCGACCACGATCCCGGCGAGGATGCACAGCGCGTAGGTGTGGATCTGGATCGAGGCGCCGTTCCACAGCGGGATGGTGATCGGGGTCTGCCACTCCGGCGGCGGACTCGGGATGCTCAGCGGGACCACCGGGCGATTCTATCCACGACGAACGATGCGCCCCGGCGCTATCGTCGTCGCGTGAGCATCCCAGCAGGCTGGTACCCGGACCCCGCAGGATCGTCGTCGCAGCGATGGTGGGACGGGACGCAGTGGACGGGGCATCTCTCCGCCCCGGCCGCGCCGGCGCCGGCCGCCTACGCCTACGCGATCCCGCGGCAGGAGCCCCGCGCGCCGGAGGGGACGAGCCCGCAGACGCCGTGGATCTGGCTCGTCGCGCTCCTGCCGCTGCTGACGATCGGCGGGCTGTTCCTCGTCGATCTCCGGGGCACGATCGAGCGCGCGATGTCGGCGGCGATGCGCGGCGACACCGGTGCGAGCCTCGGCGCCCAGCTCGCCGTCTACACCGCGCCCGGCTACCTCGCGCTGACGCTCGGCGGGCTCGTCATCGAGGTGCTCGTCATCGTGTTCGCGCTGCTCGATCATCGCGCGCTCGTCCGCCGGGGCGTCCCGCAGCCGTTCCACTGGGCCTACATCTTCTTCGTGTTCCTCGTCGGGAACCTCGTCTACGTCATCGGCCGCGACGTCGTGGTCCGGCGGCGGACCGGGCGGATGTCCGGCGCGATGTGGGCGGCGATCGCCGTCGCGGTCGTCTCGATCGTCGTGACGATCGTCTACTTCGTCTGGCAGTTCGGCGGGATCGTCGCCGAGCTCTCGGCCTACTCCAGCCAGATCTGATCCTCAGCCGAGGCCGGCGAGCCCCCGCGCGAACGCCGCCATTCCCCGCACGCCGCCGTCGGCGAGCGCGCGGACGATCGCCGAGCCGACGATCGCGCCGTCGGCGTAGGACTGGACCTCGCGGACCTGGTCGGGGCTCGAGATGCCGATCCCGACGTAGACGCGCCCGGCGTCCGCCGCGCGAAGCCGCGCGACGAGGGCCCGCGCCTTCGCGTCGACGTCCTCGCGCACGCCCGTGACGCCCATCGTGGAGACCGCGTAGACCCAGCCGCGGCTCGCCCCCGCGATCATCCGGAGCCGCTCGTCGGTCGACGTCGGCGCGGCGAGGAACACCCGGTCGAGGCCGGTGCGCTCGCTCGCCGCGATCCAGTCGGCCGCGGCGTCCGGCGTGATGTCGGGGGTGATGAGCCCCGTGCCGCCGGCCGCGGCGAACTCGTCGGCGAAGCGGTCGACCCCGTGCTGGAGCACGGGATTCCAGTAGGTCATGACGTAGACCGGCGCCGCGGAGCGCTCCCGGATCGCCGCGACGGCGTCGAAGACCTGCGGGACGCGGAACCCCGCCTGGAGCGCCGCGTTCGCCGCCTCCTGGACGATGGGGCCGTCCATGACGGGATCGGAGTACGGGATGCCGAGCTCGAGCGCGGTGACGCCGTTCTCGAGCAGCGCGATCGCCGCCTCGACGCTGCCGGCGTAGTCGGGGAAGCCGACCGGGAGGTAGCCGACGAGCTCGCCGGTCATCCCTCGGCCCCCTCGTCGATGAGCCCGAACCACTTGCCGGCCGTCGCCATGTCCTTGTCGCCGCGGCCCGAGAGGCTCACGAGGATGATCGCCTCGGGGCCGAGCTGCCGCCCGAGCCGGATCGCGCCGGCGAGCGCGTGCGCCGACTCGATCGCGGGGATGATGCCCTCGGTGCGGGCGAGCAGGCGCAGCGCCTCCATCGCCTCGGCGTCGGTCGCCGGCAGGTACTCCGCGCGGCCGATGTCGGCGAGCCAGGCGTGCTCGGGGCCGACGCCAGGGTAGTCGAGGCCCGCGGAGATCGAGTGCGACTCGACGGTCTGACCGTCCTCGTCCTGGAGGACGTAGGTGCGGGCGCCGTGCAGGACCCCGGGGCGGCCGCGCTCGATCGAGGCGGCCTGCCGGTCGGTGTCGACGCCGTCGCCGGCCGCCTCGAAGCCGTAGAGCCGGACCTCGGGATCGTCGAGGAACGCGTCGAAGATGCCGATGGCGTTCGACCCCCCGCCGACGCAGGCGACGACCGCGTCGGGGAGCCGCCCCGCGAGCGCGAGGACCTGCTCGCGCGCCTCCTCGCCGATGACCTTCTGGAAGTCGCGGACCATCGCCGGGAACGGATGCGGGCCGGCCGCCGTGCCGAAGATGTAGTTCGTCGTCTCGACGCTCGCGACCCAGTCGCGGTACGCCTCGTTGATCGCGTCCTTGAGCGTGCGCGAGCCGGTCGTCACGGGGACGACCTCGGCGCCGAGCAGGCGCATCCGCGCGACGTTGAGGGCCTGTCGGCGGGTGTCGACCTCGCCCATGTAGATGGTGCAGTCGAAGCCGAAGAGCGCGGCGGCCGTCGCCGTCGCGACGCCGTGCTGGCCCGCCCCGGTCTCCGCGATGACCCGGGTCTTCCCGAGCCGCCTCGTGAGCAGCGCCTGGCCGAGCACGTTGTTGATCTTGTGCGAGCCGGTGTGGTTGAGGTCCTCGCGCTTGAGGATGATCCGCGCGCCTCCCGCGTGCTCGGCGAAGCGCGGCACCTCGGTGATGATCGACGGCCGGCCGGTGTACGTCGCGTGGAGGCGCGCGAGCTCGGCCTGCGCCTCGGGGTCGGCGCGCATCGCTTCGTAGGCGGCGCTCAGCTCGTCGATCGCGGCAATGAGCGACTCGGGCATGAACCGGCCGCCGTAGTCGCCGAAGAACGGGCCGCGTTCGTCCCGGAGTCGTCCCATCGCCCTAGACCTCCGCCTTCGTCGCATCGATGAACGCCGCGACCGCGGCCGCGGGGTCGCCGCCGGTGACGAGCGCCTCGCCGACGAGCACCGCGTCGGCGCCGACGGCGCGGTAGCGGGCGACGTCCTCCGGCGACCGCACGGCGGACTCCGCGACGCGGATCGCGTCCGGCGGGAACTCGTCGGCGAGCCGTCCGAAGAGCCCCGGGTCGAGCTCGAAGGTGTCGAGGTCGCGGGCGTTGACGCCGACGAGCCGGGCGCCGACGTCGGCGGCGCGGGACAGCTCCTCGGCGGAGTGGGCCTCGACGAGCGCGGTCATGCCGAGCTGCGCGGTGAACTCGTGGAGCCGCTCGAGCGTGCGCTGGTCGAGCGCGGCGACGATGAGCAGCGCGAGGTCGGCGCCGGCGGCGCGCGCCTCGAGGAGCTGGTACTCGTTCCCGATGAAGTCCTTCCGGAGGACCGGCACGCCGACGGCGGCGCGGACCGCGCGGAGGTCGTCGAGCGAGCCGCCGAAGCGGCGCGCCTCGGTGAGCACGCTGATCGCGGTCGCGCCGCCGGCGGCGTACTCCCCCGCGAGCGCGCCGGGGTCGGGGATCTCGGCGAGCGCGCCGCGGGACGGGCTCGCCCGCTTGACCTCGGCGATGACGTGGACGCTGTCGCGCGGTGCGAACGCGGCGACGGCGTCGAGCGCGGGCGGCGCGTCGAGGGCCATCGGCTCGAGCACGCGGAGCGGGACGCGCTCGGCGCGCTCCGCGGCGTCCTCGATGGCGCCGGCGAGCAGGCCGGCGAGCAGGCCGGCTGGCATGTCAGTGGGCGCTCTGCTTGACCTTGGCGCCGCCGACGCCGTAGCCGGCGGCCTTCATGGCCCAGCCGACGACGAAGCCGACGACGAGCAGGCCGGCCGAGGCCCAGACGAGCCATGCGAGGTCGAACCAGAAGGCGAACGTGCCGATCGTGAAGGCCAGCAGGATGATGATCACGGCCGTCCAGGCGGCGGGCGAGTGGCCGTGTCCGGGATCGTTCGCGTGCGCGTCGCTCATGCTGGGATTCTAGCGGCCATCGTCCGTCGGGTCCTCGCCGGCGCTGAGCGCGTCCCAGGTGTCCCGCGGGTCGCCCATGGGGTCCCGGCGCCCCTTGTCGCGCCGCCGCCGCTGCGCCCAGATGTACCAGCCGAGGAACGCGGCGACGACGATCGGCGCGGCGATGGCGAACCAGAGCTCCACGGCGCCTCCCCGGTCAGCGCCGCAGCGCGTTCGCGATGGCGATCGCCCGCAGCGGGGCTGCGGCCTTGTTCACCGTCTCCTGGTGCTCGGCCGCGGGGTCCGAGTCGGCGACGAGGCCGGCGCCCGCCTGGACCGTCGCGATGCCGCCGCGGATGACCGCGGTGCGGATCGCGATCGCGAGGTCGGCGTCGCCGGCGAGGTCGAAGTAGCCGACGACCCCGCCGTAGACGCCGCGGGCGGCCGGCTCGAGCTCGTCGATGATCTCGAGCGCGCGCGGCTTCGGCGCGCCGGAGAGCGTTCCGGCGGGGAACGTCGCGCGGAACACGTCGATCGGGGTCGCGCCATCGCGCAGCTCCCCCTCGACGGTGCTCACGATGTGCATGATGTGCGAGAACCGCTCGATGACCATGAACTCGGTGACCTCGACGGTGCCCGGCCGGGAGACCTTCGCGACGTCGTTCCTCGCGAGGTCGACGAGCATGAGGTGCTCGGCGCGCTCCTTCGGGTCGGCGAGCAGCTCCTCGGCGAGCGCCGCGTCGGCCTCCGGGGTCTGCCCGCGGGGACGGCTCCCCGCGATCGGGTGGCTCGTCACGCGACCGCCGGCGACCTTGACGAGCGCCTCCGGACTCGAGCCGACGATCGCATACGGCTCCCCCGCCGCGTCGGCGAGGCTGAGCAGGTACATGTACGGGCTCGGGTTGAGCGCGCGGAGCACGCGGTAGACGTCGAGCGGCTCGGCGGCGCAGTCGGCGTCGAAGCGCTGCGACACGACGACCTGGAACACGTCGCCGTCGCGGATGAACGCCTTGGAGCGCACGACCGCGGCCTCGTACTCCGCCCGCGTGCCGCGGGGACGGCTCGCCGGGGGCGTCGCGAGGTCGATCGCGGCGACGTCCGGCGCCGAGGGCTCGGCGAGCGCCGCCTCGAGCCCGTCGAGACGGGCCTGGGCGTCGGCCCAGAGCGCGTCGGCGTCCGCCGCGGGATCGTCGGCGAGCACCGAGGCGATGAGCGTGACGGTGCCGTAGCGGTGGTCGAGGACGACGAGCTCGGAGACGAGGACGAACGCCTGCCCCGGCACCTCGTGGTCGGCCGGCGGACGGTTCGGCAGGTGCTCGAGCTGGCGGACGGCGTCCCAGCCGATGAAGCCGACGAGGCCGCCGGTGAGCGGCGGGTGCCCGTCGACCCGCGGCGTCGCCCAGCGCCGGTAGAGCGCCTCGAGCGCCTCAAGCGGCGGGAGGTCGATCGCGGGGCCGAGCGCCCGGCCGGCGTCGAGGCTCCCCGGCTGCCACACCGCCGTGTCGCCCTGCTGCGTGAGCACGCCGAAGCCCGCGGTCCCCACGAAGGACCAGCGCGACCAGATCCCGCCCTGCTCGGCCGACTCGAGGAGGAACGTGCCGGCCCGGCCCGCAGCGAGCTTTCGGTAGATCCCGACCGGGGTCTCCGCGTCGGCGAAGCGCTCGCGCAGGACCGGGATGACGCGATGGCCCGCGGCGATGCGCTCGGCGAACTGCTCGCGGCTCGTCGTCTCAGCCATCCGCGCCGCCCCTCGCCGGCTCGAGCGGGTCGACGTCGAAGCAGGAATGGGCGCCCGTGTGGCAGGCGGCGCCGATCTGCTCGACGGTGACGAGGAGCGCGTCGGCGTCGCAGTCGAACGCGGCGCCGCGGACGTACTGGACGTGGCCGCTCGTGTCGCCCTTGCGCCAGTACTCCCTGCGGCTGCGGCTCCAGAACGTCACGCGGCCCTCGGTGAGCGTGCGGCGCAGCGCCTCGCGGTCCATCCAGCCGAGCATGAGCACCTCGCGGGTGCCCTCCTCCTGGATGATCGCGGGGAGGAGGCCGTCCGCGTTGAAGACGGCGCGGTCGAGGACGTCGGCGATGGTGCTCATCCGCGTTCCGTCCGCACGATCGCGCCCGCCGCGGCGAGCTCCGCCTTGACGTCGGCGATGCTGAGGATCCCGTCGTGGAACACGCTCGCGGCGAGCACCGCGTCGGCGCCGGCGGCGACGGCGGGCGGGAAGTCCGCGGCGCGCCCCGCGCCCCCGCTCGCGATGACGGGGACCGGGCTGATCGCGCGGATCGCCGCGATGAGCTCGAGGTCGAAGCCCTGCTTCGTGCCGTCGGCGTCGATCGAGTTGACGAGCAGCTCGCCCGCGCCGCGCTCGATCGCCTCGGCGGCCCAGGCGAGCGCGTCGAGGTCCGTCTCCCGGCGTCCGCCGTGGGTCGTCACGACGAAGCCCGACTCGGTGCGCGGGCTGCGCTTGACGTCGAGGCTCAGGACGAGGACCTGGGCGCCGAAGCGGTCGGCGATCTCGCCGATGAGCTCGGGGCGAGCGATCGCCGCGGAGTTCACGCCGACCTTGTCGGCGCCGCTGCCCTGGAGCCGGGCGACGTCCTCGGCGCTGCGCACGCCGCCGCCGACCGTGAGCGGGATGAACACCTGCTCGGCGGTCGCGCGGACGACGTCGTGGAGCGTCGCCCGCTCCTCGACGGTCGCCGAGACGTCGAGGAACGTCAGCTCGTCGGCTCCTTCCTGGCCGTAGCGCTTCGCGAGCTCGACGGGGTCGCCCGCGTCGCGGAGGTTCTCGAAGTTCACGCCCTTGACGACGCGTCCCGCGGACACGTCGAGGCAGGGGATCACGCGCATGCTCAGCGTCATCGCGGCCGCCTAGATCCGTGCCGCGTGGATCGCGGTGACGAGGATCGCGCGGGCGCCGACCGCGTAGAGCTCGTCCATGACGTGGTTCGCGTCGGCGCGGGGGACCATCGCCCGGACGGCGACCCATTCGGGATCGTGGAGCGGCGAGATCGTCGGCGACTCGATGCCCGGGGTGATGCGGGTCGCGGCGTCGAGGTTCGTCTTCTCGACGTCGTAGTCGACGAGCACGTACTGGCGGGCGACGAGGACGCCCTCGAGCCGGTGCTTGAGGGTCGCGAGCGCCGGGGCGGCCGGGTCCTTCGCGATGAGCACCGCGGTCGACTCGAGGATGACCGGGCCGAAGATCTCGAGGCCCTGCGCGCGCAGCGTCGCGCCGGTCGAGACGACGTCGGCGACGGCATCGGCGACCCCGAGCCGCACGGCGGACTCGACCGCCCCGTCGAGGTCGACGATCGTCGCCTCGACGCCGTGGCGGGCGAGGAACGCGTCGACGAGGCCGGGATAGCTCGTCGCGACCCGGCGGCCCTGCAGCTCGGCGATGCCGGCGAATGCGCCAGGCGGGGCCGCGAAGCGGAACGTCGACTGCCCGAAGTCGAGGTCGGCGACCTCCATCGCCGTCGACGCCGAGTCGATGAGCAGGTCGCGGCCGGTGATGCCGACGTCGAGGGCGCCCGAGCCGACGTAGGTGGCGATGTCGCGCGGGCGCAGGTAGAAGAACTCGACGCCGTTGCGCTCGTCGAGGACGGAGAGCGCGCGCGGGTCGCGCCGCTGCGCGTAGCCCGCCTCGTGGAGCATCTCGGCGGCGGTCTCGGAGAGCGAGCCCTTGTTGGGCACCGCGATTCGGAGCATGTTCGGCCTTCTGTCAGGGTCGGATGAGGGTCGGGGCGACGTCAGAGATGTCGCCAGACCTCCTCCGGGGCGATGCCCTTCGCGAGCATCATGACCTGCAGGTGGTAGACGAGCTGGCTCAGCTCGAGCGCGAGATCCTCGTCGGACTGGAACTCGGCGGCCATCCAGACCTCGGCGGCCTCCTCGACGATCTTCTTGCCGATCTCGTGCACGCCCGAGTCGAGCTCCGCGACGGTGCGGGAGCCCTCCGGGCGCGCCTGCGCCTTCTCGCGGAGCTCCGCGTAGAGGGCGTCGAACGTCTTCACCGCTCCAGGCTACCGGTCCGAGGCGGGCGCGCGGTCCCGGAACGGCGGCTGGCCGGCCTCAGCCGACGCCGAGGAGGTCGATGACGAAGACGAGCGTGCGGCCGCCGAGGCGGTGCCCGGAGCCGGCGGGCCCGTATGCCTGCTCCGGCGGGATGACGAGCTGCCGCCGGCCGCCGACCCGCATGCCGGGGATGCCCTCCTGCCAGCCGCGGATGAGGCCCGCGAGCGGGAATCGGATCGACTCGCCGCGGCTCCAGCTCGAGTCGAACTCCTCGCCCGTCTCGAAGTCGACGCCGACGTAGTGGACGTCGACGCGGTCGCCCGGCTTCGCCTCCTCCCCGGATCCGACCTCGATGTCGGTGATGACGAGGTCGGCGGGCGCCGGGCCCTCGATGAAGTCGATCTCGGGCTTCGTCCTGTCACTCATGGGCTCAGTCAACCATGCTCGCCCGGAGGATCGCGGTCTGGCCGTCGGGACCGGTGCGGTGGCTCGCGTACAGGCCCGACGCGCGGGCGTGCGCGGCGGCGGCCGGCGCCTGGCGGCGGTTGAGCTCGAGGAGGACCTTGCCGCCCGGAGCGAGCCACTCCAGCGCCTCGGCGAGGAGCGCGCGGACGTGGTCCAGCCCGTCCACGCCCCCGAAGAGCGCCTCGGCGGGCTCGTGCTCCCGGAGGTCGCGCGGGACGAGCTCCGCTTCCGGGACGGGGACGTATGGCGGGACGGCGGCGATGAGCGTGATGCGGCCGCGGAGGGACGCGGGGAGGCCGTCGAGGCGGTCGGCGCGGTGGATTCCGGCGTGCGCGGGGAGGTTCTTCCGCGCCCAGGCGAGCGCCGCGGGGTCGATGTCGGCGACGTGGAGCTCTGCCGCCGGGACCGCCGCGGCGATCGTCGCCGCGAGCGGTGCGACGCCGCAGTAGGGCTCGAGGACGACCGGCGCCGGCTGCTCGGCTGCGACGCGTGCTGCAGCGCGAGCGAGGAGGAGCGAGCGCTGGCGCGGGATGAACACGCCGGGCCCGATCGCGAGCCGGAGGCGGCCGAACTCGACCCAGCCGACGATGTGCTCGAGCGGCTCCCCCGCGACGCGGCGCTCGAGCATCGGCTCGAGGGCGGCGGGGTCGGCATTCGAGGCCTCGAGGAGGATGGCGGCCTCCTCCTCGGCGAAGACGCAGCCGGCGGCGCGGAGGCGGGTGACCAGGTCAGCCCGCATGCGCGAGTGCGGCCGCGCGGAGCGCCTCGATCTCGGCGGCGGGGTCGGGCGAGCGGAACACCGCCGAGCCCGCGACGAAGGTGTCCGCGCCGTGCTCGGCGGCGACGGCGATCGTCTCCCTCGTGATGCCGCCGTCGACCTGCAGCCAGACGTCGAGGCGCCCGCGCGCGGCGCGGAGCGCGTCGAGCTTCGGCATGACCTCGGCGATGAACGCCTGGCCGCCGAAGCCCGGCTCGACCGTCATGACGAGCACCTGGTCGAACGCGGGCAGCAGCTCGAGGAGCGGCTCGACGGGCGTCCCGGGCTTCACCGCGATGCCGGCGCGGGCGCCGAGATCCCGAAGCCGCCGCGCGATCGCGGCGGGATCGGAGCCGGCGGCAGCCGCGGCCTCGACGTGGAAGGTCACCGAGGCGGCGCCGAGCTCCGCGTAGCCGGGAGCCCAGCGCTCCGGATCGTCGATCATGAGGTGGACGTCGAGCGGGATCGGGCTCACCGCCTGGATCCGCTCGACCATCTGCGGGCCGAACGTGAGGTTCGGCACGAAGTGGTTGTCCATGACGTCGACGTGGACGAGGTCCGCGTTCGCGATCCGGCCGAGCTCGCGCTCGATGTTCGCGAAGTCGGCGGCGAGGATCGACGGGTTGATCCGGAGGGTCACGCCTCCACCGTAGTGAGCAGCTGGATGAACATCGCATCGGTGCCGGTCCGGTGCGGCCAGAGCTGCGCCTGCGCGCCCGGGGCGAGGTCGAGCGGCTCGACCGCGATGCGGCGGAGCGCGGCCTGGGTGTCGAGCGCGCGGAGTCCGGGATGCCGCCGCAGCGCCGCCCCGACGATCGCGCGCGTCTCGGCGGCGTGCGGCGAGCAGGTCACATAGGCGATGAGTCCGCCGGGGCGCAGCGCGCGGATCGCCGAGTCGAGGAGCCGGGTCTGGAGATCGGCGAGTCCGGGCACATCGCCGGGCTGCTTGCGCCAGCGCGCCTCGGGCCGGCGCCGCAGCGCCCCGAGGCCCGTGCACGGCGCGTCGAGCAGGATGCGGTCGAACGTGTCCGGCGCCCGTTCGCCGAAGGTCCTGCCATCGGATTCGACGACCTCCACCGTGGCGCCGAATGGGGCGAGCGCCTGCCGCACGAGCCCGGCGCGGGCGGGGACGAGCTCGTTCGCGGTGAGCGCGGCGCCGCCGGCCGCCGCCTCGGCGGCGAGGAGCGCGGCCTTCCCGCCCGGGCCCGCGCAG
>Ga0164243_10013125_pt1 | contig 11681 bp, 10 predicted proteins | sample OricompcompostOP_FD_108781 | JGI IMG/M metagenome (GOLD analysis project Ga0164243, IMG submission 108781) | Organic Plus compost microbial communities from Emeryville, California, USA - Original compost - Organic plus compost (OP) | ecosystem: Engineered > Solid waste > Mixed feedstock >...
CAGGTCTGACGCAGGACGAAAGGGAGACGGAGAGAGCATGGGAATCCGTGTAGGCATCGACACCGGCGGGACGTTCACCGACCTCGTCGCGGTCGACGACCGCACCGGCCGCTGGTACCTGGCGAAGGTGCCGTCGAATCCGAAGCAGCCGGTCGCGGCGATCTCGGCGGCGCTGCGGCAGGCGCAGTTCGACCCCGCCGACGTCGACTTCATCGTCGTCGGCACGACGATCGGCATCAACGCGGTGCTGACCCGCACCGGCGCGCGCGTCGTCTACCTGACGACGAGAGGGTTCGAGGACATCCCGCGGATCCAGCGGATCAACCGCAAGCACCACTACGACTTCCACTGGCGCAAGCCGGCGCCGCTGGCCGCCGGCGCCGACTGCATCGGGATCGACGAGCGGATCGACGCCTACGGCGACGTGCTGACCGCGCTCGACCCGGCGCAGGTGCAGGCGGCCGTCAGGGAGCTCGCCGACGGCGACGGCGCCGAGCCGGTCGCGGTCGCGATCTGCTTCCTCTTCTCCTACCTGGAGCCGCGCCACGAGCAGGCCGCGCGCGAGGCGATCCACGCCGTCGCGCCCGACCTGCCGGTCTCGCTCTCGCACGAGGTCGCGCCGATCTGGCGCGAGTACGAGCGCGGCACCGCGGCGATCCTCGACGCGTACATGAAGCCGGCGCTGGCGACCTACGTCGCCGGCGTCACCGAGGCCTTCGCCGACCAGGGCGCCGGCGACCGCTGGTCGCTGCTGAAGTCCAACGGCGGCCACGCGCTCGCCGAGGAGGCGCTGCGCAAGCCGGCCCACATCCTCCTCTCCGGCATCGCCGGCGGCGCGATCGGCGGCGCGTGGTTCGCGCGCCAGGCCGGCGCCCCGCAGGCGATCGTCGTCGACATGGGCGGCACCTCCTGCGACGTCTGCCTCGTCGTCGACGGCGAGCCGCTGTTCTCCTCCGAGTACGAGATCGAGTTCGGCCTGCCGGTCTCGGTCCCGACGATCCACACGCACACGATCGGCGCCGGCGGCGGCTCGATCGGCTGGGTCGACCCGGGCGGCTTCCTCCAGGTCGGCCCGCAGAGCGCCGGCGCCGACCCCGGCCCCGCCTGCTACGACGCCGGCGGCTCGGAGCCGACGATCACCGACGCCAACCTGCTGCTCGGCCGCCTCGACCCCGCCTTCTTCCTCGGCGGCAGACTGGCGCTCAAGCCGGAGCGCAGCGGCGACGCGATGCGCACGCTCGCCGACCGGCTCGGCCACGACGAGGTCGAGGTCGCCTCCTCGATGATCCGGATCGCGAACGAGTCGATGGCCAACGCGATCCGCATCGTCACCGTCGAGCAGGGGATCGACCCGCGCGACTTCGCGATCGTCGCGATGGGCGGCGCCGGCCCGACGCACGCCTGCGGCATCGCCGAGTCGATCGGGATCGACCGCGTGATCGTGCCGCCCCACCCCGGCGTCACCTCCGCCTTCGGCGCGCTCGCCGCGCCGGTCCGCGTCGACGAGGTGAGATCGATCGCGCTCACCTCCGGCAGCCTCGACGTCGCCGCGCTGGCGGCGCAGGTCGACGAGCTGGAGCGCAGCGCGCGGGCCGCCTTCGCGGCGCAGTCGCCCGGCGGCGAGGCGCCGCGCGTCGAGCGCGCGATCGCGATGCGCTACCAGGGCCAGAACTACGAGCAGGAGGTCGCGCTGCCCGACGGCGCGCTCGACGCCGCGGCGCTGGAGCGCACCTTCGAGCGCTACCACGAGCTGCACCAGGAGTTCTACGGCTACCGCTTCGACGGCGCGCCGATCGAGCTGGTGCGCATCGCCGTCACCGTCGCCGGGCCCGACCCCGACCTGCCGCCGCTGCACGCGCAGGCGGCCGAGGGCGAGCGCGCCGGCCGCGTCGCCGACGTCTACTTCGACGAGGGCGGCTTCCAGCCGACCGACGTGATCCCCCGCACCGAGGTCGGGGAGGAGGCGCGCAGCGGCCCGGCGATCGTCGAGTCGATCGACACGACCGTCGTCGTGCCGCCGGGCTGGACGCTGCGGGCGCTGCCCGGCGGCGTGATGGAGCTGCGCCGCGGCGAGGCCGCGCGCGCCCCGCTGGCGACCACGGCGACCGCGGCCGCGGGCGCGTGAGAGGAGGAGCGGAGATGACCACCGCAGTCGACGCGCAGCAGCCGCTGGACCCGGTCCTGCTGACGATCGTCAACAACAGCTTCGTCAACATCTGCCGCGAGATGGGCGTGACGATGACGCGCACCGCCTTCTCGCCGATCTTCAACGAGGGGCTCGACTTCTCGTGCGTCCTGTTCGACCGCGAGCTGAACATGATCGGCCAGGCCGAGTTCTGCCCCGCGCAGCTGGCGGCGTCGATCTTCATCGTCCGCTGGACGGTCGAGGAGCTGGGGATCGACAGCTTCGAGCCGGGCGACGTCGTGCTCCACAACGACCCCTACCGCGGCGGCGCCCACATCCCCGAGCACTCGGTGATCCGGCCGGTCTTCTACGACGGCGAGCTGTGGGGCTTCGTCGCCAACGTCGGCCACCTCGCCGAGATCGGCGGCAAGGCCGTCGGCTCGTTCGCCGCCGACGCGACCGAGGTCTTCCAGGAGGGCCTGCGGATCCCGCCGGTCAAGCTCGTCAAGGGCGACCAGAACGTGATGGACGTCTGGCGGCTGATCATGGCCAACCACCGCACCCCGCGCAACACGTGGGGCGATCTCAACGCCCAGGTCGGCTCGCTGCGGGTGGCGGAGAAGCGGCTCGTCGAGCTGCTCGACCGCTACGGCCCGGAGCTGCTGACGCGCGCCTCCAAGGAGCTGATGGACTACTCCGAGCGCTGGATGCGCGCCGAGATCAGCGCGATCCCGGACGGCACCTACGAGTTCAGCGATCGGATGGAGGACGACGGCGTCGTCAGAGAGCCGGTCAACCTGAAGGTGCGGGTGACCGTCGACGGCGACCGCCTGATCGTCGACTGGACCGGCACCGACAGACAGGTGCGCGGCCCGATCAACGCGACCTACGGCGTCACCGCCGGCGCCGTCTACAACGCGATCTTCCACGTCACCGAGAGCAACATCCCGAAGAACTCGGGCGCCTACCGGCCGATCGACGTGATCGCGCCGCCCGGCACGGTCGTCAACGTCCAGTACCCCGGCCCGTCGGTCGGCGGCAACACCGAGACCCACCCCAAGCTCGCCGACATGGTGATCGGCGCGCTCGGGCAGGTGCTGCCGGACAAGGTCGCCGCCGCCGAGGGCGCCACCTGCTGCAACTTCCTCTTCGGCGGCACCCACCCGAAGACCGGCGAGTACTTCGCCAACTACCACCTCGAGGGCGGCGGCTGGGGCGCCAAGAGCTACGACGACGGCAACGACGCGACGATCGTCAAGAACGGCAACTGCCGCAACACGCCGGTCGAGGTGTTCGAGACGCGCTTCCCGCTGATCACCGCCGAGTACTCGCTGATCGAGGACTCGGGCGGCGCCGGGCGGATGCGCGGCGGCCTCGGCACGCGGCGGGTGATGCGGATCGCCGAGGGGGCCGAGATCACCGTCTCGGCGCTGCTCGACCGCACGCAGCCGGAGTTCAAGCCGTGGGGGCTGGAGCAGGGCGGCAGCGGCGGCAACGCGGCGATCCTCGTCAAGCGCGCCGGCGAGTCGGAGTTCCGCACCTTCCCGGAGGCGTTCGGCACCGCCTCGGCGTCGAAGTTCACCAACATCCGCCTCGTCGCCGGCGACGAGGTGCTGCTCGACTCGCCCGGCGGCGGCGGCTACGGCGACCCGCGCGAGCGGGACCGCGACGCGGTCCGGCGCGACGTCGCGGAGGGGCTCGTCTCGCCGCAGGCGGCCCGCGAGATCTACGGCCTCGCCGATTCGCTCGGCCAGGGGCCTCGGAATCGGCTGGAAGAACTCGCCCTGGGGGCTCGCTCTTCCAGAATGGAGGTGCAGCGATGAGCGGCCGCTGGGAGCCGATCGTGATGCAGGTGTGGGACACCGTCGTGACGCCCTGCGACTGCTGCGGCCAGGTCGTCGCGCGGCGCCAGTGGGTCGTCGACGTCGACGGCGAGGAGCGGCGCTTCTGCGGGCCCGACTGCGAGCAGCTGTACCGCTCGTACGTCGTGCCGGCGCGCGCCGCGGAGACGGCGACGGGCTGAGGCGATGAGCACCGCTGTCCACGAGCCCGGCGCGGCCGGGAGGACGGTCGACGTCCGCAACCCGGCCGATCCGGCGGAGCTGGTCGGCTCGGTCCCGGCGGCGAGCGCCGCCGACGTGCGGCGCGCCTGCGCCGGCGCGGCGGCCGCCGCGGAGCGCTGGGCGGCGACGCCGGCGCCGCAGCGCGGCACCGTCCTGCACCGCGCGGCGACGCTGCTCGACGAGCGCGCCGACGCGCTCGCCGTCCAGCTGACGCGCGAGGAGGGCAAGACGGTCGCCGAGGCGCGCGCCGAGGTCGACCGCGCGGTCGGCTTCCTGCGCTACTACGCCACCGCGGCGATCGACGCGCACGGCGAGGTCTACCCGAGCGCGGTCGTCGGCCGCCACCTCTACACGCAGCGCGAGCCGCTCGGCGTCGTCGCCGCGATCACGCCGTGGAACTTCCCGATCGCGATCCCGGCGTGGAAGTCGGCGCCGGCGCTCGCCTTCGGCAACGCGGTCGTGCTCAAGCCCTCGGAGGTGACGCCGCTGAGCGCCTTCGCGCTCGCCGAGGCGCTGTGGGACGCCGGCCTGCCGCACGACGTGCTGCAGGTCGTCTGCGGCGACCCGCAGGAGGTCGGCGGCGCGCTCTGCGCCGACCCGGCGATCGACGCGCTCACCTTCACCGGCTCGACCGCGGTCGGCCGGATGCTCCAGCGCGACGCGGTCGCGCGCGGGCTGAAGGTGCAGCTCGAGCTCGGCGGCAAGAACCCGGTCGTCGTGCTCGACGACGCCGACGTCGAGCAGGCGGTGACGCAGACGGTCGCCGGCGCGATGCGCTCGACCGGCCAGAAGTGCACGGCGACCAGCCGCGTGATCGTCACCCCGGGGATCCGGGAGGCGTTCGTCGCGGCGCTCGCCGAGCGGGTCGCGGCGCTGCGCGTCGGCGATCCGCTCGACCCCTCGACCGAGATCGGCCCCCTCGTCTCGGAGGCCCAGCGCGACCGCGTGCTGGGCCACATCGACGCCGCCGCGGAGGACGGGCTCGCCCCCGCGGTCGGCGGCCGGGCGCTCGCGCGCGCCGGCTGGTTCGTCGAGCCCACCCTGTACCTCGGCGTCGACCCGGAGAGCGCGCTCGCGCAAGAGGAGATCTTCGGGCCGGTCGCCGCGGTGATCGAGGCGGACGACCTCGACGAGGCGCTCGCGATCGCCAACGCCGTGCCCTACGGGCTGGCGGCGTCGGTCTTCACGCGCGACCTCGGCCTGGTCCACCGCTTCGTGCGGGGCGTCAGAGCGGGCGTGGTGCACGTCAACGGCGAGACCGCCGGGACGGAGCCGCAGGTCCCGTTCGGCGGGATGAAGGCCTCCAGCTCGCACTCGCGCGAGCAGGGGCGGGCGGCGGCCGAGTTCTTCACCGCCGTCAAGACGGTCTATGTGGACATGCCCGCCTAGCGCGGGCGACCGGAGAAGGGAGCGGAGATGCGAGTGAGAGGGAAGTGGGGCCGAGCGGTCCCGGGCCTCGCCGTGGCCGCGGCCGCGGCGCTGGCGGTCGGCTGCGGATCGAGCGACGACGGCGGCGGCGCGACGGCGGCCGGCACGAGCGACAGCGGCGACGGCCCGATCAAGATCGGCTTCGCGGTCGCCGACTCGGGCGCGATCGCGCCGTACGACGTCGAGCCGACGCAGGCGGCGCAGCTGCGCGTCGACGAGATCAACAGAGCCGGCGGCGTGCTCGGCCGCAGACTCGAGATCGTCAAGCAGAACACGCAGTCCGACAAGGCGCTGGCGACCAACGTCGCGACCGAGCTGCTCGGCAAGGGCGCGGTCGCGATCGTCGCCTCCTGCGACTTCGACTACGGCTCGCCGGCGGCGATCGCGGCGCAGGGCGCCGGCGTCCCCGGCATCTCGCTGTGCGCCTCGGACCCGAAGTTCGCCGACACGAGAACGATCGGCGACATGGCCTTCAGCTTCGCGCCCGGCTCCGACGTCGAGGCGACGACGGACGCCGAGTGGGCGTTCGAGAGAAAGGGCTGGAGAAACGCCTACGTGCTGCAGGACGAGTCGATCGAGTACACGAAGGCGCTCGGCCGCTACTTCAAGGCGCGCTGGGAGGAGCTCGGCGGCAGAGTCGTCGGCGAGGACTCCTTCCCCGGCGGCGACAACGTCTCGATCCGCGCGCAGGCGACGAAGCTCAAGAACGCCTCCGGCGTCGACTTCGTCTACCTGCCGACGTGGAACCCGGGCGGCCCGGCGGCGATCCGCCAGCTGCGCGCCGCCGGCGTCGACCTGCCGATCGTCGGCCCCTCCGCGCTCGACGGCGACCTGCTGCTGTCGACCGCCGGCGACGCCTCCGACGTCTACTTCAACCCGTACGCCTGCTTCGTCTACTGCGAGGGCGGCAGAGGCAGAAGCCTCGACAGATTCGTCGCCGACTTCGAGGCGAAGACCGGCAGAAAGCCGTCGACCGCCTACGACCTCGCCGGCTACAACCTGATCTCGGCGCTGGCGCAGGCGATCGAGCAGGCGAGATCGACCGACGGCAAGGCGCTCGTCAGAGCGCTGGAGACGATGGGCCCGGTGCAGACGCCGACCGAGCCGTTCGAGGTCGCCGCGCCCGGCTGCCACAAGCCGACCGCGATGCCGCTCTCGTTCGTCGAGATGAGAGGCGGGAGACTGACCTACCTCGAGTCGGTCAGCGCGAGAGAGATCCCGGACGTCGGCGACGGGAACGGGTGCGCGAGCAGATGACGACCACCGCCGTGCCTCCGTCCGGGCAGGCGGCCGCAGTCCTGCCCCCGCGCGCCGGCTCGCACGAGCCGTCGCGCCTCTCCGCCCGCGCGCTGCGGGTCCAGTTCGCCGGCGTCGTCGCGCTCGACGGCGTCGACCTCGAGCTGGCCCGCGGCGAGGTCGTCGGCCTGATCGGCCCCAACGGATCGGGCAAGACGACCTGCCTCAACGCGCTCTCGGGCTTCGTCTCGCTCGCCGCCGGCGAGGTCGCGCTCGACGGCCGGCCGATCACCGGCTGGCCGCCGGCGCGGCGCGCCCGCGCCGGGCTGACGCGCACCTTCCAGGCGGTCCGCGTCTTCGCCGGGCTGTCGGTGCGCGACAACGTCGAGGCGGCCGCGCTCGGCGGCGGCCTCGGCCGCCGCGCCGCGCGCCGGCAGGCGGCCGAGGTGCTCGAGCGGCTCGGCCTCGGCGCGCTCGCCGAGCGCGAGGCGGGCGCCGTCTCGGCCGGCGACGAGCGGCGCGTCGGGATCGCCCGCGCGCTCGCGACGCGCCCCTCCTTCCTGCTGCTCGACGAGCCGGCCGCCGGCCTCAACGACGCCGAGTCGATCCGCCTGATCGACACGATCCGCGCGCTCGCCGGCGAGTTCGGCTGCGGCGTGCTGCTGGTCGAGCACGACATGCGCGTCGTGATGGGCACGTGCGCGCGGCTGCACGTGCTCGACTCGGGCCGCACCGTCGCCGCCGGCGACCCGGCCACGGTCGCCGCCGACCCGGACGTGATCGCCGCCTACTTCGGCAGCGAGGCGGTGAGCGCCTGATGCTGGAGATCAGGGAGCTGCGCGCCCGCTACGGCTCGATCGAGGCGCTCCAGGGCACCTCGCTCGAGGTCCGGGAGGGCGAGCTGGTCGGCCTCGTCGGCCACAACGGCGTCGGCAAGTCGACGACGCTGAAGGCGGTCGCGGGCGTGCTGAAGCCGAGCGGCGGCGAGATCCGCTGGCTCGGCGAGCCGCTGCGCGGCGGCGCCGCCGGCACGATCGCCGCCGGCATCGCCTACGTGCCGGAGGACCGCCGCATCTTCGGCGGGCTGACGGTCGAGGAGAACCTGCGCCTCGGCGCGACGACCCGCGCCGACGGCGCCGACGCCGTCGAGGCCGACATCGCGCGCGAGCTGGAGCGCTTCCCGTCGCTGCGCAGACTGCTGACGCGCCGCGCCGGCAACCTCTCCGGCGGAGAGCAGCAGATGCTGGCGATCTCGCGCGCGCTGCTGAGCCGGCCGCGGCTGCTGCTGCTCGACGAGCCGACGCTCGGGCTGGCGCCGATCGTGATCGACACGCTGTTCGAGACGATCGCGGCGCTGCGCGACGAGGGCCTGACGGTGCTGCTGGTGGAGCAGAACGTCGCGAAGACGATCAAGGTCGCCGACCGCGCCTACGTGATGGCGCCCGGCGGCCGCATCGAGCTGGAGGGGGCGGCCGCCGAGCTGGAGCGCAGCGACGCCTTCCGCGCCGGCTACCTCAGCCTCGCGCCGACCAGACAGATGAAGGCGGTGACCGCATGACCGTGCTGGAGTACCTCGTCGACGCGCTCAGCGGCGGCGGGATCTACGCGCTGCTGACGATCGGCCTCGCGCTGCTGTTCAGCGTGATGGGGCTGATGAACTTCGCCTACGGCGAGCTGATCATGACCGGCGGCTTCGCGATCTACCTGCTGCGCGACCTGCCGTGGCCGCTGATGGTGCTCGGCACGATCGCCGCGGTCGTCGCGATCGCGCTGCTGACCGAGCGGCTCGCCTTCCGGCCGCTGCGCGGCGCCTCGCCGCTGACGCTGCTGATCGCCGCCTTCGCCGTCAGCGTGATGCTGCAGAACGCGGCGCGGATGACGGTCGGGCCGCGCGCCAAGGGCGTCGAGCCCTACCCGTGGCTCGACGGCACGATCTCGCTCGGCGGGGTCGACGTGCAGGTGCTCGACCTCGTCACGATCGTCGTCGCGCTGGCGCTGATCGGCGGGCTCGTCGCGCTGCTGAGACGGACCCGCCTCGGCGTCCAGCTGCGGGCGGCGGCGGAGGACTTCGAGATGGCGTCGCTGCTGGGCGTGAAGGCCAACCGCGTGATCGCCGCGGCCTTCGCGATCACCGGCGTGCTGGCGGCGGTCGCGTCGCTGATGCTGGTGATGAAGCAGGGCTCGGTCTCGGTCACGATCGGCTCGGTGCCGCTGCTGATCGCCTTCGTCGGCGCCGTCGTCGGCGGGATGGGGTCGCTGCAGGGCGCCGCGCTCGGCGGCTTCCTGCTCGGCGCCGTCACGGCCGTGCTCGACGCGGCGCTGCCCGGCGAGCTGGCGCCGTTCCGCGACGCCTTCGTCTTCGGGCTCGTGATCGCGATGCTGGCGACGCGGCCGCAGGGCCTCGTGCCGGCGCCGGAGGTGCGGGTCTGATGCGCGCCTCCGACCGTCTCCGCGCCGGCCTCTGGCCGCCGCTCGCGCTGTCCGCGCTCGTCGTGCTCGCCGCGCTGGTCGTCAGCGGCGCCGGCGACGTCGTGATCGAGCGGGTCGCGATCCTGGCGCTGATCAACATGGTGATCGTCGTCGGGCTGTGGAGCTTCTCCGGCGTCACCGGCGTCGTCTCCTTCGGCCACGTCTCGTTCGCGGCGATCGGCGCCTACGCCTGCGCCTACCTGACGATCCCGGTCGCGATGAAGAGAGGGCTGTTCCCGGAGATGCCGGGCTTCCTCGACTTCCTGCTGACCGTCCACACCGACTTCCCGACCGCGATCGTGCTGTCGGGGCTGACGGCGGCGCTGTTCGCACTCGTCGCCGCGCCGGCGTTCGTGCGGCTGAGCGGGGTCCAGGCCGGCATCGCGACGCTGGCGCTGCTGGCCGTCGTCTACAACGTGCTGCTCAACTGGGAGCAGGTGACGCGCGGGTCGAGCACGATGATCGGCGTCCCGGCCGACCTCAGACTGGCGACGGCGGCGCTGTGGGCGGTCGTCGCGATCTGCGTCGCCTGGGCGTTCGCGCGGTCGCGCGTCGGCCTGCGGGCGCGGGCGGCGCGCGAGGACGAGGCGGCGGCGCGCTCGCTGGGGCTGCGGGTCGTCGCCGACCGCACCGTCGCGTGGTGCCTGAGCGCCTTCCTCGTCGGCTGCGGCGGGGCGCTCTACGCCCACTTCATCACGACGTTCAATCCCGACCAGTTCTATCTGCAGCTGACGTTCGTCGTGCTGGCGATGCTCGTGCTCGGCGGGATCGGCTCGCTCTCGGGCGCGGTGCTCGGGACGGTCGTCTACTCGCTGCTGGCCGAGCTGCTGCGGCGGCTGCAGGGCGGCGAGTGGATCGGGCTCGACCTGCCGGCCGGCACCGCCGAGGTGGTGCTGGCGGCGCTGCTGCTGCTGATGCTCGTGAAGCGGCCGGCGGGGCTGACCGGCGGCCGCGAGCTGCCGCTGCCGCGGCCGCGGCGGGCGGGCGCGGGCAGCGCCGGGCGAGCGCCGACGGCACCGGAGCCTACGCAGGGGTAGGTGCGGGCGACGCGCGGCGCCGTGGGCGATGGCGGGAGCGGGGGAGGACGGTCTCCCGCTGCCGCGTCGCCCACGGCGCCGCGCGCGCCACGCCGAGTCCGCGGCGCGCGCCGACGCGCGCGCCGCTACCGCCGGCGGCGGGCGGCCGCCGAGCGCGGCGGGGTCGCGCGCATGTGCTCGCGCACCGGCGCCAGCAGCGCGGCGAGCGCTCTGACGTCGGCGCCGGAGAGCGGCTCGAACAGCATCTGGCTGACGACCTCGATGTGGCCGGGGAAGACCTGCGCCAGCCGCGCGCGGCCCGCGTCGGTGATCGAGACGGTGATGCCGCGCTCGTCGTCCGGCGACGGCGCCCGCGTCACGAGGCCCGCTCTCTCGAGCAGGCCGGCCTGGTAGGTGAGGCCGCTGCGGCTGTAGACGACGCCGTCGGCGAGGTCGGTCATGCGGCAGCTGCCGGTCGGCTCGTCGCCGAGGCGGGCCAGCAGCTGGAACTGCACGTAGCTGAGGTCGCCGGCCTCGCGCAGCTGCCGTTCGACGGCGTGGCGCAGCAGGCTCGTCACCTCGATCAGGGCGAAGTAGGCGCCGAGCTGGTCGGGGTCGAGCGAGGGCGGTGTGTCGTGCATGGCTGAGAACTCTACTTGCTTCGAATTCGAAGCGGTGCTACGGTGGTCTCATCAACCGCTTCGAATTCGAAGCAACTCCACGAGACGAGCGAGGCCAGTCATGAAGGCAGTGCGATTCCACGAGTACGGCGACGCCGACGTCCTCCGCTACGAGGAGGTCGAGCGGCCCGCCCCCGGCGCCGGCGAGGTGCGGCTCCGGGTCGCCGGCTCGGCGTTCAACCCGGTCGACGACGGCATCCGCGGCGGCTGGCTGCGCGAGGTCTTCCCGGTCACGCTCCCGCACACCCCGGGGATCGAGGTCGCCGGCACGGTCGACGCGCTCGGCGAGGGCGTCGGCGGGCTCGCCGTCGGCGACGCGGTGATCGGCTTCCTGCCGATGGTCGCCGCCGGCTCGGCCGCCGAGTACGCGATCGCGCCGGCCGAGGTGCTGGCGCCCGCGCCGACGAGCATCCCGCTCGCCGACGCCGCGGCGCTGCCGATGGTCGGCCTGACCGCGTGGCAGGCGCTGTTCGACGACGCCGGCCTGGAGGCCGGGCAGCGCGTGCTGGTCAACGGCGCGGGCGGCGCCGTCGGCGGCTACGCGGTGCAGCTGGCGAAGTGGGCCGGCGCGCACGTGATCGCCACGGCGAGCCCCCGCAGCGGCGCGCGCGTCAGCGCCGCCGGCGCCGACGAGGTGATCGACCACACGACGACCGCGGTGACG
>Ga0164243_10013126_pt1 | contig 11680 bp, 12 predicted proteins | sample OricompcompostOP_FD_108781 | JGI IMG/M metagenome (GOLD analysis project Ga0164243, IMG submission 108781) | Organic Plus compost microbial communities from Emeryville, California, USA - Original compost - Organic plus compost (OP) | ecosystem: Engineered > Solid waste > Mixed feedstock >...
CACCGACCGCTCGACCTGAAAATGATCACCATGCGTGATCGATTCCGGAGCGGGAGCGCGGACCGTTCGTCGTAGCGCGTCGACCGCACGGCGCATCGGCCGAAAAACAGCTTGCGCGTGACTACGCTCAGTTGATTGTGTCTGTCATCACTTCGGGCTCATTAGCCCGATCGATTGGAGCAGGTACTGGGAGGACGTCATGCGCACCGAGATCAGGCAGGACGGGATCACGCACAGCGGCGTGGTCTCGCTGTGGGACGGGTACGGCAGGTCGCTGTGCGGCAAGAAGTTCTCGCCGGGGTTCAAGGAGTCGTTCCTGTTCGGGGACGTCAACTGCCCGGACTGCCGGGAGGCGCAGGAGAAGGGCAGGTCCACCTCCCGACTGCGGGTCCGGTGAGGGGACCGCGGCGCACCGGCGGTCGCGCCCCCGCGCGCGGCGCGACCGCCGGTGGCGGCTCAGCCGTGCACCACCGCACCGGTGAACGGACCACCGGTGCACACCGCGCCGGTCGGCGACGCGTCGCTGGGGGCGACCGCGCCGCCGGTGCCGGTGCACACGTGCGGGGTGATGTGGTTGTCCGCGGCGGCCGGCGCGGCCAGGGCGACGACGGCCAGCGCGGACAGCAGGGCCGGGACGAGGACGCGGCGCATGGGATCTCCCTCCGCCCGGACCGGAGTCCGGGGCTTGCTCGGCGTTGCTGCGAGTCCAGCAGCACCGGCCCGCGGCCAGCACGCGAATTCACCGCACTGATCGTCATCCGGGCGGGCGTGCGGATCTCCTGACCAGCGGGCGGGAATTCCGCACCGTTGAGCCACTTCCTCCGCCGAGTCCGATTCGGACGGTCAGCCGGTGATCTCGTGCAGGCGGCGGTAGAGCGGGTCGGTGTGCTGCCGGACCTCGCGGTGCACCGCGCCGAGCCGGGCGTAGAGCCGGTGGTGGTCGGCATCGGGGGCGAACTCGGCTCCGGGCCGCACCATGGCCGCGCGGGCCTCCTCGAAGCTCGGGTGCACGCCGGTGCCGACCGCCGCGCAGATCGCCGCGCCCAGCCCGGCGCCACCGGTGATCTCGGCGCGCCGGGCGGGCAGGCCGAACACGTCGGCGAAGATCCGCATCATCAGGTCGGATTCGGCGCCACCGCCGGAGATCAGCAGCCGCTGCCAGCTGCGGTCCAGCTCGCCGGCCATGCGCTCGGAGGTCTCGTGCAGCGTCAGCGCCAGGCCCTCCAGGATCGACCGGTACATGTGGTGGCGGCCGTGCCGCCCGTCGAAGCCGAGCATCGTGCCCTTGCGGAACGGCGCCTCGGTCGGCGCGAGCCAGTCCAGCACCGTCAGCAGTCCCTCGCTGCCTGCCGGGACCGCGGCGGCCTCGTGGTTGAGGTGCTCCTCGGCGGTGCGCCCGGCCGCGCGGGCGGCGGACTCGGCCTCCTCGCCGAGCAGGTCGCGAAGCCAGCTGACCGTCCACATCCCCCGCCGCACGCCGAAGGATTCGTGCAGGTAGGTGTGCGGCACCGAGGCGTAGTTCGTCCAGAAGTCCGCCGCGCCGGGCACGTGCCGGCGCCCCGAGCTCATCGCCGCGACGTAGGTGCCCAGCGACACCAGCAGCGTGCCCTCGTCGTCCGGCAGCCCGCAGCCGAGGGCTTCGACGGCCTTGTCGTTGGCCGTGGCCACCACCGGCAGCCCCTCCGGGATCCCGGTGTGCCGGGCGGCGTCGGGCGTGACGGTGCCGAGGACCTCGCCCGGCAGCACCAGCTCGAACAGCATCTCGCGGGGAATCCCGCCGCGTGCCAGCACGTCCGGGTCGTCGCTCCAGTCCCAGGTGACCGGGTCCAGCGGCCAGGTGCCCGCGCAGTTCGCCGCGGTGTCGCGGAACCGGCCGGTCATGCGCTGTCCGATGTGGCCGGAGGAGGTGGTGACCCAGCGCGCGTCCGCGGCGGTGTGCTCGTAGGGCCGGGACAGGCGCTCGTCCATCCAGCTCAGCACCGGCTGGGCCAGCGAGCCGTCGGCGCGCAGCACCGCGCGGCAGAAGCGGATCGTGCACAGCCCGACACCGGCGATCTCGCCGGGATCGCCCGGGAACGCGGCCATCGCGGCGCGGGCGGCGGCGCCGACGGATTCCCACAGGTCGTCGCCGGGGTGCTCGACGACGCCGGGCTCCGGCGCGTGGTACGGGCGCAGCGGCTGCCTGCCCGCGGCCACGGCGCGGCCGCGCTCGTCGAACACGGTGACCTTGGTGCTCTGCGAGCCGTTGTCGATGCCGATGAGGTAGCGGGCCATGCTCACCCGCCGATCGGGAAGATGGTGCCGCGGTTCATGATCCCGTTCGGGTCGAACGCCTCCTTCAGCCGCGCCAGCACCGGGTAGGCGCTGCCGTGCTCCTGCTCGGTCCACTGCGCGCGGTACTTGCCGATGCCGTGGTGGTGCACCATCGAGCCGCCGACCGCCAGCGCCTCCTCGACGATGATCGCGTTGATCGGCTTGTGGTAGGTCTCGATCTCCTGCCGCGGCTCGCACTGGATCCGGTAGTCGTACACGAAGTACAGGTTGGTGCCGGTCTGGTAGCTGTGCGAGCAGTGCGCGCCGAGCATCGTCAGGTCCGCGGCGGCCGGGAACTCGGCGCGGATGCGGGTCATCACGCGGTCGTAGAGCTCGACGGTGCGCGACCAGGACACCGAGACCTCGGTGGTGTAGCCGAGCTCGGCGCGCTCGCGCATGGCCGCCTTCTCGGCCTCGATCTTGTCCGGGCCCCAGTTGAGGTCCTCGAACCACTCCCGGATCAGCGCGGGGTCGACCGGGCGGTGCGGGTGCTCGGCGGCGACGCGGCGGATCTCCTCGCTGGTGGCCCGGACGAGACCGCGGGGGCCTTCGGCGACGAACACGACCACGCAGCGGCCCTCGTGGAAGTGCGCGAAGTGCTGGCGGGCGTCCTCCGGGGAGTACACCCGCACCACCGAGGGCCGGAAGCCGCCGGTGACGACCTCGCGGATCATGGCGATGCCGGCGGCCATGTCGTCGACGAGGAAGCCGTGGAACTCGTTGTTCTCCGGGGTGTACCGGAAGATCTTGAGGGTGACCTCGGTGATGTAGCACAGCGCGCCCTCGTTGCCGATCACCACGTGCCGGATGTCCGGCCCGGCGGCGCGGCGCGGGACGTTCTTGATGCGGCTGGTGGTGCCGTCCGGGAACACCGCCTCCAGCCCGACCACCATGTCCTCGATGCCGCCGTAGAGCGTGGAGAACTGGCCGATGGAGCGGGTGGAGACCAGCCCGCCGAGCTGGGCCAGCGGCTTCGACTGCGGCGAGTGGCCGGTGGTGAACCCGCGGGCGCGCAACGCGTCTTCGAGGTCCTGCAGCCGCACCCCGCAGCCGGCGGTGACCTGCATGTTCTCCTCGTCGATGGCGATGATCTCGTCGAGGCCGGAGCCGTCGAGCACGATGCTGTCCGGCACCGCGGTCTCCAGCCCGCCCTCGGTGGCGGTGCGGCCGGTGCGCGGCACCACGTTGATGCGGTGCTCGTCGGCGAACGCCAGCGCGCGGGCGATGTCCTCAGTGGACTGCGCCTGCACGATCGCGACCGGGAACGGGCCGTCGTAGATGTCGTGCACGGCGGTGTACTTCTTGAAGCGGTCGACGCTGGCCGCGCGCAGCTCCTGCTCGTCGGTGCAGACGCGGTCGGCGCCGAGGAGCTCGCGCAGCCGCAGCACGATCTCCGAGCTGCCCAGGTCGGACGGGGACGTCGGCATCGGTTCTTCCTCTTCGTCGGTGGGTGCGGTCAGCGGACCAGGTAGCCGCCGTCGACGGGCAGCACGTGCCCGTTGACGTAGTCGGAGGCGCGGCTGGCCAGGAACACGGTGGTGCCCATCAGGTCGGCCACCTCGCCCCAGCGCCCGGCGGGGATGTGCTCCAGCACGCGGCGCTCGGACTCCGGGTCGGCGCGGGTCCGCTCGGTGATGCGGGTGGCGAAGTAGCCGGGGGCGATGGCGTTGACCTGGATGTTGTGCCGGGCCAGCTCGTCGCAGTAGGCGCGGGTGAACCCGGCGACGGCGTGCTTGGTCGCCGAGTAGGCCGGGGACTGCTGCCCGCCGCGGAACGCGAACATCGACGCGATGTTGATGATCTTGCCGGAGCGCTGCGGCACCATGTACCGGATCGCCTCCTTGGCCAGCTCGAAGGGCGCGGTGAGGTTGACCTGCAGCATCGGGTCCCAGTCCGCGCGGCCGAAGTCCTCCACCGGGGCGGTGCGGCAGATCCCGGCGGAGTTGACCAGCACGTCGACCGAGCCGAGCGCGGCCGCGCAGCCGTCCACGACCTGCCGGGGCGCGCCGTCGGCGGTGATGTCGCACTCCAGGAACTCCATGCGGCGGCCCTCGGCGGCCACCAGCTCGCGGGTGGTGCCGTCGTCGGCGGTGTCGCCGGCGACGAACACGTCCGCCCCGGCCTTGGCCAGCGCCAGCGTGAAAGCGCGGCCGAGGCCGGTGTTGCCGCCGGTGACGATCGCGTTGCGCCCCGCCAGGGAGAAGAAGTCGGTGGAGAACTCGGTGATGTCCATGGGCCGCCTGTCGTCGGGTTCGTGCGGTGTCCGGGCATGAAAAAAGAACAGCAATCCCCCGCTGCCTGCGGTGGGGTTACTGTTCTCTGCGCTCTGGTAACCGTCCCGGGATCGCCGGGACCGATGTTCGGTTGTGCGCGCCGGCCGCGACCGCCGCCCGGAGCAACTTAGGCGGGCCGGCGCGGGGTGTCAACGCCGCGGCGGCCGGATCACATCTCCCACACCTCGTGGTTGGAGGAGGCCACCGCCGCGGCCCCGGCCTTGAGCGCGGCGAAGACGTCCTCGCGGTCGCAGACCAGGCCGCCGGCGATGAGCGGCACCTCGATGTCGGCGACGACCCAGCCGATCACCCGCGGCATGCAGCCCGGCAGGATCTCCACCGAGTCCGCTCGGGACAGCCGGACCTGCCGGGCCAGGTTGCGGTAGGACAGCGAGTCGATGAGGAAGAACCGGTGCACCGCGTGCATCCCGGCCTCGCGGGCGGCGCGGACCATGTGCGCCTTGGAGCTGAGCACCCCGTCGGCGGCGGTGCGCTGCCGCAGGTACTCGACGACGACCTCGCGGCCGCCGAAGCCCTCCAGCAGGTCGACGTTGACCAGCACCGCCTTGCCGTGCCGCTTGAGCTCGGCGACCTGCTGCTCGATCGTCAGCAGCGAGCCGTACAGCAGGAACACCACCGCGCAGTCCGAGCGCAGCACGGCGCGGAAGTCCTCGTCGTCCTTGACGCTGGCGACGACCGGGTGCTCCTCCAGCACGCGGGACATCTCGGGCACGGCGCTCCCCTCGGTGCTCACCCCGGGCGCGCGCCGCGGGGGCCGACTGCGGCGATGCCGCACCGTACGCGCCCCCGCGGACGCGCCCGCACCCGAGCCGGGGCGGGCGCGAGCCGCGTCACGCCTTGCGGGCGGTGCGGTAGAGCCAGACCACGAAGCCGGCGAACGCGACGATGCCCAGCACATCGGTCAGCGTGCTGAACGCGTCGTCGGACAGGCCGAGCGCGGCCGGGCTGATCGCGAACACGTCGGCGCTCTGGGCGATGGCGAACGGCACGGCGAGCACGATGCCGACCAGCGCCTCCCCGGCGATGAGCCCGGAGGCGAACAGCAGGCCCGGGCCGCCGCCCTCGTCGCCGGTGCCGCGCTTCCGGCGGGCCACGACGAAGGCGATGATGCCGCCGATCAGCATCGGGATCGTCATCTCCAGCGGCAGGTACAGCCCGACCGCCACCGCCAGCACCGGGGTGCGGAACGGCGCGCCGCGCACCTCCAGGACCTTGTCCAGCACGATCAGCGCCACCGCCAGCACCCCGCCGCCGATGATCATCGGCCAGGGCAGGCCGCCGCGGAACACGCCCTCGCCGATGGAGCTCATCAGCGCCGCCTGCGGCGCCTGCAGCGACTGGGCCGGGTCCATGCCGGGCCGCGGGAACGACCCGCCCATGCCGTAGGCGGCGTAGAGCACCGACAGGATCGGCGCGATGCACAGCGCGGAGACGACCACGCCGACGATGAGCATGACCTCCTGCTTGAACGGGGTCGCCCCGACCAGCTGCCCGGTCTTGAGGTCGTGCAGGTTGTCCCCGGCGATCGCGGCCGCGCAGGCCACCACACCGGAGATCAGCACCGCGGTGGCCGCGCCGATGGTCGCCTTGGCCTCGTCGGCGGAGAAGTCGATCTGCGCGCCGAGCACCACCAGCAGCACCAGCGAACTCGTCAGCAGCGTCAGCACCGTCACCCCGGACACCGGGTTGTTCGACGAGCCCACCAGCCCGGTCATGTACCCCGACACCGAGGAGAACAGGAACCCGGCGACCAGGGCGAACAGCACCCCGAAGGCGATCGTGCCCGCGTAGACGCCGCCGCCGATCTGCAGCCGGGAGCGGTCCACGACGAACAGGAACACCAGCAGCACCGGCACCGCCATCGCCAGAGTTCCCCAGCCGAGCCAGTTCGCCGGGATGTCCTTGTCCGTGCGCGGCACCTCCGCGCCCGCTCCGCTGCGGGCCCGGCGCACCGCGCGCACCGACGACCGGATGCTGCTGATCATCGGGCGGAGCACCGACACCAGCGCCCACACCCCGCCGACGGCCATCGCGCCCACGCCGAGGTAGCGGATCTGCGAGTCCCACACGGCTTCGGCGGCGTCGTAGCCGGTCGCGTCCCCGACGATCGCGTGCAGCTGCGCCGGGTCGGACAGCGCCATGAACAGCGGGATGCCGACGAACCAGGCCATCGCCCCGCCGGCGAAGACCAGGCAGGCGATGTTGAGCCCCACGATGTAGCCGACGCCGAGCAGCGCGACCCCGAGCTCGCTGCCGAACCCGAGCACCACTCCCCCGGCCTTGACCGCGCCGGTGACCGTGGACGAGGCGATGCCCAGCCCGGTCTGCAGGAACTTCAGCACCGCACCGGCGATGCCGGCGATGCTGATGTAGCGGGCGCTGCGCCCGCCGCGCTCGCCGGCCTTGAGCACCTCGGCGGTGGCCACGCCCTCCGGGAACCGCAGCGGTTTCTCCACGATCAGCGCCCGCCGCAGCGGCACGGTGAACAGCACGCCCAGCACCCCGCCGCACACGGCGATCGTGGCCACCGGCAGGAACGGGAACCCGTCCCAGTAGCCCAGCAGCACCAGCGCGGGCAGCGTGAAGATCACCCCGGCGGCCAGGGACTCCCCGGCGGAGGCGGCGGTCTGCACGATGTTGTTCTCCACCACGCTGGAGCCGCGCAGCAGCCGCAGCACCGCCATCGAGATCACCGCGGCCGGGATGGAGGCGGACACGGTGAGCCCGACCTTGAGGCCGAGGTAGGCGTTCGCGCCGGCGAGGACCGCGGCGAGCACGATCCCGAGCACGACGGCCTTGACGGTGATCTCCCGCGGGGTGGAGCTCGCCGGCACGTGGGGTTCGGGCTCCGCGCTCGTTGGCTTCATGCTCTGCCGCCGTTTCCGTCGCGTCCTGGGTCTGACCGGTCTGAACCTATCCCGCGCCGCTTCGCGTCCACCCGGCTTCAACCGACTCGTTACCCGCATCCCGGTTTTCCCGGGCGATTCCGGACATTTCCCCGCCGTGCTGCGCGAAAAGCGGCGAATCCGCGCTCATCGAGCACGGCAGGTGGGGCCGGGCGGACGACCCGCCTCGATCGATGCGGTGATCATGCCCGCGAGTCCTGCCCGCGCGAGGCCGCCACGTGCCACCTTTTCCCGCACCGAGCGGAAAGGAGCGCGCCGATGGGCGACGAGAACAGGCAGAGCACCGACGGCGGCGAGCACGACGTCGGCCGGGACACCCGGACCGGGAAGACGGCGTCGGACATCGATCCGAAGGACTACGAGCAGGGCGCGGAGTGAGCACCGACCTGGTCGGCGAGCTGCTCGCGGCCGGGGCGCTGCCCGCGGGCCACGCCCCGGCCTTCCGCGCGGCCCCGCGGGAGCGGTTCGTGCCGGACCGCATCTGGTACCGCCACCAGGACGCCGACATCGCCGTGGACCGGACCGCCGAGCCGGAACACTGGCTGTCCGCTGTGGACTCCGACCGGGCGCTGGTGACGCAGTTCGACGACGGCGCCACCGCGTGGCCCCAGGTGGGCCGGGTTCCGACGAGCTCGGCCTCGATGCCCTCGGTGGTGGCGGGGATGCTGCGGGCGCTGGAACCGGCTCCGGGGCGAGCGGTGCTGGAGGTCGGCACCGGCACGGGGTGGAACGCCGCGCTGCTGGCCGAGCTCGTCGGGCCGTCCGGGCACGTCAGCACCGTGGAGATCGACCCGGCCGCCGCGGCCCGCGCCGCGGCGCTGCTGGGCGGTTTCCCGCAGGTGTCCGTGCTCAGCGGGGACGCGGCCGAGGAGCTTCCCGGCGGGCGGTTCGACCGGCTCATCGCCACCGCCGGCCTGCGCAGGCTGCCGCACTCGTGGGTGCAGCGGGTGGTGCCGGGCGGAGTGATCGTGGCGCCGATGCGCGCGGACATGGCCTCCGGTCCGCTGGTGCGGTTCGTCGTCGGCGCGGACGGGGTCGCGCGCGGGCGCGCGGTGCCGGACCTGCAGGTCGCGTTCATGGACCTGCGAGCGCAGCGGACCCCGGCGCTCGACCTCCGCGGTCTGCGGTGGGACGACGAGTCCGCGGACCGCTCGCACACCGACCTGGCGCCGTGGGTGCCGCTGCTGGCCGACGACCACCGGTGGCCGGTCGCGGTGGCGCTGCCCGGGTGCCGCAGCCAGGTGTGGCCGGCGACCGGGCAGCGGCCGGGCGTGGCGTGGCTGGTCGACCCGGGCTCGGGCTCCTGGGCGAGCGTCGTCGCGGACGGCTCCCGGTACGCGGTGCGCCAGTCCGGTCCGCGCCGGTTGTGGGACCTCGCGGAGTCGGCCTACCGCGAGTGGCAGGCCCGCGGGGCGCCGCCGATGTCGGCTTGGGAGTGGGTCGTGACCCCGCAGCGGCAGACCGTGCGGCTGCCCGGCGAGTGAGAAGCGGTGCGGTGGAGCCGTTTTCCGCACCGGACCGCCGCGTGCCCGGACCGCTCGTAGACCACTGTGCGTGGTGCCGGGCAGGGCTCTTCGGGTGATCTTGCGGACGATCTTCCCGGCAGCCCGCCCCGGCCGATAGACACGGTGGCCGTGAGCGGTGCGAGCGGGAACCGGCGGCCGCGCGGATTCCGCGCGCAGCTGTCCGAGGCGGCCTGGACGGGGCTGGTGCAGCGCGGGGTGCGCAGGCAGCACTCCCCCGGCGAGCGGCTGCTGCGCCAGCACGAGACCGGCGGGTGGGTGCTGCTGTGCCTGTCCGGCCGGTTGAAGGTGGTCTACGCCGAGCCCGACGGCCGCGAGGTGCTGCTGGCCGTGCGCGGGCCGGGTGACGTGCTCGGCGAGTTCTCCGGCCGGGACGGGCGGCCGCGGTCGGCGACCGTGCAGGCGGTGGAGCCGGGCATCACCTCGACGATCCCGGGGCGGCTGTTCACCGAGACGATCTCCCGGATGGGGCTGGCCGAGGAGCTCAACGCCTACATCCTCGGCAAGGTGCGGGAAAGCGCCCCGCACGCCTGGCAGCTGGCCCACCACACCACCGCCGCCCGGCTCACCGGGCTGCTGTCCGCGCTGGTCGAGGCCGCCGGGCCGGACCACCCGGATCCGCGCACGATCCCGATGTCGCAGGAGGAGCTGGCCTCCGCGCTGGGCCTGGTGCGCTCGGCGATCACCCCGGTGCTGGCGGAGTGGCGCGCGGCCGGGCTGGTGCGCACCGGCCGCGGCAGCGTGCACGTGACCGACCTGGAGGCGCTGCAGCGCAGCGTCGGCTGAGCAGCGCAGCGTCAGCCGAGCAGCAGGGTCGGGTGGCCAGCGCGGCGTCGGATGAGCGCGGAATGTCCAGTAGTGGACAGAACGCCTCCGATCCCCCTGCCACCGTGATTGCCGACCGCAGGACGAGGAGGAGCACGGTGGAGCAACGACGATCGGACGGGTTGGGCCGCTACACGGGGATCATGGCGGTCGACGTGCGGCGGTTCAGCGCCCACGACGACTTCCAGCAGGGCAAGATCGCCGACCTGCTGCTGGAGGTGCTGCGGCAGGCGGCCGACCGGGCCGCGATCCCGGAGCTGCTGCGCGAGGAGGTCTTCCGCGCGTTCCGCGGCGACGGCTACCTGGTCGGCTTCGACCCGGAGCTGGCCCCGCAGGTGGTGGACCGCTACTGCGAGGCGCTGCAGGAGGAGCTGCGCAGCCGGGCCGGGGGTCTGCGGGCGTTCGGGATCGAGCTGCGGCTGCGGGTGAGCCTGCACCTGGGCCCGGTGGGCTCGTTCGACTCGCTGCTGCAGGATTCGCCGTCCGGGCAGGCGATGGTGGAGTCCGGGCGGATGGTCGACGCCGCGCCGGTGCGCGCGCTGCTGGACCACTCGGACCCGGAGGTCACGCTGGTCGCGGCGGTGCTCTCGGAGGAGGTGATGAAGCACGTCGTCGGGGCGGGCCGCACCGCGCGGCGCCCGAGCGAGTTCGTGGCCGCACCGCTGGAGATCGCGGCCAAGGACTACTCGGGCACGGGTTTCCTGCGGGTGCCGGCGCCGTCCGGGGAGCTGCTGCGCTCGGGGCTGCTGCAGTGCCTGCCCGAGCAGGACGAGCCCGAACCCGCCGCCGAGCCGGACCCGGCACCGGTGGGCCCGGTGCACAACGAGGTCCGCGGCACCGCTGGCAACGTCGTGCAGGCCGGGCACGTGCGCGGCGGCATCCACGACCACTCGATGCGCGCGGACAACGGCGGGACGACCGTGCGCGGTGAGGGGAACGCGGTCGCCGGGCGGGACGTGGACCAGTCGTCGCGGGAGCAGACCTTCTCCGGGAAGTTCCGCGGCGGCGGGGACCTGAACCTCGGCGACGGCTCGGGCCGCCGCACCGGCCGCGACGACCGGGCGAGGTGAGCGCGGTGGTGGGCGAACCCGACAGCACCGGCGAGCACGTGCGCGATCCGGCGGGCTCCCGGTGGCCGGAGGTGCTGCCGCAGCAGCGCTGCGCCGAGACCGCGGCAGATCCGGAGCCCGCCGAGCAGCAGCGGGACGCGGTGCGCGCGTGCGCCGAGATCGCCGAGGCCCGGCCGGAGTGCGCCCTGGACCTGCTGCGGCACCTCGCCGGTTCCGGCCACCCGCAGGTGCGGCGGGACGTGGTGGCCGTGCTGCACCGGATCGGTCTCGGCATCGGCCCGTCGCGGTTGCTGCGCTGCCTGACCGGCTGGTTCGAGCGGGCCCCGGCGAACCGGCTGGGCGTGCTGGCCGAGGCGGTGACCGGAGTGCTCGGCGCGTGCGGCGAGGGCGTGGATTCCGTTGTGGCGCACCGGTTCTGGCAGCTCGCGCTGGGCGCGGTCCCGCCGGACGACCTGCGCCCGCTGGCGCGGAGCTGGCTGCGCCCGGGCGCGGACGTGGAGCCGCTGGTGCAGGCGGCGCGCCGCGATCCGCACCGGATCGCCCGCCTCTGGTATGCCAGCCGGCCCGATCCGGGCGCGCTGCACCGGGGCGGGCCGGACGAGGCGGTGACCGAGGTGCTGCACCGGTTGTGGACGCGGTTGGACGAGGTCGATCCGATCTGGGCGTGGGAGTAGCGATGTGCGGGGAACGGTTCTGCGACTGGCCGCGGCATCGGCGGTGCGCGCGCCGCATCCGGGAGCGGTGGGCCG
>Ga0164243_10013127_pt1 | contig 11679 bp, 11 predicted proteins | sample OricompcompostOP_FD_108781 | JGI IMG/M metagenome (GOLD analysis project Ga0164243, IMG submission 108781) | Organic Plus compost microbial communities from Emeryville, California, USA - Original compost - Organic plus compost (OP) | ecosystem: Engineered > Solid waste > Mixed feedstock >...
ACCAGGATCAGCATCCGCTGTTCCAGCGTACCCAGGCCGATCAGGTAGTCGGTATTGAGCGCGGTGCCCATTTCCGGCGCCGGCCTGATCTGCTCGGGCGAGAGCGTCATCACGTCCGACACGCTGTCGACCACCATGCCGACGACCCGGCCGGCCACGTTGAGGATGATGACCACGGTGAACTGGTCGTAGGTCGGCGTGCCGAGGTTGAACTTGATGCGCATGTCCACGATCGGGACGATGATGCCGCGCAGGTTGACCACGCCCTTGATGAACGCCGGCGCATTGGCGATGCGCGTCGGTTCCTCGTAGCCGCGGATCTCCTGCACTTTCAGGATGTCGATACCGTACTCTTCCTTGCCCAGCTTGAAGGCGAGGAATTCGCGCCCGGCGATGTCGCGCTCGCCCTGCTCGACGCCGGCGGCGTTCAGTAGATTCTGGTTCATGGATGTCTCCTCTCAGGAATAGATGGATTCGTCATTCAACTGACGGCTCGACCGCAACAGCGCGGCCACGTCGATGATCAGCGCGACGCCGCCGTCGCCGAGAATGGTGGCGCCGGAAATGCCCGCGACCTTGCGGTAGTTGGATTCGAGATTCTTGACCACGACCTGCTGCTGGCCGACCAGTTCGTCGATGAACAGGGCAGCCTTCCGGCCCTCGGATTCGAGAATCACCAGGATGCCTTGGGCGGGGTCGGTGATGTGCGGCGTGATGTCGAATATCTGGTACATCGGGATCAGCGGCAGGTATTCGCCGCGTACCCGGATCACCCGCCCCTGGCCGGCAATCTCCTTGATATCCTCTGGGTTCGGCTGCAGCGATTCGACCACGTAGCCGAGCGGCAGGATGTAGATTTCATCGCCGACCTTGATCGACATGCCGTCCAGGATCGCCAGCGTCAGCGGCAGCGAGATCGTGATCGTGGTGCCGAATCCCCGGGCCGAGCGGATATCGACCACCCCGCCCATCGCCGCGATGTTGCGCTTGACCACGTCCATGCCGACGCCACGCCCCGATACATCGGTGACGACATCGGCGGTCGAGAAGCCGGGAGCGAAGATCAATTGCCAGACTTCGGCGTCAGTCATCGTCTCGGAAACGGACAATCCCTGTGCCTGCGCCTTGGCCAGAATCTTCTCTCGATTCAGGCCTGCGCCATCGTCGCTGACCTCGATCATGATGTTGCCGCCCTGGTGGCTGGCCGACAGCGACAGACGTCCGGTTTCGCTCTTGCCGGCTGCGCGCCGCACCGCCGGCATTTCGATCCCGTGATCGATGCTGTTGCGCACCAGGTGCGTCAGCGGATCGATGATGCGTTCGATCAGCCCCTTGTCCAGCTCGGTCGCGGAACCGTGCGTGACGAACTCGATGCGCTTGCCGAGCTTGCTCGCCAGGTCGCGCACCATGCGCGGGAAGCGCGAGAACACATAGTCCATCGGCATCATGCGGATGGACATCACTGCCTCCTGCAGGTCGCGCGTGTTGCGCGTCAACTGGCTGACGCTGGACAGCAGCCGCTCGTGCAGCATCGGATCGAGCGTGCTGGTGCGCTGCTCGATCATGGCCTGAGTGATGACCAGTTCGCCGACCAGGTTGATCAACTGATCGACCTTTTCGATGCCGACCCGGATCGAAGTCGATTCCAGGCTCGCCCCCGGCGTGCGTTCCGTCTCCCGCCGGGCAGCGACCTTGCGCTCGGGCGCAGCTTCGGGCACCGGCTTGGCCGGAACGGATGCAGCCGAGACGGCCGCTTCGCGTGCCGCCCGCATCTCGGCGGTTTCGAAATTGTCGAAAAAGCCGTAGCCCTGCTCCTCTTCCATGGCCGCCTTTTCCGCGGCCGTTATCCTGCGCGGCGCTTGCTCGCTGATCTTCAGATCGTTGGGATCGAGGATGAACGAGCAGATCGCGACAATGTCGTCTTCCGTACTGCCGGTCGACAGCATGAAGGCAACGCGTTCGTCAGCAAGCGCCTCCCGGCTGATGCTGCCGAGCAGGCCGAGTTCAGCCGTCAATGCGTCGGCATCGCGCTCGGATACCGCGGGCAACTCGATGCGAAAGCAACGCTCGCCCGCGACACGCTCCTCCGCGACCGGAGACGGCGCGGATGAAAGTTCCAGCGATCCGCCCGGTTCCGGTTGCGGCACCGGGCCTTCGGACAATGCCTCCAGCATCATGCGCACATCCGCCACCGCCTCCTGATCGACCTCCGTGTGCAGGCGATGCCCGTCGAGCTGCATTTTCAGCACGTCCTTGGCTGCAAGGAAGGCATCCACGTGCTCGCCGGTCAGTACCATTTCGCCTTTGCGGATCTTGTCCAGCAGGGACTCGAGCACATGCGTGACTTCGGTCAGGTCGGTCAGGCCGAAGGTGCCGGCACCGCCCTTGATCGAATGCGCAGCCCGGAAAATAGCGTTCAGATCTTCCGGGTCCGGGGCCTCCGCGTCGAGGGCAAGCAGCAGCTTTTCCATTTCCGCCAGCAGTTCTTCCGCCTCCTCGAAGAACACCTGGAAAAACTGGCTCATGTCAATGGTCATGGTATGACTCCACTCCTGGGCGGCCGGCGCGCAGCGACTTAGCCGATGACCTTCTTGACGACTTCAGTCAGGCGTTGCGGGTCGAACGGCTTGACGAGCCAACCGTTGGCGCCGGCAGCACGCCCCTTCGACTTCATCTCGTCGCTCGATTCCGTGGTGAGCATCAGGATCGGCACCTTCTGGTAGGTCGGCAGATTGCGCAGCGAACGGATCAGCGTCAGCCCATCCATGCGCGGCATGTTCTGGTCGGTGAGGACGAGGTCGAATACAGCGTTCTTGGCCTTTTCCAGTCCATCCTGGCCGTCCACCGCCTCGGTGACCTGATATCCGGCGGCACGCAGGCTGAATACCACCATCTGCCGCAGCGACCCCGAGTCGTCGACTGCCAATATCGTTTTTGCCATCGTTGTTGCTCCCTGCTCTTCCATTGTCCGACGGGCGTTCCCGCGCCGTCCTTGCTAAAACAGTTCGATATCGCCGCTTTCCATGCCGGTCTGGCACACGGCCTTCCACAGCGCGCTCTCGAGCTTCACGCTTTGCTCCTCCAGCGCTTCGTTGATGCTGATGAGCGTCTTGACGATTTCCTCGACATTTTTCTCGGAAATATCGGCACTGCCGGAACCGATGACGTCGAGTACTGTGCGCAGACCTGTCACCCTGCGCAAGGTGCGTCCGAGAAGCTGGTTGGTCAGGTCTTGGAATTGAAGGCCGGTGACGGCTGCGTTCACGTGCCGCGCGATGTCTTCGTGGCGCGCTTCGAGCTGCTCCGCCAGTTCTGGAGTCGGCTGCGCCCCGGACAGCAGCAGTCCGATCGAAGCCTGCTGGGCACTGACCGCCTCATGAATCGCCATGAAGCTGGCGCCGAGCTTCTCGATCGCCTCGCCCAGCAGGAAGCTGGTTTGCATGAGATCGGTTTCGACTTCGGTCAGATGCTGCGTCCCATGTTCGGACAGGTTGGACAGCAGGCTTCTGACCTGCGATCCCAACTGCTTCTCTCTTGTCATAAAAGTTCCCGTCCCAACCCGCCACACGGCGCTCTACGGCGCAAAAGGCGTCGCCCTAACTCGCGTTCGCCGTTGCCACGGCATCCTGACCGGAATCCTCCCCTTCGCCGTCCCTTATCGCATCCGCGTCGATGGCATCCGGTTCCGAAACATTCACAGCACCGGCATCCCTGGTCACCGCCTCCTCTGCCCTCTTGTTCATGACGATAATGCTGATGCGACGATTGACCGGATTGTACGGATCGGCGCGATCGAACAACACGGCCGAAGACAATCCCACCACCCGCAATATCTTGGTCTCGTCCATGCCGCCCGCCACCAGTGCACGACGCGAAGCGTTCGCACGATCCGCAGACAACTCCCAGTTGCTGTACTTGCGCTCGCCGCTCGCATATGGTTTCGCATCCGTATGCCCGGACAGGCTGATCTTGTTCGGCACGTCATTCAGCACACGTCCGATCTCGTACAGGATGTCTTTCGTATAGGGCTGCAATTCCGCGCTCGCGAGCGCAAACATCGGACGATTTTGCTCGTCAACAATCTGAATGCGCAAGCCCTCGGTCGTAATGTCGATCAGGAGTTGATTCTTGAACTGGCGCAGGGCCGGGCGAGCATCGATCAACGCCTCGATGTCCCGCTTGAGCTGCCGCAGGCGCTCCGTCTCCTGGCGTTCGAGCTCTGCCTGGACTCGACGCATCTGGGCGGCCTGGATGTTGTACGTTTTCTTCAGCTCCGGATCGTCCGTCTTGCGCACCTGCCCTTCCTTGCGCGTCAGATCCCTGCCGCCGCCCTGGATCACGCTGGAACTGTCGCCGGAGCCGGAGCCGCCAGCCATGGCTACCCGCAGCGGCGTATTGAAATAGTCGGCGATGCCTTTCAGGTCTCCCTTGGAGGTCGAGCCGAGCAGCCACATCAGCAGGAAGAAAGCCATCATCGCCGTCACGAAATCGGCGTATGCAATCTTCCAGGCGCCGCTGTGGTGACCGCCGCCGCCTTTCCTGACTCGCTTGACTATGATGGGCCGGAGCCCTTCGTCGGCCATCTCGCTTTCCTTTGCGACGCGCGCCGGCGCCGCTTTCTTCCGTTATCTAGACTTGGACTGCTTGATGTGCTCTTCAAGCTCGATGAACGACGGGCGCTCCGTCGAGAACAGCACCTTGCGTCCGAACTCGACGGCCAGGGCCGGCGCATAGCCGTTCAGGCTGGCCAGCAGCGTGACCTTCACGCACTGATACATCTTCGACGACTCATGGACCTTCTGGTCGAGCAGCGTCGACAGCGGACCGACGAAGTCGTATGCCAGCAGGATGCCGAGAAAGGTGCCGACCAGCGCATGCGCGATCAATATGCCGAGCTCGGACGGCGGCAGGCCGACAGAGCCCATCGTATGCACCACCCCCATCACCGCTGCCACGATGCCGAAGGCCGGCATCGCATCGCCCATCTTGGCGAGCGTATGCACCGGGATCTCGGCTTCGGCGTGGTGGGTCTCGATCTCGTTGTCCATCAGGTTCTCGATCTGGAACGCGTCCATGTTCCCGGACACCATCAGGCGCAGGTAGTCGGTCATGAATTCGACGATGTGCTGATCGGCCAGGATTCCCGGATACTTGCTGAAGATCGGGCTTTCTTCCGGATTGTCGATGTCGCTCTCGATCGACATCAGGCCTTCCTTGCGCACCTTGCTGAGCAATTCGAACAGCAGGGTCATCAGTTCCATGTACAGCGCCTTGTTGTAGCGCGAGCCCTTGAACAGCGTCGGCAGGGCCTGGAGCGTGGCCTTGATTGCCTTCGCATTGTTCCCGACGAAGAAGGCGCCGAGGGCGGCGCCGCCGATCATCAACAGCTCGAGCGGCTGGAACAAGGCCGCCAGATGTCCGCCGGCAAGCGCGTAACCGCCGAACACGGAGGCACAGACGATGAGATACCCGACAATGATTAACAAAGGTGCTCCGGTCGAAAAAAACTATTGCCTTAGGTAAAGCATTTTGCCAATTCGCACCGGGAACCACAACCTGAACATTGGCTATGGTGCAAGCCGCGCGACACTGGCCTGTACCTTGTTACGACCGGTTCGGGAAAAACTTGACCTAGAATCGCCAACCGTATAGGTTCGGCCCGCCCTTTTCCGGCTGCAGGATCAACTCGGGCGGCATGTCGGGCACTTCGAACTCATAACTCAGCAACCAGGAACCGGCGCACATCTCGGCACGCGCCTTGTTCCACAGGACCGGCATCGCGGCCGGCGACAGATAAGCAAAGACAATGTCGTATTGCGACAAATCCAGCCGCGCGTAATCGCCGAACAGGAAATGCACCGGGATCGCGCGCAGCCGCGCGCGCAGCACGCTGATCAGCCACGGAAGCGGCGCCAGCTCGATGCCGGCAAAGCAACTGTCCAGCCGGCGGGCGGCAAGGTCGAGCACCAGGCCGCCGAAACCGCTCCCGATATCGATCACCCGCAACGCCCGCTCCGGAAGCAGGTCGGCCACGGCATCGCGCACGGCAGGCGACGACGGATAGTACGGAACGCGCGTGCGGAAAGTCTGCCAGTACAGGGCCAGCAACACGAGCAGCAAGAGAAGGAAAATCCACGGCGGCAAGCGCAGAGCAAGCAGCAACACCAGCGCCGGAGCAAACAGCAGGTGAATCCATAGCCACCAGCGCGGCATACCCAGGTACCGGGCAAGGCCCGTCGAAAGCGCGCCTTGCAGGAGGGACGCTGTCAGCAGGGTCAACTGAAGCGAAACCAGGGCGTCCAGGCAGAACGCCGCAAACAAAACCAGGGCAAAGGACGCAAACTGGATCAGCAACGCCTGCAACGCAGGCAGACGCAACATCGGGATCTCGCCCTCAGCCGCGCAAAGCGGTCGGATTCATGCCTGCACGGTAGTGGCCGAGCCGGCGCCTTCCTCGCGCGCCTTCTTCGTCTTCCCCGCACGCGAAGGCATGTGGCACAGGCCGCAGACATAATCGGCGTGCAAATCCAGCCGATGGACGACGAAGTCGCCGCCGCACTTGCTGCAGCAGGCGGTCTCCAGCATCTTGCTTTCGAAGAAGCGGACCAAGGTCCAGGCCCGCGTGAGAGAAAGTACCGGCTCGCCGTTGGCGTCCGGCTCAACCTGCTCGAGGTACAGCTTATACGCCTTCATCACGGCTTCGATGCCGGAAATCTGGGCGTGCTCGACCAGGTATTTGTGGATGTTGATGAACAGGGAAGAATGAATGTTCGGCTGCCAGGTAATGAACCAGTCGGTGGAAAACGGCAGCATGCCCTTCGGAGGAGAAACGCCCTTCAGTTCCTTGTACAGCTTCAGCAGCCGCTCCCGCGACAGCGAGGTTTCCGATTCAAGCAACTGCAGGCGCGCGCCGAGCTGGATCAATTCGATGGCAAGCTGGATTTCCTGCGCTTCGGTAACCACACTTTTTTTGGGCATTTCGACCTCTGCCTTGGACTGGTTCTGCGAATCGGGCGGCCTCGTGTCAGGAAATCTCTTCGACCGACTGCCCGGCCATCAGAATCGCTGCATGCGTATGCGCCAGTTCGCGATCCTTGTTGTAATTCGTCAGCATACCAAGGATGGCGCCATCATCGAAACGAAAACGCGCGAGCATCATGTTCGTGCCGGCCAGTTTAAGGATCTGGGCGTTATTCAAGCCTTCGATCAATTCGGCGATTTCGGCACTGATGCCGAGACGGAAAATGGCGCTGGCCTTGTCGGCCCGGATCATCTGCTGCGCCAACATCATGTAGCCGAGGTTGGCATCGCGAATTTCCGCCATCATGTCGCTCGTGTTCATTTCGATCTCCTTCCTCGCAAAGCACCGACCGCAACACTGCGGCTCCGTTGAGGCGGATTCTCGGATCGAAATTGCCCCGCGGAAATAAGAATGGGGCTGTATTTCACGTAGGCGCGCAAGCAAACCGCCTGTAGGTTTTTGTCCTACAAGCGGATGAGACCATTGAGCCCACTCCTGCGGGATGGAGCGAAATCGGCTCTGGTAGCGGCTTTCCGGAGAGTTGAGCAATCTCCGTCAAATACCTTACGTGGAAGAAAGACTCAGAAAAACTGCTCCTCCAGAAGGAATTTCAGTCGTTCTTTTCATGGATTCACGAGACCAAACAAGGCCGCCGTGGCGCACATGTGTTGTTTATCGGCTGCAAAAAACAGAACTTTAGGGTTTGCAGAAAAAAATTTGCATACCCCTTCTCCCCGGCCTGCAAGGAATGGATAACGGCACGCACCGACGCCGATTTAGGGTTGGAACGCACTTTTTCGCACTCCTGTTGCCGGCCGGTCGATCAGGCAAATGTTTTGCTCGTTGTTTGTGACGCATCAAAGGCCATTGTCCGCGTCCGCATGTGCTTTCATGTCCGCCCTCTATTGATCGTCGTTGGCGAACCCGCAACATGCCTCACCTCGCCCGTTTTCCTTTCCTCGGGAGCCGTCATGCAACGCAAATACAGCCGCGAACTGCCGAGCGAGAAAACCGCTCTGTTTCCATCCCCGCTGATACAGACGACGAAGCTCGAAGTCGCCGCACACTCCGCAGGCTGACGGACAGGCATGCCCATCCACCTCCTGGCGGATTCCCAAGGACGGCAAATCAAAGGAGGGCAATCTCGGCGCCAGTCGGGACGATGGGCAACAAAAAACCCGCGTCAGCTCGAAGCTTGACGCGGGTTGTTGTGGGTTGCCGTACTTTTCCGGGACGTCTGCTGTCCTGCGGATGTCTGGCGGAGAGGGGGGGATTCGAACCCCCGATAGGCTATGAACCTATACACGCTTTCCAGGCGTGCGACTTAAACCACTCATCCACCTCTCCTGGATTCGGGTCGCTTGCGCGAAGCCGCGAATTATAGCAGGTTCTGTTCGCTTGCTTCAATGCCATTCACAGCTGCATTACTTCCCGTGTGGCGCAGAAAATGCGCACCGCGGGCCGCTGCAAGCGGCTGCGCGAGCACAAGAAAAAGCCGGACTCGGTGTCGGTCCGGGCTACCGTCTTGCGGCAATCCGCTTACTGCGCTTGCTTCAACTGCTCCAGAATCGCCGGGTTTTCCAGCGTGGAGACATCCTGGGTGATCTGTTCGCCCTTGGCGAGCACGCGCAGCAGGCGCCGCATGATCTTGCCGGAACGCGTCTTCGGCAGGTTGTCGCCGAAGCGGATTTCCTTCGGCTTGGCGATCGGGCCGATCTCCTTGCCGACCCATTCGCGCAGTTCCTTCGCAATCTGCTTCGCTTCGTCTCCGGTCGGTCGGGCGCGCTTGAGCACGACGAAGGCGCAGATCGCTTCGCCTGTGGTTTCGTCCGGCTTGCCGACGACGGCGGCTTCGGCTACCAACGGATTGGCGACCAGTGCGGATTCGATTTCCATCGTACCCATGCGGTGGCCGGAGACATTGAGCACGTCGTCGATGCGGCCGGTGATCGTGAAGTAGCCGGTCTGTTCGTCGCGCACGGCGCCGTCGCCCGCCAGGTAGGTCTTGCCGCCGAGTTCGGCCGGGAAATAGCTCTTCTTGAAGCGTTCGGGATCGCCCCAGATGGTACGGATCATCGACGGCCACGGACGTCGGACGACCAGGATGCCGCCCTGCCCGTTCGGCAACTCCTGTCCGGTCTCGTCGACCACGGCGGCCATGATGCCGGGCAGCGGCAGCGTGCAGGAACCGGGAACCATCGGCGTTGCGCCCGGCAGCGGGGTGATCATGTGGCCGCCGGTCTCGGTCTGCCAGAAGGTGTCGACCACCGGACATTGCTCGCGGCCGACGTTCCGGTAATACCACTTCCAGGCTTCCGGATTGATCGGTTCGCCAACCGAGCCGAGCAGACGCAGTGAAGACAGGTCGTACCGCGACGGATGCACGTTCGGCTCGGCATCGCAGGCCTTGATCAGCGATCGGATCGCCGTCGGTGCAGTGTAGAAGATGGTGGCCCTGTGTTTCTGGATCATGCCCCAGAAGCGACCGGCATTCGGATAGGTCGGCACGCCCTCGAACACGATCTGCGTCGCGCCGACGGCCAAGGGCCCGTAGGCGACATAGGTGTGTCCGGTGACCCAGCCGATGTCGGCGGTGCACCAAAAGACGTCGTCGGGCTTGATGTCGAACGTCCATTTCATCGTCAGCATCGCCCATAGCAGGTAGCCCCCGGAAGCATGCTGAACCCCCTTCGGCTTGCCGGTGGAGCCGGACGTGTAGAGAACGAACAGCGGGTGCTCGGCTTCGACCCATTCAGGCTCGCAGGTGGATGCTTGGCCGGCAAGCACGTCGTGCAGCCAGAGGTCGCGCCCTTCGACCAGGTTAATGCCGGAGTCGGTACGACGATAGACGATGACGTTCTTCACCGATTCGCAACCGCCCATGGAGATGGCTTCGTCGACGATGGCTTTCAGCGGCAACTGCTTGCCGCCGCGCACCTGATGATCGGCGGTAATCACCGCCACTGCTCCGGCATCGATGATGCGCTCCTGCAGGGACTTGGCGGAGAACCCGCCGAACACGACCGAGTGGGTTGCGCCGATACGCGCACAGGCCTGCATCGCGCACACGCCCTCGACAGACATCGGCATGTAGATGACCACCCGGTCGCCCTTCTTGATGCCGAGCGACTTCAAGCCATTGGCGAACTGGCACACCGTCTCGTGCAGTTCGCGATAGGTGACTCTGGTGACCTGGCCGTCATCGGCCTCGAAAATGATCGCGGTCTTGTCAGCGTTGCCGTTCTGCAGGTTGCGATCCAGGCAGTTGTAGGACACGTTGAGCCTGCCGTCGTCGAACCATTTGTAGAAAGGCGCGTTGCTTTCATCCAGCGTGCGCGTAAACGGCTGCTGCCATTCGATGTTCTCGCGCGCGAGGCGCGCCCAGAAACCTTCGTAGTCGCGCTCGGCCTCGGCGCACAGCGCGCGATAACTGTCCATTCCGGAAATGGCAGCGCGCTTGACGAACTCTTCCGGCGGCTGAAAGACGGAGCTTTCCTGGTTCACGGTTTCGGTCTCGGACATGGTCTCTCTCCAGTGCAATTATTTTGACGCAAAGTTAAGCCTTAACACTTACTCAAGCCTTACATGCCGGTCGGCAAACGGCCCGTTCCCGCCGCTTCCGGCAGACGACGCAGCTCTGCACCAATTGCCGGGCGGATTCCCGTGCGGGCAAACGGCAGCGGCGCCGAAAACTCAATGCCGCAGGACAGGCAATGCAGGAGGGAATCGCGCGGCGCGTGTAGAATTGCGGCGTCCGTTGTTACCTGCGGTTATCCCCGTTTCATGCATTCCGATAAAAGCATTGCTCAGGCTGCGCGCCCGATCCGTCCTCTTCCGAATCTGATCTTCATGAGCCGGTGGCTTCAACTGCCACTGTATATCGGGCTGATCCTCGCGCAAGGCGTTTATGTATTTCACTTCTGGGTCGAACTGGTCGACCTGATCGGCGCAGCCTTCGGCAACCAGGCTGCACTCGACCATATCATCAGCGCGGTTGCCATCGAAGGGGCGCCGCGTCCGACCAAGCTGACCGAAACCACGATCATGCTGGTCGTGCTCGGCCTGATCGACGTGGTCATGATCTCGAACCTGCTGATCATGGTGATCGTCGGCGGCTACGAAACCTTCGTCTCGCGCATGCACCTGGAACATCACCCGGACCAGCCGGAATGGCTGTCGCATGTGAACGCTTCCGTGCTGAAGGTCAAGCTGGCCACCGCGATCATCGGCATCTCGTCGATCCACCTGCTGAAAACCTTCATCAACGCCTCCGCCTACGACGAAAAGACGCTGATCGCGCAAACCGCGATTCACATCGCCTTCCTCGTGTCCGCGATGGCGATTGCCGTGTGCGACCGCCTGATGGCGCACGCCGTCCGGCACCATTCTCACTGACCTACCACAGAGCCCACCATGACCGTCATCAAGCAAGAAGACCTGATCGAATCCGTCGCCGCCGCGCTGCAGTACATCTCGTACTACCACCCGGTCGACTATATCCAGCATCTTGCGCGTGCCTATGAAGTCGAACAGAGCCCGGCGGCAAAGGACGCGATCGCCCAGATCCTGACGAATTCGAAGATGTGTGCCGAGGGCCGGCGCCCGATCTGCCAGGACACCGGCATCGTCAACGTCTTCCTGAAGATCGGCATGGACGT
>Ga0164243_10013128_pt1 | contig 11678 bp, 13 predicted proteins | sample OricompcompostOP_FD_108781 | JGI IMG/M metagenome (GOLD analysis project Ga0164243, IMG submission 108781) | Organic Plus compost microbial communities from Emeryville, California, USA - Original compost - Organic plus compost (OP) | ecosystem: Engineered > Solid waste > Mixed feedstock >...
CGCCCTCGAGGCCGATCCGGCCCATCGCCTCGTAGGCGCGGGCCCGCGCCTCGGCGAAGCCCTCCCCACGGGCGACGACGCCGAGCACCCGGCCGCCCGTGGCGACGTGGTGCTCGCCGTCGAGGGCGGTGGCGGCGTGCGCGAGGCTCACCCCGGGCACCTCGGCGGCGGCGGCGAGGCCGCTCAGCTCGCGCCCGGTGACCGGCGCCTCGGGGTAGCCCTCGCTGGCGAGCACCACCACCACGGCCGCCTCCGGCGAGAAGGTGGGATAGGGGGTGCGGCCGAGCGCCCCGGTGGCGGCCGCGAGCAGCAGCTCCGACAGCGGCGTCTCGAGCCGGGGGAGCACGACCTGGGTCTCGGGGTCGCCGAAGCGGGCGTTGAACTCGATCACCCGGAGCCCTGCGTCGGTGACGATCAGCCCGCAGTACAGCAGGCCGACGAAGGGCGTGCCCGCCGCCTCGAGCGCGCGCACCGTGGGCAGCGCGACCCGGTCGGCCACCTCGTCGACGAAGGCCGCCTCGCTGCCGAAGCGCTCGGCGAGCCAGGGCAGCGGCGAGTAGGCGCCCATGCCGCCCGTGTTGGGGCCCTCGTCGCCGTCGCCGACCCGCTTGTAGTCCTGGGCGGGGGAGAGCGGCACCACGTCGTGGCCGTCGGCGAGGAAGAACAGGCTCACCTCCTCGCCGTCGAGGAACTCCTCCACGAGCACCGGGCCCTGCTGCAGGTAGTGGACGCCATGGGCGAGGGCGGCCTCGCGGTCGTCGGTGACGATGACGCCCTTGCCGGCGGCGAGGCCGTCCGCCTTCACCACGTGAGGGGCGCCGAGCCCGTCGAGGGCGGCCTCGAGCTCCGCCTCCGTCGTCGCGCGCACGGCGCGGCCGGTGGGGACCCCCGCGGCCTCCATCACCTGCTTGGCGAACTCCTTCGAGCCCTCGAGCGCCGCGGCCGCCCGGCCGGGGCCGAAGACGGGGATGCCCGCGGCGCGCACCGCGTCGGCCACCCCGGCCACGAGCGGCGCCTCGGGGCCGATCACGACGAGGTCGACGCCGGCACCGGTCGCGTAGGCGGCGACGACCTCGCCGTTCTCCGCGTCGAGGGCGACGGTGGCGGTCTCGGCGGCGATGCCGGCGTTGCCGGGGGCGGCGATCACCTCGTGGCCGGCGTCCTCGCGCAGCAGCGCGGAGACGATCGCGTGCTCCCGCGCGCCCGAGCCGAGAACGAGGATCCTCACCCCGCCAGGCTAGCGGGCGCGGCCGACCCGGCCCGCCGCGTAGCGTGGGGGCATGGCGAGGCGGATCCCGGACGAGGAGGGGTCGGCCGCCGTGCGCGCCCGGCTGGAGGGCGGCTCCGACGCCGCGACCGCGGCCCTCGCCACCCGCTGGCTGCTGCAGCGCCTCGCCGAGACCGCCCCGGGCCGCTCGGTGGAGGTGCGGGTGCCGCCGCACGGCGCGGTGCAGGCGGTCGAGGGCCCCGGCCACACCCGCGGCACCCCGCCCAACGTGGTGGAGACGGATCCGGAGACCTGGCTCGCCCTCGCCACCGGCTCGCTCGCCTGGGCCGAGGCCCGCGCCGCGGGCCGCGTCGCCGCGAGCGGCACCCGGGCCGACCTGTCCGCCCATCTGCCCCTGTGGGAGGCCCCGTCCTGACCCTGGTCATCGGGCCGGACGCACTGGGAGACAATGGAGGGGTGAGCGAGCAGTCCCCCGAGGAACCCGCGGAGTCGGTCGAGCCCGCGCAGGTGACCCTGCGCCGCGCCCCCCGCTTCGGCGCCTTCATCGTCGTGGGCGGGCTGCTCGGCGCGATCGCCACCCTCGTGCTCACGAGCCTCTTCGAGCCGGACCCGGCGGTGGGCTTCACCGCCTCCTTCGCCTACTTCCTGCTCTTCGGGGTCCCCGCCGGCCTCGCGCTGGGCGCGGTCGTGGCGCTCGTCGCCGACGCCGTCTCGCGCCGCCGCGCCCGCACGGCCACCGCCGAGCGCGGCACCGTCGGGGAGCCCGATCAGGAGAGCTGATTGGCCTCCACCCAGGCCAGGTACTCCTCCGACACCGTCCCGGTCACGTACTCCCCGGTGAAACAGCTCATCTCGAGCCGCTCGATCCCGCTGCCCTCCAGGATGGCAGCCTCCATGTCGGCCACCTCCTGGTAGATGAGGTAGTCGGCGCCGAGCGCCTGCGCGATCTCGGGGATCTTGCGCCCGTGGGCGACGAGCTCCTGCCGGGTGGGCATGTTGATGCCGTACACGTGCGGGTAGCGCACCGGCGGCGCCGCCGAGGTGAAGGTCACCGAGTGGGCGCCGGCCTGCCGGGCCATGTCGATGATCTCCTTCGAGGTGGTGCCGCGCACGATCGAGTCGTCGACGATGAGCACGTTCTTGCCCTGGAACTCGCTGCTCATCGCGTTGAGCTTCTGCCGCACGCTGCGCCGGCGCTGCTCCTGCCCGGGCATGATGAAAGTGCGGCCGACGTAGCGGTTCTTGTAGAAGCCCTCGCGGTAGGGCAGGTTGAGCCGCTGCGCCACCTGCATGGCGCTCGGCCGCGAGGAGTCGGGGATGGGCATCACCACGTCGATCGCGCCCGACGGCGTGTGCTTCGCGATGGTGTCGCCCAGCCGGTCGCCGAGCCGCAGCCGCGCCTCGTAGACCGAGATGCCGTTCATGATCGAGTCGGGCCGGGCCAGGTAGACGTACTCGAAGGAGCAGGGGATGAGCCGCGGCTCCCGGGCGCACTGCCGGCTGGACATCTCGCCGCCGCGCGTGACGAAGACCGCCTCGCCGGGCGCGAGGTCGCGCACCACCTCGTAGCCGCCGTTCTCGAGCACGAGCGACTCGCTCGCCACCACCCACTCGGTGCCGACCAGTCCCTCTGAGCGCCGGCCGAGGATGAGCGGGCGGATGCCGAAGGGGTCGCGGAAGGCGAGCAGCCCGTGCCCGCCGATGAGGGCGATCGCGGCGTAGCTGCCCTCGACCCGCTCGTGCAGCACCTCGATCGCGTCGAAGACCTGGTCGGGGTCGAGCTCGTCGCCGCGCACCTGGGCCTGCAGCTCGTTGGCGAGCACGTTGACGAGCAGCTCGGTGTCGGAGCTCGTGTTGAGGTGCCGCCGGTCGACCCGGAACAGCTCCTCGGTGAGCTCGCGGGTGTTGGTGAGGTTGCCGTTGTGCACGAGCACGATGCCGTAGGGCGCGTTGACGTAGAAGGGCTGCGCCTCCTGCTCCTTCGACGCGTCGCCGCGGGTGGCGTAGCGCACGTGGCCGAGGCCCATCGTGCCGAGGAGGCTGCGCATGTCGCGGGTGCGGTAGGCCTCGCGCACCTGACCCTTGGCCTTGTGCATGTGGATGACGCTGCCCTCGGCGGTGGCGATGCCGGTGGAGTCCTGGCCGCGGTGCTGCAGCAGGCCGAGCGCGTCGTAGATCTGCTGGTTGACCGGGTGGGAGGAGACGATGCCGACGATGCCGCACATGCGGGGTTGGGCTCCCGGAAGTTCGATGCCAGCGCGCTCGAGCAGAGCGCGCTCCAGTCTCCCACACCGGCGCCGCCCTCTCGCTGGCCTCGTGCACGGGATGGGTTCTTCCTGCACTTTTCCACGGAGCCGGTTTCCTGCGCGCCGTCCATCCATCTACTCTAAAAAAGTTAGAGTGTGACTATGTCGACTAACGAGGCAGAGCGGGCCCTCCATGCACCGATTGCCGAAGTCGGTCCCGCTCTCACCGGACTTCCCGAGGATCAGTGGTTCGAGCGGAAGTCTTCGAGAGTGTCCGCCCGAGACCTCGCCGTCGCCATCTGCGCCTTCGCCAACGCCGAAGGAGGCATCGTTGTCATCGGCCTTCACGATGGTCATGTCGAGGGCGTTCGGGGGCGAAGCGGACAGATCAATGCCTGGAGACAGGCGTCGATGGACCATCTCAACCCTCCTGCGCGCGTTGAAGTGAACCAAGTCGCCTGTCACGACGAATCAGGGGCCGCCGAACAGCTCCTAGTCATCCGAGTCCCACCGGGTGAGACTGTCTACGAGCTCACCAACGGTGACTGCTATTTGAGAGTGGGAGATGAGTCGCGGCGGCTGAGCTTCGCCCAGCGGCAGGAGCTCAACTACGACCGTGGAGTCTCTCAGTTCGACGGCCAGCCCGTGGGTGATGCGGCAGTCAGTGATCTTGATCAGGATCTTCTGAGGATGTACCGCCAGAGCGCGGGGGCGGACAGCATGACGTTCACCAATCTGCTCCGCGCACGGAGCCTCCTGCTCCAGGACGGTCGACTGACGACCGCTGGTTACCTTCTCTTCGCACCTCAGCCGACAGAACTGCTCCCGCAGGCGCAGATCAGAGTCCTGAGATACCGCTCACCCGAGCGGGGGACAGGCTCGAACCTGAACGTGGTGGATGACGTGCGGATCGAGTCGTCTATTCCTCGTGCGATCGAGGAAACTGCCCGTCTAGTGGACGAGTGGCAGCCAAGGCGACGTTCACTCGCGGCTTCGGGCAGGTTCGAGGAGACGCCTTTGGTCCCACGCGACGCATGGCTGGAAGGGGTGGTCAACGCAGTGGTGCATCGCTCCTACAGCCTCGCTGGCGACCACGTGCGGGTGGAGATCTTCCCGGACCGCATCGAGATCGAGAGTCCCGGCCGTTTCCCGGGTCTTGCGGATCCCGACCGTCCCCTCGACATCAGCCGCTACGCGCGGAACCCGCGGATTGCCCGCGTATGCACAGACCTCCGCCTCACGCAGGAGCTCGGCGAAGGGATTCGGCGGATGTTCGCCGAGATGCGGGTCAATGGCTTGACCGATCCGGTCTATTCACAGACCCAAGGGTCCGTTCGCCTTGTTCTCTCCTCTTCGTCGAGGATCGCCCCTGAGGTCGAGGGGAGGCTTCCGCGGGGAAGCGTCACGACCCTGGTGGCCCTCCGACGGGCTGCCCGGCCACTCAGCACGGGAGAGCTGCAGGAACTGCTCGGAATCAGCCGTCCGACTCTGGTCCGGCAGCTCAATGCTCTCCGCGGAGAGGGCTTGGTGCAGTGGAGCGGCAAGTCCGCGAAGGATCCCAGAGCGATGTGGAGTGTGCCTGGCTGACTTTCACCTCGGCCCGGCCGGCCGCCGATACGCTGGGGGGGTGACGAGCGGGAGCGATGCGAGCTACGCCGCGGCCGGCGTCGACACCGAGGCGGGCGATCGCGCGGTCGAGCTGATGAAGGCGGCCGTCGCGGCCACGCACGGACCCGAGGTGCTCGGCGGGGTCGGCGGCTTCGCGGGGCTCTTCGACGCCTCCGCGCTCGTCGGCTACCGGCGTCCGCTGCTCGCCACGAGCACCGACGGCGTCGGCACCAAGATCGCCATCGCGATCGAGCTCGACCGGCACGACACGATCGGCCAGGACCTCGTCGGCATGGTCGTCGACGACATCGTCGTGGTGGGCGCCCGCCCGCTGTTCATGACCGACTACATTGCCTGCGGCCGGGTCGACCCCGAGCGGATCGCGCGCATCGTCGGCGGGATCGCCCGCGCCTGCGCGGAGACGGGCACCGCCCTCGTCGGAGGGGAGACCGCCGAGCACCCGGGCGTCATGGCCCCGGAGGACTACGACGTCGCGGGCGCCGCCGTCGGCGTGGTGGAGGCGGAGGCCCTGCTCGGCCCCGACCGGGTGCGGCACGGCGACGTCGTGGTCGCGATCGCCTCCAGCGGCCTGCACTCCAACGGCTTCTCGCTGGTGCGCCGCATCGTCGCCGACGCCGATCTCGCCTACACCGCCGAGCTCGACGAGCTGGGGGTGATCGGCGAGGCGCTGCTCGAGCCGACCCGGCTCTACACCGGGCCGCTGCTGCGGCTGCTCGACGAGCTGCCCGGTGCCGTGCACGCGCTCAGCCACGTGACCGGCGGCGGGATCGCGGCCAACCTCGCCCGGGTGCTGCCGGCCGGCAGCTGGGTCGAGCTCGACCGCTCCACCTGGAGCCCGCAGCCCGTGTTCCGCGTGCTCGCCGAGCTCGGCGGTCTCGGCCTCGGCGAGGTGGAGGGCACCTGGAACCTCGGGGTCGGCTTCTTCGCGGTGGTCGCGGCGGATGCGGCGAGCAGCGCGATCCACGAGCTGGAGCTCGCCGGCCTGCCCGCCTGGGTGGCCGGTCGCGTCACCGTCGGCGCGCGCGAGCTGGACGGCTTCACGCAGGGCGCGAAGGGCGTCGCGGGCGGTGCGGTGCGGCTGGTCTCGGCCTTCGCCGGCTAGCGACCCTGGCGAAGCTGTGCGATCTCCAGGTTGAGACGGCACGATTCTACACAGATCCTGTGTTATTGTGAAACTGTGAAGAACATCACGGTGACGGTCGCAGATGAGGTGTACCGCGACGCTCGGATCGCCGCGGCACAGCTCGGCACCTCCGTCAGCGCCCTCGTCGCCGCCTACCTGGAGCAGCTCGCCACGAGCGAGGACCGGTTCCAGCGGCTTCTCGCCCAGCAGAATCAGCTGCTCGACGAGCTCCGGCGCCGCGGGCAGGGCATCTCGGCGTCGGACCGTCTCGCCCGGGAGGATCTGTATGACCGCGCTCGTGTTCGTTGACACGAACGTGCTGCTGTACGCCGTGGACGCCGACGACTCGGAGGCGGCGAAATCCGCGATCGCCTACGACATCCTGGGCCGTCCGGATCTCGCGCTCTCCGCCCAGGTCCTCCAGGAGTTCTACTGGCAGGCGACCCGGAGCACGCGCCGTGGCGCCTTGACGCACGACCAGGCTCGGCTGCTCATCGAGAGCCTCGACCGCTACCCGATCCAGCACGTGGATCTCGGCCTGGTGCTTGCGGCGCTCGCCGTCAAGCTCCGCTACGGACTGTCCTACTGGGACGCCGCGATCATCGCGGCGGCCAAGGCGCTGGGCTGCCGGGAGCTCCTCTCCGAGGATCTCGCCGACGGCCAGGACTACGACGGGGTCGTCGTCCGCAACCCCTTCGGCTCCGCCCGATAGAGAGGCGAGACGTCCGCCGCGGCTGATCGGTCGAGCAGCGCTCGGAGCTACGCGGTCTGAGCCGTGTCGCTCTCGTAGTCGTCCTCGTCGCCGCCGAGCTCGTCGTCCTCGGCGGCGTACTCGGGCCACTTCTCGAGGTCCTCCTCGAGACGCGGGTTGCCCCCGAGCTCCTGTTCGAGCGCACTGTAGTTGGTGTCCGGGCTGAAGTACTTCAGCTCCCGGGCGACCTTCGTGTGCTTCGCCTTCTGACGGCCGCGCCCCATGCGTGACCCCCTCATTCGTGTGGCGGAAAAACTGCCGGAGAGTCTAGCACGCGGCTGTCCCCCGTCGGCCTGGGAGCGCACGCCGCGCGGGTGGGCCCGTTCCCCGGCGGACGTTACCCTGTTGCGGGTGAGCGGGCCCGAATTCGACACCTCGGTGGTCGTCGTCGGCGCGGGCCAGGCCGGGCTCTCCACCGCCTACTTCCTGCGCCGGCTCGGACTCGACCCCGGCAACGACTTCGTGCTGCTCGACCGCGGCCCCGGGCCGGGCGGGGCGTGGCGGTTCCGCTGGGACGCGCTGCGCCTCGGCAGCGCCCACCGGGTCAACGACCTGCCCGGGATGGACGAGCTCGGCCTCTCCTTCGCCACCGCCGACCGGCAGGCCCCGGCCCGCGAGATCGTGGCCGACTACTACCGGCGCTACGAGGAGCACTACGGCCTCCAGGTGGTGCGTCCCGCGGAGGTGACCCGGGTGGAGCCCACCGTCGACGGCCTCGTCACCACGATGCGGCTCGAGCAACTGGGCGAGGACCGCGAGCTGAGCTCGCCCGTGGTCGTCAACGCGACCGGCACCTGGGGGGCGCCCTTCATCCCCTACTACCCGGGCATGGGCGACTTCGAGGGCCGGCACGTGCACACCGCCGACTACCGCTCGGCCGAGGAGTTCCGCGACCAGGCGGTGGTCGTGGTGGGCGGCGGCACGAGCGCGATCGGCTTCCTGCTCGAGCTGGAGGGCGTGGCCCGGGAGCTCGCCTGGGCCACCCGGAGGCCGGTGCGCTTCCTCGACGGCGAGGGCCTCGACATCGAGGCGGGGACGAGCGCCGTGGCGCTGCAGGACGAGGCGGCGCGCGAGGGCCGGGCGCTGCCGAGCATTGTGTCGACGACGGGGGTGCCGCGCACGCGGCGCATCCGGGCCGGCATCGACCGCGGCCTGCTCGTGGAGCGGCCGATGTTCGAGCGGATCGAGAGGGACGGCGTGCGCTGGCCCGACGGCTCCTTCTCCCCCGCCGACGCGATCGTCTGGGCCACCGGCTTCCGGCCGGAGCTGCGCCACCTCGCCCCGCTCAAGCTGCGCGAGCAGGCCGGCGGCATCGTGGTGGGCGGCGGCGTCTCGTGGCGCAACCCGCGGGTCTTCTTCGCCGGCTACGGCCCGACCGCCTCGACGATCGGCGCCAATCGCGCAGGCCGCGCCATCGCGCGCCAGGTGGTCGCCACTCTCACCACCCTGGGCCGCTAGGGGATCGGGACCACCACCGGGATCGCAATGGTGATCGCGTAGCCGACGACTGCGGCCCCGAGGCCGAGCACGACGTTGGCGACCACGTTGAGGTTCGCCTTGAGCAGCTTCTCGTCCCGCTCGGCGAGTTGGACGGTGTCAACGGCGAAGGTGCTGAAGGTGGTGAGGCCGCCGCAGAAGCCGGTGAGCAGGATGAGCGCGACCGCCACCGCGTCCCAGTGGCCTCCGCCTCGAGCCGTGATCCAGACGACCAGGCCGCCGAGCCCCGCCCCGCCGAGCGCGGAGCCGAGCACGTTCACGACGAGCACGCCCCACGGGAAGCGCGGAGCGGCCCGGGCGAGCAGCGCGTTCACCCCGTAGCGGGCCACGGCGCCGAGGCCGCCGGCCGCCGCGACGAGCGCGAGGACGGGCAGCAGGATCGACGGATCGGGGGCGCCGGTCATTCATCCTCCGACACGACGGGGGTCCGGTTGCGACCCGGGCCGAGCGCGAGCCCGGCCATGGCGGCGGCGATCCCCAGGATCAGGTTCAGCGCGGTCTGGCCCGCGACCAGGCCCCACGCCCCCTCCGTCGCGTGGATGACGACGGCGAAGGCGAGCGCCGAGAAGGTGGTGAAGCCGCCGAGGAGGCCGGCGCCGACGCCCGCGCGCAGCCAGCGCGGTGCGGACACGGGCAGGCGCGCGACCAGCAGCCCGAGGAGGAAAGAGCCGACGACGTTGACGACGAGGGTCGACCATCCGGCGCCCCATCCCCAGGCCTGGGCGAGCAGGTCGGCGCCGAGGCGCGCCATCGTGCCGAGCGCGCCGCCGAGGAAGACCGCGAGGACCGTCACGCCCGCCAGAGTACCCGTGCCGCCGCGGGCGGCCGTGGTTGCCGGGGCCGCGCGCTGCGCCCGAGGGCCGGCGCTTCTAGGATCGAGCCGTGAAGACGCGGCGTCGGAGGCGTTGGCCCTGGGTCGTCGGCATCGCCGCCGGGGCGCTCGGGGTGCTGCTCGTGCCGGTCGCGCTCGTCGTGGTGCCGATCCTCACTCACGCCGACCAGGGGCAGGCCAACCAGGACCCGGCGGCCGAGGAGTGGCCGGCCGTCGTCACCGCCACCGGCGACGACGGCCGTGAGCGCAGCCTCGAGCTCTTCCCCGCCGAGCCGGGCGGCAGCGTCGACAGCTCCGCACTGGTGGCCGGGCAGCGCCTCGTGGTGGCGGGCAGCGGATATGACCCGTCGCGCGGCGTCTACCTGGCGATCTGCCGCATCCCCGACTCGCCGGCCGAGCGGCCGACGCCGTGCCTCGGCGGCATGCCCGACGCCGAGGAGGGTGAGGAGGGCGCCTCGGGGGATGTCCAGTGGGCGGCAAGCAACTGGATCAACGACGACTGGGCGTGGAAGCTCTTCGGCGCCCGCCCCTTCGACGACCGGGAGACGGGCACCTTCACCGCCTACCTCCTCGTGCCGGAGCCGACGGAGGAGGCGCTCGACTGCCGCGTCGAGGCCTGCGCGGTCTACAGCCGCAACGACCACACGGCCTCCTCCGACCGGGTGCAGGACCTCGGCATCCCTGTCGCCTTCGCGGACTAGCCCCCGAGGTCGGCCCGGGCCCGGCCCGGCCGGCCGGCGTTCTCGGCCCTCTGCTCGAAGCGCTGCCGCTGCCGGAGCTCGGCCAGCTCGGCCTCGAGCCGGCTCACCTCCTGCCGGAGCGCGAGAACCTCCCGCACCGCGAGGAGGGTCAGCCCCTGGTCGGTCAGGTCGCGCACCTCGCGCAGCCGCTCGATCTCCTCGCGGGAGTAGCGGCGCTGCCCGCCCTCGGAGCGCTCCGGCGAGACGAGCTCCTGCTGCTCGAAGCGGCGCAGCGCCCCGGGACGCAGCTCGAGGATCTCGGCGACCTGCCCGATCGTGAAGAACGGCGCGGAGGCGTCGTCGGGAAGCGAGGGCCCCCGCTGGCCGTCCGGGCCCGCTCCGGTCTCGCGGCCGCTCACGCCCCGACCTCCTTGACGGGATCCGCCTGCCGCGCCACGTCCGCGAGCCGGGGCGGGAGGCCGTCGATCCGCGCCCCCTCGGGCGTGGAACGCACATCGATGCGGCTCCCGCCGAGGTGGATCCCGGTCGCGCGGGCCTCGCCGATCGCCGTCGGCGTGGGCAGCGCGCGCGCCACGCCCTGCGGCACGTCCACCTCCAGGCCGAGGGCGAGGCGCAGCAGCTCGAAGGGCACCGCGGCCGCCCAGGCCTGGGGGGAGCAGGAGGTCGGATAGGGGACCGGGAGCGGCTTCTCGTCGCGGTCGAAGCCGCAGAAGAGCTCCGGGAGCCGCCCGCCGAAGGCCTCGAGCGCGTCGAGCAGCCCGTTGGCCACTCGGAGCGCCGCGTCGCCGCGCCCGTAGCGCGCCATCCCGGCCGCGCACAGCACCGTGTCGTGCGGCCACACCGAGCCGTTGTGGTAGCTCGCCGGGTTGTAGGCGCCGCTCGAGCTCGCGAGGGTGCGGATCCCGAAGCCGGTGAAGCAGTCCGGCTCGAGCAGTCGGTCGATCACCTGGTCTGCGACCGAGGGATCGACGATCCCGGTCCACAGGCAGTGGCCGATATTGGAGGAGATGGCGTCGATGCGGCGCTTCTCGCCGTCGAGGCCCATGGCGTAGAAGCCGGCCTCGGGCATCCAGAAGGCCTCGTGGAAGTGCCGGGCCAGCTCCTGGGCGCGGGTGGTGCGCCGCGCCGCCTCCTCCGGCTCGCCCCAGGCGCCGAAGAGCTGGGCTGCCGCGTGCTGGGCGGCGAAGACGTAGCCCTGCACCTCGGCGAGCGCGATGGGCGTCCGCGGGAGGGAGCCGTCGCGGAAGGTGACGCCGTCGCCGCTGTCCTTCCAGCCCTGGTTGAGCAGCCCCCGGTCGCTGCCGCGCTGGTACTCGACGAAGCCGTCCCCGTCGCGATCGCCGTACTCGTCGATCCAGCGCAGCGCCTTCTCCACCGCGGGCCGGAGCTCAAGGAGCTCCGCCGGGTCGGCGCCCCAGGCGAGCAGCTGGCCGACGAGCATGACGAACAGCGGGGTCGCGTCGATGGAGCCGAAGTAGACGCTGTCGCCGCCGAGGGCGAGGGAGAGGTCGGAGCCCAGCCGCACCTCGTGGAGGATGCGCCCCGGCTGCTCCTCGGTCAGCGGGTCGGTCGCGCTGCCCTGCAGCCGCGCCAGCGTGCGGAGCGTGCCGAGGGCGAGGCGAGGCGCATAGGGGACCATGAGCGAGCTCGTGATGAGGGAGTCGCGGCCGA
>Ga0164243_10013129_pt1 | contig 11678 bp, 9 predicted proteins | sample OricompcompostOP_FD_108781 | JGI IMG/M metagenome (GOLD analysis project Ga0164243, IMG submission 108781) | Organic Plus compost microbial communities from Emeryville, California, USA - Original compost - Organic plus compost (OP) | ecosystem: Engineered > Solid waste > Mixed feedstock >...
CCGACTGCTGCAACCGCACCGGTGGCGATGTACAGGAAATCGCGGCGCGATACGTCGGCAGTGTCAGTCGTACTGGCCACGTCGTTCACCTCATCTCGAGCGGTCATCTCGGCCTGCTCTCCGCATCAGGTATGCGCAAGCTCGCGCAAGGAGCGCGAACATAAATCAGGCGGCGTTGTGGCACCCTAGATTGGTATTTGTCCAGAGTGCGGCGAAAGCCACGACACCTTGTCGCACACTTTCCCCAAGCCCACCCACCCCGATCGAGGTGCCCCGTGCCGCGTCTTGCCCTGTACCAGCCCGACATCCCGCAAAATGCCGGCACGCTGCTGCGGCTGTGCGCCTGTCTCGGCGTGGACGTGGATATCGTTGAGCCCGCAGGCTTTCCGGTCTCCGACAGGGCCTTCCGCCGGGCCGGCCTGGACTATCTCGACAAGGTGAACATCGCCCGTCACGTCTCCTTCTCCGCGTTCGAGGAAAGCCGGCGCAAGGCGGGCCAGAGGCTCGTCCTGCTGACCACCCGCGCCGCGCAGGCTCACACCGCCTTCCGATTCGTGCCCGGCGACGTGCTGATGGTCGGCCGCGAATCAGCGGGCGTTCCCGACGAGGTCCATGCCGCCGCCGATGCGCGCATCATCGTGCCCATGCGCGAGGGCCTGCGCTCGATGAATGTCGCGGTCGCCGCCGCCATCGTGCTGGGTGAGGCCTTGCGACAGACGGACGGCTATCCGGCTATGCCCCGGGCGCGGTAGGGAAGGCCGACCGCACACTCCAGGAAACCCGACAATGCTGCCGCCGACCGACCGCTCCCCCCTCGCCGACGAGGCCACCGCCTGGTTCCGCACCCTGCGCGACCGCATCTGCGCGGCCTTCGAGGCCCTCGAGGACGAGGCCGAAGGCGCACCCGGAATGGAGGGGCAGGAGGCCGGCCGCTTCGTGCGCACGCCGTGGCAACGCACCGACCACACCGGCGAGCCGGGCGGCGGCGGCGAGATGGCCATGCTGCGCGGCCGCCTGTTCGAGAAGGCCGGCGTGCACATCTCGACCGTCCATGGCGAGTTCGCGCCCGAATTCCGCGCGCAGATCCCCGGCGCGTCCGAGGATCCCCGCTTCTGGGCGTCGGGCATTTCGCTGATCGCGCATCCGCGCAATCCCAATGTGCCGGCGGTGCACATGAACACCCGCCACGTCATCACCACCAAAGCGTGGTTCGGCGGCGGCGCCGACCTCACCCCGGTTCTGGACCGCCGCCGCACGCAGGAGGATGCCGACACGCAGCGCTTCCACGCCGCCTTCAAGCGCGCCTGCGAGGCGCATCCGGTGGCCGATTACGAGCGCTACAAGAGCTGGTGCGACGACTATTTCTGGCTGAAGCACCGCAATGAGCCGCGCGGGGTGGGCGGCATCTTCTACGACTGGCTGGACAGCGGCGACCGCAATGCCGACTTCGCCTTCACCCGCGCCGTCGGCGAGGCCTTCGTGGCGATCTATCCCGAGATCGCGCGCGCAAATGTGATGACGCCCTGGGCGGAGGCCGACCGCGAGGAGCAGCTCGTGCGCCGCGGCCGCTATGTCGAGTTCAACCTGCTCTACGACCGCGGCACGATCTTCGGCCTGAAGACCGGCGGCAATGTGGACTCGATCCTCTCCTCCATGCCGCCGCTGGTGCGCTGGCCGTAGGCCGGCGCTTTCCGCCTTCACGCCTAGATCACACCGTGCCCTCTCCTTCGTCATGCCCGGACTTGATCCGGGCATCCAGGAGCCTCGAGCGCGGAGCCTGCCGCCCTGGATTGCCGGGTCGAGCCCGGCAATGACGGCGTGTGTGATCCCGTCGTGCATCCATCATCTCCTCCCGCGCACAGCCGTGCGCGATCCCCGCCGCGCCTGGCGGAGCTCAAAAGCCTCCGGCGATCTCTGGATTTGTTTCGCCCCTCTCAAGGGGGCGGGGGACGCAAGGGCGTCCATATCTAAGTTACGTAGCAGACGTCCTCACGTCCCCACGCGCGGCGTATGCCGCCTCTCTGGCCCACACTTCACGGGGTCCGGACTGGGCGCTCCTCACGCCCGTTCTCTGCGGCGCGCCTCCCGAAGAAGACGACCCACAGGCCCGGTCCGCTTAAGCCCTCATTGGCAGAGCACACGAGGTGCTCTGTCGGGACGGCCCGGTCGTAATGCCGGACGGGCGAACCTTCAGGCTCCAGGCGACAGCTAGCCGCAAGGAACCCTTTTCGAGGCCACCCGAGCCGACCACCGGTCGGTCGTCGCGGGCGCCGCTCCTCCGCCGCATGGGCAAGGCCGGTACCACAGCCCACGCCCCCTCTTGGCAGAGGATGCAGCTTACCTAGCAGGAAATAGGAATAAAGTCAAGATCACGTGGGGTGATTATGTGAAGCATGGGCCTCTCCGTCGTCATGCCCGGACTTGATCCGGGCATCCAGGAACCACGAGCACGGAGCCTGCCGCCCTGGATTGCCGGGTCGAGCCCGGCAATGACGGAGTATGCGACAGCCTCACCAGCGGAAATCCGCCGGGAAGTCCTGCGCGATCCATTCTTCTTCCAGCGCACGCAGCCGCCTGCCGAGCTGGGGGCCGCGCGGCACGCCGACCTGAACGAGATCGTCGGCCCGGACAGGGAAGACCGGCCGCTGCCAGCTCCCGGAAAGCGCAACCAGCGCCTGCCAGGTCCCGTCGTCCGTTTCCGCGTCTCCCTGCGCCCAGCCGAGCAGCGCCCGGTCGTGGAAGGCGCCCGCCCCCAGCCGGTAGAGCGCCGCGTGCCGGGCCTGGGCGGAGAGGCCGGGATGCGGCAGGGGGCCCTCGGCCATGGCCAGAAGCCGCCTTTCCTCGGCATTGGTCAGGCGCAGCCGCTCGCGCAGGCGCTCCGCATCCTCGCGGGTGAACAGGGTCAGCGCGCCGAGCCGCAGCACCGGATCGGCCTCCCGGCCCAGCGCCGCCTCGATGGCGAGCAGGCGGCGAAAACGCGCCAGCCGCGGAACGCCGCCGAGCGTCAGCGCCAGAATGCCGGCTTCGGCCATCAGCGGCACCACACCGCCCGCCCCACGCGCCTTCAACGTCTTCAGGAACTCGGCCCGCACCCGCTCCCGCGAGAGCCGCCGCAGGCCCTCGCGCTCGCGCAGGGTGGCTTCCATCGCATCGGGATCGGGTGCTCCGTCGCCATAGCCGGCGAAGAAGCGGAAGAAGCGCAGGATGCGCAGATAATCTTCCCGGATCCGCGTCGTCGCATCGCCGATGAAGCGGACGCGGCCGGCCTTGGCATCCTCCACGCCGCCGACGAAATCGTGCACGGTGCCGTCGCGGGAGAGGTAGAGGCCGTTCATGGTGAAGTCGCGCCGCCGGGCATCCTCCGCCCAGTCGCGGCCGAAGCGCACCACGGCGTGGCGGCCATCGGTCTCGACATCGTGGCGCAGCGTCGTGACCTCGAAGGGCCGGCCCTGCACGACCACCGTCACCGTGCCGTGCTCCGCGCCGGTTGGCACCACCTTGAAGCCAGCCTCCTGGCCCCGCCGCGTCACCTCCTCGGGCAGCGCCGTGGTAGCGATGTCGACCTCGTGGACCGGGCGGCCGAGCAGCGTGTCGCGCACCGCGCCGCCGGCAATGCGGGTTTCCTCACCCTTGCCGTCCAGCAGGGCGAGCAGCCGGGCCAGTTCGGGCTGGCGCAGGACCGCTGCGTCGGCAAGGGAGGGCATGGTCATTGCGCCGGCTTGGGCTCCGCCGGAGGAATGGCAGGAGTCGCCGGCTCGAAATGCCCCGGCACCACCTTGCCGTCCACCACGCTCGGCGGGACATAGGTGCTGTCCGGCGGCGCGCCGGTGATCTGGCCTAGGATGAAGAAATTGGCCAGCACCAGCACCAGCCCGGCCGCGACCAGCCAGACCGCGCGCGACTGGTCGACCGGCTTTTCGTCCTTGGGGCCGAACAGCTTCAGCCACACCATCCAGGCGACGAAGGGCAGGCAGAACAGCAGAAGATTTGTAAAGATGACCCGCCCCATCCCGATGAAATCCTTTTCGCGCGTGCCGCGTTCTTCTCCAGACAAGGTCTAGCGCGAAGAAGCCGTTCCGACGAGCCCCGCAGAATGAGGGCGGATACAGCCTTCGGCGTCGCGCCCTGTCATGCTATGGCCGCTTTGCAGCGGCAGGTTGGCGCTGGACGCCGCAATGGCAACCGCCGACAATGAACGCGCGCACACATCACCGTGCAGGAGTGCCGATGCCGCCCACAGCCGAAGCCCAGTCGCTCGACGCCATGATCCTGCGTTCCGCGGAAACGACCATCGCCCAGGTCGGCGCCGCGAAGACGGCCATCGGCGAGGTGATCTTCGGCCAGGAAGCCGTGGTCGAGCGCACGCTGGTGACGATCCTCAGCGGCGGCCATGGGCTGCTGGTCGGCGTGCCGGGACTGGCGAAGACGCGCCTGGTCGAGGCCATGGGGGTCGTGCTCGGCCTCGACGCGCGGCGCGTCCAGTTCACGCCGGACCTGATGCCCTCCGACATCCTCGGCTCGGAGGTGCTGGAGGAGCGCGCCGGCGGCGGTCGCTCGTTCCGCTTCATCCGCGGCCCGGTCTTCGCGCAGCTCCTGATGGCCGACGAGATCAACCGCGCCAGCCCGCGCACCCAGTCGGCGCTGCTGCAGGCCATGCAGGAGCACCACGTCACGGTGGCCGGCGTGCGCCACGACCTGCCGCAGCCCTTCCACGTGCTGGCGACGCAGAACCCGCTGGAGCAGGAGGGCACCTATCCCCTGCCCGAAGCCCAGCTCGACCGCTTCCTGATGCAGGTCGACATCGATTATCCCGACCGCGACACCGAGCGCCGCATCCTGATCGAGACCACCGGTGCCGAGAGCGCCGAGCCGCGCGCCGCGATGAGCGCCGAGGACCTGATGGCCGCGCAGCGGCTGATCCGCCGCCTTCCCGTCGGGGAGTCGGTGGTCGAGGCCATTCTCGAACTGGTGCGCTCGGCTCGTCCGGGCGTGGACGGTCCCGCGGCCGGCATCATTGCCTGGGGCCCGGGCCCGCGCGCCAGCCAGGCGCTGATGCTGGCGGTGCGCGCGCGGGCGCTGATCGAGGGCCGCTTCGTGCCCTCAATCGACGACGTGGTGGCTTTGGCCGAGCCCGTCCTGAAGCACCGCATGGCGCTGAGCTTCGCCGCCCGCGCCGAGGGACAGACCATCGAGCAGGTGATCGCGCGGCTGGCGTCGCGCATCGGATAGGACATGGTGCAGGCCCGCACGCTCGCCCGGGACGAACTCGCGCTCGACCACCGCGCGCGTGGGAATGCGCTCGACCTCGCGGCCGCCATGCCGCGCCTCACCCTCGCCGCCCGCCGCGTCGCCGCCGCGGCCGCGCACGGCCTGCACGGCCGCCGCCGGGCCGGGCCGGGCGAGAACTTCTGGCAGTTCCGCCATTTCTCCTCCGGCGAACCTGCCGCGAGCGTCGACTGGCGCCGCTCGGCCCGCGACGACACCCTCTATGTCCGCGAGCGCGAATGGGAGGCGACGCACACGATCTGGCTGTGGATCGACCGCTCGCGCTCCATGCACTACCGCTCCAGCCTCACCGATAACGCCAAGCTGGAGCGCGGCGTGGTGCTCGCCCTGGCGCTGGCCGAGCTGCTGGTGCGCGGCGGCGAGCGCGCGGGCCTGCTCGGCCTGACCCGGCCGACCGCCAGCCGCCGCGTAGTCGATGTGCTCGGCGAGCGGCTTGCCATGGAGCCGCTTCCCGAACAGGACGCTCCGCCGCTGCTGCCCCTGCCGCCGCTTTCCGAAGTTGTGCTGTTCAGCGACTTCCTCGGCCCGGCGAGCGACACCGAGCAGGCCATCCAGAGCCTTGCCGTCCGGGGGGCGCGCGGCCATCTGGTCTGCATCAGCGATCCGGCAGAGGAGGACTTCCCCTTCACCGGCCGAACCGATTTCGTCGATCCCGAGACCGGCGCGCGCTACACCGCGGGCCGCGCGCAGGACCTGCGCCGGGACTATCAGGTCCGCCTCGAAGCGCATCGCGAGGCGCTGCGCCGCGCCGCCGCGCGGCTCGGCTGGAGCTTCGCCACGCACCGCACCGACCGGCCGCCCTCGCAGGTGCTGCTGGCGCTGCATGCGCGCCTGACCGAGCGCGGCGCCCTTTCCACAGGGCCGAACACGGGATTGGGCGCCGCGTGACCGCCCTCCCCTTCGCCTTCCTCAGCCCCTGGCTGCTGCTCGCGCTGGCAGCCCTGCCGGCGCTCTACTGGCTGCTGAAGATGGTGCCGCCGCGCCCGCGCGAGGTGGATTTCCCGCCGCTGCCGCTCCTCCTCCAAATCAAGCGGCCGGAGGAAACGCCGGCGCGCACGCCCTGGTGGCTGATCGCGCTGCGCCTGCTGCTGGCGGCCTTCATCATCTTCGCGCTGGCACGCCCGGTGCTGAACCCGCTGCCGGCGCTGACCGGCGGCAATGGCCCGCTCGTCCTCGTCGTCGACGACGACTGGGCCGCCGCGCCCGACTGGAAGGCGCGGGTCGCCGCCATCGACTCCACCCTCGATTCCGCCGAATCCGCCGGGCGCTCCGTGGCGCTGGTGCCGCTGTCCGCGCCGGTCGGCGACATCGCGGTCGGCACGGCGCAGGCGGCGCGCGACACGCTGCAGGCGCTCAATCCCGCCCCGACGATCCCCGACCGTTCGGCGCATCTTCCGGCGCTGCGGCAGCTCTTGGCCAAGGCGAAGGACGCCGACCTGATCTGGTACTCGGACGGGCTGAATCTCGGCGATGCCCGCTCTTTCGCCGGGAAACTCGCGGCGCTCACCCCCAACCGCCCGCTCACCGTTTTCCGTGCCGCCCATACGACGCGGGCGCTGGCCGACACCGACAACAGCCCCTCGGCGCTGACCGTGCGCGTGCTGCGCGCCGAGGGTCCTGCCGGCGAGGCGGGCCTGGTGCGCGCCTTCGACCTGCGCGGACGCCCGCTCGGCGACGCGACCTATGCGTTCAAGGGCAGCGGCGCGGGCGAGGCGCAGGCGCGCTTCGAGCTGCCGACCGAGCTGCGCAACGATGTGGCGCGCCTCGAACTGGCGAACGGCCGCTCCGCCGGCGGCGTGCAGCTTCTCGACGACCGCTGGAAGAGGCGGGCCATAGGCCTGATTTCCGGCACCGGCGCCGACAGCGCCCAGCCGCTGGTTTCGCCGGTGTTCTACATCGAGCGTGCGCTGGAGCCCTTCGCCGATGTCCGCGAGGCGGGCGGCGCAGCGCCCGACGCCGTGGAGAGCTTCACCGCCGCGGGCGTGCCGGTCATCGCGCTGGCCGATGTCGGCCGCCTGACCCCACCGGCGCAGGAAGCGCTGAAGGCCTGGCTCGACAAGGGCGGCGTGCTGATCCGCTTCGCCGGAACCCGCCTTGCCGCCGCGAGCGACGACCCGTTCGTGCCGGTGCCGCTGCGGCGCGGCGGGCGCGTGCTCGGCGGCTCGCTGGCCTGGTCGACGCCGCAGAAGCTCGGCGCCTTCCCGGCGGAAAGCCCGTTCGCCGGACTGGCCATCCCCGACGACGTGGTGGTGCGCCGGCAGGTGCTGGCCGAGCCGCAGCCAGACCTCGCCCGGCATACCTGGGCGGTGCTGGCCGACGGCACGCCACTGGTGACCTCGCGGCGCGAGGGCAAGGGTCTGATCGTGCTGTTCCACGTCACCGCCGACACGGTGTGGTCCAACCTGCCGATCTCGGGCCTGTTCGTGGAAATGCTGCGCCGCACCGTGGCGCTGTCCGGACAGGCGCAGGGCAAGGCCGGGCAGGCCGGCACGGAGGCCAGCGCGGAAGCCGCGCTGCTGCCGCCGACGCGCACCTTGGATGGCTTCGGTGCCTTCCGCGCACCGCCCGCCAGCGCCCACGCCATCCGCGCCGATGCTGCGCAGGCCGCCTCCGCGCAGCATCCGCCCGGCATCTACGGCCCGCCGGATGGCTTCGTCGCCGTCAACACGCTGGCGCCGGATGCGCAGCTCGCATCCCTCGACCTGTCCGGCGTGCCCGCAGACCTGCGCAGCTTCGCCCATGCCGAGCCGACCGCGCTTGCGCCGGCCCTGCTGGCCGCCGCCATGGCGGCGCTGCTGCTCGACACCTTGATCATGCTGTGGCTGTCGGGAGCAGTCGGCCGCTGGCGGCAGGGACGCCGCGCCACGGCGGCTGCGCTGGTCGGCGCCTGTGCGCTCGGCCTGAGCGTGCTGTCGCCGCCGCCGGCCCACGCGCAGGACCATGTCGACAACATGGAGGCGGCGCTGACCACGCGGTTGGCCTATGTCGTCACCGGCAATGCCCAGCTCGACGAGGAAAGCCGCGCCGGCTTGCAGGGCCTGTCTGACCAGCTGGCGATGCGCACCGCCTTCGAGCCCGGCCCGCCGGTCGGGGTCGATCCGGCGCGGGACGAGCTGGCCTTCTATCCCCTGCTTTACTGGCCGGTTTCCGACAGCGCCGAGACGCCCTCTTCCGCCGCTCTGGCGAAGATCGACGCCTATATGAAGAACGGCGGCACCATCCTCTTCGACACCCGCGACGCGCTCTATGCGGGCACGGGCAAGCTGCCGGGCTCCCAGGCGCTGCAACGCCTGATCGGCCAGCTCGACATTCCCGAGCTGGAGCCGGTGCCGCCCAACCATGTGCTCACCCGAAGCTTCTACCTGCTCGGCGGCTTTCCCGGCCGCTATGCCGATAGCCCGCTCTGGGTCGAGGCGACGCCGACACCCGAGGAGCAGGACGCAGGCGTGGCGCAGACGCGCACCGGCGATGGCGTCTCGCCGATCCTCATCACCGCCAACGACATGGCCGGCGCCTGGGCGACGGATGCCAACGGCAACCCGCTTTTCCCAACCGAGCCCGGCAGCGAGCGCCAGCGCGAAATGGCCTACCGCGCCGGCATCAACATCGTGATGTACGCGCTGACTGGTAACTACAAGGCGGACCAGGTCCACGTGCCGGCCCTGCTCGAGCGGCTGGGGCAGTAGCATGGAACTCGGCCTCTCCTTCGCGCCCCTGGTGCCGCTCGAAGTTCTCGCGGTTCTCGCCGCCCTCGCGGCTGTGCTGGTCGTGCTTCTCGCCGTGCTGCGCCCGCGCGGCGCGGTGCTGCGCGGACTGGCGCTCGTTTTCGGCCTTCTGGCGCTGGCCAACCCCTCGATCACCCGCGAGCAGCGCGAGGCGCTGCCCAATGTGCTGGCCGTGGTCGTGGACAAGAGCGCCAGCCAGAGCTTCGATCACCGCGCCGAGCGCACGGAAGAAGTGCGCAAGACGCTGGAGGACAGCGCCAAGGCTTTCCCCAACATGCAGGTCCGCGAGATCGAGGCCGGCGCGCCGGGCTCGGGCTCGGACGGTACCGAGCTCTTTCGCGCGCTCAAGGCCGGCCTTGCCGACGTGCCGCCGGACCGCGTCGCCGGCGCGGTGCTGATCACCGACGGCGTGGTCCACGACATCCCCGCCCGCGCCGCCGATCTCGGCTTTTCCGCGCCGCTCCAGGCGCTGATCACCGGCCACCCCGGCGAGCGTGACCGCCGCGTCGTGCTGACCGCGACGCCGCGCTTCGGCATCGTCGACAAGACCCAGGAGATCGGCTTCCGCGTCGAGGACACCGGCTATCCGCCGGGCCAGCCGATCGAGGTCGTCACCCGCCGCGACGGCGAGGAGATCTGGCGCGACCGCGTGACCGCCGGCGAGGAGGTCCATGTCGAGGTGCCGATCGCCCATGCCGGGCCGAATGTGGTCGAGGTGGAGGCGGAAGGCGCGCCGGGCGAACTGACGGCGGTGAACAATCGCGCCGCGCTCTCCATCCAGGGCGTGCGCGACAAGCTGCGCGTGCTCCTGATCTCGGGCGAGCCGCATTCAGGCGAGCGCACCTGGCGCAACCTGCTCAAATCCGACGCCAATGTGGACCTCGTCCACTTCACCATCCTGCGCCCGCCGGAGAAACAGGACGGCACGCCGATCAACGAGCTCTCGCTGATCGCCTTCCCGACGCGCGAGCTGTTCGTCACCAAGATCGACCAGTTCGACCTCATCATCTTCGACCGCTATTCGCGCCAGGGCATCCTGCCGATGCTCTATTTCGACAACATCGCCGAATATGTCCGCCAGGGCGGCGCGGTGCTGGTGGCGGCGGGCGCCGACTTCGCTATCCCCGGCAGCCTGGCCGACACGCCGCTCGCCTCCGTCCTCCCGGCCATGCCGCAGGGCGATGTCATCGAGCGGCCCTACAAGCCCATGGTGACGCAGGCTGGCCACCGCCATCCCGTCACCCGCGACCTCAAGGGCGATGCGCCCGACCCGCACTGGAGCCATTGGTTCCGCCTGGTCGAGAGCCGCCCGCAGGAAGGCGAGGTGGTGATGTCGGGCCCAAGCGACGAGCCGCTGCTGGTGCTCGGCCGCCGTGAAAAGGGCCGCGTGGCCATGTTCCTGTCCGACCATGTCTGGCTGTGGGCGCGCGGCTATGAGGGCGGCGGGCCGTATCTCGACCTGCTGCGCCGCCTCTCGCACTGGCTGATGAAGGAGCCGGAGCTGGAGGAAGAGGCGCTGCGCCTGACCTCGAACGGCAACCGCATCATGGTCGAACGCCAGACCATGTCCGACAGCGCCGCCCCGGTGACCCTGACCGACCCCTCGGGCCAAGCCCGCAGGATCGACCTGAGGGAAGCCGAGCCCGGTCTGTTCCGCGCCGAGGTCGACGCCAAGGAGCTTGGGCTTTACCGCGCCACCGACGGCACCTTCACGGCGCTGGTGAACGTCGGCCCGGCCAATCCGCGCGAATTCCGCGAGGTGGCCTCGTCGACGGAGCACCTGGCCCCGCTGGCGAAGGAGACCGGCGGCTCGGTGCGCCGCGTGGCGGATGCCGGCGGCAAGGTCACCGTGCCACGCCTCGTCAGCGTCTCGGCCAGTGCACGCGCTTTCGGCGACGACTGGATCGGCGTGCGCCGCTCGGAAGCCAGCGTCACGCGCGGCCTGAGCCTGTTTCCGCTCTTCGCGGGCCTTGTCGGGCTGTTCCTGCTGCTCGGCGTGCTGGCCGCCACCTGGTCGCGCGAGGGGCGCTAGCCTCTCCTTAAGCCGCCACGGCCGCCGGACGGCGCACGCGCTCGGCCGCGCCGGAGACGCCCTCGAAGGCGCCGGGCTGCAATTCGCAGATCAGCACGCGATCGGGGTCGACCGGGCCGGGCAAGGTCACCTGCCCCTCGGGGATGCGGCGGAAGCCGACGCGGCCGTAGAAAGGCTCGTCGCCGACCAGGAGGATCAGCTTATGGCCGGCGGCGCGCGAGGCGGCGATGGCCTGCTCCATCAGCGCCTTGCCGATGCCGCGGTTCATGAAGGCGGGCTCCACCGTCAGCGGCCCGAGCAGCAGCGCCGGCGTGTCGCCGATACGGATCGGCGTGACGCGCACGCTGCCGACCAGGAAGGTGCCGACGCGGGCGATGAAGGACAGGGCCAGGTCGGGCGCGATGCCCTCACGCAGCCGAAACGCGCTGCGCGCGAAGCGGCCGGGGCCGAACGCCCGCTCGTGCAGCTTCTCGATTCCAGCGGCGAATTCCGGCGTTTCCGGCAGGATCTCTATGGAAAGACTGGTCATGGACGACGCTCGCAAATCATGCGTTCCCGGCGCCGCACCGATGGCCTCGGTTCAGCGCCCGCGTTGAGACTGCGTCTGGCGCAGCGTAACGTGTCGTCGTCGCAGA
>Ga0164243_10013130_pt1 | contig 11678 bp, 13 predicted proteins | sample OricompcompostOP_FD_108781 | JGI IMG/M metagenome (GOLD analysis project Ga0164243, IMG submission 108781) | Organic Plus compost microbial communities from Emeryville, California, USA - Original compost - Organic plus compost (OP) | ecosystem: Engineered > Solid waste > Mixed feedstock >...
AGGGCCATCAGCAGCTGCGGCACCGTGGAGATGATGCCGATGGTGACGGTGTTCCACAGGGCGTTCCAGAACCGCGAATCGCCCCACAGGTCGACGTAGTTGTCGAACGCCACCCACTCCATGACGTCGAGCGTGGCCAGTTCCACGTCGTGCAGGGAGATCCACGAGGTGTAGATCAGCGGGTAGAAGCTGAACGCGGCGAAGACGACGAAGAACGGGGCGACGAACGCGTACGGCGCGCCCTTGACGTCGAGGCGGTGCAGCCAGGCGCCGCGCCGCCGTGAGGTCTCCTTGCCGTCCCGGACACGGGACGGGCCCGGCGGCTCCTCGCCGGCCAGGGCCTTGGTGGTGGAGGTGGCCACCGGACTTCCTTCCTGAGAGCGGATGGGGAACCGTCCCGGGCCTGTGTGCCCGAGGGGGGCGGGCAGGCCCGGGACGGTGCTGGACCTGCGGTCAGCGGACGGCCTTCTTCACGCGTTCCACGGTCGTGTCCCAGGCCTCGTCACGCGCCGTCCCCTGCTCGACCAGGGCCAGGCCCTGGGAGAAGATGTCCTTGATGGCGCCGTCCTTGCGCCCGAGGACCTGCTTGTCCGGGATCTCCTGGGCCGCGGCGCCGAAGATCTCACCGAGCGGAGCGCCGCTGAAGTAGTCGTTCTTCACGGCCTTCACGGTCGGGTCCTCGAGGGCCTTCTGCGAGGACGGGATGTTGCCGAGGTCCTTGAAGATGCGGGCCTGCTGCTCGGGGGCGGTCAGCCACGCGACGAGCTTCTGCGCCTCCTCCTTCACCGGGCTCTCCTCGATCACGCCGAGGAAGGAGCCGCCCCAGTTGGCGCCCTTGGGCGCGCGGGCGACGTCCCACTTGCCCTTGTTGACGTCACCGGCCTTCTCGCTGATGTGGCTCAGCATCCAGGGCGGGCAGACCGCGGTCGCGAACGTGCCGTTGGACAGGCCGGGGTCCCAGCCGGGCTGGAACTGGCGCAGCTTGGCGGTCAGGTCCTCGTCGGCGGCGTCCGACGCGAGCTGCCAGGCCTCCTTGACGGCCGGGTTCGTGTCGTAGATCAGGTCGCCCTGCTCGTTGTAGTACTGCTCGGGGTAGCCGTAGACCATGGCGTTGAACAGGCCGCTGGCCGAGTCGGTGTAGGCGACGCCGTCGCCCTTGAAGTTCTTCTTGAACGTGCGGCCGACCTCGACGTACTTCTTCCAGTCGCCCGCCCACAGCTTGCCGACCTCTTCGCGGTCGGTGGGCAGGCCGGCCTGCTCGAAGTAGTCCTTGCGGTAACAGACCGCCATGGGGCCGATGTCGGTGCCGAGGCCCAGCACCTTGCCGTCCTTGGTGGTGATCTGGGACTGCTTCCAGGGCAGGAAGTGATCGGTGCCGGGGACGTCCGCGAAGTCGGCGAACATGTCCGCCCGGGTCTCGGTGATCTCCTTGGCGCGGCCGATCTCGATGCCCTGGATGTCCTTCAGGCCCTTGCCGGCGGCGAGCTTGGTCTGCAGCGCGGTGTAGTAGGTCTGCTCGTCACCGGCTATGTCGGCCTTGATGGTGACGCCGGGGTTCTTCTTCTCGTACTCCTCGAGCAGGCCGGTCTCCTTGATGCCCATGACGCCGAACAGGCCCATGGTGATGGTGACCTTGTCGCCGTCCTTGCTGCCACCGGTGACCGAGTCGCTGTCGCCGCTGCAGCCGACGACGAGCGAGAGCGCGCCGACGGCCGCGGCTGTCGCCACCGCCTTCCTGCGCAACGAACCGAGAGTGCCCATGGATCTCCTCCTAGCGACGGCGCTGACACATCGGAGTGACGAGTTCTGCGATGGCTACAGCGGCTCTTGATCGAGGTGGGAACGTGCCCAACTCTGGGTGGGCACGTTCCCACCGCTCCACGAAGACTTGTAGCAGCGACGCAATCTGTCAATAACTTGAAAGCAACTTCCGTAAGGGAGACGGGCCTTCCGTTCGTCTTCCGGACCCTCGGGGTGCTGCGCCGTCCCCGGCGTCTGCAAGAATTGCCGCAGGTCACCTCCGCGGCAGAGAACGCCGCCGCGGCCGCAGAGGGGGGAGTGCATGACGGGCAACCGCCGTCCCACGATCAAGACCGTCGCCGCCCGCGCCGGCGTGGGTCGCACCACGGTCTCCCGCGTCGTCAACGGCTCCGACCTGGTGAGCGCCGACGCCCGGGCAAGGGTCCTGGCGGCGATCAAAGAACTGAACTACGTCCCCAACTCGGTCGCCCGCGGTCTGGTCACCAACCGGACCAACGCCGTGGCCCTGGTGATCCCCGAGTCGGAGAGCCGGCTCGGCTCCGAGCCGTTCTTCGCCGCGCTCATCCGCGGCGTGAGCGGCGCGCTCGCCGAGAGCGGCACGCAGCTGCAGCTGATGCTGGTGCGTGACCAGGCCGAACGCGACCAGCTCACCGAGTCGGTGGCCACCCGCCGGGTGGACGGCGTGCTGCTGGTCTCGGTGCACTCCGAGGACCGGCTGCCCGGCACGCTGGAGGAGATGGGCCTGCCCACCGTCCTCGCCGGCCGCCGAGACGCGGGCGAGCAGCTGAGCTACGTCAACTCCGACAACGCGGGCGGCGCCGCCGAGGCCGTGCGGCATCTGCTGAGCCGCGGGCGGAGGCGGATCGCGACGATCACCGGCCCGCAGGACATGGACGTCGGCCGCGCACGCCTCGCCGGGTGGCGCGCCGCGCACAAGGAAGCGGGCGTTGCGGTGGACGAGGCGCTGATCGAGGCGGGCGACTTCTCCGAGGACAGCGGCGGCCGCGCCATGCGTTTGCTTCTTGAACGCATGCCGGATCTGGACGCCGTGTTCGCCGCGTCGGACCTCATGGCGGTCGGCGCGCTGGCCGAACTGCGCCGGCGGAAGCGGCGAGTGCCGGAGGACGTGGCCGTGGTCGGCTTCGAGGACTCGGTGCTCGCCCGGCACACCAACCCGCCGCTGACGACGGTGCGCCAGCCGGTGGAGGAGCTGGGCCGCACGATGGCCCGCATCCTCACCGACATCACCCTGAACGACGGGCCCCGGCAGCAGATCACCCTGCCCACGGAGCTGGTCGTCCGCGAGTCGTCCTGAGGGAGCGCGGTGATACGAGGCTGGATGCTGCCGTTGCTGCTAGCGGCGGCCGGGGCACTGGGCGCGGCGGGCCAGTTCGCGGACGGGAGAACCGTCGCAGGGGCCGTGGTCCTGCTGGTGCTGGTGGGGTTCGCGGTGGTGAACTCACCGCTGGTCTTCCCGGCCTCCGTCGGCGCGGAGGAGGCCCGGCGCCGCAGCGCGGCGGACGGGCGTCCGGTGATCTACTGGCGGCCGGGATGCCGCTACTGCAGGCGTCTGCGCTTCGCTCTGGGCCGGGACGCCCGCCGCGCCCACTGGGTCGACATCTGGCGCGACCCGGCCGCCGCGGCGACGGTACGGGCGATCGCGGACGGGAACGAGACGGTACCGACGGTGGTCCTGCCGGACGGGCGGGCGCGGGTCAATCCCGAGGTGGAGTGGGTGCGGGAGCGGTTGTGAGGGACCGGAGGGGGATCAGTCGTCCCCCTCTCCCGCCTCCCCCGGGTCCGGGTCGCCGACCGTGTAGACGTCCTTGACCTTCACCTCGGTGACCCCGCGCCCCTCGGGGAACACCGCGCGCCAGTCGCCGGTCACGTGCAGCTCGTCGGTGCCCATGGCGCGGACGACCATCAGGCCCTCGTCGTAGGCGCGATGGGCCTTCCACCACAGGTTCACGAACGCCTGCGCGCGGATGATGTGCATCCAGTCGGTGCGGTACAGCTCCCGGTTGTAGTTCGACTCCCCCATCGTCGAGACGAACTTGGAGTACATCGCCTTCACGTACTCCAGGGTCACCTCGTCGTCCTCGCCGATCGCACGGTCACGCGCGTCCCTGAGCGCGGTCCGGAACTTCTCCAGCAGGTTCTCGGTCGCCCCGGACGTCCACGACTCGTGGATCTCCGGCGGGTCGCACAGCCCGTACTTGGGGCCCGAGAGGCGCAGCAGCAGCCTCAGCGTCGGCTCGGTCACCCACAGCGGTCCCGGTTCGTCGCGGCTGCCGATCGGGTTGGGCAGGACCGCGTCGTGCTCCCAGGCGGGCGGGGTGATCAGGTGCACCCCGGCGCGGCGCCGGTCGTGCTGGTCGCCCGTGGAGTGTTCCAGCTGGCCGATCGGCAGATGGGTCTTGAGCGCGGAGAGATAGGCGCCGTTAATGTCGAGCGCGGTCACCTCGTGCCGCCCGGGCGGGAGTTCGGGCCGGGTCCAGCGGGGGCGGGCCTCCCAGATCTGGTCGGAACCGCGCGCGGACTGCTTGCGGAGGATGTCCGGCAGCCACGGGTGCGCGATCACGTCGTAACGGCCGCCCTTGCGCGTCTCGTCCAGCAGGGCCATCGCGTCCGGGATCGCCCGCTTCACCAGGGCGGCGGTCGCGGCGGCGACGTCCCCCGCGTGCGCCTTCAGGGCAGCGGCGACGGCGCGGCCGATCAGGTCGGGGCTGTCGGCGGTCTTCAGACGCCGGCCGGCGGGCACGACCTTCACTCCCCCGCCGTCCGGACGGGAGCCCGTTGCGGTGCTGCTCGGGGTCCTGGACGTCGGCGGGGCCGTGCGCGGCTGCGGGGCGGACGGCTGCGTACCGCAGTCCGCCGGGTCCAAGTGCTGGGCGAAGCCCGCGACTTGGTGGACGGCGGGCTGTCCGCAGAGCACGCACGGCTGGGGGGCGGGGAGCGTGTCGACGTCGTCGTCCGGGTCGGCGGCGGGCGTGTGGGCCGGTTCGCGGGGTTCCTCGGGCTCGGGGGCCGGCTGCTCCGGTGCGTCCGGGGCGGCGGTCGTCCCGTCCAGCCTCTTACGGGCCCCGTCGAGAAAGTAGGCGTACCGCTCCCGTACCTCGCCCGCGGGTTCGCGGCCCGCCTCCCAGCCGCCGACCGTGGACGGGCCGACGCCGAGGGCCTGGGCGACCTGGCTGCGCGAGAGGTTGAGCCCTTCGCGCAGGGCGCGGCGTTCCTCGGCGGGCGGGAGGGGCACCTCCTGCCGTGCGGAGTCGAGCAGGGCGTCGATCGCCTCGAAGTCCGTCATCGTCCGCTCGCCTCCTGAACCGGCGCGGCCCGGCGCACGCGGCCGGAGGCGCGGGACGCGGAGCGGCGGCGCTCCGGCGGCAGCGCCTGCGTGGCGGCGGTGGGCCCGGCCAGGAGATCGAGGGTGCCGATGCCGAAGTGCGCGGCGACGGCATCGCAGTCGGCGAGGCTCCACGCGGCGGTGCCCGCCTGGCGTCGGCTCACCTGCGCCTGGCTCACTCCCAGGGCGGCGGCGAGGGCCGTCTGCGACTCCCCCGCCGCGTGCAGGAGCGCCGCCACGGCGGACCGCACCTGCTCCTCCAGACTCATACGCATGGCGCGTACTTTAGTGCCTCACCCTCATCGCTCATGCGAGGAACGCATGCCCGTCGCCCCTGACTACGACGGCGTGTCGAGCTGATGGTCTGCCCAGACATAGGTGTACGGGAGGAGGTCGGCGACGGGGACGGCGCGGAGGCCGTCGGGGGTGGGGACGATGACCTCGAGGCCGGGGAAGTAGTCGAGGAGGGCCTGGCGGCAGCGGCCGCACGGGGAGATCACTCCGCGGTCGCGGTCACCCACGGCGACGATCGTCTCCAGGTCATAGGCGCCCTGAGCGGCGGCCGTGCCGACGACGACCAGTTCGGCGCACGGGCCGCCGGTGAAGTGGTAGGCGTTCACCCCGGTGACGATCCGCCCGTCCGTGGCGCGCGCCGCCGCGGCCACGGTGTGGTTGTCTCCCCGGCAGCGGGTCCGGGCGACCTCGGCCGCGGCCGCCACGAGGTCTTCGTCGATGTCGTGCGTGTGCATGGTCCGGCGCGCCTTCCGTGACGGGCGTTTCCTGTGGTCAGGACGTAATAGTCATGGACACGCTGTACCGGTCGTGAGGTAGGGTCCGGAAGTCGATCACTCGGTTGTGATCATCTCGCGGCGTTTCTGGGGAGAGCGCGCCGCACTTCCACCGCACTTCTCAGGGGGGTCCCATGACTCATCCGTCCTTGCCCAAGCGCCCGATGCTCGGGCCGCTTCCCGTGCTGCGCTCACCGCTGGGTCTCGCGCACGCCGTGACCGCGCTGCTCGCCTTCATGATCCTGACCGATGTGCTGTGCTTCGGCGCGGCGGCGTACATGCGGTCGGTGATGGGGGACGTGGCCTCCGGCGCGGGCGTCGATCTGGGCACGGCCGACCGGGCGGACTGGGCCATGGTCGCGACCAGCGGGATGTATCTGCTCGGCCTGCTCGGCACGGCGACGCTGTTCATCATCTGGTTCCACCGGGTGCGTCACAACGCGGAGGTGTTCGCGCCGGACGTGCAGCGCCGCACGCCGGGCTGGGCGATCGGCGGCTGGTTCGTCCCGTTCGCCAACCTGGTCATCCCGCGCGGCATCGCCATGGACGTCCTGCGCGCCAGCCAGCCGGACCCCTACGCGTCCGAGGTGCGGCAGCGGGGCCTGCTGAACGCCTGGTGGGGCATGTGGATCGCGTCGAACCTCTTCGGCCGGTTCACCTCGGACCAGTACGACGAGGCGAACGACCCGCAGGCGATCCATGACGCCGCGGGGTGGCTGATGGCGGGGTCGGTTCTCGACATCGCGTCCGCGGTGCTGGCGCTGCTGTTCGTCCGCAGGCTGACGGCGGCTCAGAACGCCAAGGCGATGGGCCGGCAGCAGCCGCTCCAGCAGCCCGCCCCGCCGTATCCGCCGGCGAGCGGCCCGGTTCCGGGCGCGTGACGGTCGGAGCGGACGTCCCGTGACAGCGCGCTCCGGTCAGCCGGCGCGCGCCGCGTGGACGTGACGCGCGGCGTGGACCGCAGCGTGTGGACGTAACGCGCCGTGTGGACGTAACGCGCCGCGTGGACCGCAGCGTGTGGACGTGACGCACCGCGTGGACGTGACGCACCGCGTGGACCGCAGCGTGTGGACGTGACGCACCGCGTGGACGTGACGCACCGCGTGGACCGCAGCGCGTGGCATGGACGCAGCGCACCGCGCGGACGTCACGCGTCGCGCGAGTTCGTCGCGCTTCGCAGCGCTAGCGCCCCGCGTACGCGCACGCCCACGCGGACATGCCCTGGAGCCGGGCGAGGCGCTTCGCCACCGCGATCTGCTCCTTGCGCGTCGCGAGGTCGGCCCGCGGCGCGTACTTGAGCCCGCCGGCCGCGACCCAGCTCGACTGCGCGAACTGGAGTCCGCCGTAGTGGCCGTTGCCCGTGTTGGCCTTCCAGTTGCCGCCCGACTCGCACCGGGCGATGGCGTCCCAGTCGGTGGCGGCTCGGGCCGAGGCCGAGGCCGCCGCCTCGGTCGTGCTCGTGCCGAGGGCGGTCGCGGCGGCCAGGACCATCACAGCGGCCCGGACCCGCATTCCGGAGGCACGGCGCTCGGTGTCCTGAGGGGCAGTATGTCTTGATGTCATAGGGCCACTGTTATGCCACCCGGAGCCCTGACGGCATGCCGGCCGCCACGTCGCTACGCCGGTCGGGGGACTCGATGTCCGCCACCGGTGAGCGCGGCATGGGCTAGCCTCCCTGTCATTCCCTTGACCGGAAGGTGAGTTCGTGAGCGCAGCTGAGGGTGACGTGGCAGGGGCGGGCGGGTCGAAGACTGCGCGCGGACGGACACGCTGGGGCGTGGTGACGGCGATCCTGGGGCTTCCGGCGCTGGCCGTGGGCGCCTTCCTGCTGATGATGGCGGTCTGGCTGCTGGTCTCCTGATCCTTGCCCGTGGTCCGCACGGGTCCGCGTCGGCCAACCCGTGCGCACCACGGAGGTGCGTCAGGCCGACGACTCGACGGCCTCCTTGATACGGCGGCCGAAGGCAGGGGCGTCCTTGCGGGCCGCGCCCGCCGCGAGCGGCAGCAGCACCTTGCCCACACCGTGCCCTTCGAGCTTGTTGTACAGGCGCACCCGGGTGCCGCCGTCGGGTGTGGGTTCGAGGTCGTACCCGCCTTCCTCTGCGGTGATGGAGTTGTGCGACACCTCGTGCCAGCGCACACGGGTGGGTGCGGTCAACTCGTAGATCTCGAAGTCCCGTCGGGAGCGCATCCCGGCGTCCTTCACCGTGCTGTGGAACACCGTGCCCACATGGGTGTCGCCGTCGGGGCTCTTCTCCATCGTCAGGACGCGGGGGCTGAACTCGGGGTCGTTCCGGCCGTCGGCGAGGTAGGCGAAGACGTCCTCGATGGGCCGGTCGACGTCCACGACGACCTCGAACTGACTACTCATGGTCTCTCTCCCGGATACTCCGGGGCGACGCCCCGGGCGAAGGGGACATCTCCACCGTAACCGGACGCGCCCGGGCTGCCCAGCGGTCAGCCGGCGGCGTCGAGTTCCTTGCGCAGGGCCGCGGCTGTGACGGCGGGGTCGTAGCCGTCGGGGACGCCGTCGATCAGGATGATGTCGCCCTCGATGTGCCGGGAGCGCAGGGGCGCGATCTCCCGGTAGGCGGGCGAGTCCCACCAGTCCCGCGCCTCGGTGATCCCGGGGAAGGCGATCACCACGACGTTTCCGGGCCAGGTGCCCTCCTTCACCTCGTGGCGCGTGGCATGCACGAGGAAGCGGCCGCCGAACGGTTCCAGCGTGGCGGGGATGCGTTCCATGTACTCCGCGACGTCGGGGTGCGGTGCGGCCGGCCGCAGATGGGCGATGGCGTACGCGGTCATGCTGTCCTCCACGGTGCGTCGGTTCCGGTACGACGTGATCGTGGCACCGGGCCGGGCGCCGGGTCGATGACCTCGGAGGTAAGGGAAGGGGGTCCTCCGGACGGCCGGGGCGGCACGGCCGGTCGGCGGTGTCCGTCACCCGTACGAGCGCACTGGGCGGACGGGCGGCAGGGCAGCCGGACCATGCGACAGGCGGCCCGCCGGGGCGCATAGGACAGTGGTGACCATGAATCGTCACCGTCGCCCGCCCCGGCGCGCCCCGTGGATCGCCGGCGGCGCCGCCGCGCTGGTCCTGGGCGGCGTCGGCGTGTGGGTGTGGGTGGCGCAGGACGACGGCACACCGAGCCCCAAGCCGTCCGCCTCCAACGATCTGACCCTGCCGACGCTGGGCCCGCTGCCGACGCCGACCACCGAGACGACATCACCGGGGCCGACCGGAACGGGCGGGACCGGCGCTCCCGTGCCGACCGTGTCCCGTCCCGGCGGGGCGGCCCGGCCGAGCGGCGGTCCGACGAGGCCGCCGTCACCGCCCGGGCAGGGGCGAACGCAGCCACCGGGGGTGCCGGACCAGGGCGCCGGGACCGGACCGGCCGTACCCGACCAAGGCGCCCGGACCGGACCGGCCGTGCCCGACGGCGGGGCGACCACCGGGCCTCCGCGGGTGGCGGGCACGTCCGGGGTCGCGCCGTCCAGCCGGCCGCCGGGGTTCGTGCCTCCGCCGCCCACCGCGACGGGAGGTGCGGGAACAGGTACCGACACCGGCACGGTCACCGGTGCGCCGGAGGGGCCCAGGACGCCCGCGCGATCGGCTGCGCCCGAGGCCCCGCTCCGGTCGGCCGCCCCTGAGCCCGCGGTGCCTTCGGCGCACGCGATCCCGACCGCGGGAACGACTCCCGGACCGCACATCCCTCCGCCGCCGGGCACCGGGACGCGTGTCCCCACGGCGCACGCGTCGGTCTCCCCCGGCCCGCCGCGGTCCACCGAACCGGCCAAGCCGCCGGCGAAGACGGCGACCGCGAAGCCGACCGTGAAGCCCAGTGCGAAGCCCACCACCGAGCCCGGGCCCAAGCCCACCCCCACACCCACACCCACACCCACACCCACACCCACCGTCGGCCCCATCACCGCCTGGTACACCTCCCCCGCCGCCACGGACGCCGCCCGCCGCATGTCCGCCGCCGGCACCGTCGGGGACCGCGCCTGCACCCTGTCGGCCGTGGGGCGGCCCGACCCCGCCCTGGTGCCGCACGAGAGCCGGATCGGGATCGGGCACCACGGCAGGTACTGGTGTCTGATCTGGTGATCCCTGCCGGCCCGTCTCCGCGTAGGCTGCCCTGGGTACGAACACGGCTGCGCGGGGGAGCACATGACGGCTGGGACGGCACCGAGGTGGGACTCGGCACTGGAATCGGTGACGGTGTACGCGCAGGGCGCGCTGTGCCGTCGTGTCGCCCGGGGCACGGTCCCGGCGGACGGACAGGTCCGGGTGCCCCGACTGCCGCGCTCGCTCGACCCCCACTCGCTGCGCGCTCGCGTCCTGGGTGCGCCCGGGGTGCGGGTCGCCGAGGCGCGGGCGGAGGTCGACGCCGAGCCGGTGGACGCGGAGGCCGTCGCCGAGGCGCGGCGCGAGGTCGACCGGCTGGCCGAGGCGTACCACACGGCCGACGCCCGACGGGACCGGCAGCTGAAGCGCATCGAGGAGGTCGGCGCGCTGCGCCCGGTGCCGCCCGGCCGTAAGCGGGACGACCCGCATCATCGCCGTACCCCGGTGGACGCCTGGCTGGAGCTGGCCGGCTTCGTCGACGAGCGCCTGACCGCGCTGCACGCCGGGCTTCGCGAACTGGAGGACGAACTCCGGCGCCTGGAGCACGAGATGGATCTGGCGCACGACCGGCTGGACCGCGCGAGCACCGACGCCCCGGCGTCCGGGGTCGCCTCCTCGTACACGGCGGTGCTGACCCTGCGGGGCGGGGCCGGGGCGGAGGCCGAGGTGGAGATCGAGTACGGGGTGCCCGGCGCCGTCTGGGTGCCGGCGTACCGTCTCACGCACCGTCAGGGTGAGGACAGCGGGCGGCTGGTGCTGCGGGCCTCGGTCGCCCAGCGGTCCGGTGAGGACTGGACGGGCGTGCGGATCGCCTTCGCCACGGCCGATCTGCGGCGCCGTACCGATCTGCCCCGGCTGCGGTCGGTGCGTATCGGGCGCAGCCAGCCCGCGCCGGCCCCGTCCGGCTGGCGGGAGCCCCCGGCGGGGCTGACCGACCTGTTCGCGGGGTACGACGCGGCGGGTCCTCGGCCGGACCCCCACGGCCTCGCGGAGGAGAGAGCGGGCGGGTGGGTCGCGGGCGGTCCCGGCGCGGACACCTCGCTCGCGGCGGGGGCGGCCTACGGCTCTCCGCCCACTCCTCCACCGCCTCCGCCCCCGGCCCCCGCCGCGCTGTCCGACCCCGGCGCCGTGTACGGCGCGCCTCCCCAGGGCTTCGGCGGTCCGGCCGCGCCGGGCTCCGCTCCCGCCGCCGACCGGGCGCGGCTCCGGTCCCGTCCGGGTTCCGGCCCGCGTTCGGCCGCCGCACCCCGTGCGGGCGGAGGGGCCTACGCGGCCGCCCCGGAGTCCGCGGGCGCCGCCGCCTACGCACCGCCCCCGCCCGTCCCGGGGCCGCCCCGGCCGGACGACACCGAACTCGACTACGCGGCGCTCGTGTTGAGCGGTCCGGACGAGGCGCGGGACCGCCGGGGCCGGCTCTTCCACGACGCGGGCTTCGACCCGGTGACCGCCGAGTACCGCCGGCGCGCCGAGAAGCCCGCCGCGCTGCCGCTGCCCGGGCACGCCGTGCGGCCCCGTGAGTCGGCGGGCTCGTTCGACCACCGTTACGACGCGGTCGCGCCCGCCGACATCCCCTCGGACGGCACCTGGCACACCGTCACGGTCGGCGAGATCGCGGTGGGTCTGCGCACCGAGTACGTGTGCGTGCCGGCGGTGG
>Ga0164243_10013131_pt1 | contig 11678 bp, 13 predicted proteins | sample OricompcompostOP_FD_108781 | JGI IMG/M metagenome (GOLD analysis project Ga0164243, IMG submission 108781) | Organic Plus compost microbial communities from Emeryville, California, USA - Original compost - Organic plus compost (OP) | ecosystem: Engineered > Solid waste > Mixed feedstock >...
AATGCTGACGCAGCTGTTGCGCGAAAAAGAAGCCCCCAGCAACCCCACTCAATCCCGGTTCAAGCGGGCTGCTCGCATCCTTTTCAAACCACGCCGTTGGCCCCAACTCTGGCAGCGCCTTCGGCTCGTGCGCGACATATCGGCCTTGAAGCGTTCAGGCCTTTTCGATGCGGAATGGTACGTGAACACTTACCCCGACGTCGCGGCGGCCGGAGCCGATCCCCTCCGCCATTATGTTCAATTTGGCGCCGCCGAGGGCCGAAAGCCGAGTGCGTCCGCAGCGCCCGGAGCGCCACCTCGCCGCACCGATCGTATTCACTGATAGCTTTGCCGGACTAGGGGAGAACGCCGAGATGAAAAGCTCCAAGAAGGACGACATCGAAGCCATCCGCGCCTCGAACCTGTTCGACGCCGAGTGGTATCTCAAGACCTATCCGGACGTAAAAGCGCTCGGCATGGATCCGCTCGAGCACTATTTGTGGCTTGGTGCCAAGCTGAACCGCAATCCCTCGCTCAAATTCGACACGAAGGGCTACCTCAGTCAAAACACCGACGTCGCAGACGCCCGAATAAATCCCCTCGTGCATTACGTGTGCAGTGGGAAACATCACGCAATAGCGCCAATATTGGATACGGCACTAACAGGGGAACCAGCCAACCGCACCACCGCAAAGCCAGTCATAATTTATGAGAGCCACAACCTGAAACTCCAGGGCGCACCAAATAGTCTATTTGAGATAGCAAGTGGCGTCAAAAGAAACGGCCACTTTCATCCTATCTTGATGGCACCCGAAATGGGCCCCCTCAGCGAAGCGTACCAAAAACAAGACATAGAATGCGTCGCGCATTCCATATCCAGCAAACGACTTAATAATCCAAAGGACCGGGACAGAAACATTCTGAAACTCGCCGACTTTTATAGGCGAGCCGGCGGAGCGCTAGTGCACGCAAACACATTACAGAATTTTCACTGTATCTTGGCCGCTTCCATCGCAGGCATTCCGGCTGTGTGGAACATTCGCGAAAGCGAAGACCCAACGACTTATTATGATTATCTGGCACCCGATCTCCGCAAAATTGCATATTCCTCATTTGACCGCACCGCCTCAGTTATCTTCGTCGCAGAAGCAACGAGGCGTAGATGGCGCTCACTCCTCGACGGCACCGTGCCAAATACGACAATTCTCAACGGCATTGATTCCAGCCGCTTGATGCGGCTTGTGTACGGCACAAATCGGCCGGCACTGCGCCGCGCGTCAGGAGTCGGCGAAAATGATCTACTGCTACTGAACGTCGGCACTGTTGCCCCCCGAAAAGGGCAACAGGACCTCGTGGACGCGATGATGCGGCTGGATAAGACAGTGAGGCAACGCATCGTCCTTGCCATTGCCGGGTTCAACGAGAGCGATTACTCCCGAACAATCCTCGCACAACTGGAGGTCCTCGAAAAGCAGGGGCTCCGATTCATCGCCATACAGGAATCCACGTCGGAAGTCGAGCGCCGAAAGGTTGCCGAACTCTACTCAGCGGCCGACGTCTTCATTCTTGCGTCAAGAGTGGAAAGCTATCCGCGAGTAATCTTGGAAGCGATGGAATTTGGCCTGCCCATTATATCGACCCCCTGTTTCGGAGTGCAAGAGCAGCTGATCGATGGCGAAAGCGGCCTGTTTTATAATCAAGGGGAAATCGAACAGCTCTGCGAACATATATGCTTTCTGAGTACCAGCCCGCAGGCCATGCGCAAGTTGGGGGTCGCAGCGCGTCAGCGCCTGGCCGGCCTCAACTCTTACGATCAAATGGTTGCCGACTACGAATCCGTCTACAAGCGTATTTTAGCGCCACTCATTTGCGAAATTTAGAGCGAAGCCGTCCAACATGAATATTCCCCTCACACATCCATCAACGAGAGCGCACCATCCGAATTTGTCCATTCTCGTAGTTTCACGTACTCCCGAGAACATGAACCGGCTATTAAAGGCGATTGCGGATAGCGAAATTGGCGCGCCGTACGAAGTTCTTTGCTCTTGGAATGGAGATGCGGCCGATATTAGACGTATACAATGTCCAGAACGCGTAACTTTTCGCATAATTGAACAACGCCCTTACAACTTTGCTCGCAACAACAACGCGTTGGCACAAATTGCATCGGGCGAATTCGTTCTGTTCCACAACGATGACGTAATACCAGACCGGGGAACGCTGCGGCGGGCGCTTGAAGCGATTAGGAATCCCGCTGTCGGTATGGTTGGGATTAACCTGCGTTACCCTGATGGGCGATTGCAGCACGCAGGGGTGTTTTTCCATGACGACGGCACTCCATACCACCGCCTCAAACATCAGGTCAAATGGGACGACCCACAGGTTGCTGGGGACTCGTTTGCCCCCTGCGTCACCGGCGCCTTTATTCTAATGCGCAGAACTGAATTCAACGCCCTTCGTTTCAATGAAGCTTTCAAAGTATGCGGGGAGGACATCGCCCTATGTCTCTCTTATCGGGAAACGTTTGATCGCGAAATTCTATATGTCGCAAAAGCGACCGCGGTGCATGTCGAGAACGCTACGAGGAAGCTAAGCAGGGAGACAAAAACGCCTCCCGAGGATATGGATCGCATTCGGTCATACTCTCGGCGGCTCCGGGATGGACAACCGCTAACTGCAGTTCGTCGACCGCGGGTGCGAATTGTCACTGAAAAACCGGGCTGGATAATGCATCGCAAGGCTCAAGAGATTATGAAGCATTTCGGCGCCGACTACGTGCGTATCAACGAAGACTGGCCGGAAGCAGATGTTCATTACTATATCAATTATGGTTATTTTTCCGCAAAGCCCAGGCACGGCCTAACATTGGCCAATTTCACCCATTTCGACCCTGATCACCTGTCAGACAAATTTATCCAAACAGCTCGCGAGGTCGATCACTGTGTTGCAGTATCAGACAGCACCGCCCATGCACTTCGCAGCTTCGGCGTCCCTGACAGCAAGATCTCCGTTATTCTGGTTGGCGCCGATGCGCACTTTCAGCCCAAGTTGACCATAGGTGTGGTTGGGCGGGTCTATCCCGGGGGAAGAAAGGGTGAGGATATTATCCATGACCTCTTAAAAAATCCCGAAGTATTGGCAAAAGTGCGTATTGTAGCAGCGCAGGAGGGATGGGGTGCGCCTGTATGGCGCTTCGAAGATCCAGCAGATTTCTATCGGTCTATTGACTACCTGTTGGTGCCTAGTCGCGTCGAGGGAGGGCCAGTACCCTTTATGGAGGCGCTCGCCTGCGGAACGATGGCCATCGCACCAGAGATTGGAGTAGTCCCGCAGTTTCCTCACATATCTTATCCTATCGGGGATGTAACAACGCTCACAAGGTTACTTCTTGAGCTAGCAGACCACCATTTACTCCAGCGTGATTTCCTGTCCTCCCGGATGAAGGCTATAGATTGGAGCGGCTGGTCGGTTGCGCACGAAAAGTTGTTTCGCAGGCTTCTTTGGCAACGTCAGTGAACATAAAGAAGGAATAAGGGGACACAACATGAATGCCCTCGATGCCCTTTAGCGTGCCGCCCAAAATGAAGCGGCTAGGTGGTCATTTGAGAGGGTTATATTGACCGTATCGCCAGCGCCCCTTCAGGTTACGTTTTTGAAATGATATTGTAGTGGGCAATCACGAGTCTAAGCCTATTCTGAGATAGATTTGCTCTGAAGTTGCAAGGGAAGACGATGGTGTTGATTACTTCCCCAGTTTTGAGATGGTACATTTTTCTGATAGAAAGTTGACGTGGAAGCCCGATGGTCGACACGTGTAGATGAGTATGATTGGAACAATAGTTTCAACCGCTTTGTCTGCGTATTTGGAGACTGGTGGCGGGGCATAGAGGGCCAGCAATGCTCAGTGGCATTTGCCCACAAGACGCGCGTCTTGATAGGGAGATGTGATATGCACAGTTCTTCAGACAAAGACTTATTGAAAAGACACAAAGATAAATGGGACGCGTTAGCTCGTGAGAATGATCGTTATTATGTCCGGTCAGTTGACCATGAACAATCAGACGAAGAGTTTGATGCGAGTGGGCGCAGCGACGTGGATGCGTTCATCCTGGGCGATGCAGCCCTTAGGGCCCGCGTTGCTCCCTTTTCCAATAAGGTGGTGCTTGAAATCGGTTGTGGCTCCGGGAGGATAACCAAGAGCCTGGCTCGGTTGTTTAGGCATGTCATTGCCGTCGACATTTCGCCGACTATGCTTGGGAAGGCGCAGGAATTTGTTTGCTCTCACAATGTGACCTTCATCGAGAGCGATGGGGCAAGAGTTCCGGCCCCTCCCGAATCGGCCGATCTTGCGTTTTCCTACATCGTTTACCAGCACTTCCCTTCTCACGAGGCCATAAGAGAATCCTTTCATGGCGTCTGGAGAGCATTGCGCCCGGGCGGTCTCTTCAAGGCTCAGATTCGAGGCAAGCCCCATGCTGATGCAAGCCATTGGTCCTGGGGGCCACATTGTGACGAGGCGTCTGCAGCCCAACTTGCTCAATCCACTGGTTATCGTGTGATCACAACAACAGGCGTTGGAACTCGGAGTTTTTGGCTTTTGCTCGAGAAAAGTCCCAGTGCCCTATGAGGTAGGGCGGCGTGTTGTTCGCCCGCGAAGGGCGCCAAGCCCGCGCGTCGCCTTGGTATAGTTTGCACACGGTTCGGGTGCACTTTGAGTTCTGCTCGCGCATCACGCGCGACGCTGGGGGCTGAAATGAGTACGACAATCGTTCCAGTGATTCTTTCGGGTGGATCGGGCACGCGCCTTTGGCCACTGTCTCGAACAATGTTTCCAAAGCAGTTCATTGCGTTCGATGGAGACCACGGCAGTCTTCTTGGCCAAACCCTGAAGCGCCTCAAGGGTGACTTTGCTTTACCCATTGTGGTTTGCAGCGTGGATCACCGCTTTCTTGTTCGTGAGGAGCTGTTGCGCGCGGGCCTTGAGCCGGCGGCGATTCTACTTGAACCGACTCCCCGTAACACGGCCGCTGCCGTGGCCGTAGCCGCGCTTACCGCCGTCCGAAAGGACCCCAACGCTGTTATTGCAGTCATGCCGTCTGACCACATCGTCAAAGATGGGGCAGCATTTGTACGCAGCATAGGGCGTGCAGCGATCATTGCACTCACAGGTAGGCTCGTTCTCCTTGGCATCCCCCCTACCGCTCCCAACACCGGCTACGGCTACATCCGACGCGGCGAGGTCATAGACGGGGACATAGGCGCCTTCGCTGTGTCTCAGTTCGCCGAAAAGCCTGATCTCGACACGGCCAAACAATATATCTCCGATGGATCCTACCTATGGAACAGCGGAGTGGTTGTTCTCGGCGCACGGGCATTTCTTTCCGAGCTGGCGCGTTACGCTCCCCAAGTTCTCACTGCGGCGCGAGGTGCTGTCGCAAACGCCATTGATGATCTTGGCTTCGCGCGCCTCGATTTGGAGAGCTTTTCGAGAGCGCCGAACATCTCCATCGATCGCGCTGTCATGGAGAAAACCAAGTTGGCAGCAGTAATTGCGATAGATGTCGGTTGGAGCGACGTCGGTACATGGTCGTCTCTTTGGGATAGTGCGTCAAAAGACGACAAAGGCAATGTCGTTTACGGTGACGCAATTTTAGCTGACACCACAAATTGCATTGTTCACAGTGACCGCTCATTTGTAGCGACCATCGGTCTCAATCGGTTGATAATCGTCAACACAGCCGATGCTCTGCTAGTGGCCGATCAAGGGCGCTCTCAGGAAGTTTCTGAGATCGCTAAGCGACTCCAAGAACTTGGTCGTAAAGAGCGCGATCAGCACACCCGGAGCTACCGTCCCTGGGGATTTTTTGAGCACCTGGGCGCCGGATCGCGGTTCCAAGTCAAGCTTCTAAACGTAAAACCGGGCGGTCGATTGTCGATGCAAATGCATCATCACCGCTCCGAGCATTGGGTGGTTGTGCGCGGTACAGCCAAGGTCACCGTGGGAGAGACCGAAAGGCTCGTGCAAGAGAATGAGAGTGTTTACATCACAGCCACTCATTGGCACCGGCTCGAAAATCCCGGCAAGGTTCCACTAGAGTTGATCGAAGTGCAGATTGGCAGCTATTTGGGCGAGGACGACATCATCCGCGGAGATGATATCTATAGCCGCGGCCCAGACGAAACCCGGTGAATTACGACCGGCGCGTGGAGCTGTCTAAAATCTATCGTGTTGTCCGTAGTCGAGGGCTTCTGTCGCTTCCTCGATGACGGGCGTATCGAGGTCGATACTAACGTGGTCGAGCGCTCTATCCGGCCGATCGCATTGAGACGCAGGAATGCGCTGTTCGCCGGCAGTGACGAGGGCGGCGCTAACTGGGCCATCATCGCCTTGCTCATCGAGACAGCGAAGCTCTGACCTGCCACTGATGTTTCATCCAGCGGCGTTTAGAGCCTCGGCCGCTTCTGACGTGTGGCGTGTGGTGAGCAACCGGCGCTGACGCGGAGCTGTCGTCTGTCACAGCGTCCGGGCCGGTAGCGGCGATCGTCCTGGCGAAGTCTGCCGGCGTCGCGTAACCGTGCGAAGAATGCCGCCGCCGCTCGGTATTGTAATCGGCAACCAACGCGGCGACGGCGCTGCGAGCATGGCCGATGCCGAAGAACAGGCTCTCGTTGAGCAGCTCATCGCGCATTCGCCCGTTGAGGCTCTCGACATAGCCGTTCTGCATCGGTTTGCACGGCGCGATGAAGTGCCAATCGATGCGGGTGATCCTTCGACCATGCGAGGATGGCCTTGGAGGTGAACTCCGTGCCGTTGTCGGACACGATCATGCCTGGCCTGCTACGCTGCGCGATGAGGGCAGTCAGCTCGCTGGCGTTGCCCGCAATGCGGTCAGCAGGGGAGCCCGCGTGCCGACAGCACAGCGTCGGGCAGCTTGCGTACCGTCAGCCCTTCCTCGCGGTAGAGCCGATAAATGCGGTTGATCCCCGATGGCTCTCCTTCCTGCCGCAGCAGGTGAACAGACGCCGGTAGCCGGCGCTCGTTGGCCAGCGCACGCAGACGGCCGCGCAGCTCTGTGTCCGGTGCTCGCCGCGAGAGATAACGGATCATCTTGCGATTGACCTGCTCCCGTAAAACTGGACCGCTGAGAGCTGGAATATTCCACTTATGATCCCTTCGGCCTCAACGGCAGCCGACCGCGTGTCGGCCCATTGGTTCCTGACCTTGCCGACGCGCAGCGAAAATGCGAGTTGGCGTAGAGACTATGACCCTGCCCCCAACGTGCCCTCACTCATAATGAGAATCCGGGGAGGTTATGGCCCTTGTCGGACCGGGCTGCAAACTCGGCTGGCGTGAGGCCACCGAGGCTCGTGTGCGGGCGGCAGCCGTTGTAGTCGGCTTGCCACGCCGCAATCAGCTCGCGGGCATGCGCCAGCGTGCGGAACAGGCTCTCGTTCAGGCACTCGTCGCGGAGCCGGCCGTTGAAGCTCTCGACGAACGCATTCTGGATCGGCTTGCCTGGCTGGATGTAGTGCCAGGCGACGTCTCTCTCCTCGCTCCAGCGCAGGATAGCGGTCGAGGTCAGTTCCGTGCCGTTGTCGCTGACGATCAACGCCGGCTTGCCGCGCTCGTTGATCAGCCGATCGAGTTCGCGGGCCACGCGCCGCCCCGACAACGACGCGTCGGCGACGAGCGCCAGGCACTGGCGCGTGAAGTCGTCGACGATGCACAACACCCGGAACCGGCGGCCGTCGTTCAGCGCATCCGACACGAAGTCGAGGCTCTATCGGCTTAAATTGCCGCGGCACCCGGCGCTGCAGTACCCAGAACCCTTTTCGCTTAATTGGGGAAGCTAGATTATGCTCGGTCATCGTCCACTCCTCTGAGGGACGAACGGTATCACTAGTTGTATCACCCGCCGGCGTAGCTAGGCGTACCTAAGGGTACCTGAACCAACAAATCAGCCCGGATTTCGGGCTTATTCCTCTAATGGGTCTGGTGGAGGGGGCTAGAGTCGAACCTACGCTTCCGCCCTCTTAGGCCCCGCTAAGCTACTATTAGCTACGCCGCAATCGGAGGAGCCGGAGGGATCGAACCCACGAGGGTCTAGGCCGCTAAACTTGCGGTAACCTCCGTCAATGCACTCAATCCTACCGCCGGCTGCCTGTGCAATGGCGTTTCCTACGGGAGTCAACCTACGCGTCGTCGCTCGGGCCTCCTCAAGCTTACGCAATTGATATTCGTATTCAGCTTGAAAGCTGCGCTGGACGTAGCACCCGCCTTTGCTCAGTTTCGATTCCTACCCGCGGAGCCAAACCGTAAATCGCTATCCCTCTGCCACCACACACGGATTTCAGTCCTTGTCGTAGCTAGGAGTAGCTAAGCGAGCCTAAGACATCGACATTTACGTCGACAATTCGTCCGTCCACCGTCGCCTACAGAGTGGAAGGATCGAACATGGCCAACACGCAAAAGCCAGCTTAGCCCATCAACCGTAACGGTTACTGGTACCTCGTCCGTCGCGTCCCCAAAAAGCTTGCAGAACTTGACGGTCGAAGCACGGTCATCTGGAGCACCGGCATCCCCGTCATTCAGGACCCCCGCGCCATCAAAGCCAGAACCGTCGTCCGCCAACACGACGAGGCGCTGCAAAAACATTGGCGCAACCTTATGTCAGGCGCCGCTTCCCCCAAGCCGCATCTGCACCAAGCCAACGTCGCGCGCGCCGCCGAATTACAACTCCCCTACCTCGACAACGAACAGCTCACGCGGCTCCCGCTGGACGAGCTCTACCATCGCTTCTCGCTGCTGATCAAAGCCTACGGCGAACAAGCCTTGATCAGCATACCGCACGCGCCGGCTATTCGTTCCGACCTAGCAGCCGTCCTTGGTGCCACCAAACCGCCCTGCGAACCGGAACAACACGCTCCAAGACGTCGAGCAGGCCGATCCCGACACCGTCACTCGCGCCTTCCTGACCTACGTCCGCGAACAGCAAGCCCACCGCTCCCTTCTGGCACCAGCCGAATCCCTCAATCCGCTGACAGTCGCTGCCGCTCACGACGATCAAGTTCCACCAGGGTTCCGGCACCACAACTCCGTTCCAGCCATAGCCCCACACTTTCCAAACATTTCCTCAGCCCTGGGTCTCGGCCACCGGAAAGTCGTGAAACCCGACATCATGATGCCGGGAGGCAAGGAACGCCTTCACATGCGGTCAACCCGTCCCTTGATTCTGCGCCATACCGATGTCGCGCAGGGCTGCGGACTACGCTGCGCCGCCCCCGATCCCACCAACCGAGGCGATCTCACCCGCCGCACCCTCTCGTGCGGAACCAGCCCGGCCACCGCTCTTGCGAGCCGCGCCGCACACCAAATCTTCGACAGCATGATGGATGTCGACGGCGGCTCGCACCTGTCCGAGATCCCGCCCGAGTATTGGCCCGTTGTCGTTAAGGCGCTGCTGGTTCACTCCGCAAAATGGCCCGAAGCATCAGCACTCATTGGCGACGTTTTCGGCCCTGCAGGCACCCGCGCGCATCTCGTCGCCGAGCGCATGACCAATGTCCCACGCCTCATCGGCTACGGCACACCTTCCGTTCCACGCGTCATGGACTGTTCCCCGAGCCAAGCAACGCTCGTCGGCTACGGCGAAATCAGCCCGAAGTACGCACACGAATACAGGGTGCCGCTTCCACAATGCCTCGAGAGAGTCGTTGAACCACGGACAATCATTCTGACTTTGGCGTGGCTCTCGCCCGTCAGCAACGCGCATCTCGACTACCGACGCGCCCAGCTCCTCATCGATGCGCCCAGCCATCGCGAAGCCATCGGCGTCCGGCGTCTGGTCGGACAGCAACCGAGCGACCACGCCTCGAAACGCGGCAGCCTCGTCCACGAAATCTACACCGGGGAGGATGCCGTGGTGTTCATAGAGGATGGTCATCTCGTGCTACGCGTCTGGTGCCGGGAAAGACCGTCCTCGCTACGCTTGCGGGAAACCATCCGCTACGGCCTCGCCGTTACCATCGAAGCGGGCGAAGCGCTGCCAGTCTACGAGCAAATCAATCTACGCCTGCGGGCACCAATCGTACCGTAGCCGAGGGATACCGCATGGCCGACGTTTTCGTCAGTTACTACAAGCCCGAGCGCGTCCTCACCCAGGCGCTCGCCGACGACCTCGAAGCGGCGGGGTACACTGTGTGGTGAGACACCAACCTCCTCGGCGACGACCGCTTTCGCGCCGTCATAGACGAGCAGATCGAAGCCTGCACCCGGGCGATCATCATTTGGACACCGGCCTCCATCAAACGCGACTGGGTACTCTCCGAAGCAACCCATGCACACCGCATCGGAAAGCTCATCAACACCGTCTCCGAAGACCTCGATCCGCGTCAGATCCCGAAGCCGTTCGACCAAATCAATGCACTGGCCTCGATGACCGCGAGAGAATTCTAGCAACGCTGCGGCGCGCAAAAGCACCGCCAAAACAACCTCCGCGCCTCTCCCTGGTCCCCAACCGCCAAAAGTACCCTATAGCCGAGGCCCAACAGATCGTGGACACAGCCCACCGTCTTGAAGAGGAGACCCAGCGCGACGGGTGGGAAGCCGACCCCCACGACTATGCGATCCACCTCATCACCGCCGCGGAGGAGCTTTGGGCCACCCTGGACGCTTTTGAAGAGGCCGTGCCAAACGCAGACCTTCATGAATTTTCGCAGCGCGTCTGGTTGCGTCGCCTGCAGACGGTGATCGAAGAACGTCGCCCCACCCTCAAGAAGGAAATCCGCTGGCTGAACGCGCACACCTCCCATGGCGTAATCAGCGGCTCGCGACATGACCTTCAATATGCGGCTGAGGAACTGATCACCGCCTGCTCACGCCCATCTTGATCTTGCGATACAAAAGAGCCGGGCGCCTACGCGACGCCGGCTCTTCAGAGGCAGACGCTATCTCTGCCTTTCACCGTCTGGGCCTTGGCGTCCCCGCTGTACCGTGGCTTAACCCTATGCCTCACATAGACGCCCGCAACCAAATCGACCCACTAATTCGATTTTAAACACTACCTCTGTTGCACCGCTGCAATCAGCCCCGTCACAGCTAAGCGTACCTAGTCGTAGCTACGCCTTTACATTACCTATGACGGTAAAGCTCGCTTCAGTATCCGCCCATATCAGCGGCTGGAGCCCTCTGCAGATGACCAAACATTCGAATACCCTCTCACCCGAAGACATAAAATTCATGCTGCGCTACACGGCGAACGCGGTCCGGCAAAACCACCACGACCTGCTGCCCCTCCTTCAATGGTTGGAAAGAGAATATACGATGTCCCGCCAGTCTGATCCGGCGGCTTACGCCCGTCAGCTGCTCGAAAGCCTTAATTCCGAATGACTAGGAACAGCTACCCATCAACACGGCGTCACGACCAGGCAATTCACCTTTAAAATCGCGCCCATTTCTTCCGCTTGACGCATCTAACATCCAAACATACATAGGCACAGACGAGTTCTAAATATGCTGATTTTCACTGCATTTTTTCAGAGGTTCGTGTCCTCTTCTGGGCACCACCCGACTTTCCCTCACGACGTTGTATTTATGGAGTGAATTGCTATCCTACGGTGATGCCGGGGCGTTTTGCTGCGTTGCTGACCTAACCCGTTACCCAACCTGCAGCACAACCGGATCACATTTTCATGCCCCG
>Ga0164243_10013133_pt1 | contig 11677 bp, 8 predicted proteins | sample OricompcompostOP_FD_108781 | JGI IMG/M metagenome (GOLD analysis project Ga0164243, IMG submission 108781) | Organic Plus compost microbial communities from Emeryville, California, USA - Original compost - Organic plus compost (OP) | ecosystem: Engineered > Solid waste > Mixed feedstock >...
GGTCTACCCATTTTAGGGATAGCCCCTGTGTTTGGAGCATGGCATTGATGGCATCGAGGCTGGCCCCTTCCGGCGAAGGGAAGTCGAGGTCAAACCGCCCGTCATAACCTGTTTCGTTCAGCACGACGGGCAATGGCTCGGTGGCAATCCGGTCCAGCATGCCGACGACATCTGCAAACCCGCCATTGCGCAGGTAGGTATCCACTCCTGTCGGCAATGCACCGGGATGCTTGACTCTGTCAAAAAAGCGACTTTCCACCTCACCTTTTACCACCAATTTCTGCTCTTCGGTTCCGTCTGCAATGAAGGCATTCGAGCCGCTTGTCTTTATCAAGGAGAGGCATCGTACGGTTCTCGGTTCAATCCGTCCATTAAGGCCGAGGTATACATTCAAGTCGGTATGCATTTTTGCCAATCGATCCTTCTCTGTCGTCGCCATAGGTATTACACACTCATAGGTATGGAAATTTGCCCGCCGTTGGTCGATATCCCAATAATGCCTGCTCACAAACACATAGCGTTCAGGTGCGGTAACCTCCAGAATCCGGCGTTTCGGATCCAGCGGAAGCCGCGAGCGGAGCGCAGTGGTATACAGCTTTGCTATGGAAGTGTTGGTTACTGCGTAATGGAGGGTTCCTCGTGCTGAATCAACCGAGCGTTTCATGGTGTGAGTCATCCCATCGATAAAGCCGCTTACGGCACTATAATGTACGTTGCCGGCTATATGGGTGTCTTTATAAACTTGGGCCACATCCATCAGCGGTTGGCCCAGCCCTTCGCGCTTCATCGGTATGTATACTTCTTGACGGTCGGCCGCTAGGCTCGCTATCAGCGATTCATTTAGGTACTCTGCCTGTGTGATCGCCCGTACCCGATCGTGCTGATCTATTAATACCAAGTGAGGGAGCGTTTGCGATGGAAATGTATTGTACAATGTTTGGTCTTCCACTATCGAAGACAGCGCGAGTGGATTCAGCCTGGCGTTGGTAGTGAGGAATCGGGCCACGTAATCACGCTTTTCGCGCGTCACCGGAAGTACAGCCAGCGTTCCGTTGGATTGGCCTGCCAGCCTATGCAGGTAAGGCATATTAAATATGCAAGTGGTGCAGTAGGTGCCCCAAAAATCCAGGATGATCAGCTTGCCCCGGTAATCACCCAATGTAATTGTTTCTCTGCCTTCGGGATGATTTACCACCTGCAGAGGCAGGTGCCAAAGGTATTCGGGGACGGTATCGCCGACGTTTAATTTGCCCGGCGTCGCAGCCCCGGACTCCTCCGGGGACTGCGCGCGGGCTTCCAAACACATGATCGTTAAGACAGCCAACAGGCTGTTATATCTTGGTTTTAGGCATCTAAAGATACAAATAATTTGGGTATAGCAATCCCTTAAGCGTAAATTTCGCTTCATTTTTGGTTGGTTATGAACGATTTAAGAAGTATTTGCTTCAAAAACCGACCTCTGAACCAACGGAAAACGGTTCAAAAACTTGCAAATTTGGAAAGAAGCGTCTACCTTTAGAGTGACTATTTATTAACCGAAGGCAAACAACCGCTCCCACCTAAGCAAACGATGCAGTTTTCTTATGGCGCAGGGTCGGTGCTACCGGGTAGCGGCCATGGAAATTTTATGCCAATGGCAAGCCTAGCTTAACGCCTTGCTTTTGCTATCCGATGTGTCTTTCGGTCGCTCCTATTCAGGAGCGCGTTTGAGATTTTTTGTGCGTGCTTTGAAATTGAATGTGTTCTGCCGTGGGGCAGAGAGCAAATGGAAAGTTCTCGCAACGTAGTTGCTGAGGAATGTGGTTAGTTGGTTTGGTGTTTTCGCTTTCATAATGTATGGTTTATGAAAACGATGCCTACCACAGGAGCTTGAAACGTCATAGAAAGAAACCAATAAGACGGACTTCAAGCTTCTTGACCTGGAAACCGCAAAGAAACCAGTTACAAAACCTACACGAGGTTTTGATCTTGTCCTCAAGAAGACTAACAGGAGTCCGCCCTACTGGCTGTATCTTGCAAAGATATCGAATCCAGTAGAATATGGCGAACCTCCGATCTTCTCGCGGACAAATTTTGCGGTTTTTGGGCGAGAGACATCGTTCGAACAGAGGTTAATTACCTCTATTCTATTTGTCGCTTATAACTAAAGCAAAGATAAAAATAAATAATCGATTACCAAATATAAATTCGATTTTCTTAATGAACGAATATCAAACTATTGTACAAAACCTTGAAAGATTAAGAACCAACTACGGTTTGCAATATGAAGAGGTAGATAAATTTGCTGGTTTGAAAAGTGGAACATACAAAGCTGTGATCGATGGGATTGTTGCTTTAACTGTTAAGGATTTGATCTCCATAGCTAAAATTTATATAACCGACCCATCGAAGATTTTTAAGCCTAAAATGAGGATGCCTGCATTTAAGGATTTATCATCAAAAATAAGGGAAATAGCATCTGAAAGGTTAGGGAAGAAAGAAAAGGTTATAGAAAAAAGGGATTTAATCCATTACTGCATACTGATATTCAATAGGTATTTCAAAGTCGATACGGATTTCACAAATTCTGAAATAAAGAGTTATTTAAATAACCATTTAAAAAAGGCCTTCAAGGGTAAGTCGATAGAATGGGAGAAAAGTATCATTTCTGGGTGTATTCTCGATACGGAAACTACTCGGCCGGGCAAGACTAAACCGGAGAATATTTATAGGCTCGTAAAAGAGATACCTGCTGACATGGTTGAACGGGCATTCGAGAAGGTTGGCGATGATTGGTTGGAAGATGGAAAAGGCGAAAATGAAGAGGTTTCGGATTGAGCGTCACTATATGTGATACCTCAACAATCGTTTGAAATTACGGGAAGCCGGAATCGGATTGGAGGAGTAAATTTGAGGGAAAATGTTAAGAAACGACGTGGGGGACCAATATGGCAAACGAAGATTATTAACAATAAGACTGACCTGAATTATGATTGACCCTAATTGACGCGGCGAACGACTCGGGCATCAGTGAAGTTGCGGGGTTTGCCACCAACGGGCTGTTACAGGATTTCCAGGCGGTAAAGAATGCCTTCGATACCAAATGGAGCAATGGCCCCTTGGAAGGGAATGTGAACCGCCTGAAAACCATCAAAAAACAGATGTATGGCCGCGGCTCGCTTGATCTTTTAGAAAGAAGATTGATCCTTACTTCTTCTTAATCACCAAAAGTGGGGCAGAACCAAATAAATCGGAATAGACAGACCCTTCACCTTTCAATTCCCAACGTCATCGGGAGGTATGTAAACTGGTTGCTAACAACTTTTTAAAATCACAATTGATTTTTGGTGATTAGTTATTATGCTCTCGTACCCAATCTTAGTAAAAAATCATGCAGGCTTATAATCGAGGTCAATTGGTTGCTTGTATAAGTGGCGTGCAGCGGAATGGGGACAATTAACTGCAAACGTTGAGCAATCATTTCATCTGTTTGGTTTGAGCTGATGGCGGGCTCTAATGTTATTAGGTGTTTTCTGCTTATGCGATCGGCCTCGGACAGTACTTGACGCCAGCGATCCTTGGCCGTGGTTTTGACGCCAAGCATGTTGAGCTGATCGAGAGGAAACGATATATTTCGGTATGCTTCAATGGAAGGGAAGATAAAATCCGGACGATTATTCCGCTCTGTTTTTGCCCCTCTCGAATACTTAATGCGATGAGCTTCGAAGATCGTCTGCAAGTGATTTTCGAAACTATGCCCAGCCCTAGATTTCCTCCGGTTAATCACCGTTAACGCGAATTGTAGAAAACCGTCCACATCATCACCGAATCCAGCTTTGATTCTTTCGCCGACTATAGCGCGCTCAAATACCCTCAATAATTCCCCTTCTCTATCCCACCAAGACATCAGCGCATGGTCAGGGTCGTCCAAGATATTGACGTCGTCCACAGTGGACCTCGCAAATTCAGAAAACACAGCTGTAGGTGGGAATTTCAATCCATAAAGCGAAAGCATCAGATCTAAATAATCAGCTTCCGCTTCGGGTTCAAGTTCGATGCCGATAGACTCTAAAACATACTTGCCTGCATATCCTAGATCCGAATAGTCTTCGCGAAAATCTCGGACGACAAATTTACTTTCTACTTCCTCCATACCGAATAGGTATAAGAGTTGCTTTTCGGCAGTTGACCCTTTTGCCGCAACGATTATCGTTAGTTGATCATCGATGCCCCGCCCCAATACAACCAAATCGCCCACTTCGGCATTGGGGACAACCTCGCTATCTGAAAAATAAAGCCTGAACTCGGCCGAACGTTTTGGATTATTCACCCGTACATCATACCATGTATATTCCGAAGGGTTATCTATCGTTTCGTCATCTTCGTCAGCGAAATACATGACCCGCCCCGAAAACGAACGCTTCTCCGAACCAAGGATATTCCTAAACTTGTTGATACCGTTGAACTCGTGTTGATTGGAAAATATCTCAACATGAGATAAGCGTTTTGCCGCTATACCGATGAAATAATCTGAAAGCCTCTTAGCCATATCAAATAAAGTTAGCTAAATTTAAAAACTAGCACAACAAATTAAGCCAAATTGTAAGCTTCAAAGTACTCCAATAACTTGATAAGATTGTAATCCTTGTCGTCGCGGTGGTGTGCGAGAAGCAAATCTCCATTTGTGGTACAGTAAACTTTACCGTTCAACGTTTTAAAATGACCATCTAAAAATTCCTCTCGATTGTATACAGCTTTCAGCTTAAAAAAAGAATAAGCGGAGGCTCCACCTGCTGAGAAATATTTTAGAAATTCATTCCTGAAGATATTACGGGTGTTTTGCCTAAAGCGAGAAATAGAGGTGGATCTGTAAGACGAGTATGCTTTCAAAACAAACAAGAAGTTTATCTTGTACTGATGGACAAACAGGGTATCCCTATCGAAAAGACGGTGCCTAAAATGGTATGAAGAAATGACTTCACCATTAGGGCGGAGCTCATTTAGCTCATAGTTGTCTGGGTGATCTATATATCCGTAAATGAAAAAATTAGGCGTAATGTTATATCCTTCTGTTAAATCGTCTCTATAACGTTGGCCTGTTTTATAGGGCCTGTTTTTCTCATTCAAGAGATCGATATTATACTGAATAACATTTTTTGCGTAGGTAAACTGTTTGAACCTCGAATTTTGCCCTGCGTGACTACCTGATCTGTAATATTTAGAGTCACCGATATAGAATATGCTTGAGTCGTCAAACAGTGATCGATGATCGAAAATATGGTCGAGTATTTTTCCATCTTGGCTATGTTTTAGTGAATTTAGATTAACTCCATTCACATCCACGTCTTCAATATCGTCCGAAAACAGCCGGTCGACCATATCCTCGAAGATAATATTGTAGTTGCTCACGGTGATAAAGTCGGCTTTGGATTTGCCTCTTGCTTGATCATGCAATGAGAAAAACAGGATACATAACGTGTGCATTTCCTTGAGCCAATCGGTAAAATACCGGTATTTTATTTTTTTCAGTTTTGACAGGCCCCGAGACATTAGCTCCCTAAAACGAGCCCCTTTTATCAAGGGATATATTTTTTCGATGTGAATCCCTAAATCGTATTGCTCGTTTAAATGATTTAGAATTGAATAATAGTAAACGATGAGCTGTTCGTCATTGTTTATAATTTTGCTTTTGGTCCTAATCCGGTCGTATATCATTGTATCGCCCGCCAATATTGGCCTACCCTTTCTTATTGTTTTTTCCCATTTCGGCTTCTTAGCGTTTGCGTGAACAGAGTCTATATGTTTAAATAGAATTTGATGCTTATATTTTTTGTAGTAGGAGACAAAACTAAGTACGATATCCAAATAAGAGTATTGGAATGTCTTCTGTATGCCCTTTAATTGAAAAGCGGGCGCATAATTAATCAGGGCCGATTCCGGAAACTTTTGCTTGAATTTGACTAGGCTTTTATAAAAATAGATACTCAGATTTCTAATCCATTGGAACTGTTCACCAGTAGACACTGATGATGTTCCAATAAGATTCTTCAATTGTTCAATTGTCAAACCAAAAACGGTTTTTCCGTCTTCTTGGAGAAAAACCTTTGGTAACATAAAAACAAAGATATTGCTGTCCAGATCATGATAGTAGCCGACATTACGTATCACCCCTTCATACCCTTTCGGAGTGTAGAATTGCCCAGATTTGAATAACCCCTCCAGATAATCTATTGGATACTTTTCGCCTTCGACGAGAATGACCATCCTATGTCTTTATTATACTCCTAGGGTACCTATGCTTACTTCATCAGGTTGAAGTTCCTCGTGATCGATTTCACGAAGGATACCTAATTTTTCAGCCAATGACCGGAGACGCCCCACTCCGTTGCTTTCCACAGGGAAATAGTCTAAATACGTGTGATCGGCAAAAATCTCATTCTCTTCATCCTTAAAGACGTCATTCCAGAGATAGAATATAACCTTGTTAATTGTGGTTTCTACTGTAATAAGGTTGCCTGCGTCTGGCTTTGTAAAGAAATTACCAATACATTTGTCCAATCCGAGGCTGGGATTTTCGAGGATATGCCTGTTGACCCCCGCCACAAAATCCATCCAGTTGAAATAATGTCCGTCGCCTAATTGGATACGGAAACTAAACGATGGACAGCTTGTATCATTAGGTTCCACAGGATATTTGATTGGTACATACTCCCACTCCCATCGCCTCTTGAACGCACTGTCCATCGGAAACAGGGACTGATCAGATGTATTCATGGTGGCCAGAATAATGAGGTTGTTGGGCATGATCATTTTACCGTTCTTCAAAGTTTTATAAGTTGAATTTTGATCTCTTTTTTGGAGGTGTTTCATGAGATCCTCTGACGGGGTTATGGCATAGTCAGGGTTCCGGTCCAATAACTGAAAAATATCGCCGAATATCTCTGCGCAATTGCCCCTGTTAACCTCCTCAATAACCAAATAGTAATTTCTGGATGGATTGCGATGGGCACGCTCATAGATATTGATAAATACTTGAGGTACGAATTTATACCGAATTATATCATTGCCGTCGTCGTCCTGCTCGGTTACGGGCTTATACCCTCCGACAAAAGAAGCATAGTCATAGTCTGGGTGGAATGTCACTCTTTCAACTTGGGTTTCGTTGATGTCTTTGATTTCCTGCGCAACCTTATAGGATTTTCCCGTTCCTGGAGCACCGAAATAGATTTTGTTGAAGCCGTTTTTAAGAGGTGCATCTTCTGTCTGCCTAGACTTATCAAACTCTTGTAAAAATCGCAGGTAGTTTTCATCTCCCAAAATGGCTCTTGGCTGGTGAGTGGATTGTGTTTTACTAAACTGCCAGAACGCGCTATCTTCATTCCAAATGTCTTCCCTTACGCGATGGATTTCGCCGTCGATGTTGTTAATGTCAATCTCAAAAAGGCTATGGCCGAATTCTTCACCATATTTTTCTTCATACTTGCTGAGCGCCTTAATAGTCTTTTCGACATCGTTATTAAAGTAATTATTGTTTCTGTTTTCGACTAACCATTGCGCAAAAACATTTTTCAAGCTGGCTTTATATTTATCAACGCTTAAAGCTTCTTCTACATTTGAAGTCAATATGTCAATTAGATCTTCATTGCCAACTAATTGCTGAGTTAGCGTCGCGATATATCCCTGTGTAACATGAACAACAGAAGCTAAATTTAAAACACTACTTACAAAAAAATCACTCCTGTCAACTGTTTTTGAACCAAACCACCATTCATAATCGGTAAGAAATTTAACAAATAACCCCGAATCATAATTGGTTAGGTGACTTTTAATACTTGATAGTGACTCAGAATCCACGTTTCCGCTGTCTCTAAAGTGCTTAATCTGCTCAGATGTGAACTTTAAGTTATCAGCAATTTCCTTATATTCAAACAATGATTTTAGATAATCCGTGAAAAAAGAAGCAATTATAAACCATTGATTGGGTATGATAACCGATAAACCCTGAGGGGTGTAATCAACGCAAGTGTACGTGTGGAATTCAATCTTTGAATGAGGAAACCGTTTTAAAAATTCAGTCTTAAATTCGGAATTTAATTTTATCTCCAAATTAGCGTAAGAGTCCCTTTTAATCTTTGCCTCTAACGCTAGTTTATTAAGATCTCTTAACATAACTATTTTAACAATTGGTTAATTATTTCTTTGGCTAATGCTTCGATCACGGGCACTGAAACAGAATTTCCAAATTGCTTATAAGCCTGCACATCGGATACTGGTATTTCAAAACGCTCTTTTTTGTTTTTAACATCTACCGGATAACCCTGAAGGCGCGCGGCTTCAATCGGATGGAGTTTGCGTGGCCTTTTATTTGAAAGCGATTGATCGATTAGAATTTCCGAACCGTCTTTGTAGTATCTTGCAGATATGGTGCTTGTATAAGGCGAGTCGTCTTTAAACAACGAATAGCCAAAGCCATTTCCTTTTTCACCGTGCTCTTTTCTACGCCGCAAGTGGCCGGCCCAAAGCCGTTCGGATATAGTGTACGTTCTGCCGGACTCGCTTTCCAGTTTGGTGAGCTCATCGTCGTCCAAGAGAATATCGCCTACAGAAACCGGTTTACACAATTTGTCTCGCTCTTCTTTGTCAAAAATTGGAGAATCTTTCTTATCAATCCCCCAAGGAAAATTGAAGTCTTGCGCCTTGACTAGCTGTTTGTGCCAAGCCACAATAAAGATACGCTCTCGATTTTGAGGCACTCCAAAATGTTTACTGTTGAGTACTTCTGCTCTTACTTCATACCCGAGTTCTTCGAGTTTTGCCTTGATCGTAGCGAAAGTTCGGCCCTTATCATGGTTTTTAAGTCCCTTGACGTTTTCCAGAAAAAGAACTCTCGGGACAAGGGTAACATCATTTTGCTTTTTCGCGGCCCTCAGTTTCTGGCGCACGATTTCTTCAATATTAAAAAACAAAGTTCCTCTTGTATCCCCGAATCCCTTTTTCAACCCAGCGTGGGAAAAAGGCTGGCAAGGAAAGCCGGCGCACAATACATCGAAATTTGGGATGCTATTGTAATCCAACCTCGGATCGGTTATATCTTGATTGAAATCTCCATTTTCGAATATTTCTGGAGACCATTTTTTGTAATTATGTTCATAGGTGATACGAGCGAATTTATCTATCTCGGATGCAAAAACACACTTCCCTCCCAAATGATGCATCGCGATATGAAACCCACCGATCCCAGCGAAAAGGTCTATAAATGTAAACTTGTTTGCGGCTTGTTCCTGTTTGCGTTTTTTATTCACGTATATCTTTTTTGTGTGATAAAATAGTTTAACTGCTTTGCTTGGCATTTACCCACTGGCCATATGGGCGCAGTTAGCTAAGGTTGTAGTCAAACACTTCATTTGCAAAGAAGTCCTTGATATTAGCGTTCAGCGCAAACGCAAGCTTCTCAAGGTTGACGATAGAAATGTTACGCTTGCCATTCTCCACCTCATTGACATACGTCTTATCTAAATTGGCCTTAAAAGCGAGGGCCTCCTGTGTTAAGCCTAAGTTTTTGCGTAACTCCCTGATTCTTAAGCCTACTCTTTGCCGAATATCCATTCCGCAAGCTCGCTATAAATCGACTATAAGTCAATCGGATATAAGTGAACTTTTGTTTGTGTTTAGTCGTAGCTGCTTAGGGTTATAAAATACTCGTCGCGGCAGATTTTTGTTGGATTAGAAGAAAATCGGCTACGCATTCCTGTGCCGCCTTCAACCGCTCTGCTTTCAGCATTAGCGATAAAATTGCCCATTTTTATAGCTCGCCATGCTATAATTTTTCGATCTATTTGGTTATTGATCTGCTTGACGATGTAATATACTTCAATACCAGTTATATTAATGAACGTGTTGAAAAAATCTATCCTCGGAACGTCCATGCCGAATCCGATAGGGGCAGTCTTGGAAAGGTCTTTCTCTTTTATCTCAAAAGCGATAAACTGGTTACCTCCTTTTGTCGTGATAATTTGATCGATGTCGCTGGGAATTCCGCGTTCTTTCGTTAACCCAAGATATCCATCAAAAACTAACCGTTGTACATACAGGTCCATAATTGCTCTCTCGTCAAACCTATCTAGTAACTCACTAAATCTTACTTTGATAGCGAGCGGTACGTTGTCACTAAGCGTCGTATGCCTGTCTGTAAAGTGGACAATAAGCTCGGACAAATTAGAGGGCGAGAAAGCGGCTTTTTCCGTATCAAAGCAATAAACTGAAAATTCGGGAATAGGAAGTTGTTCAGCTATTCCATTGACGGGAGATTTATCCCAATCACTAAATGGAATTTTGCCATCCCATTGGATAAAGAACATTGCTCGACAGTCGAGTAGAGCTATGCGTTTATAAATTTCACAGTACCCTTCCGGAGGGTCTTCAGATACGGTGAAATAAATGGGGTTGTCCAAGGGGCGGGATCCATCTACCGCCGGTACGAAAAAGCCGCCATTATAAACCCTTTCCCACCTCCGATTCAAATAGAACCATTCCCTAAAATCCAACTCTCCCACGAAACCGTTATACCGGTTTGTAAATTGTATTTCACCGATGACGTTATGAGATAACAACACGTGCAAATACTGAATGATCGATTGCTTCACTTAGAACTTATGAAAGATAAGCTATAAAGATCTATGTAAAGATGATGGTTGTCAATCGGATATAAGTGAACAGGGTCAATATCGGGACGACAATGTGGCGTCGGTATGGGCCTCAAAAGGCACCGCCTTGTTTCAGGTTCTTCTTCTGATGTTTTCAGAACCTAACAAGGACTTTAACATTTATCCCGCCTTAAATCTCATTGTAATTCAATGACAGTGTCAGACTATAAGTGAACTTTTGTATATTTGCATGTGCTAACCTTTATTGAAAGACCAACCATGACGAAACTTTTTTACCCGTTAGTCAGCAATTACATTTCTGTCGAGGTACTTGATTTTGATCTGGATAATCCCCGTTTTACATCGTTGCGAAACAGAGTGCTGGATGGAGCATTTGATCCGTTTGACACAATCTGCAATGTATTCGAAGTGCGAAGCTTGGTGGCCTCAATCGTCACCGGTAGTTACTACGAAGCCGAGCCCCTATTGATATTGCCAAATGGCAACCGGTATACAGTGCTGGATGGCAACCGCCGGCTGGCGGCGATCCAGATCATTCTGAATCGTGAAATCCACACGTATCACTACCCGCAGTGGCTGGGTGAACCAAGCAGGGAATCTTTGGAAAGCATAAGGGAAGTACCGGTGATGGTGGTGAATGATCGGAAGGACGCGTGGCCCCTGCTTGCGAGAAGGCATGGTATGGGCACGATAAAGTGGGATAACTATGGCAAGGCATCGTTTTTTCAGCACGTCTCAGATAGCTATACCGTGCCAGACTATCAGTTGGCGAATCACCTTGGAGTAGAGAGGCGGGAACTCCGTAGCTTCCTCATGCCCAACAGATTGATCAGTAGGGCCGAGGGGGCAGGCGTATGGAGCAGAAGCCAGATGGAAGGGAAATGGATCTATTATTCGCGTGTGGCGAAGGCGCTGCAGGATGAACGCATTCAGTAGTTTGTGGGCATATCCCATTTAGGATCCGATGACTATTCAGCATTGAACATTGAAAATACAGGGCGCCTTCTGGCGTGGCTGCTGGGAGATCGGGAGAA
>Ga0164243_10013134_pt1 | contig 11677 bp, 6 predicted proteins | sample OricompcompostOP_FD_108781 | JGI IMG/M metagenome (GOLD analysis project Ga0164243, IMG submission 108781) | Organic Plus compost microbial communities from Emeryville, California, USA - Original compost - Organic plus compost (OP) | ecosystem: Engineered > Solid waste > Mixed feedstock >...
GGTGCTTCAGCCGCCTCGCACGGTGATACATGGGGTGGATGCTCAGGTGTGTGTTTCTTCGGCCTACGAATCAATTAGCAAACAGCTTTCGTTGGTTAGCAGGCGACACTTCGAAACAAGGTTGGGGCGAAGTCTCTGTAGATGTCTGTAACGGCTCGAGCACGGCGACTGTGCTCGATTCGCGGAGGCTTTCCGGACCCGAGATGACCGCCGCGTGCCGTCGTAGTCCTCGATCCTGCGGCGCAAGTACCGCCGAAACTGTCTGCTGAATCCAGGGCGGGAGCCGATTGTACTCCGGTCACTGCACTGTGTGCCGAAGGCGTTTGCGCTATCCGAATTAAACGGCCAGTCCTCGACGAAAGAACGTAAAGGAATTATCGCTTCGGCTCGTCATACGTTTCTGGTGGTCCTTGAACTTTTCGTTTCTCGGATCCGCGTCAGCAACTTCGACAGGGGACTGCAACAATGAAGACGCCGAGATTGGGCGCAAGGGTCTGTGCTCTTTTGGCGCTGCTGTCGAGCAGTATCGCCTACACACAGGAAACACCCGTCAAACTCAATATCCCGGCGCAGCCGCTCGATACGGCGCTCAACGCATGGGCAGGTCAGACCGGCTATCAGGTCTTGATAGCAATCGAACGCAATACCGAGCGGCACAGGGCACCAACGGTGACGGGTACATATACCCCAGAGGGGGCTCTGAAGATTCTGCTTGCGAACACTGATCTCCGATATCAGTTCGTAGCCAGGCGGACGGTGGCAATACGCGCCGCCCAGGCTTCTGGATCTCGTAGCACGATGTCTGAGGCGAGATCGGGCAATCAAAACAACCCGGAAGAGGCTAACAACGTCGCTGACACGCCACGGACTGATCCCCATGAGCTCGAAGCAGCGGCAGCGAACGATCAGGGAGGGAAACAGGCCGAAACAAACGTCGTGCAACTCAGCGAAGTCGTAGTCACAGGGACGCATATACAGGGAAGCGCACCTATAGGGTCGAGGCTGCAGGTCTTTACGCGAGAAGACATTCTTCAGTCGACTGCGGGAACACTCGGCGCGTTTGCTCGCCAAATTCCAGGCAATTTCTCGAACGTTGACTCGCTTTCTAACTCTGCATCGAACATCAGTCGTAGCTCAGGGCTGAAGCTCGAGCCAAATGTCTACAACAGCACCGCGTTTAATCTGCGTGGGCTAGGGCCCTCTGCAACACTCACTTTGCTCAACGGCCATCGAATTGCACCCGCCGGAGCATCAGGATCATTCGTCGACATATCGGCCATTCCGCTTAGCGCCGTCGAGCATGTGGATGTACTTGCGGATGGCGCCTCCGCTATATACGGAACCGACGCAGTAGCGGGAGTGGTGAACGTCGTCACTCGCAAGAACTTTGTTGGAGGTGAGAGCCGAGTTAGGTACGGAGAAACGACGGATGGCGGGGGCGACACGTTATCCGCATCACATACGATTGGCACGTCATGGGGAAGCGGGAGCCTTCTCCTCGCGTACGACTACAACTGGAGCGGCGGACTAGACGCGGCGGAGCGCGACTATATAGAGGACCAAGGAGGCCCGTTCTCGCTGCTTCCCAAGGACCGGCGCCATAGCGCCATCGCCGCTGGATCTCAACAGATCGGATCCCGCACAACACTGACGGGAAACGTCCTCTATGGAACGGGGGACTTTACATTGGGGGGAACGGTAGCGGGCACTGCTCAATCCGTAAGCAGCTTCGTGGGGGGCTCGACAACGCAGATCGGAACGTCCCTGGGAATTGATCGCTCACTCTCAAGCGACTCGCGTCTAAGCGTGGTGGCAAACTACTCTCAACTTCGCCAGTCCAGCAGAACGGACACACTGACACGGATCCCAAGTCTTAACATAGAGACGAGCACGATCGGGACGACCGCCGGGGACTCCGAGGAGTTTTCGGTGGACGCTTTGATTGACGGGAAATTCCTCTCCGTCTATGGCAACCCACTCAATGGTGCAATCGGGGGGAGTTTCCGGTCTGAGGAGTTCGCGACCGAAAGTGCCTCCGTTGTCGCCGGCGTCGCGCGCCCGCCCGTGCAGTCTTCCTTGAGAAGGCACGTGTCTAGCATATTCGGCGAGCTGGTCATACCGCTGATTGCAGAATCGAATCGCATGCGGTTCGCGCATCAGTTTGAAATCTCGGCGGCCATACGCTACGACCATTACGACGATTTCGGCTCGGCCACAAACCCCAAGTTTGGCCTGCAATGGTCGCCCGTCTCTGGTTTTGACCTGAGGGGGACCTACGGCCGATCGTATCGCGCACCGTTGCTGACACAGATCGGCTCGCCTGTGGCATACCGGACGCAGCGTCTTCCGAGTCCAGGATCGCCAACGGGTGCAATCACCCCGACGCTCCTCATTAGCGGTGGCAATCCGGATCTCCGAGCTGAGAAAGCAGAGACATTCACTGCTGGATTTGAGCTGCGTCCGCTTACGGACCGCTCGTTGTCCTTCTCGATGGACTATTACAACATCGACTATCGGGACCGTATCACGACGCTCCCACAGGACGTCCTCAACAGACCATTTGGTAGTGCACTTGCCGTGCACTTTCTGAATCTGAGTCCTTCGCTGCCAGAGGTGCAAGCCGCCTTCGATAGCCCGAACTTCCTCGGAGACAACGCCGGACTGGGTCCCTCTGGTGTACGAGCGATATTCGACATTCGCAATGCGAACATGGCGGCGATGAAGCAATCGGGGATCGAAGTCGGGGGGCGGTACCGCTTCGAAACATCCGTCGGTCGGATCTCGCTGAGCACGAGTCTAAACCGCATCATTCATTACGATTTCAAAACCACGGCAACTGCGCCGCAGCTGAGTTTGGTCGACTCGTTCGGTCAGCCAACCAAGCTCAGAGGTTATGCGAATGCCGCGTGGAATCGGGGCGGCCTCTCCACGGTGATCACACTGAACTACGTAGATGGCTACAAAAACACACTGCTGGATACGGAGCCGACCATAGACGATTGGGCAACGGTGAATCTGCACGTCAGCTATGGTATCGGAGAGACATCGCCGCTCTCAGCTCTTCGTGACCTAACCGTTTCTCTGGATGTCACTAACGCGCTGGACGAACAGCCGCCATACGTCGAGATTCCCAATCTTTTGCCGGGACAGAATCCGATCCCGTTTGATCCCGCCAACGCCTCTCCACTCGGGCGATCAGTCGCAATATCGCTCAACAAGCGATGGTAGGGATTTGTGCGCAGGCCGTAATCCGGCGACTGGCCCGCTTTGATCGCGGCTCTGCGGAGACGGTTCGGCACACTCAAATCGATAGCAAGAAGGCTTCATTCGAAGCGCTACCGCCTTTCGGATCGAGAGGCGAAAATCAGCCAGCACGGACGCGGCAGTTGGAGTTTTCCAAATGCACGTCCGTGTACTGATCATTCGATGTCTTGTAGCCTTTGTGTTCGGATCTACTCTGGGAGCAAGTGCCATGGAAGGCAGCACTTCAGAAATTGAGCGAGACGCGTTTAGCTGGATTGAGGTGTCCGGCAAACCTGAAGTCACGTCGTGGGTTCGCCGGCAGAATGAGCGCACGTGGGCGGAATTTGAGAACGACCCGCGATTCCGTCGGTACGTCCAACTAGCTCTGGCTTATGGAAGTGCGGCAGAAAGCCCTCTGAAGGGAGCTGCTGTCAACTTGTCGCTACATGATGGGTGGGTCTACAAGCTTGTGTCCGATGGACAGCACCCGAGAGGCATGTGGCAGCGGGTGCGGTTAAGCTCGTACGTAACTGACGAGCCTTCATGGGAGACCTTGCTTGACGTTGGGCAAAAGGACTTCGCAGATCACCGCATGTGGGTGATGACTGGGCCCCCTATCTTCTCGCCCAATGGTCGTCGATGCCTCATACGCTTCTCAGACGGCGGTTCCAACATATATCAATTTCGTGAGTTTGACTTGCCAAGTGCCCGCTTTGTTGTGGGAGGTTTCCATGTTCCGCCTGGGCGAAGCGCAACTGTTGCCTGGCGCGATAATGACACGATCTTGGTAGCGACAGAGTTCGAGGACGAACCAACACAGGGCTCAAGCTCGCGGCCACGAGCAGTCAAGGAATGGTCGAGGGGACAAGCCCTTTCCGAGGCACGTCAGGTGTTTCGCGGCCAACCTGATGACTTCATGGTGAGTGTGAATCAGGCGGACATGTCGGAGGACGCTGCTTCGGCGAATGGAAAGCGCCTCGTGAAGATCGTTCGCCGTGCACGCGACCTCACGGAAAGCTGGTGGCAACTGGATGCGACAGGCGTTTTGAAGAAGATGACATTGCCGGACAAACACTCAAGCGGCACTTACGTGATGCACGACGAGTCCGCGCACTACGTGTTCGTCACCACGGCGGATTGGGCAGTTGGAGGCCAGAGATTTAAGGCTGGAAGCATATTGGCCATTCCAGTTTCGGAGATTTCGGATCCAGTGCCACGTGTCAGCCTGGTTCTTCAGCCAAGTGATGAGGAGTCAATTGTCGGCAAGCTGGTGGCGACTCCTAGTGGATTGCTCGTGATGGGCGCCCATTTGGGATCGAGCTGCATGTGGCGAATTCAATCGATTGCCGGAAAGTGGCGAGCGGAACGGGTTCCGCTACCGCCCCATGGTCTGATGAGACTGGCAATGGTTGATCGCCATGGCGCGTACGTCGTGTACGAGAGTTTTCTGGAAGCACCGACCCTGTATCACGTAGACGCTAAACAAAATGTCGCGCGAGCGGTAAAGAGCAGCCGCCCACTATTCGAATCAGGTTCATTCATAACTGAGCAGTACGGAGCGCGATCGCAGGATGGCACAAGGGTCACATACTTCATTATTCGCCCGCGCGACCTCAAGTTTGACGGCCGCTCACCGGTTCTGGTGATGGCGTATGGAGCGTATGGCGGGTCGTCAAGCCCGATATATTCTCCAAGCATAGGAAAGTTGTGGCTTGAGCAAGGCGGCGTGTATGTCGTTGCCAACATCCGGGGTGGGCGTGAGCAAGGTGAATCCTGGCATGTTACGCGCGCGGACAGAGAGCACACGTACAACGACATGGAAGCTGTCATTCGGGATCTGATCCGGCGTCGTATCACGTCTAAGAAGCGCATCGGAATCATTGGATACTCCGCCGGTGGTCTGGTAGCAGGCGTGATGCTCAATCGGATACCGGACTTGGTGGGTGCCGCAGTGCTTCGGGCTCCGAAGCTGGACAACTTTCGGGCCGATCTATCGGATGGAACACTGCTTGCGCAATATCGTGAGTTCGGCTCACCTCACATCGCAGAGGAGCGCGCATTTCTCGAGCGCACCTCGCCGTTCCAGAACCTGAAGAAGTCGGCAAATTTCCCTATTCCGCTTATTCTGACCGCCACTAACGATCCGAATGTCTCGCCGGCACAACCTCGGAGGTTCGCCGCCAAAATGGACGCATTACGCATGCCATTCCTGTACTACGAGTCGGCGGGCGGCGGCCACGGAGGCGCCTTACCGGGCATTGGGCAGGCCAGACTGGACGCGCTGATATTCAGCTATCTAGCGCGAGTGCTCATCGACTCAGATCGCGCGGTCAGTGAACAACGATGAACGGGCAGCTCTTGAGACGCGGTGTATCGCTCGAGTTCATCGACGCCATTCGGCGCGCTTCTGTGAGCCTGGCTGGATGTGTGCTTCTTGTTGTACCCATTCAGTCGTTGGCAGAACAAAAGCCATTTACGGTGCTCGACAGCATCCGAATGCGAAGAATCACAAGTATCGACGGAGATCTTCGCCCTGCGAGTGCCGATCGCGTTGCACTCTACTCTCCGGACCGGCGGTATCTTTTGGTGCGCGCCCGCCGTGGCGACATCGCACGCGACGAAAACATAGACGAACTGTTGCTATGGGCGACTAGTGATGTTGAAGCGCTTCTTTCGAGTGATGGCAAGGAAAATCCGCGTGCACCCACGCTCGTTGCGGAGTACCGCTACCATGATGATTGGATGGCTATGTCGGGTGTGCAGTGGATCGGAAGTGACGAGGTCGGGTTTATCGGCACGGGCCAAAACGGTCGCCGTCAAGTCCTCATCGTCAACAGGACTTCTCGTGAGTTTTCACAGGTCACGAATTCAGTTACGGACGTTGACTCATTTGCCATATCTGGAGACCGCATCGTCTATTTTGCGAGAACGCCGGGGGCGAGCAAGAGCCGCTTAGTAGCTACTTTGGGTGACAACGGGATAGCAGACTTCCTGTCTCCTCCCGATCGTGACTCCAGTGGAGATCCAGTAAGGCTCTTTGTAACTTCTCGGTCGAGCGGGGAAACACACGCGCTCACCGAGTCAGGAATGCTGGTTGCGGATAACCGGATATGGATCTCCCCAGACGGGGGGTACGCGATAACGCTGAGTCCCGCTGTGAATGCGCCCAGTCACTGGGCGACCTATCGTGTGCGCGACAACGAGAATACGGGGTGGACCAGCAACTGGGTCCGAGCAGACCCAACTTCCCGTCAACTCTACAGTCGCCAACGCTACCAGCTGGTGGATCTGCGTTCAAAGAAAGTACGCTCGCTCATCGACGCGCCAGATGGCGCGTTGAGCTTCGGGCGCACTCCTCGTGCCGTGTACTGGCTCGACGACGGTCGTCACGTGATCGTGGCCCACACCTATTTGCCACTTCGTGGCGTCGATGCTCAAGAGCGGCAGCGTAGAACACTGGGGCCAGCCATTGCGGAGATAGACGTGCGCACCGGCGAAGCAACGGCTGTCGTTTGGGAACCGTTTGCCACTAGTGAGGAGCAGAGGCGGGGAGTTCAACGCGAAGCAATCGTCCAGACTGCTTGGGATGACGAGAAAGGCATTCTCACAGTCGTAAGGGTGCGAACGGATCGCAAGGAAGTAAAGGAGCATTACAAGCGAACGGCCGGCTCATGGGCGCGGCTGGATCGGATAATTGATCCAGCCGAGCTCCCGAAAATCGAACGCAAGGAGTCTTCCAGTGAACGGCCTAAGCTGTATGCGGCGGGCGGCCGATGTCGCTGCAGCAGAATGCTTTTTGATCCCGCACCGGAGTTGGTCTCGTTTTCGTTTGGTCATGTGGAGCGCATAACTTGGACAGATCCGCGGGGTAACCTCTGGCGTGGGCTGCTTATCTATCCGGTTGGCTTCGAACGCGGCAAACGTTATCCGTTTGTGCTGCAAACCCATGGCTACTCGGACCACGAGTTTGTCGTTGACGGGCCAGGTGGGACGACTACGGCGTTTGCGGCGCAGCCGCTTGCCAACGCAGGGTTTGTCGTGCTTCAGGCGGGTGAGAGCGGCCGAGCCATTACGGGAGACGTTGCGGAAGGTAAGAATGTTGCGGACAGCTGGAAAGTGATCATCGACGAGCTCGCTCGGCGCGGGCTGATTGATCCCGGGCGGGTCGGCGTGATTGGCTGGAGCCGAACGGGCTATCACGTTGCCGCAATGCTTGCCGAGTACCCCGATGCGGTAGCCGCGGCAACGATTGCCGATTCGGTTCAGTACAGCTACACGCAGCAGATGTTTGCGACGGGAAGCGCATCCTACACGCGCGCATTTGAGCGAGTAACGGGGGGTTCCCCCGTGAGCGATGGATACGGGCGTTGGTTCGGCCGCAATCCAATCTATCGGATGAACGGCTCTGCCGCAGCGCTACGCGTCGAGGCAATTGGATTGGGATCGCTAATGGGCATGTGGGAAACATATGCGGTTCGCGCCCACGCCACGCGCCCGGTGGATTTTGTCTACTTCCCTGCGGGATCGCATATGCTGCAGAAGCCGTCCGAGCGCCTCGTGTCACAGGGTGGCAATGTCGACTGGTTCCGCTTCTGGCTTCAGGACTACGAGGACCCTGACGTCAATAAGAAGGCGCAGTACGAGCATTGGCGTGAGTTGCGCGATCGAAAGCGCAACAATGCCAATGAGAGTCCCGGAAGTTGAGAACGCGCGGCATTCGGTCCCTATGCCGCAGCCTTGACTCGGGACGTTCTCCACGAGTGTATCCACGCTTCGGTCGCCGCAACTTGCAACAGGTGGCTGGTCGCAACGCCGCCGATCGCTTGGTCGCCGGACAATACGCGGTCGAATTTGGCTCTATCAATCAGCTGCTCTTTGACCAGCGCACCGTCCAGAACAATAGATCTCATAAGACCGGCATTTCTTGCGACGATAGCTTTGAGGTAGTCCGAGACGAATCCCTTTGTGTTCCGGTTGATGATCTCAGCAGGAACATCGGCCCTAAACGCCGCTCGTGCGAGACCACGGCTCCTGCCTCCAAGGGTCAATACGTAGGTGGCAATCTGTAGACAGAGTTCCTGCAGTGGTTGTGAAAGAAATGGATAGACGTTTTCCGGATAGTCATGGTACGCATAAACGCCGTGCATTGTGTCGCGCCTCGAAAGGCCGATGATCTGCCAGCATTTTCCGAGAGGGACTGCAGGGCCGCGGGCAAAGCATGCGGGCACGTATAGGCGCAACGCTCGAACATGTTCTGCGACGTTCGGCGGAACGAGGGGCGAAAACCGATACGTCGAAAGCAACGCGTCCAGGGGATCGCGACGTAGACCGTTTCTTAGAGCGCTTCGAATCGCAGGCAGCAGGGCACCGCCCGCAATGCGGGCGGCATCGAGCGCCAGAGAGAAAATGCGCGGTCGCAAGCCGTGCGTGTAAACGTAGTCTGCGCAGGGGAAATAGCCGCCGCGTTGGAAAAAGAGCTGATCCCCACCATGGCCAGAGAAGTAAGCGGTTGCTTCGTGGGCCGCGGCGATTGCAGCGCGTTGTTCCCCGCTGCCGATCTCGAACGCCGGCTGGCATGGGGAAGGTAGCTTAGGTAATCGATAAAGCAGTTCAAGCGAGAACTCTGCACGCTCTTCGTGTTCAACCAAGGCGTATCCAAAACGCTCACTTACCAAGCGCGCATAGCGACGCTCGTCAGTGACAGAATCGTACGGGTTCCGATTGTTTAGGCACGTGACTCGCGGCCGGGTTGGGGCACGATAAAGAAGGCTGACCAGAACCGATGAGTCAAACCCACCGGAAAGAAGGGCGAGAACGCTTGGGTAACACGAGGCCCACGCACCGATCACCGCTTGCGTAGTGCTTCGGACTTTGCGGATTGCGAATGTCGGGTCCTCGATGCAGACAGCAGAGGCAACGTCGCAGGGATTCCAATAGGATTTCCGGCTAATCGTTAGGCCGCGACACTCGATGCACTCTCCATGCAGAACGCGCTGTATCTCATTCATTCCGGTTTCGCGCGTCTCTGGCAGAGTCGTGCAGAGATCGGATGCTACATAGTTCCAGTTGATCGTGAACTTGATTGCCTCGAGCGGTGGACATTGGTCTGCATCGGAGAAAAATACCCTAACACCGTTAATGTTTGTGCTGAAGCAGTCGAGCTCTCCCGTTGGAGATCGGATTACGAATGAGGACTTGTCAGCTTCGCGGAATATAAATGCGACGTAGCGGCCCCAGTAATGCTCCACGAGGTACCGGCCCCGTGTCCCGACTATGGACGCGGTGACCTTCTCGCTGAAATTGGCTTTGTGCGGAACGGTACCGTCTTCATCGACTGAGTGAAACACTGTGCCGAGTACAACGCCGGCGTCACTCGATAGACGGTAGACCTCGCTTGAGCCCCGTCGCAGGCCCGCGTAGTAGACGCGAAGGCCAGGCTGGTTTATGCCGAGCTGCCAGGATGAATCGCGATCGAGAATGCCGGCGGTAAGCGCGTTTGCGGTTGCGTTGAGTTGCTCGATGCGAGCGTCCCAGGTTAGCGCTATGTAGCGAAACATTTCTTTAAACCGTGAGAAGTGGCACGTACCGTCGTGCGAACTCAGGAGAGCCGTTGATGACGAATCGATCGGTTTGCACCCAGCAATGAGCCTCGAACGGGTATGTGCACACGCCTATGACACAGGTTGATGGGATGTGATACCTGCGGAGAAAGTCGCTCAGGACGAAGGAATCGAAGAGGCAATGGTCTCTGGATTCGTATACCAATGGTCGGATGTATCGGAACACCCGCACCAGTTTTCGTAGATCGTCCTGTGTACGCTCATCAGTGCGCCATGAGGTCTTCACCCTATTGAGTTTTTCGATGCGGGTGATGGCATCGTGAATCGATCGCAAACGAAGCGACAACCAAACACTCACGCATGCAGCGGTAAAACGCGCGTAATGATGCATGCAGATAGCAGGGCGCTCGCCATCATCGTACCCATCCGGGAGCAGTGAGTTTTCGGGGATCGGTGTTTCTGTGGCGACTAGCGGTCTTGACGACCCTTCTCTTGCCGTTAGGAGTCCCCTCTGAACGAGCTCGTTGCATAGTTGCTCAGTTTCGGCATCCGAAACTCCAGAAAGGGCGCGTGACAGGGTGCGAGTACGTTCGCTGTCGAGTGATATGTAGACGTCCTTCTTCATCTCCAGAAAGATTGCGGTGTCACGTGCGAAACACATTCTGACGGATTCGGGAGCGTAATACCGCATGTGGTTACCTCCTGCGAGGATGCGTGTGCGCCACGGGAGCGGATGGGGTTTTGTTTCGAGGCGAGACTGCACAACGGCCAAATAGCCGCTGTGCAGTCCGCAATCACGTTCTGTTATTCAATGAACGTGTACGTCGGCTCAGGTTTGACCTCAGGGAAGGTGCTGTCGATGTTGGCCGCCTCCGGCTCGAAGCCCTTCGTCAGGAGCGAGATCTTTCCCATTTCAACGATCATGGTGAACTCCATTTCATGTTGAGGGACCACGCGGAATTGCGTGGCGCGGCGACGATGTCTCCTCGGGCGAGAAAGATCAAGTGCCTTTTTTGCGAGTCCGAACGAGTGCGCGACCGCAGGAGGTGGGGGCACGACTACAATCCAAAGTCACTTCAGGGGAACTCGTGCGAGGGATGCGCAAGAACTGCCGTAGTAACGAGCAGTTATAGGGATCAAGGCCCAACGATCAACGAGGATTGGAACTCGTCGACAGAGCTGTGAGCGCTTCGGTCCGAGTGTTCGTTTCGCCGTAACGGGTGCAATTTTGCGTGTGAGCGCATGGTGCCAGTGCCGGGGAAATTGGAATCTCGAGGCTGCCAGCCGCATCGCTCCAGAAGTTACTACTGAGCATAGTTTCGAAGTTGTTGGCAGTGCTCGGAAGCAAGCTTTCCGAATGTCAGCGGTTCGCGTGGCGCGAGCGCAAGGGCCGCGTGGCACGAGCGTGATTTCAAGCGCTAAGGGTTGCGCGCCAAAGCGGTTCTCGCTTTGCTGCATGGCGGATTGCACGCGGGGTATTGCGTGAGCATTCTGGTGCTCGCAAATGACGGAATTCGACGCGTGGTTCGTCCGTGAGGAGTAGTGGCTTTCGATGCGGTAGCTGCGCGCGCGAGCATTTTCAGCAGGGCAATCTCCGCATCAAGATCTGGCTACGCGGGGGGCGTGATGACCTTAGCCAATTTGGACGGTGACCGCGCAAACGCTTATCACATCAGACGTTTGCACATTCTTGTTTCAGTACTCGCTGTTTCCGTGCTCGCACTGATGGCGTTCCACACAAAGGATCTCCACACCGCGTGGCGTGCACCGCCACCCCTCTCCCCCGAAACCACCTACGTCACCCCCTTCGGCCAGCACCGCGACATCGCCCTCCCGGGCATCGTCGTCTCCGCCAACACCGAAACCACCCTTCA
>Ga0164243_10013135_pt1 | contig 11676 bp, 12 predicted proteins | sample OricompcompostOP_FD_108781 | JGI IMG/M metagenome (GOLD analysis project Ga0164243, IMG submission 108781) | Organic Plus compost microbial communities from Emeryville, California, USA - Original compost - Organic plus compost (OP) | ecosystem: Engineered > Solid waste > Mixed feedstock >...
GAGGGGCAGGAGGCGATGTTCGGCGTGCTGGACTATGCGCCCGGCTTCCTGCCCGAAGACAAACCGCGCTACCTGATGGGCGTGGGCAAGCCCGACGACATCGTCGGCGCGGTGCTTCGCGGCGTGGACATGATGGATTGCGTGCTGCCGTCGCGGTCCGGTCGCACGGGACAGGCCTGGACCCGGCACGGTCAGGTCAACATCAAGAACGCCCGCCATGCCGACGATCCGCGCCCGCTGGATGCCGATTGCAGCTGCCCGGCCTGCACCGGCTATTCCCGCGCCTATCTGCATCATGTTTTTCGCGCCGGCGAAATGATCTCGGGGATGCTGCTGACCTGGCACAACCTGCATTACTTCCAGGAGTTGATGGCGGGGCTGCGCGATGCCATCGCCCGGGGAAACCTGGCCGCCTTCGTCGCTGAATTCGAGGCAATGCGGGCACAGGGCGACATCGAAGCGCGCTGAAACGCCCGGTCCGCCTTGAATTTCGGCCAAGCTTCGATAATCCCGAAAGGAATCGCCGGCGGAAGACCCGCCCTTGAAAGAACCCGATGCCTGCAAAAGCAACAAACGACCCGAAGCCCGAGATCCGCACCCTGACCACCACCGCCGAGCTGGCCGAGTTCTGCGCCCTCGCCAAGACCCAGCCCTATGTCACGCTCGACACCGAATTCCTGCGCGAGCGGACCTATTATTCCAAGCTGTGCCTGATTCAGGCGGCGCTGCCGCCGGCCTCGGGTGCCAAGGCCGCGGGCGGCGCCGCGGTGCTGATCGACCCGCTGGCCGAGGGGCTGTCGCTGGAACCGCTTTACGACCTGTTCCGCCACAAGCAGACGGTCAAGGTCTTCCATGCCGCCCGCCAGGACCTGGAAATTTTTTTCCACGATGCTGGCGTGTTTCCCGACCCGCTCTTCGACACCCAGATCGCCGCCATGGTCTGCGGCTTTGGCGAACAGGTCGGCTATGAGACCCTGGTCAAGAAGATCGCCCGCCAGCCGCTGGACAAGTCGTCGCGCTTTACCGACTGGTCGCACCGGCCGCTGTCGGATGCGCAGGCGGCCTATGCGCTGGCCGATGTGACGCATCTGCGCGCCATCTACGAATTCCTGTCGGCGCAGCTCGACAAGACCGGCCGCGCGCCCTGGCTGGCCGAAGAGGTCGCGGTGCTGCTGAACCCCGAAACCTATATCACCCGCCCCGAAGAGGCGTGGGAGCGGGTGCGCACCCGCTCCGGCTCGCCGCGCTTCCTGGCCGTGGTGCGCGAACTGGCGCGGTTTCGCGAAACCTATGCCCAGGAACGCGACATCCCCCGCGCCCGGGTGTTCAAGGACGATGCGCTGATCGAGCTGGCCTCGACCAAGCCGCTGACCGAGGCGGACCTGTCCCGGTCGCGCCTGCTTTTGCGCGATGCCCGGCGCGGCGAGATCGCCAACGGCATCCTTTCGGCCGTCAAGGCCGGGGTCGAGGCGCGCGACCTGCCCAAGCCCGCCCCCGAAGAGCCGGGCCGGCCCGGCAATGCGGCGCTGGCCGAGCTGCTGCGGGTGCTGCTGAAGGCCAAGGCCGATGCGGCGGGCGTGGCGCCGCGGCTGATCGCCTCGGCCGCGGATCTGGACGCCATCGCCTCGGGCGCGCGCGACCTGCCGGCGCTGCATGGCTGGCGGGCGGAAGTCTTCGGCCATGATGCGCTGCGCCTTGCCGCGGGGGAAATCGCGCTGTCGGCCCAGGGCGGCGCCGTCAAGGTGGTGCCGGTCGCACCCTAATCCCCGTCCTTCGCGCCCCTCTCATCCGCTTCGGCCACCTCGCGGACGGCCGGGGTGACAAGGATGCGGACCAGATACAGCACCACCAGCGCCATGGCGGTGGCGATCAGCGCCAGGCGCAGGTCGCCGGTGCCGCAGCACAGCCCGATGGCACCGCAAAGCCACATCGAGGCGCCGGTGGTGATGCCGCGCACATTGCCGCCGCTGATGACGATGGACCCCGCGGCCAGAAAGGCCACGCCCGCCGTCACCGCCTCGATCAGCCGCAGCGGGTCGGTGCGCTGCTGGCTTTCGTTGACCGGGCTGAAATCGACCAGCTCCATCGCCACCAGGGTGAAACTGGCCGCTGCCAGGGCGATCAGCATATGGGTGCGCAGGCCGGCGGCGCGGGATTTCACCTCGCGCTCCCAGCCGATCACCCCGCCCAGCAGCACCGCCATGCTGAGCCGCAGCACGACCACGCCGTCAGGCAGGCCCAGGGGGCGGGTGAACTCGCCCGCCAGCATGTCCAGCATCATGTCACTTTCGAGACGCTTTTTCCTCGATCCCCGAACGCCCCTCGCGGCGGTCGAGTTCATTTTCCACGTCCGAAAGCGTCACGTCGCGCGCCGCCAGCATGACCAGCAGGTGGTAAAGCGTATCGGCGGCCTCGGAGATCAGCCGCGCGCGGTCGCCCTTGACCGCCTCGATGATCGCCTCGACGGCCTCTTCGCCGAATTTCTCGGCGCATTTCTCGGGGCCCTTGGCCAGCAGCTTGGCGGTCCAGCTTGTGTCGGGATCGGCGCCCCTGCGCGCCGCGACGGTCTCGGCCAGGCGGTGCAGGCCGGTCTGCCCGGACCCGCTCATGTCAGCCGCACCGGGATGCCGGCGGCGGCCAGATGCGCCTTGGCCTCGGCCACGGTGAAGCTGCCGAAATGAAAGATCGAGGCGGCCAGCACCGCGCTGGCATGGCCCTCCAGCACCCCCTCGGCCAGATGCTCCAGCATGCCGACCCCGCCCGAGGCGATGACCGGGATCGCGACCGCATCGGACACGGCGCGGGTCAGCGGGATGTTGAAACCCGATTGGGTGCCGTCGCGGTCCATGCTGGTCAGCAGGATCTCGCCTGCGCCCTTGGCGGCGACGGTCCTGGCGAATTCCACCGCGTCGATGCCGGTGGGCTTGCGGCCGCCATGGGTGAAGATTTCCCAGCGGCCCGGCGCCACGGTCTTGGCGTCGATGGCGCAGACGATGCACTGGCTGCCAAAGCGGTCGGCGGCCTCGGCGATCACGTCCGGGTCGGCCACGGCGGCCGAATTGAAGCTGACCTTGTCGGCGCCCGCCAGCAGCAGGTCGCGCACGTCGCGGTGGCTGCGCACCCCGCCGCCCACGGTCAGCGGCACGAAACAGGCCTCGGCGGTGCGGGTCACCAGGTCATACATGGTGCCGCGGTTTTCATGCGTGGCATGGATGTCGAGGAAACAGATCTCGTCCGCGCCGGCGGCGTCATAGGCGCGCGCCGCCTCGACCGGGTCGCCGGCATCGCGCAGGTCGACGAAATTCACGCCCTTGACCACGCGGCCATCGGCGACATCCAGGCAGGGGATCACACGGGTCTTCAGCATGATGCCTTGTTACCTCGCCCGCCGCATTCAGGCCAGCGCCTTCAGCGCCGCGTTCAGGTCGATGGCGCCGTCGTAAAGCGCCCGGCCCGAAATCGCCCCGGCGATCACGCCGGTTGCCCGCAGCGCCATGAGATCCTGCATCGAGCTGACCCCGCCCGAGGCGACGACCGGGATGTTCACCGCCCGCGCCAGGGCCTCGGTCGCGGCGATATTGGGGCCGGCCATGGCGCCGTCGCGGTCGATATCGGTATAGATGATGGCCGCCACGCCCGCATCCTCGAAGCGATGCGCCAGATCGACGGCCGCCATGCCGGTCTCCTCGGCCCAGCCGCGCACCGCCACCCGGCCGCCGCGCGCGTCGATGCCCACGGCGATCTTGCCGGGGAATGCCATCGCCGCCTCGCGCACCAGGTCGGGGTCTTCGACCGCCACGGTGCCCAGGATGACCCGCGCCAGCCCGCGATCCAGCCAGGATTCGATGGTGGCCATGTCGCGGATGCCGCCGCCCAACTGGGCGGGCATGTCGATGGCGGCCAGAATCGCCTCGACCGCGGCGCCGTTCACCGGCTTGCCGGCGAAGGCGCCGTTCAGGTCCACCAGATGCAGCCATTCCGCCCCGGCATCCTGGAATGCGCGGGCCTGCGCGGCGGGGTCGGTGCCGAAGACGGTCGCCGCCTCCATGTCGCCGCGCAGCAGGCGCACGCAATTGCCGTCCTTAAGGTCGATCGCGGGATAAAGGATCATCGCATCTCTCCTGATAGCGTGGCGCCCCTTTGCCACAGCCGCCGCCCGACCGAAAGACCCGCAACCCCCGGCTGCGACCTCACGTCAGGCTTGATCGGCGCCATCCCGCCCCCGCATCCTGCAACCCGGATCACGACGACCCTGGGGAGGGGGGAATCACCATGAGGACATCGGCTCTCGCCATGCTGCTCGCGCTTGCGGGCGCCCTACCGGCCCAGGCCCAGGGCATCACCGGCATCTTCCAGACCCAGCCGAATGACGACGGCAATCTCGGCATGGTCGAATTCTACGATTGCGGCGGCAAATATTGCGGCCGCCTGGTCAAGAGCTTCGACAAGGCCGGCCGGGAAATCGCCTCGCCCCATGCGGGCAAGGACATCGTCGCCGGAATGGTGGACGAAGGCGGCGGCAGGTTCTCGGGCGGCACGATCTGGGATCCCGGCGCCGACAGGACCTATAAATCCAGGATGCAGCTCGACGGCAGGTCGCTCGACGTTTCGGGCTGCGTCGCGGTCTTCTGCAAGACGCAGCACTGGACGCGGGTCAAGTAGCGCCGGCTTCTTTCCCGTTTCTTTCGTGCCGAAATATCCTCGGGGGTCCGGGGGCAGACAGCCCCCGGCGCCAGGGCGGCTCAGGGGCGCCAGCGCAGGAAATTGCCGATGATGCGCAGCCCCACGGCCTGCGACTTCTCGGGGTGGAACTGGGTGCCGACGATATTGTCGCGCCCGACCACCGCCGTCACCGGCCCGCCGTAATCGGCACTGGCCAGCAGATGTGCGGGATCGGCGACGCGGAACTGCCAGCTATGCACGAAATAGGCATGATCCCCGCTGGCGATGCCGTCCAGCAGCGGATGCGGGCGCAGCACCGTCAGGTCGTTCCAGCCCATATGCGGCACCTTCAGGCCGGGGGCGTCGATGGCCACGATCTCGCCGCCGATCCAGCCCAGCCCGGCGGTGTCGCGGTATTCATGCCCGATCTCGGCCAGCATCTGCATGCCGACGCAGATACCCATGAAGGGCACGGCGCGGGCGATCACCGCCTCGTGCAGCGCCTCGACCATGCCCGGCACCGCGTCCAGCGCCGCCCGGCAGGCCGGAAAGGCGCCGTCGCCGGGCAGCACGATGCGGTCGGCGCGCGCCAGCTCGGCCGGGTCCGAGGTCACCGCCACCTCGGCCCCGATCTCGCGCCCCGCCAGCGCAAAGGCCTTTGCGGCCGAATGCAGGTTGCCGCTGTCGTAATCGACCAGGGCGACCCGCATCACAGCGCCCCCTTGGTCGAGGGCAGCACGCCGGCCATGCGCGGATCGGGCTCGACCGCTTCGCGCAGGGCGCGCGCCACCGCCTTGAAGGCCGCCTCGGCAAGGTGATGGGCATTGAACCCGTGGATGCGGTCCACATGCAGGGTGATCCCGCCATGGGTCGCAAGCGCCTGGAAGAATTCGCGCACCAGCTCGGTGTCGAAGGTCCCGATCTTCTGGGCCGGGAAATCCAGGTTCCAGACCAGCCAGGGCCGTGCCGACAGGTCCAGCGCCACCGAAACCTGCGCATCGTCCATCGCCAGGCGAAAGGCGCCATAGCGGCGGATGCCCCTCTTGTCGCCAAGCGCCCGGGCCAGGGCCTGGCCGATGGCGATGCCGCTGTCCTCGACGGTGTGGTGGTCGTCGACATGCAGGTCGCCCTGGGCCCGCACCGTCAGGTCGATCAGCGAATGCCGCGCCAGCTGGTCCAGCATGTGGTCGAAAAAGCCCACCCCGGTCCGGTTGTCGTAGCGGCCGGTGCCGTCGAGGTCCAATTCGACCTCGATCCGCGTCTCGGCGGTCTCGCGGGTGATCTTTGCACGGCGCATCTGGCGTCTCTCCTCATGCAGGCTCGCCATCTTATAGGGGCCGATCGGGCGGCTGAAAAGCGGATGCGCCGCCGCAGCCCGGCGGGAAACCCCACCCCGTCCCCGCCCCGTCCTTGTCATATCGCCGATGCAATGCGAAAAGTGACGGGCGAGCTGCAAGGACAAGCGACCCGAAAGGATCCTGGCCGATGAGAGATGACCTGAACGTCAGCGAAAGGCGGCTGATCGCGGCGCTGGACCGCATCGACCAATTCCTGGACCGCATCGCGGCGGCGCGTGGCGGCCCGCCCGTGGAGGCGGAGGCGGAGGCCGGCGCCGGGCTGGACGAGGCCCGGGCCGAGAACCGGAGCCTTGCCCAGGAGCTTGCCGCGCTGCAGGCGCGCCAGGCCGATGCGCTGGCCGATTGCGAGGCCAGGCTGGCCGAGTCGAATCGCCGCCTGGTCGAGGCCGGGCAGGAGACCGCACGGCTTTCCGCCGCCAACGAGGCGCTGGCGGCGGCCAATCGTGCCCTGGTCGCGGCGCGCGACGGCGCGCCGGAGACCCTGGACGGGCAGGAGGGGGACGGGGATGGCGGCATCCGCCGCGCGCTGGAGGCCGAGATCGAATCCCTGCGCGCCGCCCGTGCCGCCGAGGTCGCCCGGATGGGCGAGATCATCGCGGCGCTGGAGCGCATGACCGCGGCCAGCGCCGAGGACCGGCCGGCACCCGCCCCCGGGACGGCGGATGCCGCAGCCGGGGTGGCGGATGACGAAGCCCCGGTCCGGGACGGCGGCGGCGACCAGGACGGGGAAAGGGGCTGAACCATGGCGGAAGTGGATTTCTCGATCGGGCACAAGGGCTACAGGCTGGCCTGCCAGCAGGGCGAGGAACGGCTGCTCAAGCGCGCCGCGGCGCTGCTGGATGCCGAGGCGCAGGTGATCCTCGAACAGGCCGGCCGGATGCCCGAGCCCCGGCTGCTGCTGCTGGCCGGGCTGATGCTGGCCGACCGCACCGCGTCGCTGGAGGATCGCATCGCCACGCTGGAGCGCGAACTGGCGCGGCACAGGGCCAATCCCCAGCGCGTCGAGGTGCCGGTGGTGCCCGAAAGCCTGGCCGAGGCCATGGCCGAGCTGGCGGCCCGCGCCGAGGCCCTGGCCCAGAAGGCCGAGGATCAATCGGCCGGCTGAGCCGTCCTGCACGCGCGCCCCGGCGTCGCGCCCGGTTCCCGCTGCCCCCTTGCCCTGCTTTCCGCGCCGCGTCCTGCCCGGCGCATGCGCGCGGCGCCCGCAAGCCGAGGCCGGGCATGGTTCTGCTGCGGCCTGATCGCGCGGGGGCTTTTCGCAGCCCTGCGGGATGCCTAGATCGGGTGATCCCAACTTGCAGGAGCATTCATGGAACGCCTTCTCGAACGCAGCCTTTTCGCCAGCCGCTGGATGATGGCGCCGATCTATGTCGGCCTGGCGCTGTCGCTGCTGATCCTGCTATGGGTCTTTGGGCTGGAGCTCTGGCATCTGGTCGGCATCCTGCCGGTGATGACGGTCAATGACGCGGTGCTGGGCGTTCTGGCGCTGATCGACCTGAGCCTGGCCGCGAACCTGCTGCTGATCGTGATTTTTTCGGGCTATGAGAATTTCGTCAGCCGCATGGACCTGAGCGAGCACGAAGACCGGCCGGACTGGCAGGGCGAGGTCGATTTCTCGGCGCTGAAGCTGAAGCTGGTGGCCTCGATCGTGGCGATTTCGGGCATCCACCTGCTGAAGGTGTTCATGGATGTCGGCAAATACGCCCCCGAACAGATCCGCTGGATGGTGGTGATCCACCTGGTTTTCGTCGTCTCGGGCGTGTTGCTGGCGGCGATGGACTGGATCGCCAGCCATGGCAAGGCGTTGAAGAAGGGCCGGGCGCCCAAGGTCTGAGCGGTCGGGGCGGCGGCACGGGCGCATGGGTATTTGGAGAACGAAGAAGGGCCGGGCGCGGCATGCGATCTGCACCGCCGCCCGCCGCCGCGGCGGTTTTTTGGCCGGGCGGCGGCGCGGACCCTTGCGACTTTGCCGGCCTTGGCTATAACCCCGGACGATTTATCAGCCGCAAGCCCTGGGGACCGCCATGCCGAAAAGAACCGATATCAAGTCCATCCTGATCATCGGTGCCGGCCCCATCGTCATCGGCCAGGCCTGCGAGTTCGACTATTCCGGCGCCCAGGCCTGCAAGGCGCTGCGCGAAGAGGGCTATCGGGTCATCCTGGTGAACTCGAACCCGGCGACGATCATGACCGATCCCGAGATGGCCGATGCGACCTATATCGAGCCGATCACCCCCGAGGTGGTGGAAAAGATCATCGCCAAGGAGCGGCCGGATGCGCTGTTGCCGACCATGGGCGGGCAGACCGGGCTGAACACTGCCCTGGCGCTGGCCGACATGGGGGTTCTGAACCGCTACGGGGTCGAGCTGATCGGGGCGCAGCGCGCCGCCATCGAGATGGCCGAGGACCGCAAGCTGTTCCGCGAGGCGATGGAGCGCATCGGGCTGGAAAACCCGCGCGCCACCATTGTCGCCGCGCCCAAGCATCCCAATGGCCGCTATGACATCGCCGCCGGCGTGGCGATGGCCATGGAGGCGCTGGAGGAGATCGGCCTGCCCGCCATCATCCGCCCGGCCTTTACCCTGGGCGGCACCGGCGGCGGCGTCGCCTATAACCGCGACGATTACGAGGCCATCGTGCGGTCCGGGCTGGAAGCCTCGCCCATGGCGCAGGTGCTGGTAGATGAAAGCCTGCTGGGCTGGAAGGAATACGAGATGGAGGTGGTGCGCGACCGCGCCGACAACGCCATCATCGTCTGTTCCATCGAGAACGTCGATCCGATGGGCGTGCATACCGGCGATTCGATCACCGTCGCCCCGGCGCTGACCCTGACCGACCGCGAATACCAGCGGATGCGCAACGGCTCGATCGCCGTCTTGCGCGAGATCGGGGTCGAGACCGGAGGCTCGAACGTGCAATGGGCGATCAACCCGCGCGACGGCCGCATGGTGGTGATCGAGATGAACCCGCGGGTGTCGCGGTCCTCGGCACTGGCCTCGAAGGCGACGGGCTTTCCCATCGCCAAGATCGCCGCCAAGCTGGCGGTGGGCTATACGCTGGACGAGTTGGACAACGACATCACCAAGGTCACCCCGGCCAGTTTCGAGCCGTCCATCGACTATGTCGTGACCAAGATCCCGCGCTTTGCCTTTGAGAAGTTTCCGGGCAGCAAACCCGAATTGACCACGGCGATGAAATCGGTGGGCGAGGTGATGGCCATCGGCCGCAGCTTCCACGAATCGCTGCAAAAGGCGCTGGCCTCGATGGAGAACGGGCTGACCGGGCTGGACGAGATCGAGATCTCCGGCGCCCCCGACAAGGCGGCGGTGATCAAGGCGATCAGCCAGCAGACCCCCGACCGGCTGCGCCTGATCGCCCAGGCCATGCGCCACGGGCTTTCCGACGACGAGATCCAGCACGCGACCAGTTTCGACCCCTGGTTCCTGGCCCGGCTGCGCGAGATCGTCGATGCCGAGAATGCCGTTCGCGAGGGCGGGTTGCCCCAGGATGCCGAGGGCTTGCGGCGGCTGAAGATGATGGGCTTTACCGATGCCCGGCTGGCCAAGCTTTCCGGCAGGGCCGAGGCCGAGGTTCGCCAGGCGCGGCGCGCCCATGACCTGCACCCGGTCTTCAAGCGCATCGACACCTGCGCGGCCGAGTTCGAGGCCCAGACCCCCTATATGTATTCGACCTATGAAGCCCCGGCTATGGGCGACGTGGAAAACGAGGCCCGGCCCAGCGACCGCAAGAAGGTGGTGATCCTGGGCGGCGGTCCCAACCGCATCGGCCAGGGCATCGAGTTCGACTATTGCTGCTGCCATGCCTGTTTCGCGCTGACCAAGGCCGGCTATGAAACCATCATGGTCAACTGCAACCCCGAGACGGTTTCGACCGATTACGACACCTCGGACCGGCTGTATTTCGAGCCGCTGACGCTGGAGCATGTGCTGGAAATCCTGGCTATCGAGCAGGAGAACGGCACCCTGCACGGCGTCATCGTGCAGTTCGGCGGCCAGACGCCGCTGAAGCTGGCCAATGCGCTGGAGGAGGAGGGCATCCCGATCCTGGGCACAACGCCCGACGCCATCGACCTGGCCGAGGACCGCGAGCGCTTCCAGAAGCTGCTGAACGACCTGGGGCTGAAACAGCCGATCAACGGCATCGCCCATTCCGGCGCCGAGGCCGTCGAGATCGCGCAGCGCATCGGTTTCCCGCTGGTCATCCGCCCGTCCTATGTGCTGGGCGGTCGCGCCATGGAGATCGTGCGCGACATGGACCAGCTCAACCGCTATATCCGCGAGGCGGTGCAGGTTTCCGGCGACAGCCCGGTGCTGCTGGACAGCTATCTTTCGGGCGCCATCGAGGTCGATGTCGATGCGCTGTCCGACGGCAAGGCCGTGCATGTCGCCGGCATTATGGAACATATCGAGGAGGCAGGCGTCCATTCCGGCGACAGCGCCTGTTCGCTGCCGCCGCATACGCTGGACGCCGAAACCATCGCCGAATTGAAGCGCCAGACCATGGCCATGGCGCGTGCCCTGAACGTCGTCGGGCTGATGAACGTGCAATTCGCCCTGAAGGATGGCGAGATCTATGTGCTGGAGGTGAACCCGCGCGCCAGCCGCACCGTGCCCTTTGTCGCCAAGGCGACCGACAGCGCGATTGCGTCCATCGCCGCGCGGTTGATGGCGGGCGAGCCGATGTCGAATTTTCCCGCCCGCGCGCCTTATCCGAAAGGCATCGGTCCCGAGGACGACCTGCCCTTCGCCGATCCCATGACGCTGGCCGATCCGAACACGCCCTGGTTTTCGGTCAAGGAGGCGGTGCTGCCCTTTGCCCGCTTCCCCGGCGTCGATACGTTGCTTGGCCCGGAAATGCGCTCGACCGGCGAGGTCATGGGCTGGGATCGCACCTTTGCCCGCGCCTTCCTGAAGGCGCAGATGGGGGCGGGGACTACGCTGCCGGAGGCGGGGCTGGTCTTTGTCTCGGTCCGCGATGCCGACAAGACCGCCGATCTGGCCGGTGCGGCCCGCGAGTTGACCGCCATGGGCTTCAAGCTGGTTGCCACCCGCGGCACGGCCGAGTTCCTGCGCGGCGCGGGCGTCGAGACCGAATTGGTGAACAAGGTCTATGAGGGCCGCCCGAACATCGTGGACCGGCTGAAGAACGGCGAGATCGCCATGGTGCTGAACACCACCGAGGGCGCCCAGGCCATCGCCGATTCGCGCGAGATCCGCGCGGTCGCGCTGAACGACAAGATCCCCTATTACACGACGGCGGCCGGCAGCATCGCCGCCGTCGCGGCGATCAGGTCGCGGGGCGAGGGCGAGGTCGGGGTGCGGTCGCTGCAGGCCTGAGATCGCCATCCCGTCCCGTGCTCCTGGCAGGGCAGGGGCGCCGTTCCAGGCTTGCGCGGCCCGATTTCGCTGCCTTGGGCCGTGGGGGGCTTGCGGCGATGCGGCCGGGGCGGCGGGCGGCCCTTTGCCGGGACCGGTCCGAATCGGTTGCGGGCGGGCCGGTGCGGAGGTCGGGCCGGGGCAGGGATTGCCCCGCGCCGCGCGCAGGGCTATCGCAGGCAAAAAGGGGTCCGGGAACCATGAGCTTCAACACATTCGGCCGCGTCTTCACCTTTACCACCTGGGGCGAAAGCCATGGC
>Ga0164243_10013138_pt1 | contig 11674 bp, 9 predicted proteins | sample OricompcompostOP_FD_108781 | JGI IMG/M metagenome (GOLD analysis project Ga0164243, IMG submission 108781) | Organic Plus compost microbial communities from Emeryville, California, USA - Original compost - Organic plus compost (OP) | ecosystem: Engineered > Solid waste > Mixed feedstock >...
ACGGGGCGGTGGGCTGCGGCGATGGAGCGGACCTGCTCGCGCCGCCGCCCGCGGAGGCGGCCGTGGGCCAGCCACCGGGCCGCCGGCCCGCGCCCGCGCCGCCTCCGCCCGCGGGGGCGGCCGTGGGCCAGGCGCCGGGGGCGGGGTGGGCGGCTGCGCCTCGGTCGGGGCCGGAGCCGGAGGGGGTGCAGGCGTGGCCGCGGGCGCGGGCGCCGCCTGCGCCCGTACGGCGGCCCGGGCCGCGGCGGGACCGCCGCCGGGCTCGACGACGTGGTTCGGAACCGGAGCGGTGGCCCCCTGGTGGGCCTCAGGACCGGGGACGTACCCCATGGCGGGCACACCCGCCGCCGCGCCGCCCGCCGAGAACTGCACCCCGCGCTCGATACGGTCTAGCCGTGCCATGAGCGAGCGCTCGTCGCCGTACGCGGCGGGCAGCAGCACGCGCGCGCAGATCAGCTCCAGCTGGAGCCGGGGCGAGGTGGCGCCGCGCATCTCGGTGAGGCCCGCGTTGACGATGTCGGCGGCGCGGCCGAGCTCGGCGGGTCCGAACGTGCCGGCCTGCGCCTGCATGCGTTCGAGGACGTCGGCGGGGGCGTCGATGAGGCCCTTGTCGGCGGCGTCGGGGACGGCGGCGAGGATGACGAGGTCGCGCAGCCGCTCCAGCAGGTCGGCGACGAAGCGACGGGGGTCGTTGCCGCCCTCGATCACCCGGTCGACGACCTCGAAGGCGGCGGCGCCGTCACCGGTGGCGAAGGCCTCGACGACGGAGTCGAGCAGCGAGCCGTCCGTGTAGCCGAGCAGGGAGGTGGCCATGGCATACGTCACACCCTCCTCCCCGGCGCCCGCGAGCAGCTGGTCCATGACGGACATCGAGTCACGCACGGAACCGGCGCCGGCGCGCACCACGAGCGGGAGCACGCCCTCCTCGACGGCGATGCCCTCCTTCTGGCACACCTCGCCGAGGTACTCGCGGAGCGTGCCGGGCGGGACCAGCCGGAACGGGTAGTGGTGCGTGCGCGACCGGATCGTCCCGATGACCTTCTCGGGCTCGGTGGTCGCGAAGATGAACTTCAGATGCTCCGGCGGCTCCTCGACGACCTTCAGCAGCGCGTTGAAGCCGGCCGACGTGACCATGTGGGCCTCGTCGATGATGTAGATCTTGTACCGGCTGGACGCGGGCCCGAAGAACGCCTTCTCGCGCAGGTCACGGGCGTCGTCCACGCCACCGTGGGACGCGGCGTCGATCTCGATGACGTCGATCGAACCGGGGCCGTTGCGCGCGAGGTCACGGCAGGACTGGCAGGTGCCGCACGGGGTGGGCGTGGGTCCCTGCTCGCAGTTCAGGCACCGCGCGAGGATCCGCGCACTGGTCGTCTTGCCGCAGCCGCGGGGTCCGCTGAACAGGTACGCGTGGTTGACCCGGTTGTTCCGCAGCGCCTGCTGCAGCGGGTCGGTGACATGCTCCTGCCCGATGACCTCGGCGAAGGACTCGGGTCGGTAGCGGCGGTACAGCGCGAGAGACGACACGTCTACGAGGTTATAGGCGAGCGCCGACAACCGGACCGGCCGCCGGAGAACGCAAGCGCCCCCCACGCACCCGCCAGAGCCGACCTACCCTTGCTGCCTTCCGGCCCTGGGGGAGTTCAGTCAGATAGCGCCGCGTGAGGGGCTACGCAGAGGCTACCTCATCCACCGGGGCGGGAACGAGTTCGCGAGCACTCCTCTCGGTCATGTAATGTTTCCGGCGGAGGATTCGCCTAGAGGCCTAGGGCGCACGCTTGGAAAGCGTGTTGGGGGCAACCCCTCACGAGTTCGAATCTCGTATCCTCCGCCAGTGCCTCACCGGGCACGAAGTCGAAGGGCCCCACCGTTCGCGGTGGGGCCCTTGGACGTTGTCGGCATCTGCCCCGCAGTGCGTGACCCCCGTCACATACACGGAGGACACCCGTATCCGCACCACCCCAGGTCAGCGGCCATGGCGCGCTCGCCGCCGCCGAGCTCTGTGCGCACGGACACAGCGGGCGGGGCCCGCGGAGGCGCATACTGAGACATGACTAAGCCCGCGGCACCCAAGCGTCATCTGCCCACCAGCCCCTTCAAGGTCCCGGTCGCACCGGCCCCCAAGCACTTCGACACGGGGGACCAGGTCACCCACGACGTGTACGGCCTCGGCCGGGTGGTCGGCATCGAGGACGGAGTCGCGGCACTCGTGGATTTCGGCTCGACGCAGATGCGGATCCTGAGCCCGTACCCCAAGATGACCAAGCTCTAGAAACACCGTGCCCGGTCAGGGCATGCCAGGCCCGCTCAGCGGCCTGCAAGGAAAGGCAGACCTCTCATCGACTCCACATCGCTGTTCTCGGCCCCGGAAGGGCAGACACACAGCTCCGCCGCCTCGCCCCGTCCGACGACACAGCCCTTCCAGGCCCCGGACTTCGGCGAGGACGAGACCTTCTGGGCCGAGGACGCACAGCAGCCCGCCCAGGACCCGAAGGCGCGGCGGCCCAAGTCCGCCTAGCGGGGTGTACCGGCCCGGCAGCGTCGCGCACCTGAACACTGCCGTGGTCCGGACAAGCCTCCGCATGTGAGGCGATGGCACGCTCCCCCGCATGAGCAGCGTGCCTGACGTGACGTGCCGTACCCGGTCGAAGCGGCTCCCGTGGTTCTTCGTCGGAGCCGGCGCGGCCGGGCTGGTCCTGGCCGTCGCCCGTCTGGCGATGACGGGCGGGGTCCCCGACGTGTGGGTCCTCGCGGGCGTCGTTCTCCTCCCGCTGGGCGTGGGAGGCGCGTACGCCGCTGCCGTCCGCGTCCACGCCGACGCGGACGGACTGTCGTACCGCACGCTGCTGCGCCGCCGCCGTGCGCGGTGGGAGGACGTCGCGGACGTACGGGTGTACGTGCAGCACCTGCGTCACGGCGACACGCACCGCGTCGAGGTCGTGACGCGCGGCGGTCGCGTCTGGCGCCTGCCCCTGCCGGTGGGCCCGTCCTCCGAGGGCCGGGACACCTTCGACGACACCGTGGAGGCGCTGCGCGCGCTGCACCGGCGGCACGGCACACCCGAGTCGGAGCATCTCGTCGTGATCACCGGGAGCGCGGCCGGGCGCCGTGTCGGTCTGGCGGCCTGGATGTGTGCCATGTTCCTCGCGGGCGCCGCGCTGGCCGCGTGGTTCGTCCCCGTGGTGGCGGAAACCGAGCTGGCATGGACGTCGGCCGTCCCGTGCGCGGCGGAAAGCTCCGAGCACGACCGGGACTGCCTGACGACGCTGTCCGCGGTGATCGCCCGCACCGACGTGAGGAAGCCCAAGGGAAGCAGCTACCTCTACTTCGCCAACGGGCGGCCGGTCGACCGGCTGGCGGTGTCGCGGGAAGGGACCCAGGGGTTCGAGGCCGGCGACCGTGTCGAACTCACCGTCTGGCGCGGTGCGATACGGGAGGTCATCGGCGAGGAGCATGTGTGGCGCGAGCACTTCCCCGCCGCCGGCGGGATCACCGTGACTGCCGCCCTGTGCGTGCTGGCGGCCGGCATGTCGGGCGCCGTGGTCGTGCAGCGCCGTCGCGGACGCCGTCTGCCCGCCGACGAGGTCCTGCCGTCGTCGGCGCCGTACGCCGTCGCCCTCGCCGCCACGGCCGTGTGGGCGCTGCCGTACTGCTACCGGCATCCGACGCTGGCGCCGGACACCGCCCGGGACATCGCCTGGGCCGGGCTGGGGTCACTGGTCTCGCTCGCCCTGTTCCTCTGGGCCGTGCGCGCGACCCGTGTCCGTACGCCCGCCACGGCCCCCGCGGCCTCGACGGACACCGCCCCCGACGACGAGGACGTCTTCCTGCCCGCTCGTTTCCTGGAGTCCACCGACTACAACCCGAACGGTTTCGGCACCCACATCGTCCTGGGCCCCGACGGGCCCGCCGTCACACCCCACCCGGGCCCGGGCCGGTTCGCGACACGCCCGATCCCGGTGCGGCGGCTCACCGTCACGTCGGTCCGCCGTCCACGCGGCGGTGAGGGCGACCTCGTGCCGAGGAGCTGGGACGTCGCCGAACTGGACGACGAGGGCAGACCCGTCCGACTCGCGGCCGCCCCCGACGCACTGGCCCGCATCCTGCGGGCGTTCACCGACGCGGAGAAGCGGACGCCGGCCGGGGAAAGCTAGCCCGTCGCCGTCGCGTCACCGCGTGATCCGCACCCCCCGCTCCACCGTCACCTGGTCGACGTCCGACACCCGCACCGTCAGCTTCATCGTCCAGGCGCCCTCCAGGGGGAGGGTGAGGTCGTTGGTGGCCCAGTAGCCGCCCCTGTCGGTGAGGCGCGCGTCGATGGGGCCCACGTCCTTGGACGGGAGGGTGAAGGCGACGCGCAGTTCCGGGACGGCGGTCAGGGCGCCCTGGGGGCCGAAGACCACCGCCTGGAGGCCGTTCTCGCCGACGCGGCCCGGGTCCATCGTGAGCTGGACCGTGCCGCTGCCTCCGGGCGTCCCCGTGTCGTAGGGGACCGTCAGCGCCTGCGCTCCGGGCAGGCCCGCCACCTGCGGCTCGGGCGCCTTCGCGGCCTCCGCCTCCGCCCGCGAGGGCAGTGTGCCGGTCAGCACCGTGGTGACCAGCAGGACGGCCACCGCGACCACCACCTCCGCCAGGACGGAGTGGCGCAGGGCGCGGCGGTGGGCGGCTTCCGGTTCGGCGGCGGTCACGTGCGTCACGTGCGTGGTCCTCGGTTCGGGGGGCGGGCCCGTCGCGCCCACCAGTTCCGGTACGTGTTCCTCGGCCGCCGCCGGGCGGGCCGGCAGCGCCGTCCAGCGGCGGGACAGGGCCGCCGCGAGCAGCAGGAACACCGTCGCCGCCAGCTTCACGGTGAGCGTGCGGCCGTACGCCGTGTCCGTCAGGGCGGACCAGGAGCCGAGCCCCCGCCACGACTGGTACGCGCCGGTGACGACCAGCACCGTCACCGACGTGAACGCCAGGCGGGAGAAGCGGGTCACCGTCTCGTACGGCGGCGGTGTCTGCGCGCGGTGGAGGGTGAGCAGGAGGGCGGTGAGGCCGCCGAGCCAGGCCGCCATCGCCAGCAGGTGCAGCACCGACGACGTCATGGCGACCGGCACCTGGATCCCGGCCGACGCGTGCTCCGCCGACGCCCACGTCAGCGCCAGGCCGACGGCGAGAACCGCGCCCGCCGTCACGCGGGTGCGGTGCGCGGCACGACGCAAGAAGGGCACGAGCAGCGCCGCCGTCAGGAGCAGCAGCACGCGGGTCATGAGGGCCATGCCCGGGCGGCCGCTCAGCGTGTCCGGGAAGCTCGACAGGTCCAGTGCCGTCCCCGGCGACGTCCCCTTCTCGTACGGCGCCCGCAGGATCAGCAGCCCCGCCGTCGTCACCAGCAGCGTCCACCAGCCGAACAGCAGCGGCGCCCGCAGCGGGCCCGTGTCCGGCGGGCGGCACAGGGCCGCGAACGCCGCCGTGCCGATGAGCAGCGCCGCCGCGATGTACGCGAGGTAGCGGCCGGTGTCGTACAGGCTCTTCGTGACCGGGTGTTCGGCGTGGTCGGCGGGGGCCGGGGGCGGGGTGGGGGACGGCTTGCCGACGGAGAAGGTGAACGCCCCCGAGACCGGGTGGCTGTCCGCCGAGACCACCCGCCACGCCACCGTGTACGTGCCCTCGTCGAGGCCCCGGGGCAGTGCGGCGCGGGCCGTGTCGGCGGCGCCGGCCGCGTGGTCGGGTTCCTCCATGTGGACGCGGCGGTTGTCGGGGCCGTAGATCCGGAAGGAGTCCTCGAGCAGGCCCACGGACTCGGTGAACGTCAGCGTGATGTGGGTGGGCGCGGTCCTGACGACGCTTCCGTCCTCGGGGTCGCTGGCGCGCAGGGCCGCGTGGGCGCTCGCCGGGGCCGCTCCCGCGAGGAGGAGCGTCAGCAGGCTGCCCAGCAGCACCAGCGCCCGTATGCACAGGGACCGGTCGTCTGTCGCCCCGTCGCGCCGTCGCTCCACGTCGTACCCGCCTCCCGGCCGTTCGCCTCCGGTGGAGTACGGACGGGACGCGCGGTCCGCTCAATGCGGCGGTCAGGGATTCACCAGGTCGGGCGGGACGTCGCCCCTCCGTCGACCACCAGGTCGTGGCCCGTCACCCAGGACGCGAGCGGGGAGGCGAGGAACACGCAGGCGTCGCCGACGTCCTCCGGGCGGCCGAGGCGGCCCACCGCGGACGCCTCCCGCCAGCGGCGTACGCCCTCCGGCCAGGCCTCGGACAGGCCCTCCCGGTCGATCAGGCCGGGCGACACCGTGTTGACGCGCACGCCCCAGGGGCCGTACTCCAGGGCCGCCGAGCGGGCGTGCATCACCACCGCGGCCTTGGACGCGCCGTAGTGGGCGTGGCCGGGAGCGGGGAAGCCGGCCTCGACGGAGGCGATGTGGGTGACGGAGCCGCCGCCCTGGTCGCGCATCAGCCGTGCCGCCGCCTGGGTGCAGGCGAAGACGGCGGTGAGGTTGGTGTCCACGACCGCGCGCCAGTCGGCCGCCGTCATCCCGGCGAGCTCCTGCACGGGCTGGACGCCCGCGTTGTTGACCAGCGCGGTGAGCCGGCCGCCGAACCGTTCGGCGGCCTCGGCGACCAGCCGGTGGCAGGCGTCCTCGTCGGTGAGGTCGGCCTTGAGGACGACGGCCCTGCCGCCCGCGTCCCGGATGGCGACCGCCGTCTCCTGGGCGGACGCGACGGAGGTGCGGCAGTGCAGGGCGACGGCCGCGCCCTCCTCGGCGAGCCGGCGGGCGATGCCCCGGCCGATGCCGCCGCCCGCGCCGGTGACCAGGGCGACCTGGCCGTGCAGCAGTCCCCGCCCGCTCATGGGCGGCCCAGTTCCGCCACGAGGTCCGCCCGGTCGGGGTAGCGGGCGGCCAGTTCGGCCGGGTCGCCGTGTTCGTAGCCGTCGTAGGTGAAGCCGGGGGCCATCGTGCAGCCGAAGAGGGTCCAGGAGCCGCCGTCGGCGACGCGGGCGCCCATCCAGGTGCCGGCGGGGACGGTGAGCTGGACGTGCTGGCCGGCGAGCACGTCGGGCCCGAGGACCGGGGTGCTGCTGGTGCCGTCGGGGGCGAGCAGCAGCATGCTCAGCGGGTCGCCGAGGTAGTGGTGCCAGGTCTCGTCGGCGGGCAGGCGGTGCAGGGCAGAGCAATCGCCGGGCGCGTCGGTGAGCAGGGCGACGATGGCGGTGCCCTCGGGGCGGCCGTCGGGCCGGGCGGGACCGGCCCAGGTCTGCCGGAATCGGCCTCCCTCCCGGGGGATCGGCTCCAGTCGGAAGTGGGCGACGAGGTCGTCGGGGGTCACCCTCCGAAGGCTACCTCCCGTGTGAGGAACGCGAGTTGTGCTCGCTTCTCCGGGAGGTACACGTCCGGCAGGTCCACCTCCGGCAGCACCACCCGGGGCCCGGTGACGAAGCCCTGCCGCGCGAACCGGGTGATCGCCTTCTCGTTGGCGACGTCCGGGTCGACGACGATCCGCCGCCGGTCCAGACCCAGCAGGAGGTACGCGGTGACGGCGGCCGCGAGCCCCGCGGTCCAGCCGGAGCGGCTCCCGCCCGGCTCCGGGGGCGCGAGCAGCAGGTGCATGCCGATGTCGCCCGGCTCGACGGGGTAGCACTCGCCCACCCGGTCGGCCTCCGGCTCGTACGTCTGGAGCAGTCCGGCCGCCTCGCCGTCCTTGACGAGGAGGTACGCGTGGTGGGTGTCGAGGGTCTCCATGTGTGCGTAGACGTCGAGGACCTGCTGCTCGGTCAGGCCGTTCATGCCCCAGAACACGGCGCGTTCCTCACTCACCCAGCGGTGCAGCAGGGGCGCGTCGGCGGCCGGGTCCAGCGGCAGGACGCGCACGGTGCCGAAGCCGCCGGCCGTCTGCTCGTGGACGGCCGGGCGGGAGGCGTACGGGTCAGACATCGGTCTCCTTCGTCAGTCGCGCCCAGTCGGTGACGACCGGGGCCAGGTCTCCGGCGAGCCACAGGGGCTGCTGGTCGCGGTGGTGGGGCGAGCCGGGGCGGCCCGAGGCGCCGTGCGGCACGACCCAGCGGCTGTCCTCGCGCCGGGCCAGGTCCCACACGTAGCGGGCGGCCGGGCCGCGGGCGGCGAGGTCGGTGACGCCGGGCACGGCGGAGGTGCACAGGACGCAGTCGTGGTCGCCGGACAGGCCGGGTTCCTCCCGAGGGTCCTCGGGCGGCAGGGCCCGCCAGGGCGCGAGGCGGTGGGTGTCGCCCCAGGTGCCGGCGGGCGGCGCGGCGGCCACCTCCTCCAAGGCGGCGCGGACGACGGCGGGGCGGTCGATGCCGAACAGGTCCCGCGCGGAGAGCAGATGCTCCAGGGCGAACCCGATGCGCGGGACCAGAGCGAGCCAGGGGCGGAAGACATCCGGGTACGGCGGCGGGGTCGCGGCGGCAGCGAGGGCGGGCTCGGCGGCCAGTCGGCGTACGACCGCGCTGCGCAGGGCCGCGAAGACGGCCGCGTCGGCGCTGCCGGCGTCCATGTACCGGTCCCAGGCGAGCAGCCGCGCGCGCAGGGCGGACGCGGGGCCGGTGAGTCCCGGGGTGTCGAGCGCGGCCAGGTGGTCCAGGAGGGGCGCGGCGGAGGCGAGGTGGGTGTCGGAGTGGATGGCGGCCATGTCGGCGGCGGACCAGCGGTGCCGGCGGGCGAGCAGGGCGGCGATGCGGCGGGCGCGGTGCGGCGGGGCGAACTCCACGCCGAGCGGGGCCGCGGGACCGCGCTGGTTGGCCATCACGGCGAGACCGTCGTCCAGCCCGGCGCGGGGCGTCTCGTGCCAGCCCCGCCACTCGTGCCCGGGCTCCCACGCGGGCACCAGGCGGACGCGGTTGGCGTCGGAGCGCACGGGGACGCGGCCGGCCACCCGGTGCAGGGTGCCGCCCTCGGTGTCGGCGGCGAGGACGACGTTGACGGGCTCGGCCCACAGATCGGCGGCCCGGTCCACGTCGGCGACACGGCGGGCCCGCAGCAGCGGCAGCAGGGCGCCGAAGCCGAGGTCGCCGGTGACGCGGGGCGGATAGCGCAGGGCCACGGCGAGCGGGGGCTCCCCCGGCTCGGGCACCTCCCCGTCGAGGCCCTCGGGGCCGCCGATGACGACGGGCCCCCGCTCGGTCTCGACGACCTCCACCTCGACCGGGGCCTCGCCCGCGACCTCGACGGTCTCGGTGTGCCGGGCGGCCCGCCGCCAGACGCCGTCCGGGCCGAGCGCCTCGATCCCGGCGCCGGTGCGGCGCAGCCGCTCGCGGTAGAGGTCCTGGTAGTCGGCCATGGCGTTGGTGATGGCCCAGGCGACCGTGCCGGTGTGGCCGAAGTGGGCGATGCCGGGGACGCCGGGCACGGCGAGGCCGACGACGTCGAACTCCGGGCAGGCCAGCCGGATCTGCTGGTAGACGCCGGGGTCCTCGATGTAGCGGTGCGGGTCGCCGGCGACGACCGCCTGCCCGGTGACCGTGCGCTCCCCCGCGACCAGCCAGCCGTTGCTGCCGGACGTCCCGGGGCCGTCGGCGGCGAACAGGCCCACCGCGTCCGCCCCGAGGCGCGCGGCGGCGTGGTCGCGCCACAGCTTGGCGGGGAAGCCGGCGAAGAGGAGGTGCGTGGACAGCCACACGGCCAGCGGTGTCCACGGCTCCCAGCGGCCGGGGAGGACACCGGCGCGGGCGAACTCCGGGGCGTCATGCCCGTCGAGGCCTTCGTTGACGCCGGTGACGTACGCCCGGAGCCAGTCGGCGGTCTCCGGGTCGCGCTCCTCCAGGCGGGCGAGGCAGCGGCGGGCGGTGTCGGCGACCCGGGCGCGCCGGACCAGCACGTCCCAGGACAGCTCGCCCGCGCCGAGGAAGGAGGCCGAGGTGCCCTGGGCGCGGTGGCGCTCCACCTCGATCTGCCAGCCGCGGTCGCGGGCGGTCACCAGGTCCTGAAGGCGCGCGAGTTCACGCATGCCGTCCGCCCGCAGATGGGGAATCCCCCAGGGGTCCCGGAAGATCGCACCGGACACTGTGCCCCCATTTCGATTTAGGTTAGGCTCCCCTAAGTCAACCGTGACGTGACGGAATCGTACGCGAAGGGTGCAGCCGCGACGGGGCGGGGCTGGGAGGGCGCGGTCCTCGGACTGCTGCGCGCGCAGGATTTCGAGTGCACGGTGACCGGCGCCGAGGACGTCACCGCCGGCTGCCGGCGGATCGCCTTCACCGACGGCGGGATGCCGGCGGCGACCGGCGTCCACCCCACGATGTGGGTACGGCTGTGGTTCGACAACGCGGGCAAGCCGCACCAGCGCGCGTACACGCTGGTCGACCCGGACCCGGAGACCGGCACCTTCGCGCTGGAGTTCGCGCTGCACGAGGGGTGCGCCGGCGACTGGGCACGGGCGGCGAAGGCCGGGGACACGATCGAGGCGACCGTGCAGGGCACGGGCTTCGCACACCCGGACCCCTCCCCGTCCCATGTCTACGTGGTCGGCGCCCCCGCCTCCCTCCCTGCCGTCAACTCGCTGCTGGGCGCCCTGGGTGACGCCCCGGCGACCATATGGTTCGAGGGCTCGCTCGACGGGCTGCCGTTCGCGGGCGCCCCCGCACGGCACAGGGTGCGCGAGGCGCCCCGGCGGGACGCGGGCGCGGCCCTGGTGAACCGCGTCCGCGCCGAACTGCCGGACCTGCTGCGCACCTCTGCGGACCCGTACGTGTGGATCGCCTGCGACACCGCGACCACCCGCGCGCTGGGCGCCTTCGTCCGCAAGCAGCTGGGGCTGCCCAAGCAGCGGGTGCAGGCGCTCGGGTACTGGCGCGCGAGCTGACCCGCGACGCGCGATCAACGGGGCGACGCGCGATCATCGGGGGCATGGACGTCACACTGCACCTCGCCCAGGACCCCGACGCCGACCGGCTGCTGGGCCGCAGCCCGCTCGCCGCGCTGATCGGGATGCTGCTGGACCAGCAGATCCCGATGGAGTGGGCGTTCAAGGGCCCGGCGACGATCGCGCAGCGGCTCGGCGCGGATGACCTCGACGCGCACGAGATCGCCGCGTACGACCCCGAGGCGTTCGCCGCGCTGCTCTCCGAGAAGCCTGCGGTGCACCGCTACCCGGGGTCGATGGCCGGCCGCATCCAGCAGCTGTGCCGGTACCTCGTCGAGCACTACGACGGTGACGCCGAGGCCGTCTGGCGGGGCGTCGACGACGGCAAGGAACTGCTGAAGCGGCTCCAGGACCTGCCCGGGTTCGGCAAGCAGAAGGCGCAGATCTTCCTCGCCCTGCTGGGCAAGCAGCTCGGCGTCCGCCCCAAGGGCTGGCGTGAGGCGGCCGGCGCGTACGGCGAGGAGGAGTCCTTCCGCTCGGTCGCGGACATCACGGGCCCGGAGTCGCTGGCGAAGGTGCGGGCGCACAAGCAGGAGATGAAGGCGGCGGCGAAGGCGGCGAAGGCCGCGAAGAAGACGGGGGCGTGACCGGCGCCCGCGGGTCCGTCACCCGGGTTCGTACCGGGGGCGGGTATGCGGGCCGGGGGTGGCGAACGGGGCGGCCGGGGAGGGCGCGCGACGGGCGCGCGGACCGTTTTCTGCCGGTTTCCGGCATCTTTTACGGCGGCGTACTGCGTCGCCATGGCTGCGCCCGGAACGTCTCGACCGGTAGGCTTTCCGTGTGATCTTCAAGCGCATCGGAAACGGCCGGCCGTACCCCG
>Ga0164243_10013140_pt1 | contig 11673 bp, 9 predicted proteins | sample OricompcompostOP_FD_108781 | JGI IMG/M metagenome (GOLD analysis project Ga0164243, IMG submission 108781) | Organic Plus compost microbial communities from Emeryville, California, USA - Original compost - Organic plus compost (OP) | ecosystem: Engineered > Solid waste > Mixed feedstock >...
CGGCTTGAACCAGTGCTCGGCCGTCACCCGGCGCCGCTCTTCCTGCCCGAGGAACGAGCCGTCGGCGATGCAGAGCAAGGCGTCGTGCGCCTCGTACATCGCCGACTTGGCGAAATAGACGTCGTTGGTCGCCACGAGCGGCACGTCGCAGTCGTAGGCCCAGGCGACGAGTTCGCCCTCCGCCGCCGCTTCGTTCGGCAGCCCGTGCCGCTGCAGCTCGACGTAGAACCGGTCACCGAAGACGCGGTGCATCTCGTCCAGCGCCGCGCGGCCTTCCTTGGCCTTGCCCGCCGCCATCAGCGGATCGATCGGCCCGTCCGGGCCGCCCGAAAGCAGGATCAAGCCTTCGGAGTGCTCCGCCACCTTGGGCCAGGGGACGTTCGGCTCTTCGATCCCGTCGCACTCGAGGTAGGCGATCGACGAGAGCTCGGCGAGGTTGAGGTAGCCGCGCTCGTTCTGAGCCAGCAACACCACCGTCGGCGTGCGCGCCCAGCGCTCCGGGCGGCCTTCGCCGATGCCGCTCACGGGTAGGGCGCAGCCGATGATCGGCTGGACGCCCGTGTCCTTGGTCGCGACGGAGAACTCCAGCGCGCCGAACAGATTGGCGCGGTCGGTGAGCGCCACCGCCGGCATGTCGCCGGCCTTGGCGAGGGCGCCGATCTTGTCGGCCTTGATGGCCCCTTCCAGCAGCGAATAGGCGGACCGGACCCGCAGGTGAACGAAGCCTTCAGCGCCCGAATCCTGGCCTTCCGCGCTCACCCCCGCAGCCTCCCCCATTCGCATGGCGGTCAGCCCACGTAGCTGGCCACCTGGCAGACCATCCAGACAAAGCTGGCCACGGAGACAAAGGCCAGCGATTCTCGCGCCAGACGAACCATGTGTCGCATCCCTGCTGTGGGCGGCTTGTGGAGAACCGTCGCCGCGTTCTGCATTCGTTCTTATTCTCGTTTTGTTCACATCGTCAAGCCGCCGGCGAGCCTTCGTGCCGACAGGCGAACGGCCTGCGCGGAACGACGGCGACGCCGTTCCCGTTGAGCGCGAGGGAGGCGCGATGCCCCAGTCCCCGCTGCTGAGCCTGTTGCGTCGCCACTATCCGTACGTGGCCAAGGACGTTCTCGGTCCGGTCGTCGACCTGTTGAACGTCGGTCGCGCCACCTGTGACGGCGATCTGGACAAGCTGTTGATCGTGCTGGTCGTGGCCATGCGCACGGCGGAGGACAAGCGCGTGCTCGATCTCGAACTGGAGGACATCCTGAGCGGCGCCGTCGAGACTTATCCCAGCCTGTCGACGAACGTCCGCTCGATCGCCGACTCGACGGGCATCCCGAAGGAGAGCGTGCGGCGGAAGGTGGCCGCCCTGGTCGAGGCCGGCTGGATCGTCCGCGACGACCACAACCTTTCGCTCGCGCCGCACGCCTCGCGCATGCTCACCCCGTTCCGCGAGCAGATGTTCCAGCAGGCGATCCGTAACCACCAGACGATCGTGGCGATCGAGACCCAAGAGAGGTGACAGCCCTCCCCCGGCCGGGCAGAACTGCGCCATGGCTGCCGGCGTTCTCTTCGTCCACAACAACTTCCCCGCGCAGTTCCGCGACCTGGCCGAAGCCCTGGTCGCCCGCGGCGTGCCTTGCTTCGCCATCGGCTCCGAGACGGCGCCCGGCGTGCCGGGCGTGCAGATGGTGCGCTACCGGCTCGCCCGCGGCACCGGCAACGACGTCTTCCATCTGGCGGTGCGCGCCGAGGCGGACCTGCTGCGCGGCCGCTCGGCGCTGGACGCCGCGCGCTGGCTCCGGGACCAGGGCGTCACGCCGCAGGTGATCGTCGGCCACCCCGGCTGGGGCGAGACCGCCTTCCTTCGCCACCTGTTTCCCGAAGCCAGGCAGGCGCTCTTCTCGGAGTTCTATTATCACGGCCGCGGCTCCGACATCGACTTCGACCCGGAGTTCTGGACCGGTGACGAAGAGGCGCTGGTCCGCGGCGTCGCCAAGAACGCCGTCATGGCCATGGCGCTGGCCGACGCCGACGCGATCGTCGCGCCGACCGACTTCCAGGCCTCTCGGCTGCCGCCGGCCTTCCGCGCCCGAACCCGGGTGATCCACGAGGGGGTCGACGTCGAGGCGATCCGCCCGGGAACGCCGGAGCCCTTCGCCTTGCCGGACGGCCGGGTGCTGACGCCGGGAACGCCGGTGATCACCCACATCAACAACCAGATGGAGCCGATGCGCGGGCTGCACATCTTCGCCCGCGCCCTGCCCCGGCTGCTGGCGGAGATTCCGGACGCGCACGTGCTGCTGATCGGCGAGGCCAAGACGCGCGGCTACGGCGCGCAGGCGCCGAACGGCGGCACCTGGAAGGACGCCGTCTTCGCCCCGCTCCTGCCGCAGCTCGACCCGCGGCGGCTCCACTTCCTGGGCCGGGTGCCGCACGCGCGGATGCTGGCGGCGCTGCAGCTGTCCACCGCGCACGTCTACTACAGCTATCCGTTCGTGCTGTCCTGGTCGCTCGTCGAGGCGATGGCCAGCGGCTGCTACGTCGTCGGCTCCGACACCGGCCCGCTGCGCGACGCCATCCAGGACGGGGTGAACGGCCGGCTGCTGCCGTTCTTCGACGTCGACGCGCTGTCGGCGGCGCTGATCGACGCCTGCCGCCGGCCGGAGGCGTCCGCACCTCTTCGCCGCGCCGCACGCGAGAGCGCCGTCGCCGGCTTCAGCCGAGCCAAGGGCCGCGCCGGCTGGTTCGAGCTGCTGGGCGAACTCGGACTGCAGATCCCCGCCGCCTGACCAGGACGGGCGGCCCACATGCGATAGGCCTTGCCCTCTCCGACCGGGGCGCCCCAGCATCGCCGGCGACAATAAGAAGCCTGGCGCCAGCGCCCGGAGGAAGGCCCTCGCATGAACGATCTCGCCGGCCCTCTGGCGGCGGAGGCGACGGCGTCGCCCGACGCCGGCTTCTCGCGCCTGCGGCGCTACTACTGCCTGCTCATCCTGACGCTGGTCGCCACCATGAGCACGCTCGACCGGCAGATCATGAACATCCTGCTCGAGCCGATCCGCAAGGAGTTGGGCCTGAGCGACACCGAGATGGGCCTGCTGACGGGCCTGGCCTTCGCCTTCGTCTACGCCACCCTGTGCATCCCGGCGGCGCGGATCGCCGACCGCTGGTCGCGGCGCAAGATGGTGGCGCTGGCGATCACCAGCTACAGCATGACCATCCTCTGCGGCGCCGCGCGCAACGGCCTGCAGATGTTCGTCGCCCGCTTCGGCGTCGGAGCCGGCGAGGCCTGCGGCAACTCTTCGGGCCACGCCCTGGTCGGCGACCTCTTCCCCCGCCGCGAGCGCGCCACGGCGATGACCGTCCTGATGCTCTCCGCCCCGGTCGGCATGGCGCTGGGCCTCGCCTTCGGCGGCTGGGCGCTGCAGGAGTTCGGCTGGCGGATGGCCTTCGTGCTGGTCGGGATCCCCGGCCTGATCCTCGGCCCGCTGGTGTTCTTCACCATTCCGGAGATCGGCAAGGGCATGGCCGACGGGGTCACGCGCGCGCCGCCGGCGCAGCCGTTCGGCCAGACCCTCAAGGCGCTGTGGGCCAGCCGCGCCTTCCCGAACATGATCTTCGGCGCGACGGTGACCGCGATGGCGGCCATGGGGGCGATGACCTGGCTGCCCGCCTTCCTCGCGCGCTCGCACGGCATGAGCCACGCGGCGATCGGCGCGGCCCTGGGCGCCTCGGTCGGCGTGGGCTCGATCTTCGGCCACATCCTCGGCGGGCCGCTGATCGACTGGCTCGGCCGGCGCGACCTGCGCTGGCACCTGTGGGTGCCGATGCTCACCAACCCGCTCGCGGCGCTGCTGGCGGCGGCGGCGTTCCTGGCGCCGCTGGACTACGTCTTCCCGCTGCTGGCGCTGCAGATGTTCCTCGCCGGCCTGTTCACCGCGCCGATGATCGCCATCGTCATGAACCTGGCGCCGGTCGCGGCCCGCGCCACCGCCTCGGCCATCCTCGGCTTCGTCATGAACAACGTCGGCATGGGCCTGGGCCCGCAGCTCATCGGCATCGCCAGCGACCTGCTCAAGCCGGCCTTCGGTGTGGAGTCGCTGCGCTACGCCCTGCTCGGCTCGACCGCGCTCGGCCTGATCGGGGCGCTGCTCTACTTCCGCGCCAGCCTGACCTACCGGGCCGACCTGGGCATGGTCGACGCGCGCAACCAGGCGGAGGCGGCCGCCTAGGCCACCTTCTTCCAGCTGCGGCCTTCCTGGCGCCAATAGGACACCGGAAAGCCCTGGGCCTTGATCGCGGTCCACTGCCCTCGCGCGGTGAGGAGCTGGGTCTCGTCGCCGCCGTCGAAAAGGACGACGCAACGGGTGTAGCCGGCGAGCTCGCCGGCCTCGGCCCCGTCGATCAGGAACAGGGCGTCGGCGCGGTTCGGATTTTCGAAGCCGGTGGTGAGGAGGATCGGCTGGCGCGCCGCCCCGGGCTCGGCGTCCGGCGCGTGCGGCAGGAAGCTTTCGTCGCGGTAGCTCCACAGCCAGCCGTCGAGGTGCTGGACGCGCTCGGCCTGGCGGGCGCGCACGATCGCCTTCCAACCCCGTGCGAGCGTCTTCTCCAGAAGCTCCGGCAGCGCCTGGTCCAGGCTGGTGCGCTCGAGGTGGTAGAACCAGACCTCGCAGGTCTCACCCACGACCCGACTCCGTCAGCCGCTCGGCGAGCGAGACCAGGGCCCCGGCCACCGCCTGCGGCTGGCTGAGCGGCGACAGGTGGTTGAGCGGCAGGCGCACGACCGGCCAGCCCTGCCGGCCGGCGAGCCGCGCCTCGTCGTCGTAACTGCCGCTTAGCTGCAGGTAGGCCGCAGGCGCCGACAGCTCGATCGCCGGCGCCGCCTCCTCGAAATAGCCGATGGGCAGCGGCTCCAGTTCGCCGACAAGCGCCGCTCGCGCCTCCTCGTCGGGCACCAGCCGCGCCAGCGCGCCCGGCGGCCACCAGTCGTCCCAGGGCGGCAGCTGGCCCATCTGCGCGCCGGCGCGCAACTGGTCGCGCATCTCCGACGGCGCGGTGTCGAACCAGCTGCGGCCGGGATGCGGCAGGATGGCGTCGATGAACACCACGCCCGCGACCGGCGTGCGCAGCTGCGCGGCCAGGGCCGGAACCAGCGCGCCGGCGCCGCTGTGCGCGGCCAGCACCACCGGGCCGCCGCCGGCGCCGTCGATGGTCGCCGCGAGGCTGGTCGCCAGGGTCGGATAGTAGGCCCCCGCCACCGACGAGAGCTTCGGCCACGCCGGCGCCTCGGCGTGGCCGAGCCGCGTCAGTTCGCCCGCCAGCGCGCGCAGGCTGTAGGGCCCGAGCAGCGGGGTGTGCAGCAGTAGGAAGCGCTGAGCCGCCATCTCAGCCTTCGTACTTCTCCTGAACGAGCCGGTTCAGCAGGCGCACGCCGTAGCCGGTCGCGCCGTCAGGGATGGTCGGCGTCGTGGAGCCCTTCTTCCAGGCGGTCGAAGCGATGTCGAGGTGCGCCCAGGGCAGGCCGTTGACGAACTTCTGCAGGAACAGCGCCGCAGTGATCGAGCCGCCCGGCCGGCCGCCGATGTTCTTCACGTCGGCGATCATCGACTCGAGCTGCTTGCCGTACTGCTCCGGCAGCGGCATCCGCCAAAGCAGCTCGCCCTCGGCCGCCGAGGCGGCGAGCAGGTTGCCGGCGAGCTCGTCGTTGTTCGAGAACAGCCCCGCGTAGTCGTTGCCCAGCGCCATGATGATGGCGCCGGTCAGGGTCGCCAGGTCGACGATGAACTTCGGCTTGAAGCGGTCCTGGCAGTACCACATCGCGTCGGCCAGCACGAGGCGGCCCTCGGCGTCGGTGTTGATCACCTCGATGGTCTGGCCGGACATCGAGGTCACCACGTCGCCAGGCCGCTGCGCGTTGGCGTCCGGCATGTTCTCGACCAGGCCGAGGACGCCGACCACGTTCGCCTTCGCCTTACGCCCGGCCAGCACGTGCATGAGGCCGGCGACCGCGCCCGCGCCGCCCATGTCCCACTTCATGTCCTCCATGCCCTCGCCGGGCTTGAGGGAGATGCCGCCGGTGTCGAAGCAGACCCCCTTGCCGACGAAGGCGATCGGCTGGGCGTTCGGGTCGCTCGCGCCGTTCCAGCGGACGATCACCAGCTGGCTTTCGCGCACGCTGCCCTGGCCGACGCCGAGCAGGCTGCCCATGCCGAGCTTGCTCATCTCCGGCTCGCCGAGGATCTCGACTTCGAGGCCGAGGCTCTCGAGCTCCTTCACCCGGCGGGCGAACTCGGCCGGATAGAGCACGTTCGCCGGCTCCGAGACGAGATCGCGGGTGAAGCTGACCGCGTCGGCGAGCGCCGCCAGATCCGGGAAGGCGCCGAGCGCCGCGTCGGGATCCTCCGCCACCACCTGGGCGTGGTCGATCGACGGCTTCTTCTCCGCCGGCTCCTTGGTCCGGTACTTGTCGAAGCGGTAGGACGCGAGCCGCACGCCCAGCGCCGCGCGGGCGGCGGTGACGGCGCCGGCGCCGGGGATCTCGACCCGCAGCGCCTCCAGTCCCGAGGTCTTCAAGGCGTTGTAGGCCGACGCCGCGGCGTGCTCGGCGCCCAGGGCGTCGAAGTTCTCGCGCTTGCCGGCGCCGACCAGCACAAGCCGGGGGACGTCGCGCCCGGCCGGGGCGATCAGATCGAGCGTCTGACCTTTGCCGCCGGTGAAGCGGCTCGCGGCCACCGCGGCGGCGAGCGGGCCATTCGGCGTCTCGCCCTCGAACACGATCTGAGCCACGCCGGTCTTGGGCGGCACCGCGGCGTCGGCCGCAACGAACTCGATCTCCATCGGAACTTCCCTCAGCTCCCGCCTCAGTCGCCCTGCAACGCACGTCACGCAGCTATGGCTCACCAGCCTCGCGCGGTTGTGCGGGGCGGCGACGCATGGTTTAGAACAGCTCCGCGGCCGCGGCGCGGCAAATCTCCAAGTGAGCCGTTCTCTTTACCGATGCGCCTGATCGACCGCTACCTGCTGCGCCAGATGCTAGGACCGACGCTCCTGGCCACCGGCGCGCTGACCGGCGTCGCGCTGTTGAGCCAGAGCCTCGCGGGCCTCGACCTGATCGTCAACCAACGCCAGAGCGCGATGGTCTTCCTCAAGGTCACGCTGCTCTACATGCCGCAGCTGATCAACATGATCCTGCCGGTGGCGGTGTTCGTCGCCGCCCTGGTCTCGTTCAACCGGCTGCACACCGAGCAGGAGATCGTCGTCTGCTTCGCCGGCGGCATGAGCCGTTGGCGGGTGATCTCGCCGGCCATCCGGCTGGCCTGCGTCATCGCCTACGTCGCGCTGGTGCTGAACCTGTTCGTCCAGCCGGCGGCCTTCCGCCAGCTGCGCCAGGAGCTGTTCGCCGTGCGCACCGATCTCGCCTCGACCCTGGTGCGCGAGGGCGAGTTCACGGAGCCGGCGCCGGGCGTCACGGTCTACACCCAAAGCATTGACGGCCAAGGCCTAATGCGGAACCTGTTCATCCATCAGACGAAGCCGAACGGGGCCGCGACGACCTACACCGCCGAGCAGGGCCGGCTGACCAAGCGGTTCAATCGGCCGGTGCTGATCATGCGCGAAGGCTCCACCCAGGAGTTCTCGCGCAACGGCGTGCTGAACTACCTGACCTTCGACGAGTACATTTTCGACCTGTCGCCGCTCACCGACAGCCCGGAGCGCGTCCACTACAAGCCCTCCGACCGCTACCTGCACGAGCTGTTCTTCCCCGACCTCACCCAGGCCTGGGAGCAGCACAACCGCAAGGGCCTGCTCGCCGAGGGCCATTCGCGGTTGGCCTCGCCGCTCTACAACATCAGCTTCATGGCCATGGCCCTGGCCGCCATCATCGGCGGCGGCTTCTCCCGGCTGGGTTACGGGCGGCGGATCGCCGTCATGGCGGGGCTTGCGACGCTGACCCGGATCGTCGGCTTCGTCGTCCAGGCCGCCTGCGAGGACACCGTGTGGCTGAACGTGCTGCAGTACGCCGTGCCGCTCGCGGCCCTGGGCCTGGCGCTGCACAGCATCTTCCGGCGACAGACCGGCAAACCAGCGTTCTGGCGCCGCCTTCTCCCCGGGAAGCTCAGCGGAGCGGCGGCATGAGGCTGACGGGACGGCTCGAACGCTACATGCTGGCGCGCACCATGGGCGGCGTCGGCGCGGCGCTGGCGGTGATCACCGCGGTCATCGTGCTGGTGCAGTTCGTCGACCTGTCGCGGCAGGTGGGCGTGCGCGCCGACGTGGGGCCGGCGCAGCTGTTCGGCCTGACGCTGTTGCGCGCCCCCTCGGTCATTCAGATCCTGCTGCCGTTCGTCTTCCTGTTCGGCGTGATCGCCGCCTACGTCGGGCTCAACCGCAAGAGCGAACTGGTGGCGATGCGCGCCGCGGGCGTGTCCGCCTGGCGGTTCATCCTGCCGTCGGCCATCGCCGCCTTCATCGCCGGCGTGCTGACCGTGACCGCCCTCAATCCGCTCGCTGCGGCGCTGAACGCCCGGTTCGAGTACGACCGCGCGCGGATGATGGAGAACTATCTGCCTGGCGCGCCGAAGGACGTCTGGCTGCGGCAGGGCGACGAAACCAACCAGATCGTGATCCACGCCGGTTCGCGCGACGTGGTCGACGGCGTCGTCCGACTGCGCGGCGTATCGCTGTTCATCTATCAGAAGGGCGACGGCGGCCGGCTGCAGTTCAAGCGCCGCCTGGAGGCCGCCGAGGCGCGGCTGATGCCGGGCTTCTGGCAGCTGCGCGACGTGCGCGAGGCCACCGCCGGCGAGAACTCGGTGCATTCCGACAGCCTGTCGATTCGCTCGAGCCTCGACGCCGAGTCGGCGATGGAGCGGTTCGCATCGCCGGACGCGATCGCCTTCTGGCGGCTGCCGGCGGCGATCCGGCTCACCGAACAGGCCGGTTTCTCGGCCTCCGGCTACCGGCTGCGCTTTCATCAGCTGCTCGCCACGCCGATCCTGTTCGCCGCCATGGCGGTGCTGGCGGCGGCGTTTTCACTGCGGCTGGCGCGTCTCGGCGGCCTGGCTGGGCTCGCGGGGGCCGGCGTGGCGCTCGGATTCGTCGTCTTCTTCTTCAACCAGTTCGCCGGCGCCTTGGCCAAAGGCGACATTATTCCGCTCTACGCAGCCGCCTGGGCTCCGCCTATTGTGGCGCTGCTGTCGGGTTTGACGCTGCTCTGCTACACCGAAGACGGTTGAATCGTTCGTGAGCGGGACTATGCATCCGCAACCGGCGCAATAAGCACGGGCGGACGCCAGAGGGGATCTGAACAGAGATGAGTCCAGGTCGGCTCACGCCTTCCGCCGCCAGGTACGCCATGCTGGCTGGCGCCGCCGTCGCCGCGATGCTGGCGTACTCCCCCGCGTATGCGCAGGAGCCGGCCGCTGACGCGTCCGCCGCGCCCGCGGCGCAGCCGCCCTCCCCCGACGGACTGGCGGAGGACGAACTCTATCTGGAGGCCGACCGCCTCACCCGCGACGACGACGCCGGGGTCACTACGGCCGAGGGCAATGTCGAGATGCGCTACCAGGGCCGCACCCTGCGCGCCGACCGCGTCGTCTACGAGGAAGGGCCCGAGGACCAGCCGGGGGTGATCCGCGCCTTCGGCCATGTCCAACTCATCAACGCCGACGGCACCGTCGAATTCGCCGACCAATTCGCCTTCGACGACAAGCTGAGCGCCGGCGTCGCCCGCGGCTTCTCCGCGCGACTGGCGAACAACGGCAAGTTGGCCTCGGCCTCGGCGGCCCGGCGCTCCGAGAAGATCCAGGAGCTCAACCGCGCGATCTACACCCCCTGCGAAATCTGCAAGGCCGACGGCCAGACGCCGAAGAAGCCGACCTGGTCGATCAGCTCCGACCGGGTGGTCCAGGACAAGGACAAGCGGGTGATCTTCTACCGCAACGCCCGGGTCCGCGTGAAAGGGGTGCCGGTCCTCTATCTGCCGCTCTTCTGGCACGCGGATCCCACGGCGGGCCGCGCGTCGGGCTTCCTGACGCCGAGCGCCGGCCTGTCCGACCGGCGCGGCTTCTCCTATGAGCAGCCGTACCTCTGGGCGGTGTCGCCCTACACCGACATCATCCTCAGCCCGCAGATCAACTCGAAGGTGAACCCCTTCCTGAACGCCCAGGTTCGGAAGCGCTTCTACTCCGGCGAGGTCGACCTGCGCCTCGGTTACACCTACGAGAAGGACGTCGACGGCGACGGCAACCGCTTCGGCGACAAGACCAGCCGCAGCTACATCCTGGGCCGCGGCGCCTTCCACCTCGACAACAACTGGCTGCTCGGCTTCACCGCCGAGCGGACGTCCGACCCGCTGCTGTTCGACAAGTACGACATCCCGCGCGTCTACGTGAGCCGCGGTCCCTACGTCGCCGACGACCGCCGGCTGATCTCGCAGCTCTATGCGATCAATCAGACCGAGCGGAACTACTTCTCCGCGGCGGCGATGAGCATCCAGGGCCTGCGGCAAACCGTGCCGGGCGAGTTCGAGAACAGCGCCGCCTTCCCGATCATCGCCCCCCTGATCGAGGACCGCTATTCGCCGAACAGCTCCGTCGCCGGCGGGCGGCTGCGCCTGACCGGCAGCGCGGTGGCGCTGACCCGCGACGAATCGCCGACCAACTTCTCGCAGCCGGGCCTGGACAGCCGGCGGGTCACCGCCCAGGCGGACTGGCAGCGCACCTTCACCTCGACCGGCGGCCTGCGGCTCGATCCGTTCATCAGCGTGCGGGGCGACTTCTACAGCCTCGGCGACGTGCCGCGGGCCGACGGGGTGACCTTCCGCTCGGAGACGGTCAGCCGCGCCCTGGCGACCGTCGGGGCCGATGTCTCCTACCCGCTCTACAAGCGCTGGAACAACTCGACCGTCGTCCTGGAGCCGCTGGTCCAGGCCGCCCTGTCGCCGCACGCGCAGCAGATCGTCGTCGGCCGCGACGCCAACGGCGAGCCGATCTATCTGAACGAGGACAGCGCGACCTTCGAGTTCGACCAGACCAATCTCTTCCGCACCAACAAATTCCCCGGCTACGACCTCTACGAGGACGGCGCGCGGCTGAACGTCGCCGGCCGGGCGACGGTGCTGTGGGACGACGGTCGCCGGGCCAGCCTGCTGGTCGGCCGCAGCTTCCGCTCGGAGCGCAACGACATCTTCCGGCAAGGCTCGGGGCTGCGCGGCAAGGCCTCGGACTGGATCGTGGCGGCCGACGCCCAGCCGCTGACCGGCCTGTCGATGTACGCTCGCGCCCGCCTCGACTCCGACAACCTGGAAGTGCACCGCCTGGAGGCGGGCGCCAACGCCGCCACGAGGTGGGCTTCGGGCTTCATCCGCTATCTGCGCAACGACGCCGAGGTCACCGGCCTGCCCGCCAACAGCCTGACCGGCGGCAAGCAGGAAAACATGGACGTCGGCGGCGAAGTCTACTTCACCCAGAACTGGGGCGCCTCGCTCTACGGCAGTCGGGACATGGTCACCAACGCGTGGGCGATCCGGGACATCGGCGTCTTCTATCGCGACGACTGCGTGCGCGTGGACGTGATCTATCGCAAGGAAGACGCCGTCATCTTCCAGCGCGACAGCAACAACAACCAGTTGCGGCAAATTGGTCGCAACGAGCAGATCGCCATACGCCTAACGCTCGCCAC
>Ga0164243_10013141_pt1 | contig 11673 bp, 12 predicted proteins | sample OricompcompostOP_FD_108781 | JGI IMG/M metagenome (GOLD analysis project Ga0164243, IMG submission 108781) | Organic Plus compost microbial communities from Emeryville, California, USA - Original compost - Organic plus compost (OP) | ecosystem: Engineered > Solid waste > Mixed feedstock >...
GCAGTCCTGTCAGAGTCCATGCCGCCACGTCGCGATGCCGCCTGATCCCTCCGCAGCACTGCCCATCACCTGGACAGAACCGCACGGTGTCCCCCGGGCCACCCAACCTATCCCTAACTGAAAACTGACCGCGCCTGCCGGCAGAAATTGATCGGCATACAACGTCGGGCTGGAAAGGTTCGCGACTATGTCCCGGGTGCAGTGGTTTCAAGCGATGCAAACGCCGGGCGAATCCTTGGATCGAACTGCGATCCACGAACTCAACGAACAGCCGCGCAAGGCTGTGAACGGCACTACCACAACAACGAAAACAATCTCGCCAAATTTAAAAAACGCCGATGTCATTGGGCATCCCGGTATTGCTGATGCCGTTGCTCGCGACAGCCGGCGTTTTTCTCGGTCTCTGGATTAACGGCACGTAATTGAATATCGCGGCGATGATGGGCATGACCATGATCATCGGCATCGTCACGGAAATTGCCATTTTTTATTTCTCCGAATATTTCCTGCTACGAGGTGAGGCATGGGCAGAAATCGGGCGCTGCTCAGGGCCGGCGGAAACCGGCTGCGTCCAATCATCATGACCACTCTGGCGGCGATGCTGGCCTTGATGCCGCTGGCGCTGGGATGGGGCCAGGGAGCCGCTATGCAGCAACCGTTCCCTTGGGTGATGCGGTGATCGCCGCCAAGCGCGGCCGTACCTCAGCAGGGCCGTGCGTGTGCCAATCCCACGATGGCTTCACCCGGAAGGCAAACGGCGGCACCAGCGTTGCCAATAGCGCACTGAAGGACCATGCCATCTGGAACCAATCCTCAGCAAGCCCGCCAATCGCCAGACACTTATCAAATTGCAGTTTCACTAGAACTCGTACTCTACATTCAGTTTCGCCGAAGTATCGGCAGTGGCGCCGTCCAGGCCGAACAGAAGGGCCGCATTCCAACGCAGACTTCGTCTTTGTCCAAGGCGCACATTACCAATCAGGGCGGGTCCCAGTGCGCGGGTACTTTCGCCCGAGTACAATTCGAGCGCGGGCTCGAACAGGGGTGAGAGGCGATAGCGCAGCTGTACTGCGAGACGGGATTCAAACTCGCTTTTGATGGCCCTGCCCCACTCGTAGACCAGCGCCAGGTTGGCGACCGCAACCCAACGCGACCAGTCACGCTCCGCCAATAACAGCGTGCTTGCCTCCCAGCTGTTGCAGTAGAAGCAGCGCTCCAACTCCATCAACACGCCCCAGTCGATGTCATGCTCTCCCTGCTCGGTCAATTGGTGCTTAGCCTCCAGCTCGATGGCGTCGATACCATTGCCGCCCGGGTGGCTGATGGCATAGACCTCTCCCGACCAGCGCTCACTGAACGCCTGTCCGTAAGAAAAACGCTGCCACTGCAATCCGGCGGGCTTGTCACCGACGTCCCGCTGGTGCAGCGCACCATATTCCAGTTCACGCTCCAGCTGACGAACATAAGGATCGTACACTCGATCGATCACGTCGCCATCGGCACACGCGGCTCCGCAAAAACCCAGGCTCGCAGCCACACCATACGTCAACCGCTTCACAGACCGCATCAAATACGTCGCCATAACAGAACCGCACCAACCAGGCAGGTGCTCAAAATCAGCGCCACGACCTCCGCGGGTGCCGGCGTCGCTTCGTAGCCGAACACCGCATAAACCAGCTGCCCGACCATCGACTTTTCATTCAGCAGCCCATTGCTGTCCCATACGGGCATGCCGGATGGCAGCCAGTCCGCTTGCGTCAATAGTTGTGTGCCCTGCACAGCCATGCCGACACACACCAGCGCCAGCAGCGCAACCTGTACCTTGCGTGCGATGGTCGAGCGCACGGTTGTGAGCACAAGAAATGTGAGCACTCCAACGCTGAGACCTACGAAGAGACCAACGAGGCCGCTGGTCAGCGCACGCACCAGGTCTGATTCCACACGCAGATAACTCGATAGAAAAATCAGTATTTCACCCGCTTCGCGGCTCACTGACAGAACGACAATCGTTGCCATACAAGCCGCAAGCGCGCGCTGCGGGCGGCTCGCCGCTCGCGTCAGCGCCAATATCACCAATAGCAATAAACAGATTGCAAACTGCAGTGTTGCGTTCAGCAGTTCCTGGCCCACACCATCAAGCCACGCCGATATCGTCTGCAGGTAAATTGCGTAGAGCACCGCGGCCGCGATCCCCGATGGCAGTGCCACAGCGAGCCAGATTAACCGCAAGCCGTGGCCGCGACTTGCCGAGGCGAGCAGGCTTACCAGCACACCCGCTTCCAGCGTTTCGCGCAATACGGTGAGAATGGCGTCAAGCAACATGGGTTTAACGAACCTGTCAGCGGGCTATAATTTTGCCCTGCGCTGTCGAAATATTGAACTCGCCGAAGAATGGATACTCGCCGGGTGGAAGCGGCCCGATAAAGAGAAAGGTACGGCTATTGCCGAGCACTACCTTTTCGCGATTGAGCTCGTAGCTCTCGAACTCCTCCGGCGTGGCGTCCTCGTTCACAACGATCAGCTTGAATTTGGTATTCGCTGGCACATGTAATTCCGCCGGATAGAACAGATGGCCCCTGATGGCCAGCTCGAATTGCGGAGGCTCGGCCTGTGCACCGATAACGACAAACATCAGCAAGGTCAAATATCCGCGAAAACGCGCGCTTAAAGTATTCATTCGTTGTTGCCCGTCGATGGGCGCGCTGGCAGAAACACCTTGACGCGCAGTCCGCCCAGCACAGGCGCGGTCTCCAGCTCGACACGACCTTCGTGGAAACGCACGATATTCTCGACGATGGAAAGGCCAAGCCCGGCCCCCGTGACATCCGACGCATGCCGATCACCCCCGACACGGTAGAAGCGGTCGAATACGCGCTGACGTTCCTCTGCGGCGATCCCGGGGCCCGAATCGTCCACGATCATTACAACACCATCGCTGTCCGCCTTCACCGCAACCTGAATCTGCCCCCCGGCCGGCGTGTACTTGCAGGCATTGTCGATAAGATTTCGTAACAATGTCAGCAATGCGAACTCATTGCCATCGATATAGACGTCGGTACCTTCCAACTCGATATTCTGCGCCTTGGCGGCGCAAAGCGGATAGACATCGACAATCGCGCGTTGCGCTATATCTCGCAGATTGCTGCGCGTATAAGCCGCGCGACGATGATCCGGAGCGACACGGGATAAAGCCAGAATCTGCTCGATGGAATGCGTCATGCGATCGACACTGCGTTCGAGTTCGCGCAGCTCATCGGAGGGTGCGTCGCGGTCCCTGGTGAGATTGTGCAGACTGATCTTAACCGCAGCCAGGGGCGTGCGCAGCTCATGCGCCGCATTGGCGGTAAAACGCTGCTCGCGGGCGAAAGCCTCGTTCAGGCGTTCCATCAGATTGTTAATGGAGCCGATGACGACGCTGAGTTCCTTGGGATAACGGTCGGAGACTATGGGAATCAAATCACTGGCACTACGTCGTTCAAGCGTCCGGGCAAGCCGCTGCAACGGCTTCAGACCAAGGCCTACGATCAGCCAGACCAGCAGCGCGATGACCGGAACGATCCAGATGATCGGCAGCACCGACTCGAGCACCATTTGCTCTATCAGTCGCGAATATACATCGACGCGCTGGCCCGTGACGATCCATTGCCCCTTCTCATCCACCAGCGCATAGAGCCGCCAGCGCAGTCCGGCATGGCTGACGAAGCTGTAACCGGCAATGGGTCCGCCCAGCGCCTGATCGGGTGCGTTGGCCGATTGTGCAATCACACGCGCGCCGTCGCGTATCTGATAAAGACGTCCTTCTCCGAAAAGCTGCGGCGGCAGGGCGCTGTCTGCGGCGCAAAGCTGCTCCAGGGACTGTGCCATTTCGATCAGCTGCTGGTCGAGCAGTCGATTACCCGAACGCAGGCTCTCGCCGTAGCCATGGTAGGCGGCAATGAAGTTGGCCAGACAAACCGTGGAAACAAGCGCGAGAATCAAATATAGACGGATGGAGTTCATTAGCTCCATTCACGCAATGCATCCGTCGACTGTATAGCCGACCCCGCGTATGTTCTTGATAAAGCCCTTGGGGAGTTTTTTGCGCAGGTTACTGATATGGACCTCGATGGCATTGCTGGCTATTTCCTCCCCCTCTCCGTACAACTTGTGCTCGAGCACGACCCTTGTCTGGACGCGACCGGCATTTTCCATGAGCGCGCGAATTACCATGAATTCGCGCCGGCTCAACAGTACCGCCGCACCACCATCGACCTTGAGCGAGTGGCTGGCTGTATCCAAAACGACAGAGCCCACCTCAATGAGGCTGTTGCTCGCAATACCCAAACGCCGCGACATAACGCGAAGACGAGCAAGCAGCTCGGCCATGTTGAAGGGTTTGGCGAGATAGTCATCGGCGCCGGAGTCGAGTGCCAGAACCTTGTCGTCGATACCCTCACGCGCGGTGAGAATCAGGATGGGCAGGATCCGATCGCGCTGGCGCAGCCGTTTCAGCACATCGACGCCATCCATGTCCGGCAGACCGAGATCGAGCACGATCAGATCGGGAATCAGGGCCAGCGCATGACTGATGGCGTCAGAACCTCGCGCGACATGATCAACGGCGAAGCCTTCACGTGCGAGCGCCTTGCAGAGGCCGTTCGCCAGCGCCGCGTCGTCCTCGACCAGCAATACCTTCATGCCCTCTTCACCTCTTCAGGCTCAACGCCACAACGCCCAGTGAGGCTTGCGTTCGACCCCAATTTATATGTGCCCCGTTATATATGCCCGCGCAATGGGCGTCAGTATCGCCTTCACCGCACCTTTGGAGCAATAGCGGCCAAGGCCGACTCGATTTCCCGATGGCGCCCCTGGTCAGCTGACTCACGGCCTGGGCGCGGTGCGGCGGCCAATGCCTTGCGGTAGTAAACTTCGGCTTGCGCATAACGCTTCTCGGCACGCAGAAACTCGCCGTAGAAGTAATTCGGATCGATGCCGTCCGGATTGATAGCAAGCGCCTTATGCAGTAATTCGTCGGCCTTTTTATTATCGCCGAAGCCGATCGGCCAGCCCGGCACCTTGAAATACAGTACACCCAGACTGGTATAGGCGGAACCATCAAGCGCGGAAGGGTTGGCGCCGAGCGCAGCCTCCAGATCGGCCTTGGCCTCCTTCGCGTAGCTCAGGCCACCGAGCCCTCCCTTCACACCTGCATAGGAAGACTTGATGATGCCGCTCCAGATCAGCAGCTCGGCGTCGTTCGGATGTTGTTGCAGAAACGTCGCGGCCTCGTCGAGCAGCTGCTCATAGGCCTTTTTCTGTGCGTCGCCCGTCATCTCGTAGTTCACTTCGGCCCAGCGCGACTGCAGCCGCGCCAGCGCACTTGTGTTTACATCGGCAAACGCCGTCGTTGCGAGCAATGCCAGCAAGAACGCGAATGGCTTCGTTATTTTCATGGCGTCTCCTTGGAGTTGATGGTGGCGTAATGGCGAATGGTTTGCAGCTGGCGGCGCAACGCGTTACCGACCACCGAAGGAAATAACGCGTTGATCCGCACGAACAATGCTTCAGGCCAACCAAGCAGGTGATCCCGTCCCGGCTGCTCGAGTGCCGCAACCAGCTTTGCCGCGACGGCATCAGGATCGTCCACTGCATTGCCCAGCTCGCTGTTGAGCGCCTGCATCGCGGAGCTGTTGAGCGCGGTCGCCGTCGCTCGCGGGGCGAAATAAATCACCTGTACGGCGCTGTCGGCGAGCTCCCGGCGCAGAGCCTCGGTAAAGCCGCGCAGGCCGAATTTACTGGCGCAGTAAGCCGTGGAGCCCGCATAGCCGATGCTCCCCAGAATGGAGCCGACATTGACGATCGCGGCTGTATTGCAGCGACGCAATAGCGGTATGAAGTCGCGGCATAACAGCATCGGCGCGATCAGGTTGATGTTGGCGATGTCGGCGATATCCGCATCGGAGTTCTGCTCCAGCAATGCCAGTTTCGCCGTGCCGGCATTGTTCACCAACACATTGGCACCAAAGCGCTCCGCCGCCGCCAATAGATGTGCACGCCCTCCGGCCGTGCCGATATCCGCAACCACATCAGCGTGCTCAGGATTGCGCAACTCGCGCCGCAGGCGCTCCAGCGCAATCCCGCTGCGCGCGGTCAACAACAGGCGCGCACCCGCCTTGTCGAGCGCGCGCGCTGCCGCCGCGCCGATGCCCCCGGTGGCACCGGTCAAAACGACTTTCATTGAATTTGCCAGCACGAAAACCTCTCCTCAAGCCGAAGCATCGGAAAACGTAAGCTGCTGCGCCTGAGCGCCATCGATCGAGCGGAACACATCGCCGTACAGTCGATAGAAATTGCGCGCGCAGTGGACGATCAAGCGCTGCTCAGCCTTTCCCTCGATGCGGTTCATCAAGTCTTCGAAGAAGCGCACGTGGTCCTGGTCGAGAACACCGTGCGAACGCAAATACGTGAAGGCGGCATCCGGCAGGCCGAGCGACCGCTGTATCGCATCCGCGGCCCGGTCGGCGATGCCGACGCTGGTGCCCTCCAACACGTGCACCATGCCGAAGAAGCCGAGCGGCTCGATCCGTTGGACTGTGTCGTAGGCATAGGCCACCATCATTTCCGTTGCGAAATTCGGCGTGCTCGAGCGCGCCTTTTCGCTGTCCAGACCACAGGCGGCAATATCGGCGAGCACCCATTCCTGGTGCCCGATCTCCTCGTCGATGTATTCGGCGATCGCGGCGCGCAGCCACTCAAGCTCGGCCGGCAGGCGGGCACCGGTCGCCATGAGCAGCGGCACGGTATGCTTGACGTGGTGGTAGGCCTGACATAGAAACGAGGCGTATTCGTCGAGGGTTACCTTTCCCTCCAGAGTGCGACCGATGATAGGCGCCGATAGCAGATAGCCCTGCGCGTCGGCTGTCTCAATTTGAAGTCTCTCGTAGAAAGTCATGCTGGTCTCGATGAGGTATCCGCCATAACGGATGTGTAGAGCTGCTCGACGGCGGCTGCCATTGAGCGTTCGATATCCCCGCGGCGCGGACGGCCGTTCGCGGTCAACAGCGTGGTCCAGGTGCCGCCATCCAGGCGCAGCCAGGCACGCACGCGGGCGTAGTCGGGAAGCCTGTGGTTGACGTTGTCGACCGCCCGCTGAATCGCCGCGTCTTCAACGTCGTCAGGACAACCGAGCAGCGCGCTGAGAAAAGGCCGCCCGTCGCCGATAACGACGCAATGAGTCAGCAAGGGTAAAGCGCACAGCTCGCTTTCGATCCATTCGGGGCTGATGTTCCGGCCGTAGCTGCTGATCAGCACGTTTTTGCTACGGCCATTTACTTGCAAAAAGCCACGACCATCCAGCGAGCCGAGATCGCCTGTCGATATGCTGCGCGGATACCAGCTCCGCGGATCACCGACGTATCCCAGGTGACAAGCTCCACTCACGATGATTTCGCCGTCTTCGATACCGACCTGGCAATGTGGCAATATCCGGCCCACCGCGCCGGGGTGATCCCGGCCCGGCGTATTCAGCGCCACCACAGAACCACATTCCGACAGCCCATATCCCTCGTAAACCGGCAGACCTTTGCCGCGAGCCTGAACGATCAGCTCCGGAGCCACCCGCGCGCCGCCCACCGCGACGAAACGCAGTGATGATGGCGGACGCCATCCTCGTTCACATGCCGCCAGCAGCGCGCGCAACAACTGCGGCAAAAAAATGATGCTGTTTGGGCGCTCGGTCTCGATGCATCGCAGCAGCGCGGGCAAATCCAATCCCGAACTTCCCGACAATCCGCGCGACGCCGCATCCGGCAGAATGATCTCGCCGCCGCGCAACAAAGAGGCATAAATACCCGCCACGTTCTCGAGCAAGGTCGGCAGCGGCAGAATGCACAAATGGCTTCGCGTCGCCGCATCGACCGTCTCCGACAACGAGCGCGCGACCTGCCATTGCAGCCTGGTATCGAGGCAGACGCCCTTCGGCTCGCCAGTGGACCCCGAAGTGAAGGTGATTTTTTGCGTGCCTACCGGCAAAGCGGGAAGCGCCTCGGACCGCAGGGGCACGGCTTGTATCCCTGTGACGACGGGCACGGGAATCGCCCCCTCCCTGGCGGCTTCGGCGTCCGTCAGCAGTAATTCCGCACCCGTCGTGCGCAGGCAATGTTCCGTCTGTGCGCCGCTGAAGAAATCGGGGAGCGGCAAACAAACCAACTCCGCAACCTGACAGGCAAGGTCGACCAGGACCCAATCGATGGAGTTCTCTGCCCGCAACGCAACGACTTTACACCCGGTTCCGCGCAGCCATTCGGCTATGGCCTCGACGGCGGCAGACAGACCGCCGTAATGCAACATGCGCTGCCCTTGTCGCAACGCCACTGCATTTTCTCTGAATCCATAACCTTCGCGAATATCGCTCAACAATTGAAGATTCACGACATCTCCCGGAAAAATTGCAACTGCTGCGCGACTTTTTCGCTGGCCCCGGCGTAGGTTTTGAGCAGGTTGGAAACCCAGGATAACGAACTCGCGGCGCGGAGTGCGGACACCAGATCGCAGCACATGACGCGCGGCCGGCTTTCGTAATAACGACCCCATTGCTGCGCGCGCTCGCCGAGGCGCTCGACATCCACGTCGCAGAGCAAGAGCGGAGCATAATTCAAGCGCGCGACGATCCTTTCGACCTGCGGCGTGGCAGTGAAAGCCAGCCATCGATATTGGGCCGCCGACAAGGCGGCGGCCATAACCAGGAACAGCGGCGCACTGAGCCCAGCTGAACTGGCCGCCAGATTGCCGATCTCGACGATATCGCCACGCGCAACCGGACGCCCCATGCGTACCGCGATTTCCTGTTCGATGGGAGACTCGAGGTAGTGCTCGAGATACAGATTCTCATGCGGTTGGGCCAGACGCATTCCGAGCACCGCCAGACCGCTCGACGCGCCGTGCAGCTCGAGCAGTAGCGGCAGGAATTCTGGAACCCGCGCGCCATAAGTGGCCTGGTAGACGTTGCGGACCAGCGTTTCCGCTGCAACTCTCGCTGTTCCGTGTGGGGGATGAAGGAAAACCCGTTCCGCGCCATTGAGTGGAACTTTTTCGTTGCCGATGGGATGCGACGACACGGACATTGCAAACATGGGGAATCTCCAACTGGCAACGTACCGGACGAGATTAGGGGGCGAAACTTAAGAGAGAATTAACCTCCCTTTCAAACAGGGATAAATTAGTGTGAACATGGTCGCAGGTGGGAGCGCCATCGCCCGTTCAGGGAGTGCCAGCTGCTTGTTCGAATTTTGGCGTTTGACAGATTTTGCTCCTCATTATCGATTCGCTGTTCAATCAGACGAGGCATGCAAGCATTTTGACCAGCAGAAAAGGGCAACCGAAAACTGTCTCACGATGAAACACTGTGATAAATCTCCTCCTCCTGCGCAAAATGCAGCCGCAGGATGGCGTCGAGCGCATACAGAGTACGGCGCAGCTCCTGCTTTGACGGACCATTGTCACCTTCGTCTGCCAGGCTTTCGGCAAGCCGATCGACGCTTCGGCATAAACGGGTGATTTCGCGATGCGTCGCGCTCATCGAGGCCATGGGATCCTCCCCCCCGATCAAACGCGCCACCTGCGGATAAAGCTTGGATTCGTCCAGCGATTCGTGTGGCAACAGCTGGTCATGCAACGACGTGTTTAACGCTGTCAGCTCGCTTCTTATCTCCAGTACCGACAGGTTGTCCACGCGATCCGCCAACCGGCGCACGCCGTCAACAATGCCCAAGAGGCGGGCGTGCTCCTCCTTCTGCCGCTCCACGTCGTCGGCCGACATTTTTTCCTCGGCGTTTTCTTTCTCCAGCCCCAGTACGCGCAGCGCATTCAAAATCACGACGACATCGATCGCCTCCTGCAAAACGGCCCCGGCGATGGGCGGCAAATAGCCCAGCGCGGCCACCAGCATGGCGAGCAGCGAGAGCCCCATACCCACCCAAACGCTTTGCAAAGCAATAACCCGGGTTTTCTGCGCGATGCGGACCGCGAATGCAAGCCGATCGAGGCGGTCCACCAGCAAGACGACCTGTGCGGATTCAGCCGCCGCTGCCGCCCCGCGCGCGCCCATCGCCACCCCGATATCGGCGGCGGCCAGTGCCGGCGCATCGTTGATCCCGTCCCCCACCATCATCGTGACGCCTTCGGCGCGGGCAGCGTCGATCACGGCAAGTTTGGACGCGGGAGTCTGCTCGGCAATCACATCGTCCACGTTCAGCCCTTCGCCGACCGCCTTCGCCACATCCGCGCCGTCTCCGGTCAGCATGGCGATCCGCCTCACGCCTGATGCCCGCAGAAGCCGCATGGCGCGCGGGGTTTCCAGCCTGATCTCATCCGTCATCAGCAGCACCGCGCAAAACTTGTCATCAACCGCGATGTAGACACCCGAAGCCCCTTCGTAACCAATCTGCTTCACCAGGGTTCTCGACCAGTCAGGTTTTTCCGCCCTTCCTCCCAGCACATATTCATGGCTGCCCACGCGGACCACCTTGCCATCGACGCAGCCTGATAACCCGGCGCCGGGCCGCTCGGTTACGCCCTCAGGAGTGGATAAGGAAAGAGCGCGCTCAACTGCGGCGCAAACCACCGCCTGTGCGATGGCGTGACTGGACATTTGCTCAAGCGACGCAGCAAGGCGAAGCGCTTCCTCTTGCTGTACACCCGGGTCCGCCGCAATGGCGGACAATTGCGCCTTGCCACCCGTGAGCGTGCCGGTCTTATCGAAGAATAACGTGTGAATTTGCCCCATCTTTTCCAGCGCGCCGCCGTGCTTGACGAGCACGCCACGCTCGGCGCAGCGCGACATGGCGCAGACGATGGCAACGGGAACCGCCAGAATCAGAGGACACGGAGTGGCGACGACGACCACTGCCAGCGCGCGGACCGGATCGCCGGCGAACAGCCAGGCCAGGCCGGCCAGGCCCAGAGTGAGCGGAATGAATAACAGGGCGTATTTATCCGCCAATCGCGCGGCCGGCGCCCTGGAGGCCTGCGCAGCCTCGACAAGTCGAATGATTTTCGCAAACGTACTATTCCCTTCGTTGCTGGTGGCCAGCATATCGAAGGCATCACCGGCATTGATGAGCCCACTTGCCAGCGGTTCACCCGCGGAATAGGCAACCGGCAACGCTTCGCCCGTGAGGCTTGACTCATCGACAACCGCGGAATCGATCAGAGTGCCGTCAACGGGCACGGTCTCTCCCGCGCGCACCAGAATGCGATCACCGGGCTGAATCGCCGCCAAAGGCACCTGGACAACACGGCTGCCGTCATAGCGGCTTGCCAGTCGAGGCGCTTTGCCGAGCAGCGCGGACATTTTTTCGCGCGCGCGTTTTTCCGCATAACCTTCCAGCGCGCGGCCGCTGGTGAACATCAGGGCGATGATAATCGCGGTCAAAAACTCCCGGAGGGCAATGGCGCCCGCAACGGCTATCAGGGCAATGAGATCGAGTCCGAATTTTCCATGCCACAGCGCGGCGCAGGTATCGATGACTATCGCCAGCAGAACCAGACAAGCTCCACCCAGCCATATCCAGCCTGCGGCATCTCCCTCGCCCCACAAATACAACACTCCGCCCACGACCAGAGCGATGGAGCAACAGATGGCTTGAAGCAGATTGATTCGGCTGGTTGTCATGAATCGCGGCTTGCGCCAAGGCC
>Ga0164243_10013142_pt1 | contig 11672 bp, 10 predicted proteins | sample OricompcompostOP_FD_108781 | JGI IMG/M metagenome (GOLD analysis project Ga0164243, IMG submission 108781) | Organic Plus compost microbial communities from Emeryville, California, USA - Original compost - Organic plus compost (OP) | ecosystem: Engineered > Solid waste > Mixed feedstock >...
CGAGGGTGCTCCAGCTCTCCGAGACCTTCCTGCACCAGCTCGACGATCTGCGTTCGATCTCGCTCTCCTACCTGACGAGCCTCCGCGACCGCACGGGGGAGACGGCGGCGCTTCACCTGCATCAGGGCGACTCGCGCGTCGGCGTCGTCCAGGTCGAGTCGTACCACCAGCTCCGTCGCACGTACTCCGACCTCGGCAAGCGGGTGCCTCTCTACCTCGGCGCGCCGAGCCTCGCGATGCTCGCGTTCCTGCCGGACGAGCAGATCGAACGCTACATGCCGCGCGCGGACCAGCCGTGGCCGGACATCCCGGCGAAGAACGCCGACGAGCTGGCCGCGACACTGGAGAGCATCCGCGAGAGGGGCTTCGCGGTGTCGAGAGCCCACCGTCTGGCCGGAATCGTCTCCATCGCGGCCCCCATCCGCACGAGGGGCGGCGACGTCATCGCCGCCATCAACGTGACAGGCCCAGAGGCCCGTTTCACCCCAGAGTCGATCGACTCGATGTCGGAGGCGGTTCTGCAATCCGCCGCCGAGATCAGCGAGCGGTTCGGATTCGTCCCCGCGTCTGCGCAGCTTGCATCACACGTCGGAGGCACAAGGTAACACCTCGTTTTCCCATGCCCTGAGGAGGAATGACATGCACAAGGAAGTCGCACCATCCCGTTCCCGATTCGCCTCGTTCGTCAGACGCTCGACGACAGTCGGTGTCATCGTCTCGGCAGCCATCGCGCTCACGGCGTGCGCCGGCGGAGGAGGCGGAAACGCAGCCGCCACGACGGACGCCGGCACGCCGTACCCCGAGAGGCCGGTTCAGGTGATCGTCGGCTTCGCAGCCGGCGGCGCCCTGGACCTCGTCGCGCGCGAGGTGGCCAAGGACATGCCGAAGTCCTTCGGTCAGAACCTCGTCGTCGTGAACCAGGCCGGTGACGGTGGCGTCATCGGCGCCAACGCCATGATGCAGTCGAAGCCCGACGGGTACACGGCCTACCTCGGCTCGGTCGCCGCCATGGCCATCCAGCCCTGGCGTGCCGGAACCGACGTCCCGTACGGGGGACCGGACGACTACACCCCGGTTGCGAACCTGCTGTACTTTCCGCAGGTGCTCGCCGTGAGCGCGGATGCGCCGTACGACGACCCGGAGGAGTTCGTCGAGTACGCGAAGGAGCACCCCGGGGAGCTGCGCGTCGGAACGGGCGGCATCGGGACCCTGCCGGACGTCGCGCTGTCCGAGATGAAGGCACAGCTCTCCATCGATGTGACCTCCGTGCCGTTCCAGGGGTTCGCCCAGTCCGTGCCCGCCCTTCTGGGCGGCAGCATCGAAGGGATCATCGCCTCGCCAGCCGACGTCGGCCAGCATGTCGAGGCCGGTGAGATGAAGATCATCGGCACCTTCAACGAGGACCCGATCCCGTCGATGCCGGAGGTGGAGAGCTTCACGACGGTCGGCATGGACTACACGCAGGACAACTACTACTTCGTCCTGCTGCCGAAGGGCACGCCCGAGGACGTGACGGAGAAGCTCGAGGGCGCGCTCAAGGAGGCCGTGGAGAGCGACGCCTTCACCGAGTGGGCCGAGTCGAACAACGCCGTCGTGCAGTTCCAGGACTCCGACGAGCTGAAGAAGAAGCTGCAGGCCGATTATGACCGGTACGAGAAGATCATCGGTGACCTCGGACTCTGAGCCCGGGCGGGCTGCTGGAAGGCCGGACGACGTGGGTCGTCCGGCCGGCCAGGGCCCGTCCGAGGACGCAGAGCTCGAGGCCACGCTGGCCGAGCTCTACGAGGAGCAGGAGGAGACCGGCCACCGGGTGTCCGAGCGCATCTCGGTGACGGTGACGGCGTGCCTCTTCCTTCTGCTGTCCCTTCTGTATCTCGTGCAGGCGTTCGGCTACGACCTCGGCACGCTCGCAACGCCCGGTCCGGGGCTCTTCCCGCTCATCATCGGCTTCGGGCTCGTGCTCGCGTCGGCCGGTCTCGTGTGGGAGTCCTTGCGGCTCCCGAAGGATCGGTTCGTGGTCTGGCCATACGCGTCCTACGCTCTGCGGCTCGTCGTCGTCCTCGTGGCATCCGTCGTCTACATCGTCGCCATCCCCGTGATCGGACAGTTCCTCGCCGGCGCCCTGTTGTGCGCGGCGCTGCTGTTCGCGATGCGGTCCAGGAGATGGTGGCTCACGATCATCCTGAGCGTCGCGTTCAGCGCCGGCGTCCAGCTCCTCTTCGGGACCGTTCTCGGCGTGCCGTTGCCCGATGGTCCTCTCATCTTCTAGGCGGTATTCATGGATCCCATAGGCGGCCTCCTGCTCGGCTTCGAGGTGCTCTTCACGCCCGAGAACCTCGTCGCCGGACTGCTCGGCGCTGTCATCGGCACGATGACGGGCGTCCTGCCCGGCATCGGCCCCACCGGCGCGATGTCCCTGCTTCTCCCCTTGACCTTCGTGATGAGCCCGACCGCGGGCCTCATCATGCTCGCGGGAATCTACTACGGCAGCATGTACGGCGGTTCGACGACGGCCATCCTGCTCCGGATGCCGGGAGAGGCGGCGTCGATCGTCACATCGATCGACGGCTTCCAGATGTCGAAGCGAGGACGAGCAGGAGCAGCCCTCGCGGTGGCGGCCATCGGCTCCGCCGTCGCCGGCACGATCGGTGTGCTGCTCCTGATGCTGTTCGCCCCCACGCTCGCGGCGCTCGCCATCAACCTGGCACCGCCCGAATACTGCCTGATCGCCCTGCTCGGGCTGGTCGCCCTCTCCTTCCTGAGCTCCGGCTCCCGCTGGAAGGGTCTCGCCATGGTCGCGCTCGGCCTCGGCATCGCGACGGTCGGCACCGACCCCACCTCCGGGACGAGCCGCTTCACCTTCGGCTCGCTCGAGCTCTCCGGCGGCCTCGACCTCGTGCCGATCGTGATGGGTCTCTTCGGTCTCGCCGAGGTCCTCAAGGCGGTCGGCTCGGACGAACGACTTCCCTCAGTGAAGGGCGTGAAGTTCCGGGAGCTCTTCCCGAGCGGCCGCGAATGGAAGGAGGCCTTCCCCGCGATCTGGCGAGGATCGTTCCTCGGCTTCGTGCTCGGTCTCGTGCCGGGACCCCAGAACGTCATCTCGAGCTTCGCCTCGTATCGCCTGGAGAAGAAGCTGTCCAAACATCCGGAGGAGTTCGGACACGGCGCCATCCGCGGCGTCGCGGGTCCCGAGTCCGCGAACAACGCGGCCACCAGCGGGCAGATGGTTCCGCTGCTCGCCCTCGGCATCCCGTTCTCGGCGACGAGCGCGCTGCTGCTTGCCGCGCTTCAGATCCAGAACGTGCAGCCCGGTCCGCTCTTCATCCAGGCCAACCCCGCGATCTTCTGGGGCGTCATCGCGTCGATGTACCTCGGCAACCTGCTCCTGCTCATCCTCAATCTCCCGCTCGTCGGGGTCTGGGTGAGCATGCTGCGGATCCCCCAGCCGATCCTCTTGACCCTCGTCACGATCACGATGTTCGTCGGCGCCTACAGCCTCAACAATCGCCTGTTCGACGTGGGGGTCATGGTGGCGTTCGGATTCATCGGCTGGGCGCTCAACAAGCTCAAGTTCGACCTCGCGCCACTCATCCTCGCGCTCGTCCTCGGAGGCTTCATGGAGACCGCGTTCCGCCAGACCATGTTCCTGTCTCGTGGCGACTTCGGCATCTTCGTCGCCCGGCCGGTGAGCGGAGTGCTCGTCGCCGCGATCGTGCTCGTGATGGCCATCCCCCTCATCCAGAGGCTACGCAACCGCAACAAGCAACACGCCTTCGCCGACGCGAGGGCAGGAAAGGAGTACCAGAGATGACAGGCAGACCAGAGGCGATCGGGCGGATCTCCGGCCCGGGAGGCCAGGCCGACTACGTCGCGTGGACGGGCGAGGCGGCGCACCGGATCGTGGGCGACCCGTTCAGCGGCGACCTCACCGTCGGCGAGGAGGTGGATGCCACCTCGGTCCTCGCGCCGGTCCGGCCGGGCAAGATCGTCGCCGCAGCCGTGAACTACGTCAGCCACGCCATCCGCCGCGACCCTCCGGAGAAGCCGGAGCTCTTCTACAAGCCCATCTCCTCGGTGGCGGACCCGGAGACACAGGTCGTCTTCCCGTCCGACGCCGACATCGTGGAGGCGGAGGGGGAGATCGTCCTCGTCATCGGCAAGCGCTCCAAAAACCTCACGCCCGAGAACGCCGCCGACGCGATCTTCGGGTACACCGCCGGCTTCGACATCAGCGCCCGGAACTTCCAGCGCGCAGACCGGCACTTCTGGCGGGCGAAGGGCAGCGACACGTTCTCGCCGATCGGACCGCGGATCGTGCTCGGCGCGCCCGCGCCGGAGGTCGCGCTGACGACCCGCATCAACGGCGAGGTGAAGCAGGAGACCACCGTCGGCGACATGCTGTTCTCCCCCGTCGAACTGCTCGTGTTCGCCACGAGGTACATCACCCTCGAGCCGGGCGACCTCTTCTACACGGGCACCCCGGGTGTGCCGCCTGGCATCGTCTCGGGCGACCGCCTCGAGGTCGAGCTCACCGGTGTCGGCCCGCTCCGGATGACGGTCGCGTGATGGCGGGCATCGACGATCGACTGGCGGAGCTCGGCCTCGAGCTGCCGCAACGGAAGACGAAGTCCGTCGCGAACCTCGTCAAGACGGTGAGAACCGGGAACCTGCTCTTCGTCTCCGGTCACGGACCTCGCGACCTGGTCGGCGAGGTCGTCTACACCGGCAAGCTCGGCGCGGAGGTCTCCTTCGAGGAGGGCTATGACGCGGCCCGCCTCTGCGTGCTCGGCTGCCTCGCCTCCGCGAAGGAGGAGCTCGGCTCTCTGGATCGGATCACGCGCGTGGTCAAGGCCATGGGCTACATCGCGAGCGACCCGGGCTTCTACCAGCAGCCGCAGGTCATGAACGGAGCATCCGACCTCCTGGTCGACGTCTTCGGCGACCGCGGGCGGCACTCGAGGGTGGCGATCGGGGTCGCCGTCATCCCTCACAACATGGCCATGGAAGTCGAATTGATCCTGGAGGTCGACTGATGCAGACCGAGACCGTTCCGTTCACCACGTCCCTTCCCCGGGCGGACCTCGACCGGGTCCGCGCCGGCATGAGAGAAGAGGGCTTCGACGCCGTCCTCCCCTTCAGTTGGGAGAACGTGCGCTACCTCACCGGGCACGCCCCGGCGAACATCAAGCTGAAGGGCATCTTCTGCGCGCTGTTCTGCGCGGACGAGGCGCTGCCACCTGCCTTCGTCGTCGGGCAGTTCGAAGAGCACTGGGCCCGGCTGCGCTCCCGGTTCACCGACGTCCGCACCGTCCAGCTCTGGGTCGAGATGGACGACCTCGCCGACCTCGAGGCCGGCACGACCGAGATCGTGCCGAAGCCGGTGCAGTTCAGCCGTGAGCAGACCCTGGAGATCATCCGCGACCTCATCGACGACCGCGGCCTGCGCGGCACACGGATCGGCATCGAGCGGAGCATGATCCCCGGCCCTCTCCTCGATGCGCTCGACAGCGCCTTCCCCGACGTGGAGTTCGCGGATGCCACGAGGTTCTTCATGAACATGCGTGCCATCAAGACACCGGGCGAGATCGACGCCCTCCGCCGCGCCACCCAGCTCGCGGAGCTCGGCGTTCGCGCGATCCTGCTCGACACGAACCCCCGCGGGAAGACGGTGTCGCAGCTGCGGCTCGAGTACCAGATCGCCGTCATGGAGGCCGTCCGCAACGACCCAGGCACCGAGGGTGTCGAGGACATGCGGGTCTATCTCTCCACCGGCGGCGGCGTCGGTCCCCACGTCGCGCGGAACGAGACGACCGTCGCAGAGGGTGACGTCATCTGGATCGACTGCGGCGTGCAGATCGACGGCCTGGCATCCGACATCGGCTATGCGTTCTCGGTCGGCAAGCCGGCGGACATGACGCTCCGGGTCGCGGATGCCATCGCCGACGGGAGCAGGGCGGGCTTCGAGATCCTCGGTCCGGGCGTGAGCATGGGCGACGTCTTCCGCGTGACGCAGAACACCATCCGCAAGCACGGCCTGCCCACCTACACCCGCGGCCACCACGGTCACGCCATCGGCCTCGGCATCGGAGAGCAGGCCCCGTACGTCACGGACACCGAGAACCGGCCGCTGCAGCCCGGCATGGTGATGGCGTACGAGCGCCCGTACTACGTGCGCGGCCTCGGCGGATTCCAGTTCGAGGACAACTATGTCGTCACGGAGACCGGCATCGAGATCTTCAACACCCTTCCCACAACCCTGCACGTCATCTAGTGACGGCTCGCACCACGACAGAAAGAACCGACATGGAGCAACTCACTTCGCAGAGCCCGCCGACCACCGAGAACGCGGCCGCCCGTCACGCCTACGACGGCGACCTGCTGAAGGTCACCGAGGAGGTCGCGGTCTTCGCCCGCGAGATCCAGCTGGGCGACATCCCGAAAGGAGTCGTCGAGCAGGGCAAACGCTCTCTGCTCGACGGCCTGGGCCTCGCCGTCGCCGGCTCCGTCACCCAGACCGCCGCGATCCCCGGTGACCTCATCCAGAGCTACGGAGAGCTCACACCGGAGGCGACGACGCTCGGGAGCGGCACCCGTCTGCCCGCGCGTTTCGCGGCTTTCATGAACGGGCTGGCCATCCACGCGCACGACTACGACGACACGCAGCTCGCGGTGCGGCCCGACCGGGTATACGGACTCCTCACCCACCCGACGGCTCCCGTGCTCCCCGCCTCGCTCGCCCTCGTGGAGCGCGCGGGCGGGAGCGGCGCACAGCTGCTGCTCGGCTATCTCATCGGAGTAGAGGTCGCCACGAAGCTCGCCGAGGCGATCGACCCGCGGCACTACGACACCGGTTTCCATGCCACGGGCACTCTCGGCACGATCGGCTCCGCGGCGGGTGCTGCGCGGATGCTCGACCTCGGTGAACACGAGACCCGCATCGCGCTCGGGCTGGCCGCCACTCAGGCGTCCGGTCTGCGCGAGAACTTCGGCACGATGACGAAGCCCCTCCATGCCGGACGGGCGGCAGAGAACGCCGTGTTCGCTGTCGAGCTCGCGGCCGGAGGGTTCACCGCCGCGACCGATGTGCTCGAGGCCAAGCGGGGCTTCTTCAACGCGGCGGGCGGTGGCTACGATTCCACCGCGATCCACGAGCAGCTCGGCCGCCCGTGGACGTTCGAGTCACCCGGCGTCTCGATCAAGCCCCACCCGTCCGGCTCGCTCACGCACCCGGGCATGGGCGCTCTCCTCGACCTCATCCTCGCCGAGGACGTGAGGCCGGAGCAGGTCGAGCACGTCACCGTCGGCACCAACCGGCATATGCCGAACGCGCTCATCCATCACCGTCCGGACACGGAGCTCGAGGCGAAGTTCAGCATGGAGTTCTGTGCGGCCATCCTCCTGCTCGAGCGTCGCGCGGGGCTCGCGCAGTTCACCGACGAGGTGGTGCGCCGGGACGACGTCCGGCGGATGATCGAGCGCGTGGACTTCGGCGTCGCCCCCGAGGCCGAGGCCGCCGGCTACAACAACATGACCACGATCATCACGATCGATCTCACGGACGGCCGGCGCCTCGAGACCCGTGCGGCCTTCGGCAAGGGCAGCCCGCAGAACCCCATGACGGACGACGAGCTGATCGAGAAGTTCGCCGACTGCCTGGCGTGGGGCGGCATCACGGCGGATGCCCGCGGCATCGCCGAGCGCGTGCTGGCGCTCGAGGACGAAACCTCCGTGCCCGGCCTGGTCGCCTCTCTGGTGACCGGCCGATGAGACCGGCGCGGAGCACGCGCGGCCGGCGCGCACGGAAGGGGTCCAGCTGATGGGATCAGGGACCAGCGCTCGGGTCGCCGTCATCGCCGGAGACGGGATCGGGACCGAGGTGATGCCGGAGGGCCTGCGCGTGCTCCGCGCTGCGGGGGAGGCGTTCGGCATCCCCCTGGAGGTCGAGGAGTTCGGCTTCGCGAGCGCCGACTACTTCCAGCGGACCGGCCAGATGCTGCCGGACGACTGGTTCGAGACCCTGTCGGGCTTCGACGCCATCTACTTCGGCGCGGTCGGCTGGCCGGATGTCGTCCCCGACCATGTCTCGCTCTGGGGCAGCCTGCTCCAGTTCCGTCGTCGCTTCGACCAGTACGTCAACCTGCGTCCATGCCGGCTGATGCCGGGCATCCCGAGCCCTCTCGCGGGCCGGGAGCCGGGCGACATCGACTTCTATGTGGTCAGGGAGAACACCGAGGGGGAGTACTCGAGCGTCGGCGGTGTGATGTTCGAGGGCACGGATCGTGAGGTCGTGCTGCAGGAGACCGTCATGACGCGCACCGGGGTGGACCGTGTGCTCGAGTTCGCCTTCGATCTGGCGATGAGGCGTCCGGGCCGTCACCTGACGAGTGCGACGAAGAGCAACGGGATCGCCATCACGATGCCCTGGTGGGACTCACGGGTGCAGGAGGCCGCGGCGCGGTACCCGGAGGTGCGGGTGGATCAGTACCACATCGACATCCTCACGGCGAACTTCGTGCTGCATCCCGACCGGTTCGACGTCGTCGTGGCGTCGAACCTCTTCGGCGACATCCTGTCGGACCTCGGGCCGGCCTGCACCGGCACGATCGGCATCGCCCCGAGCGCGAACATCAACCCGACCGGGGAGTTCCCGAGCCTGTTCGAGCCCGTGCACGGATCGGCGCCCGATATCGCAGGCAAGGGGATCGCGAATCCGATCGGTCAGATCTGGTCGGGTGCGATGATGCTCGAGCATCTCGGTCACGCGGAGGCGGCCGATGCCATCGTCGCGGCGGTCGAGGCGGTGCTGCGCCGTGGAGCGGAGAACGCGCCGCTCACGCCGGACATCGGCGGGCGGGGGAGCACCTCTGAGCTCGGTGCAGCCATCGCTCGCGAGATCGGACGCTGAAGCCGTGCCGGCCGGCTGCCTGGCAATTCGGTGCGTGTCCCATGAGCGTCCTATGAGGATCGGCGTCTGCTGTTGTGGTCGGCGGCCACGGCTACTAGCCTCGTAGGGGTCCGTGTGCCCAGAGCGCGGGCCGCCGGCGGACCTCACCCGTCTTCCGCCGGAGCAGACCGATGTGCATCGGAGACGGAGCGGCTGCGGCCGCAGAGGTGCTGGAGGAAGAGCTTGGCTGATCACGAAACGCCAGGGGAAGCCACCGACGCGACCCCCGGCATCCGTGACACCGCACACCTCCCCAGCCGTCGAAGCATCCGCACCGAGCGGCGTCAGCCTGTGTCGGCGCCGTCACCGGCGCGCGCCGAGGCCGCCCCGGCCCCTCGGGACGGCGTCGATCCCGGGCATGCGAGGCGGCACCGCGGGGAAGAACGCCGTCGTCGTCGAGCGCGGCGGAGAGGCATCCGTTCGGTCGCGATCGTCGGCCTCGTTGTGCCCGCTCTCTTCGGCACCATCGCTCTGCCCGCCTACGCATGGGACACCCCGGCTGAGGGCGAGACGGTCACCGTGCTCGCCGACGCGCAGTCTCTCACGGTGAGCCCGGCGGTCGTCACCGACGCGGTCGTGCGCGACGCCTACTCGGCGACGACCGCGGACGAGCTGGCCGCCAAGAAGGCAGCGGAGGAGGCCAAGCGCAGAGCCGCCGCCCTTCCCGCTGCGGGTCGCTCGGGCACCTACACCGGTGACCCGGACGACTCCGAGCTGGCGGCGTTCCTCGCCACCGTGTCGCCCGCCTGGATGCGACCTCTCGACGTGCCGATCTCCTCCGGCTACGGCCCGCGAGGCATCGTCTGCAACGGTGCCGGATGCTCGACGTCCTTCCATTACGGCATCGACTTCCCGACCTCCTGCGGCACCCCGATCCGCGCCGTGGCGGCCGGGCGGGTGACGTTCGTCGGATCCGGAGGGTCGTTCGGCAACCAGGTCATCATCGATCACGGCAACGGAGTGGAGTCGGTCTACGGTCACCTGAACGGGGTCTACCTCGTCGGAGTGGGCGACCTGATCGAGAGCGGCACGCACATCGCGCAGGTCGGTGCGACGGGCGTGGTCACGGCCTGCCATCTCGATCTGAAGATCCGCGTGCGCGGCGAGCACACGAATCCTCAGACCTACCTCCGCGCTCGCGGCGTCGCGATCTGACCCTCGCCCCCTGTGGGGTTGCCCGGGTTGCCCGGCTGCTCCTCGACGGTATGTAGTGGCCCTCTTGTGGTGAGGGGGTCGCGGGACGGGGCCTCGCTCACAAGACTCGTGGGTTACCGGGCGGATGGTCCGCCCGGCCTATCCGACAGTTGTGGGAGGCCCCGTCTTTACTGAGCGTACGAGTGTTGGGCTCGATGTGCGCGCCCGATCCGTTGCGGCGGCGGCGATCGATGGTGTCACTGGCGAGTCGTTCCAGACGAAGCTGCCGCCGGGCAACGATCGAATCGTGGCGTGGGTTCACCAGCTTCCGCGCCCGGTAGCGGTGGCTTATGAGGCTGGACCGACGGGGTTCGGTCTGCACCGGTCGCTGATAGCGGCCGGTGTGCGATGCGTGGTCGCGGCGCCGTCGAAGTTGCAGTGTCCGCCCGGGGATCGGGTGAAGACGGACGCGAAGGATGCCGTGCACCTTGCCCGGCTGTTGCGGCTGGATGAGATCATCCCGGTTGCTGTCCCGACGGTTGATCAGGAGGCGTCGCGAGATTTGGTTCGCGCGCGGGAAGACTGCCGTGGTGACTTGATGCGCGCCCGGCGCCGGCTCAGCAAGCTGCTGTTGCGGCACGGGATCGTCTACGACGACGGCGCAGCCTGGACGGCCACGCACGACAGGTGGTTGAGGCAGCAGTGACTGAACCTACCGACCGGAGTCAGCCAGGCATTAGCGTGGGACACGAGAGATCTCCGTGTGAACGAGTTGCGGAACTAGACGGCTCCAACTCGACATCGGAGGTCTCTCCTACGTCAACAACGATCCGGGTCAGTACACTTAGCGCCGAGGGCCGCGCGGTTCAGGCATCGCCGAGGTAGTCCCGCAGCACCCGCGCGTGATTGACGCTCGGGTCGTGGGCGCCGTACAGCAGCGTCACGGTGGCGTTGGCCGCGACGAGCGCGCGCAGTTCGTCGACGGCGGGATTGTCGTCGAGCTCGGTGCGGTAGCGCACAGTGAACTCGTCCATGCGTTCGGCGTCGTGATTCCACCAGCGGCGCAGCTCGGGGGTCGGGGCGATCTCCTTCAGCCAGACGTCGAGCTTGGCGTCCTCCTTGGAAACGCCGCGCGGCCAGAGCCGGTCGACGAGCACCCGCACCCCGTCGGCGGGGGAAGCCTCGTCGTAGATGCGCTTGAGCGCGACGACACCCATGCCGACAGGGTACGCCGTACTGCGCTCCGCCGCACCGGCTTGAACCGCAGTGTTTCCTCGCCGCGCGCTCTTCCCTCCCCCGCGCTGCTGTTCCTGCCGCGCTGCTGTTCTCTCCCGCGCTGCTGTTCCTGCTCAGCGCCGCGGTGCTGGCGCCCGCTGCTGTTCCTGCCCAGCGCTGTCGTTTCTGCTTAGCGCTGTTGTTTCTGCTTAGCGCTGTTGAATATTCGGCAGCGTGGCGCAGAAACTGCAGCGCGGGGGTGAGTCTCGTAGCGTGGTGTCACTTCCTGCGGGTCTCTCGTTGTCGTTGACGTAGAGAGGCCATCGTGGGAACCCCAGTTGTTTCCGGCAAGAAGCAAAGAAGTGATCCCACGATGACC
>Ga0164243_10013143_pt1 | contig 11672 bp, 10 predicted proteins | sample OricompcompostOP_FD_108781 | JGI IMG/M metagenome (GOLD analysis project Ga0164243, IMG submission 108781) | Organic Plus compost microbial communities from Emeryville, California, USA - Original compost - Organic plus compost (OP) | ecosystem: Engineered > Solid waste > Mixed feedstock >...
ATTGTATTTGTAGTAGAAATAGACTGAGTTCCAAAATTTGGATTGATTTTGCTTCCGGCAATAGCTGCTGTTGTGGAAATATCCGCGTTGACAATGCTGTTTGATAATGATAATTTAGAGTAAGCAATAGCTGCGGATGCTGAAATATCTGCATTTACGATGCTATTACTTAATGATAATTTAGAATATGCAATTGCAGCAGCAGCATCTACATTAGCATTTACGATAAATCCATATGTAGTAGCTGAAACACCGGAAACCTTTAAAACATGGTTAGTAGTTAAAGCGCCTGCGGCTGGAACTGTTGCACCGTTAATTCTAGCAACTACAGAAGCTGCATGAGTTCCAGTTACATCTCCAGCGTGAGATGCAACGTTTGCTGATGGAAGAACACCAGTTACGTGGTTTGCTCCACCTGCTAAGTTAACTGCACCATATGTTAATGCTGAAGCTCCATTAACTTTTAAAACATTTCCAGTAGTTAGGGCGCCAGCAACTGGAACGGCAGCTCCGTTAATATCAACTACAGTTGGATTAGGATAGGTACCGGATAAATCTCCACCTGCTGGTCCAATGGGTTCACCACCACCACCATTAAAATCGCCGCCACCGATATATCCGCTCATTATTTAGTTCCCCAAGCATCAATTCTAACTGTTACAGGTCCAGAACTTCCTGATTTAAGTCTAAACCAAATTAAAGAAACTGCCCTATTATCAAAAGCAACTCCTCTACTTGGAAGAGTTGGGTCTAATTCACCATGTACAGTTGTTCCATTAAAAGAATATTCGACAACATTAGTTGCAGAAGTTTCTTCATTCAAAAACATTACGCTTTGTGTTGGAAATGTAATAACTACATCAGGACCATATCCATCTGCGGTTGTATAACCATCAGGAGCACCAAACTGGGTCCAGTTTACTTCAAGCTTTTGAAAAAAGTTGAAGTCGCGACCTTGTGTTTTCTTAATGTTTTTGAAAGCCATCTATTTCTCCACTAATATGTAGAATTATTACAATGTGTACTTGATTTTTGCCTCTTCGTATCCTTGATTGATAAGATTCATAATTTTATCATGATCAAATACTAAAGAATCAATATTTAATCCACTATCAGGATAAATCAATTTAATATTGATAATTCTCTTATCTCCGGCAGCGCCTAAAGAAACTAGCTTATTATACATTAAAGCCATTTTAATGTCATTAACCATAATTTCGTCATTCATGACACCGATGCTTCTCATAGCTACATCAATTGTATTATCATTTTCATTATATGCTTCAGAAGGCTTTAATGGAGAGCACATAATCACATCAATTTCGGTTGCTCCAAAGTCAATGGCTTGTTGTAACGGTGTAACTTCTTTAATTCCACCATCTGACCACAATTCACCATCAATCTCAATTGGAGTCAAAAATGCTGGGAAAGAAGATGATGCTAGAACTCCATCAACGAAAGAATCATCATTTTGGGTGAACATTCTAAATTTTCCAGTGGATAAAGAAACAGCTCCAACGCCAACCATCTTGCCACTGTTACGAACTATATTTAAATCTAATCTAGATCTAACTAAATCCATTAATGGCTTACTGTTATAAAGGCTTTTCTCCCAAAGACAATGTAATCTTCCAAATGGAAACCATCTCTTGTGAACTTTTTCTGTGCTAATGGTTTCCCAAATATTTACTAGCTCAGCTAATCCATCGGTTTCTTTCTCTTTAGAAAACATAGAAAGAAATCCACAGTTAAGTGCACCTACAGATATTCCACATAGGATATCGTATCTTAAACCTAAATCACCAATTAGATATTTAAGAGCACCAGCTTGATATGCTCCACGCGCTCCTCCGCCTGATAAAACTAATGCCCTCATTTTAGCTCCAATTATAAAGTCTTAATTAAATGTGCGGCTAATCATAGGGCTTGACAGCGATTTTTGTGAGATTTACTTTCTCTAATATGCAAATGTTAAAAATTTCCCCACAACATGTAGATCCTATGGCGACGGAAGTTTGTCGCATACTCTCACAAGCAGGTTATCAAGCCTACATTGTTGGGGGATGTGTTAGAGACCTTCTTTTGAATGTAAAACCAAAGGATTGGGATATTTGTACGGACGCTTCACCAGATGAAGTAATGCGTATCTTTCCCAAGACTTATCCTACAGGTTTGCAACATGGAACAGTTACTGTATCTATGGGTGACTCGAAAGAGCTCCACTATGAAGTAACAACTTTCCGTACTGAAGGAGAATACTCTGACGGACGTAGACCCGATAGTGTTCAATTTGTCAAGAACGTTGAGGAAGATCTTCTTCGTAGAGACTTTACCATCAACGCTATTGCTTATGATCCAATTAACGATAAACTTGTTGACCCATTTAATGGTCAGCAGGATTTAGAGTTTAAAGTTCTAAGGGCAGTCGGTCATGCAGTAGAAAGATTTACTGAAGACGGATTGAGGATAATGAGAGCTGCGCGTTTTGCTGCACGCTTGAATTATACCATTGAACATACTACGCTAACGGGAATGGCTGTTTGTTCCTACATGCTAGAATCCATCTCTAAAGAGAGGATTAAGGATGAACTCTGCAAAATCTTGCAGACAGCAAATCCAGAAGTAGGACTACGAATCCTCCACAATGTTGATGCTTTAGAATTTGTGATTCCTTATCTACAAAAGACGGAGCATGAAATGTTGATGGATTTCAAAGCCATTAACAAATGCGGTGGTAGTTATGAAACGAAAATGGCAATTTTGATGTTTGATCAAGGAAGTATTTCTTCTATTGAATCTACATTAAAAATCATGACGTTTAGTAATGATGAGATTAAAAGAGTCTTGTTCGTTCTAAATACGTTGCATGTATTTGAAAGAATATATGATGAACATTATTTAGATGGATCACTTCCAGCTTGGAAAATGCGTAAGGGTTTGGCGTTCATTAAGAACAACTCACCTTATGGATATTCTGAAGGTCTCAATGAATTTATTAAGTTCATTGAAGCCATCAAGCTAGGCGGAATGCTTGGAGATATTTCTCAAAGCCAAAACGAGCTAGTATGGGGAAGAAATGAACTCAAAATCTCAGGTAAAGATCTAATGGAATTAGGGGTCAAACAAGGTCCTGAATTCAAAAGATTATTAGATCTTGCTTATGAGGAAATATTAATGTTTCCAGAAAACAATACGAATGAATATCTAAGGAAATTCGTTCAAGATAAATAAAAAAGGTTGGTAGAGAAATCTACCAACCTTTTTAAACTTTAAGTGTTATCAGTTAATTATGCACCGATGACAACAGACTTACGACCTGCTGCAACACCACGTGGGTTAACGATACCGATACCGACGATTTCAGAAACAACCCAACCCAACTTAAGTTGCTTTGGTTCGTCTGCTGGAAGAACTTCGATGTCTTGGCGAACTGGCATAACACCAACGAACTCTGGATCTGCGCAACCGTAGACAGTTCCTGGTGGAACGATCTTGGATACCATGATGTCTGCGCCCCAGATGTGAGCGTAAAGACCAGTTTGAAGAACTTCTCTCATGGTGACTGGATCAAGCTCACCACCACCAGCGCCTTGTCCACCACCAGAACCCCACTTAAGGATGTCGGTGAACTCGTTGATGTTCATGAAGAACTTGGTGGTAACCAAGTCCCAACGATCGATTTGAGCCTTGATTTCAACAAGGTCTCTCTTCAACATACCTGCGTCTGCGATATCTTGAAGTGCGTTCTCAACGGAGCTTGCTGCGTCAAGAGCTGCGAAGACGTTTGCGTCTTCTTGTGCCATGATTTCTTGGCGTGCCTTTTGAACTGCACGGTCAATAACGTTGAATCTTCTGCGCTTTACTTCAGCGATTCTAACAGTTGGGTTTGCATAGATTTCGAATTCTGGGACAAGAACGCGCTCGCCGAAAACTCTGGACTCTGGACCAGTACCGTTAGAAGAGATAACGACTGCTGCTACGTCGACATCACGCTCGTAAGTTGGGATTGCACCTTGTGGAAGTGGGTCAACAACAAGTGCTCTACGTGCAATTCCATGATAGTCCAAGTTTCTACGGATTGGGTTTGCCATTGCTTGTGCAAGAGCAATCTTTCCGTCTTGGGTCATGATTGCGCGGGAGATAAGTTCATCACGCTTCTCGTCAGAAAGAGAAGATTGACCAGCCAAACCAAGGTTGGATGGGGTGTTGTCCTCAAGGACAGATGCATACTTAGCTAAAACTTGAATTGCCTCTTTAAGAGAGCCGGCGTTGATTTCGCCTTTACCGTTAAACATATTCATTAAATACTCCGTTGAATTGGTTGCCAGTGTCTTACCAGCTTAACATCTTACGCTTGAATGAATGCTTTTCCTCTCGGAAATTCAGATTCGAAATCTGCCTTGGCACTCTAACAAGGCTAATACTTGATAATCTTATTCTTGATTATTCATATATTCATAAGAAAAATTGTCACAAAAAACAAAAGAGACGTCCGAAGACGTCTCTTTTTAAGTTTTACTTAACACTAGGTCGAATTAGACGTTACCTGGTTGGAAGTAGAAGACAGCGTACTTGAATTGCTTTGCAACTGCTGGAGAACCAGATGGGCTGTTAAGAGCTTGAACTTGCTTCAAAGAAGAAGTTACCAAAGAACCGCTGGTTTCGAAAGAAACGAAGGTTCCAACTCTTGCAGAGGTTGCGCCAGAAGTAGATGGAGTTAGTAAACCACCAGCTAGCTTTGCGTATAGTGGGTCACCAGTCTTCAAGGTTGGGTTAGTTGGTTGCAAACCAGTGGTTGGGTCGGTATCGCATGCATCAAGAGATACTGCATAAAGACCTGGCTTATCCCAGCAAGTAACCTTTCCAGAACCTGCGGTGGTGTGTGGTCCAAGAACAGTTCCTGAAACATTTTGACCTACGGTACTACCAAGAACGGAACCGATTAGGGTGCCGTATCCAGAGATACCTTCGTCAGCAAGCATGAAAAGAGTGGTACCAGTAAGAAGAGTTGAAGAAACAACAATACGTTTCTCAACTGCTCCGTCGTTGACATAACCGTCGAATACGTCGGAAGCTGCCTTGTCTGCATTTGCAACTGGAAGGCTGACCAAAGTAACAACTTCGCCACCCTTAAGGTTGGTCATTGCAGAATCATAACCGTCAAATTGACCCAATGGTTGGGTACCTGGTTGTAATAGTTTTAATGCCATTGTTTTATCCTAAAAATTTCTATGTCTCTAATTCGGACACAGGTTAGTCTTACACCTGAACTTACTTAAATCTACAGAACATATTCCATTATTGATATGTTTTTATTATTTTTACAAAGAATCTGGATTAAATCCTGCTAATGGGTTAACTCCAGTTTGAGCTGGCTTTGCAGTTTGTTGTGCCGCACTTGAAGTTTGCATTGCTTGCAATTCTTGTTTTGCATGTTGATTTGCTTCGCTAAGAACAGTCAAAACTGATTGGATTGCATCTTTAAATGGAGCTAAAGCTCTTAAAACATCTTTGAAATCATCAGCAACTAGACTATACTTATCTCCAGTAAAAACTCCACCAAAGAATCTATTGATTCTTTCGCCAATACCAACATTCTTCATTTGATTTGCTTTATAAGATTGATCGGCAAATCTATTTTCAACTTGGCTAAACAACGAATATGCTTTATTAACTAAAGTATTGAATTCTTGATAGAATTTTGCAAAATCTGGTTTGGTTGGTCCAGCAACAGCAGAACCGTTAATATATTCATTCAATTCTTCAAGATCTTTTGGTCTTTGCAAATTGTTGATTTCTTGTCTGAACTCACTGTACTTAGAAAGAATTAAATCAATTCTTTCGATAATTTTTCTAACAGTGGCTTGGAAATCTTCGGTATACTCAGTTCCAATTAAATGATCTCCCAAGAAATCTTCTAATTCATCCTTAAGTCTCTTACCAGTTTCTTCTAGAGTACCGCCTGGCATATCAAGGTGTTGTTGTAAAAAAACACCACCAAGAACTGCAATTGCCGCAATAGCTGCAACTTGAACCCAAGCTTTTTTATTAAGTTGTTCAATACAGGTATCTGCTAGAACTCTTAGTTCATCTGCATCTCTATTGTCCATATCGTTAGCAATTCTAACTAATGAACGAATTAATTCATCAGAAGCATACTTTCTGCCAGTCAATTGACCATCAGTTGGCTTCATAATTTTATTGATTGTAATATTTTGTTGCTCAATAAGATTTTCAACTAAACCATTAAGTTTGTCATGAGCTGGAGCAACAACTACAGCATTTGGATGAGCAAGTTCGATAATATTCTTTTTATACTCCATATCTTTTGGAGTTTCTGGTTTAACACCATAAAGAAGTTCAATTGCGGAAACATCTTGAGAATCCCATCTTGGATTTTTCTCAAGCTTTTCCTTAAGGTCAGCCTTTTTGATTAAACCTTTTTGTATTGCAAGCTCTGCGTATTTTTCAAAAATATCACTGTCAGACATCGTTCACCTTTAGTGTTTATACTGTTATAGTACCAGGTTTTTTAGGTGTAAAACTATCAGAACCTGCTTTGTTAGCTACTTCATCAATGAAGGTGTCAACCGCGCTTTTCTTGGTTGAAAACATTCTTGGAATGTATGTTATCTTACCGGATGTATTACCACTATTGTAGTCTACAATTTCTTGGACTACATTATTAAATCCAGCAGTGCCAGCGGCAACACTCTTATATTGCGATGTGCCTTCATATACTTCTGTCATCCAGTTTAATACCATGTTTCTAACATTGGATGCATTTGGTGGACCTTGCTCAACCCAAGTTGCCGAACCAGAGTTTAAAGTCTTATTATTATATCCTGGATTTAATTTAAACTTTGTTTGAGTGGAAACAGGTGCGGCTGGAGAAGCTGGAACATCTGTTGGCTTACCATTTTGGATGGTTCCATCAAATGAATTTGATCTTCCCAAAATCTTATTGACTGCGTCACCAGCAACCATCAATCCAAGGGACGTAAGAACAACTAAGAAAATCCACTTCACAACTTTAGAAAGTAAAGAAACTGTTCCTTTTCTGCCGCTGCTGAATATATCAAATACTCCAGCGTTCTTGGTAAGTTCATATTCTTTAATAGCTTCTTCCATACCAAATCTATAAAGTAAAGCTTCACGTACCGTAAAAGCTTCAACACTCTTAGAAGACATTTGAACATTCTTTAATTGTTCTAATTCTGCTGCACTTGGCTCTTTATTTGCTTCTGGAGCAAATGCTGCTTCAACTGTATTCTGGATTTCTTCAGTAGTGAATTTTCCACCTTCTTTGATCTTTGGTAAAATTTTACCTAAAATTGACTGGATAATTGAATTTACATCAACATGGAAAACATTCATTGCCACACCAGCAATAAACGCTAACCATCCTAATCCAAGAGAGCGTAGCATTAAAGTAACTGCCCCCGGAGCTAAGATATTTATAATACTTCCAACTTTATCATTTTGGTCAATTTTAGAACCAATATAGCTTTTAACAGCGGAAATAAGTTGATCCGCAGTATCACCTTCGGCTTGCTTTTGAAGTTTCTCATCTCCAAAAGCAGCTTGGATGACAAGCGTATCAAGATAAAATTGTAGTGCGCTATCTTTTTTCATTATCTCGTCCTACGCCAGTTTTGAGCTTCTCTCATATAATCTTGCAAATCAGCTAGGTTTTGAACTGCAATTGCATTACCATCATTGGAACCAGTTCCAACTTGCTGATCAATTTGTGCTTTCAATTCATCATCCATGTAATCATAATTAGCTGATTTAAGATAATTTAATAGTTGTTTTACATTAACAATTAAACTATATAGAGTACTGAAATACGCATATGGGTGAACACCTTGAGGTATAATTCTTGCTACTTCGTCTGCGCTAGTTGGGAATCCCTGAGCATTTCCAACTTTGAAATTTGTGTTAAGCTTTTGTAGTTCGGCATTGATGTTGTTGATGGCTCCTGGAGTTTGCCCAGTAATTTGAGTATAAGCAGTGACGAAGTTTCTGATTCTTTGGAAATCGATACGATCCTCAAGAAGCGGGAATCTATTTAAGAATTTACGCAAATCTTGAGTAGTAAGTCCGCCACGGCTCTTACCAGCGTTACCAGAAGTTTGCTCGTACTCGCCATTCTCATCCTGCTCTTGAGTAGGTTGACCCGGCGCAGTTGAAGTACTAGGTTTGGTTTCTGGAGCTGTTTTTTCTGGCAATTCACTAGAGATTCTTGGAATCAACCTATTGATATTTGCCATAAGCATTGGATTATTAGCTGCTTTGTTTTTAAGATCATTCAAATAGGCAGTTAATCCAGCTCTATAAACATAGTAATCTGGATCATCAGATGGGTATGGTACATAAAGCTTTGCATCATCACCTAATGAATTTAGATCAAAATTTTGGGCTCTAAATACTAATATCTTGTTGTTAGCTCTAATTCCATTATAATATAGGAAATTGAACAAGCTATTTAAATCAACTAGATCAACTTGGTCTAAGTCAGCATCGGCTCTATCTGCGGTGAAAACAGTTCCACCAGCCAATTCAGTTTGTAAGTTTTGAATCAATCTCTTTGCCAAATCAATAAATTGCTTGTCTGGAGTTTGAGATAGCTTAATCAATTCTGAAATTAAGCTTTTATCATCATAAATAAATGACATGATTAAACTCCTTAGTATCCTGGCTCATTGGTGCCGACAGAATTAATTTTTTGAGCAACCATATCAAGAACCTTCTTGATAGATTCTGGATCTTGATCGCTAATTCTATTACGACGCAAGAATCCCTTGAAATTTTCTAAACTAGATAATTCATTTAATGAAATCCAGTTTTGGGCAGGATTTTGAATCCAGTTAAATCTAACTCCTGGAATACCAACAGCTCTCATATTTGATGGAATCTCTACTTGTGGATATTTAACAAAAGATTCTTTTTGATCAATAAATTTTCTAAGGGTCTTATTGTTAAGTATCTTTGCATTCAAATTTCTAAGGAACTCTGTCATTGCCACTAAATGAGGAGTTAATTCCTTAGCTCTGGTTAAGGTATCTACTACATTTTTAAGATCCTTCCAGCTTGCTGGAACCCTCTCTTTGAACGCTTGCAAATCCTTTTCGGAATATCCTGGGATGTTAATATTCATATCCTTTGTAAAAGATAGTAGTGCTCCTACCAAGTCTCCAATTACATGCAAAGCATTATTAGTTCTGTTTTGCCAAATACCATCAACGGTCTTTTCTCCTCTAGCATTAGGGGAGCCGACTCTCTTAATGGAGTCAATAATACCACGCAAGTTAGCCGGCATCATTGATGCATTTTCTCTATTCTTTTGTCCAGAGACATCTACGTTAAGATATTGTCTTCCGATGAAACTATCCTTTGGAATATAGTTTTGAACTAAAAACTTTCCAAAAGCATCAGAACCACCAAGATATTTCTTATCATCCTTAGTTGATTCACTTAGCTCATGTTGTTCTTTATCTGATAAATACCCTTTGTTCTCTTCACCAACATTTGGATATGTATCTGTATTTCCTGGAATTTGACGGGTTTGTGCACCAGTTTGGTTACCTTCTGTATTTCCAGTCATAGATGTTACGTCAGTGGAAGATGCAACATCAGCCAAGTTAAGAATTGCTTGCTGCATCTTTTTAACTTCAGCTAATGTAGAACCTGAACCGCCAGCCGGACCAGTTGGGACAGTTCTAGTTGGAACTTTTCCTGGAAGTGGTCTTTCACCTTTAGGAGCTTCTGTAGGTGGAACTGGATTTTCTACAGGCGCAGGACCACGGCTTACCGGTCTTCCAGGAGGCGGAGCAGCTAACTTATTAATTTCTCTTTTTGGAGGTGTAGCCATGGTTATCCTTTACGCAATCCAATCTTTATAAAATTGATCAACTTCTGCGCTAAGTTCATTTACTTCTTTTTCGAAGCGTCCATAAACAGACTTTCTTGCTTCTTCATCTTTAATTGAGTTAAAAGAGTTTTGAAGTTTTTCAAACTCTGCTTTTTCGCTCTTAATCCACTCTAATCCTTGCTTTCTTTCTTGAGGAGTGAATCCTCTTGCAGAAGAGATAACTCCTTCATAAGCAGTTAGCTTCCCAAGATAAGAAGTGATTTTTGCAACTAGCGGATCTACAGCGGGTGCGGCAGGCTTTGCTTCAGTGGCAGGTGCTACTGGCTTGTCCGAAACTTCACCTCTAAGAATTGCCAAAGCCTTATCTGCCTTGGTATAAATCATTCTAATTTGACTGGTATAAGTGGTTTTACGATTAGCTGAAATATTGCTTGCTTTTTGAATGATAGTAACTAATGTATTAAGATATCTCTTAAATGCATTAATTGATTCTAAATCTGGATTCTTTCTTGCAAGTTCATTTAAATAATTTCTTACACCCTCAATGTGACCCTTGGTTGTTCTCAATGAAAGCCAACCAGTAGCTTCTTCGGTAGGTGATACACCACTCCATGCCGGATCGTGATAAGTAATATCACTTAGATCTTCATTTCTTAAAATAGAATTAATAACTCCAGTAGCTTCATTAATCATTCCAACGAAGAACTTAGTTGCAGCTTCTTCAGTATTATCTTGTGCTAAAATAACTTTAACTGCATTCAAGATTGCTGATGCAGTTGTAAGTTTGCCAGTTGGCTTCTTGTTCGCAATTTCTTCAATCTTCTTTTTTGCGTCAACAATTGTTTCAACAACTGCGTCACCTTCGACGCCCTCAAGCTTATGGCTTCCCTTTGGGTGAGCTTGATCCACTAGATCATCACCGGTTTCCTTGGATGTTTCATACAGTGAATCAGCTTGCTTAAATTGTAAATATGATTTTTCTAAATCATCAGCATGCTTATGGAAGCCTTGGCTTCTAAGCCCTGCTGATAGCCTAAGGATATTATCCAAAAGATTCTCTGAAGGGCTTAAATCTAATTTCTTAGCCGCAGTCTTCTTTGGAGCTTCCTCTGGCTTTACTAAACCTTTACTTTGAGCCAATTTCTCAAGGGCTTTCATAGTTGGAGAGTCGGCAAACTTTAGGTGCTTGAAGGTCATATGGTTCCTCATTCAATAAGAATTTGTCTATAATATACGGCATTATAGCTATTGATTTCTTGACTTTTTAAGTCTTCGAATAAATTCAGCACTGACACCAAAATCTTTAGCAATCAATCCATTAGATCTTTTGTCTGATAAAATACTTAAAATTTGCCCATCGGTTAAATGGATTCTATTATGCGCTGGTTTATGTTGAAGCTCCAATGATCCAGTATTCTTTAATCTTTGACCGTGTTTGCCACAATATCTAATACCATTAACAATTAGATAAATTGCAACACCATTTATCTCGCAACCCGGAGCATTGCACTTTAATTCACCAGCAGCAATTGCTTCTTGCTGTCTTTTTTTCCAAGCCAATTTTGCGCTTTCAGCTTTCTTTTGCTTGGTTTCTTCCGGGTCCTTAATTCCAATATGAGCTTCTGACATTTTTTGGCGAACTTCTTCATTATAGATTTTCTCGTGATCCCTTGCTTTCAAAGCGATGCTAAGATTGGCTTTTTGTTCTTCGGTACGTTTAGTTCCTTGAGCGGGGTGTCCTTTTTCTTGAATTTGTTTTATAGTGGCTTGACGAATTTTCTCTATAGTTTCTGGTGAA
>Ga0164243_10013144_pt1 | contig 11671 bp, 12 predicted proteins | sample OricompcompostOP_FD_108781 | JGI IMG/M metagenome (GOLD analysis project Ga0164243, IMG submission 108781) | Organic Plus compost microbial communities from Emeryville, California, USA - Original compost - Organic plus compost (OP) | ecosystem: Engineered > Solid waste > Mixed feedstock >...
CGCGGCTCGGCATCGGCTATCTGCCGCAGGAAGCCTCGATCTTTCGGGGGCTGAATGTCGAGGACAATATCCGCTCGGTGCTGGAAGTGGTGGAGCCCGACAAGAAGCGGCGGGAGCATGATCTCGATTCGCTGCTCGATGAATTCAACATCACGCGCCTGCGCAAGTCGCCCTCCATCGCGCTGTCCGGCGGTGAGCGTCGGCGCGTCGAGATCGCGCGCGCGCTCGCCAGCCGCCCGAGCTACATGCTGCTGGACGAGCCCTTCGCCGGCATTGATCCGATCGCGGTCGGGGACATCCAGACCCTGGTGCATCACCTGACGCAGCGCGGCATCGGGGTTCTGATCACCGACCACAATGTGCGCGAGACCCTCGGCCTGACCGACCGCGCCTATATCGTCTATTCCGGCGAAGTGCTGATGGAAGGCACGCCGGAGGACATCGTCAACAACCCGGACGTGCGCCGCCTCTACCTGGGTGAGGAATTCCGCCTCTGAGGTCGGATTTTTGCCCTCACAGGGGTCGGCGCCCGCCTTCAGCGGCGATTTAGCTTAATTTGGCGCGATCGGCGGCTGCGTGCATTTTCCACATGCACAAATCGTGCCGGGGCGGTAAAAGCGGGCCATGGCCCTGACGACCCGCCTCGAGTTCCGCCAAAGCCAAGCCTTGGTGATGACGCCGCAGCTGATGCAGGCGATCAAGCTGCTGCAGCTCTCCAATATGGATCTGGCGGCCTATGTCGAGGAAGAACTTGAGAAAAACCCACTGCTGGAACGGGCCGGCGAGGCCGAGGCGCCGTCGGATACCTCCCTGGCCGAGAACGGCGCGGAACAGGCCGGGGGGGCTGGCTCCGACCACCAGGGCTCGGACGACTGGATGGGGGAGGGGCTCGCCGGTCGCGACGCCTTGGAGGACCAGCTCGGAACCCGGCTCGACAATGTGTTTCCGGAGGACGGGGACCAGGCTATCGCCTCCGCCCGGAATGATGACGCGGCCGCGGCCCATTCGGAATGGGCGAGTGTCGGCACCGGCGGCCGGGACGACGGCGAGTACAACCTGGAGGCCTTCGTCTCCGCTGAGCGGACGTTGGCCGAGCATCTCGCGGAACAGCTGATGCTGGCGGAGCCCGATCCGGCGCGACGCATGATCGGTCAGCACCTGATCGATCTGGTGGACGAAGCGGGCTATCTGACCGGCGATCTGACATCGGTCTCTGAAAAGCTGGGCACCACCTCCGCGGAGGTCGAATCAGTCCTGTCGCTCTTGCAGACATTCGATCCGGCCGGCGTCTGCGCGCGCAATCTCACCGAATGTCTTGCCATCCAGCTGCAGGACCGCAATCGCTACGATCCTGCGATGCAGGCGCTGCTGGGCAGGCTGGACCTGCTGGCCAAGCGCGATCTCGCGACACTGCGCAGGATTTGCGGCGTGAACGACGAGGACCTCGTCGACATGATCGCCGAGATCAAGCGGCTCAATCCCAAGCCGGGTCTCGCCTTTGGCTCGGCGACGATTCAGGCGATCGTACCGGACGTCTATGTCCGGCAGGCGCCGGACGGCTCATTCATCGTCGAACTGAATTCCGACACGCTGCCGCGCATTCTGCTGAATCAGAGCTATCACACACGCGTCTCCAAGACTGCCGCGACGCCCTCCGACAAGTCCTATCTGGCGCAGCAACTGCAATCGGCCACCTGGCTGATCCGTGCGCTGGATCAGCGCGCGCGCACCATCCTGAAAGTGGCGACCGAAATCGTGAAGCAACAGGACGCCTTCTTTGTGCACGGTGTGCAGCACCTGCGGCCGCTCAACCTGAAAACCGTGGCCGACGCGATCTCCATGCATGAATCGACGGTCTCGCGCGTCACCGCCAACAAGTACATGGCGACCAGCCGCGGGATTTTCGAGTTGAAGTATTTCTTCACCTCCGCAATCGCCTCGGCGCATGGCGGCGAAGCGCATTCGGCGGAAGCCGTGCGTCATCGCATCAAGATGATGATCGATGCCGAGACGCCGGACAACATTCTGTCTGACGACACGATCGTGGAGAAGCTCCGTGAATCGGGAATCGACATCGCCCGCCGCACTGTCGCGAAATATCGCGAGAGCATGCGCATCGCCTCCTCGGTGCAGCGGCGCCGGGAGAAGCAGAGCGTTGCCATGGCGAGGTGAAACAGGGACTTGCCGCCTCGGTTCGGGCAGCGCGATCTAGCCGCAGGAGCGGCCATTGACGCAGCGCCCGACCATCCTTATGGTCCGCCGCCTTCCAGCCCAATTCGCCACCATCACAACGGATCCCCGGACCGTTCCATGCCGCTCACCGATATCGTTGCTCCGAACGCCGTTATTCCGGCGCTCAAAGTCAACGGCAAGAAGCAAGCGATTCAGGAACTGGCGGCGCGGGCGGCTGAACTGTCGGGCCTGAACGAGCGCGTCATTTTCGAGACGCTGCTGCAACGCGAGAAGCTCGGTTCCACCGGCATCGGCCACGGCATCGCGATTCCGCATGGCAAATTGCCGAAGCTGGAGCGGCTGTTCGGCTTGTTTGCACGGCTCGATCGTCCGGTCGATTTCGAGTCGCTCGATGGTCAGCCGGTCGATCTCGTGTTCCTGCTGCTGGCGCCGGAAGGCGCCGGAGCGGATCATCTGAAGGCGCTGGCGCAGGTCGCGCGTCTTCTCCGCGACCCGGAAATCGCAAACAAGTTGCGCGAATCCCGCGACGCCGAGGCGCTCTATGCCGTGCTGACGATGACACCGTCAACGGCGGCCTAATCTGTCTGCTTCGGATTATTCAGAACCGATGCACTCTGTCAGTGCAGACTGACGGTTTCCAGCCGCTCGCTCACGGCGTTGGCGATGGCTGCCTCACGACTGTCGGTCACGAGCATGGGAGTGCCGTCGGCGGCGTGCAGCACGAAGACTTGCTGGCCGGGAGCAAGCAGCGGCGCGTCGGGACAGATGAACGCCACCTCTTCCGACCGCGCCGCGCGGATATAGGCCATGCGGGCGCCGCCAAGGGCAGCGAAGGCTTCGTCCGTCATTCGCGATCCTTGCGGCGCAGGGTTGATCAACATGATTCGGCCTCCTCACCCGTTGGTCGGACAAGGAGGCCGTCCGGTTCATATACAAAAGCTTGGAATGTGCCCGCTATTTTCGCGTGCTTAATGCACGCTCACAGTCTCGAGCTGATGACTCCAGGCGTTGGCAATGGCTGCCTCACGGCTGTCGGTCAGCATGATCGGCGTGCCGTCGGCCGCATGCAGTGCAAAAAGCTGCATGCCGGGCTGCAATTCGGGGGCCTGTGGAAACAATTCGTTCACCTCTTCCGAACGAATGGGCTTCACATAGGCGATCTTACCGCCGCCCAGACTTGCAAAGTCCTGCGGCGACATTTTCGGCTGCAAGATCAACGGTTCGTTGGTCATTGGCCTTCTCCTTTCAGTTCAACGCCCCCTTGAGACGTTCGTTCCGCTAGCTAGTCGTGCGGCGTGATCGAGATTGTCCGCACGAGACGTTCCGGCTGCGGCCGTACGAGATCGACCGACAGCAGGCCGTTTTTCAGATCGGCGCCCAGCACTTCCATGCCGTCGGCGAGCACGAATGCGCGCTGGAATTGCCGCGCCGCGATGCCGCGGTGCAGGAAGTGCCGGCTCTTGTCCTCGACCTGGCGGCCGCGGATGACGAGCTGGTTCTCCTCGACCGTGACGTCGAGTTGCTCGAGCGTGAAACCTGCAACCGCCAGCGTGATGCGCAACCGCTCCGGATTGCGCTCATCGCGCGGCAGGCGCTCGATATTGTAGGGGGGGTAACCGTCGGAGGCCTTGGTGACGCGGTCGAGCACACGCTCGATCTCGTCGAAGCCCAACAAGAAGGGACTGGACAGGGTCGGCACTCTGGACATCTCAAAGCCCTCGCACAAGCGACTTTGACAGGGCCCCATTGGGCACCCCCGGACATCGGCAGACCTGCCGGACATCCGGATGCGAATATGGGAGGGGGAGCGGAGAAATTCAAGAAAATGGTCGATAAAGGCCGCCAGATGGGTCCCACGGGGGCGCAGGGCGGGCCGGAGAGCGGGTGCCCGTGGCCCGGCTCTCCTCACGCCCTGCAGCGTGCGGAGAATGCCGCCGGCGGGCTCCGCCGCGTCACGCGTTTTGCTGGTCTGTCACGAGGATTGGTGGAGCCAGGCGGGATCGAACCGCCGACCTCTTGCATGCCATGCAAGCGCTCTCCCAGCTGAGCTATGGCCCCTGAACTCTCGTCCCGGTATCGCGGCCTCTGGTGGCCGGCAGCGGTGCGGGCTCGCCGCACCCCCCCAATATCAACTCTCTTCTTCCTTCTCAATGCCGTCGCCGATGATGTCGGTCACGTCGTCGTCGCCTTCCTCTTCATCGGCGATGAAGGTGGCATCATCCATTTCGTCGTCGTCTTCGACTTCAATGTCGTCATCCGTATCGACAACATCCGCCGGCTTTTTCTTGCCCTGCGCTTCGGCGTCCGCGTCTTCCAGCGAGACGAATTCCGCAGCTTCGGTCTCGGCGACTTCGAGCTCCTGCTCCTTCTCGACGGCCGCGGCCTTGGCGGTTTCCGGCCGTCCGCGCGCAATCGGAGCAACAGGAACGATCTCACCTGTGTACGGCGAGATCACAGGATCCTTGTTCAGATCGTAAAACTTGCGTCCCGTTGTCGGGCAGACACGTTTAGTGCCGAGCTCTGACTTTGCCACGGTCTGTGATCCTCGGGGGCCTCTGTAAAATGAGGCGCTTCACTTGGCTGCTTGCAAAGCCCCTGTCAATAGCGCCCGCTACATGTTTTCTGCCGCCGGGGCGGCGGGCCGGATGACGCCTCGCCAGGGCCCATGCTAGGAGGGCGCCCGTATTCTCCGGTCCGAACGCAGGATTAACCTTTTGAATCACTCGGCAGTTTCAACACCCCTGACCGCCCGCCAGTCGCGGGATTTGCAGGGCCGCGTGCGGGTGCCGGGTGACAAGTCGATCTCTCACCGCGCCCTGATCCTGGCGGCCATGACCGTGGGAAGGACGAGAATCACCGGTCTGCTGGAGGGCGCCGATGTCCTCAATACCGCCCAGGCCATGCGTGCAGTGGGCGCATGGGTGGACCGTGAGGATGCGGGTGTTTGGTCCGTCCAGGGCGTCGGGGTAGGCGGCTTCCGGCAGCCGGATGCGCCGCTTGATTTCGGCAATTCAGGCACCGGTTGTCGCCTCGTGATGGGGGCCGTGGCCGGCTGTCCCGTGACGGTCAGCTTCGACGGCGATGCGTCGCTTCGCAAACGTCCGATGCGGCGCGTTCTCGACCCGCTGGAGCGCATGGGAGCGCGCGCCACCATGATCGCCGACGGCGGGCGTCTGCCGCTCACGATCCAAGGGGCGCGGGATGCCATTCCGATTGTCTACGAACCGCCGGCCGCGTCCGCCCAGCTGAAATCGGCTGTCCTGCTGGCGGGGCTCGCTGCGCCCGGTGAAACCAGTGTGATCGAGAAGGAGGCGACCCGCGATCACACCGAGCGCATGCTGAGGCACTTTGGAGCCGACATTCGGGTCGAACAGCACGGCGCGCATGGCCGCAGGATCACGCTGCGAGGTCAGCCTGAACTCGTTCCGGCGCCGATCGCCGTGCCGGCGGATCCGTCGTCGGCCGCCTTTCCGATCGTTGCCGCCCTGATTGCACCAGGCTCGGATGTGACCGTCGAGGGCGTGATGATGAACCCGCTGCGCACAGGCCTGTTTCAGACTTTGCGCGAAATGGGAGCCCAGATCGAAATCCTCGCCGCGCGTCCTGAAGGCGGCGAAGAAGTCGCCGATCTGCGGATTCGATCCTCGCAATTGCGGGGTGTCGACGTTCCGGCGGAGCGGGCGCCCTCGATGATCGACGAATATCCGATCCTCGCCGTGGCTGCTTCTTTCGCCGAAGGCGCGACCCGCATGCGCGGCCTCGCCGAATTGCGTGTGAAGGAATCGGATCGTCTGGCGGCGACGGCCGACATGCTGCGGGTCAACGGGGTCGACGTATCAATCGAAGGTGACGATCTGATCGTGAACGGACGCGGTCATGTTTCGGGCGGCGGCGAGGTCGCAACCCATATGGATCACCGCCTGGCGATGTCGGCGCTGGTCATGGGACTGGCGAGCGAAAATCCCGTGTCGGTCGACGACATGAGCTTTGTCGCAACGAGCTTCCCCGGCTTCGCCGACCTGATGCGCGGTCTGGGTGCCGATTTGTCATGATCATTGCCATTGACGGTCCGGCCGCATCCGGCAAGGGAACATTGGCGAAGCGGCTCGCGGCCCACTATGGGTTCAGACATCTCGACAGCGGCCTGCTGTACCGTGGCGTCGCGAAGATGGTGCTCGACGCGGGCGCGGCGCCCGACGACAAGGCCGCGGCCGTTGCCGCAGCCAAGACTTTCGACCCCGCGCTCTACGACGAGAATGTCTTGAAGGGCGATGAGGTCGCCAAGGCGGCGTCCCTGGTCGCGGCGATCGCTGAAGTGCGCGCCGAGCTCGTCGCCTTCCAGCGCGCCTTTGCGCAATCCAGACCCGGCGCCGTGATCGACGGTCGCGATATCGGCACGGTGATTGCGCCGGATGCCGAGGTGAAAATCTTCGTGACCGCCAGCGCGGAGGAGCGTGCGCGCCGCCGCATCCTGGAATTGCAGGGTCGGGGGGAAACGCCCGATCCGGAGGCTGTTCTGGCCGATATTCGCGCCCGCGACGCCCGCGACACGACCCGCGCCACGGCCCCTTTGAAACAGGCGCCGGATGCATACTTGCTCGATAACACCCATTTGGGTATAGACGCAGCCGTCCGGGCCGCCATCGACATTGTCGAGGCCGTCCGAGCGGGCCGAAGGCCGGTTTAACCGCCCTTCGTCGTTGGAGGATAGCCCGTCTCGCGCCGCCTCTTCCGGAGGCTCCGGAATAAACCATCGTTCCGATCGAACGGCTTACGCGCCGATCCGCCTGTTCTCAGGCGGCTGCCACTGGTCTTGCGGGGCCTGTGGCCCGTGCGTTCGGAACGTCCCGTAACCAACCCGGCGCGCCGCTTTCAGGAGATTTCATGGCCCAAGCTGCCACGCGTGAAGATTTTGCCTCGATGCTCGAAGAGTCCTTTACCTCGGGAAACCTGCAGGAGGGCTCGGTCATCAAGGGAACTGTTGTCGGTATCGAAAAGGACGTCGCCATCATCGACGTCGGACTGAAGACCGAAGGGCGCGTGGCGCTGCGGGAGTTCACCGGTCCCGGACGCGGGGCCGAGATCAAGGTTGGTGACGAAGTCGAGGTTTATCTCGAGCGCGTCGAGAATGCGCTCGGCGAAGCCGTGTTGTCGCGCGACAAGGCGCGCCGCGAGGAAAGCTGGGGCAAGCTGGAGCAGGCGTTCAAGAACAACGAGAAGGTCAACGGCGTCATCTTCAATCAGGTCAAGGGCGGGTTCACCGTCGATCTCGACGGCGCCGTCGCCTTCCTGCCGCGGTCACAGGTGGATATCCGTCCGATCCGCGATGTCACGCCGTTGATGAACGCGCCGCAGCCGTTCCAGATCCTCAAAATGGATCGTCGCCGCGGCAATATCGTCGTTTCCCGCCGCACGGTGCTGGAAGAAACGCGCGCCGAGCAGCGTCAGGAACTGGTCCAGAATCTCGAGGAAGGCCAGGTCATCGACGGCGTGGTCAAGAACATCACCGATTATGGTGCGTTCGTTGACCTCGGCGGCATCGATGGCCTGCTGCACGTCACCGATATCGCCTGGCGGCGCGTCAATCATCCCACCGAAGTGCTCAATATCGGCCAATCGGTGAAGGTGAAGATCATCAAGATCAATCATGAGACGCACCGCATCTCGCTTGGCATGAAGCAGTTGCTCGACGATCCGTGGCAGGGCATCGAGGCCAAGTATCCGGTCAATGCCCGTTTCAAGGGCCGCGTAACCAACATCACCGACTACGGTGCATTCGTGGAACTGGAGCCGGGCATCGAAGGCCTGATCCACGTTTCCGAGATGTCCTGGACCAAGAAGAACGTGCATCCCGGCAAGATCGTCTCGACCTCGCAGGAAGTCGAAGTGCAGATCCTCGAAGTCGATCCGGTCAAGCGCCGCATTTCGCTCGGTCTCAAGCAGACCATGCGCAATCCGTGGGAAGTCTTCGTCGAGAAATATCCCCCCGGTGCGATCGTCGAAGGCGAAGTCAAGAACAAGACCGAGTTCGGCCTGTTCCTTGGCCTGGATGGCGACGTGGACGGCATGGTCCATCTCTCCGACCTCGACTGGAAGCGTCCGGGCGAGCAGGTGATCGATGAGTACAAGAAGGGCGACATGGTGAAGGCGACCGTTCTCGACGTCGATGTCGAGAAGGAACGCATCTCGCTCGGCATCAAGCAGCTCGCGGGCGACCCGATGGAAGAGGGCGCCGCTGGCGAGCTCAAGAAGGGCGATGTCGTGACCTGCGAGGTAATGGACGTGAAGGAAGGCGGCATCGACGTGAAGATCGTCGGCACCGACCTCGAGACGTTCATTCGCCGTGCCGATCTCGCTCGCGACCGCGGCGACCAGCGGTCGGAGCGTTTCCAGGTCGGTCAGAAGGTCGACGCCCGCGTTACTCAGTTTGATCGCAAGAGCCGCAAGGTCTCGGTCTCGATCAAGGCGCTGGAAGTACAGGAAGAGAAGGAAGCCATCGCACAATACGGCTCCTCCGATTCGGGTGCGACACTTGGCGACATTCTCGGAACTGCGCTCAAGCGCGCGACCGAGGACAAGGAGAAGACCGAGTAACGGTCTTTCCTTCATCGCTGTAAGCTGCATGGACCTCCGGGACTTCGTCCCGGAGGTCCAAATTTTGTCGTTTCAATTTGTCTAAAGTCGCGCCGGTATTTGCGGCCATTCGCGTTCACGCGCTTGGTGTAGACTGATACACCGTGTTTTACGGAGAGGAGCGGGACTTATGTCGCCCAACCAATCATCGCTTGATGCCGATCAGATCGTCGATCGGCGTCGTATGCGGCGCAAGCTGACTTTCTGGCGCGTCTTGGCCGTTCTGGCCCTGATCCTCGGAGTGGGCGCAATCGCCTATACGTCGCAGCGCTCCACGATCGGCGGCGTGGCGGCTGGATCGATCGCACGGGTGAAGATTTCCGGTCTCATCCGCGGCAATCAGGATCGCGTGGAGGCGCTCGATCGGCTGGGGCGCTCTTCCGCGCGCGCCGTCATTGTTCATATCGACAGTCCCGGCGGCACAACCGCCGGCGCCGAGCAGCTGCACGACGCGCTGGTGCAACTGAAGGCGAAGAAGCCGATGGTGGTTGTAGTCGACGGGCTTGCCGCCTCGGGCGGCTATATCGCCGCACTTGCCTCCGACCACATCATTGCGCAAAGCTCGTCGCTGGTCGGGTCGATCGGCGTGCTGGTGCAGTATCCGAATTTCACCGATCTCCTGAAGACCGTCGGCGTGAAAGTGGAGGATGTGAAATCCTCTCCGCTCAAGGCGGCACCAAACGGCTTCGAGCCGACGAGCCCGGAAGCACGGGCGGCGCTCGCCGCCATCGTCATGGATTCCTATGAATGGTTCCGCGGACTGGTACGCAATAGCCGCAAGCTCGACGGGCCGGCGCTGGAGCGCGTGACGGATGGCCGCGTTTTCACCGGACGGCAGGCCCTGGACTTGCGTCTGGTCGATGAACTGGGCAATGAAAAGACGGCGCTCGCCTGGCTGGAGCGCGAGAAAGGGATCAGCGCGACGACGCCGGTCCGCGATTACCGGCTCAGCCCGCGTTTCTCGGAGTTCTCGTTCCTGCATCTCGCGGCGGTTTCACTGCTCGACATGGCCGGCTTGTCCAGCCTTGCGCAGCGCCTCGAGGAGAGTGGCGGTTTCGCGGCGGTTGAGCGACTCAACCTTGACGGTCTGTTGGCCCTTTGGCACCCTTCTGCGGGGAACTGAGCGGCGGACGAGGAACGTGCTGGAAAGCAGCCGGGCGCCCGCCGATAACACGAAGTCGAACAACCGACAGGCGGGCGGCAAAGAATGATCAAATCCGAACTGGTGGCGCATATTGCTGCGCAGAATCCACATCTCTATCAGCGGGACGTGGAAAACATTGTGAACGCCATCCTCAACGAGATTACCGCCGCGCTGGCACGCGGTGACCGGGTGGAGCTTCGCGGCTTTGGCGCCTTCTCCGTCAAGCATCGGCCAGCGCGTACCGGACGCAATCCGCGCACCGGCGAGCATGTGTCGGTGGAGAAGAAGTCCGTGCCTTTCTTCAAGACCGGCAAGGAAATGCGCGAGCGGCTGAATCGCGAGGGCGGATAGCATCGTTTGCAATGCCCGAGTTGTTGTCGCATGGCCGGGCATGTCCCGGCCTTCCGCGTCTTGGGCTCAAGGACGGCGCAGCGCCGCAAGCTGAGGGAGCATGATCATGACCCGCAAACTGGTGATCTGGATGCTGCTGGTGCCGCTTGCGATCATCATTCTGGCCTTTGCAATGGCCAACCGCCAATTGGTTACCGTCTCCTTCGATCCTTTCAACTCCGCGCAGCCGGCCGCAGCCGTAACCCTGCCGCTCTTCGTGCTGATCTTCGCCCTGGTGCTGCTTGGCGTGATCGTCGGCGGCATCGCGGCATGGATGCGCCAGTCGCGTTACCGGCGAGCGGCACGCGTGCTGGAAGGCGATGTCGCCGGATTGCGTCGCGAGGTGGCATTGCTCAATGACCGGCTTGCCGCCGTCCCGCCGGGCGGAGCGTCGCCGAGTGACGCGGAGCGTCTGACCTATCACCCGGCGCGGAATTGACCGCCCGCATGCGCATCGTCACCGCCGATGAGATTGCGAATGTTGTGACTTATGAGGCGCTGATTGACGCGCTGGCGGAAGCGTTTCGCGGCGACATCACAGTGCCGGTGCGACATCATCACACCATTCCGCAGGCAGTCACGGATGCCACGCTCCTCGTGATGCCGGCCTGGACCGAAAGCGGAGAACGCTATGTCGGTTGCAAGGTCGTCACTGTCTTTCCCGACAACGTGAAACAGAACCGGCCGTCGGTTTATGGCCAATACCTGCTCATGTCCGGTGATACCGGCGAGCCGCTGGCGTTGATGGAAGGCCGCGCGCTGACCGCCTGGCGGACTGCGGCCGCCTCCGCCCTTGCCTCGCGCTACCTGTCGCGTGAGGACGCCTCGCATCTTGTGATGGTCGGCGCTGGCGCGCTGGCGCCGCATCTGATCCGGGCGCACGCCAGTGTGCGGTCGCTCAAGCGCGTAACGGTGTGGAACCGCAGCAAGGCAAGGGCGGTCGCGATGGCCTTTGGTCTCGCCGTCACCGGCATCGAGACCGAAGTGACGGACGATCTGGAGGAAGCGGTGCGCGAGGCCGATATTGTCTCCGCGGCGACCCTGTCGCCGACGCCGCTGATCAAGGGGGCCTGGCTGAAGAAGGGTGCCCATGTCGATCTGGTCGGCGGCTTCACCCCGAAAATGCGCGAGGCCGACGATCAGGCGGTGAAACGGTCGCGCGTCTATGTCGACACGCGCGCCGGAGCAACCAGGGAAGCGGGGGACATCGTCGTCCCGCTCAGAAAGGCAGTTATCGCCCGCTCCGCGATCAGGGGCGATCTGTTCGACCTCTGCCGCGGCAAGGCCAAGGGCCGCACGGCGGCCTCCCAG
>Ga0164243_10013145_pt1 | contig 11671 bp, 17 predicted proteins | sample OricompcompostOP_FD_108781 | JGI IMG/M metagenome (GOLD analysis project Ga0164243, IMG submission 108781) | Organic Plus compost microbial communities from Emeryville, California, USA - Original compost - Organic plus compost (OP) | ecosystem: Engineered > Solid waste > Mixed feedstock >...
ACATCCGATACAACGATGCCGTAACGAGAAAGGATCTCGGTGTTGCCCGTCTGCGCACGGCCGAGCAGCGTGGCCGCGCTGACCAGGTCGAGATCCTTGGCCGCAGCGAGATCAAGTACGGTTGGCAGGTCCGCGAGAGCGCCGCGGTAGTCCTGCGTGATGCCGACGAGCTCCCGCAGGGCGACGAGCATGTCCTCGCCGGCGATTCCGGTCAGCTGCTCGAGCTGATCAGTTGCAGCTTCGATCTCGGGCCGCATGGCAGCGAAGTCGACGCCGATGTTGTGGAGCTGCTGGCGGAGACCAGACCACGGCTGCTCCGCATCCATCGCGGCCTTGACCGACGCGGCGGCGCCGGCGGTCAAAGCACCGAACGCGGACACGGCGGCCGCGGCCATGAGCTTGAGATCGCGGTTCGTCGCATCGATCCGATCCTGGACGTTGTCGAGTACTGCGGTGGCACCCGCATCGCGGCCTTCGAGGACCAGTTCAATCTTACGCGCCACTCTTTGCCTTCTCCCGAATCTTCTCGATTTCCTCGTGCTCGATCCGTCGCTGCTCCACCTTCAGCCTCTCCATCGCCGCGAAGTACCTCGGATCGGTGTCGCCGTTGAATGCATCCGGCGGTATCACACCAGCCCATTCGGCCCAGAAGAACCACCGCTGCATGAGTCGCGTGAACGGCGTGATCAGGCGTGCAGGACAGCAGTGGAAGAACACGACGCCCGCTTCGACTTCCGCGCGGTAACCAGCAGCTGCAAACAGCTTCGCGGCGTACCCGGGCAGCACCATCGGCCACCCGACATCCGGCATCGCACCCTCAACACATATCCGGCCGTCGCACTGCGCGTGACTTGCACCCTCACGCGCGAGCTCGACGGCCAGGATCAGTTTCCCTCTTCCGCCTCCGTCAGCTCGCGCCGCGCGCGCGAGTAGATCTCCCTGCCGATCGCGATCTTCCACGCGCCCGGGATGCTCCGAAGGTGGCCCTCAGCATTGCGGTCGAACGGCTCATCACCGATAAGCAGATTGTCGATGCGCGTGATCTGCGCATTGAATACATCGGCATGGAATCGCGCGAGCGCCGCGGCGGCGGCGGCGCTGACCGGCCGGTTCTCGATCTCGGCGATCTGCTCGGGCGTCGCGCCCTCGGGAACTTCCGGCAGGTGCGGACCGATCATCATCGCGAAACGCGCCGTGTGCTCGGCCGCTGCATCGCCATCGAACGTGTAATGGAACACGGGTGCATCAGCCCCACGCTCCGCGGGCAATGTTGCGGAGTACTCCGCGGGGATCTTCGGGATACGCATCTGTACTGGTTCTCCTCAGAGATATCGGATGAACGGATCGGCCACGCTCGGCGCGATCGCGCGATTGATTTGAACGCAAACCACTCGAGATCTGGGCGATTGTCGAGATCATGGGGCACCAGCGTTATGCGGGTCGGGTGACGGAAGAAGTGATCGCCGGTCATCCGCAGCTGCGCGTTGACATCCCTGAAACCTCGAAATGGCCGGAGCACACGAAGTACTTCGGCGGCGGGTCGATCTACGCGCTCCACCCGTGCAGCGAAGAGATCGCACGCCAGGCGGCGGAGCGCATCGCAGCGCAGTACGGATATGCGCCGATTCCGGTCGCCGTGCCGGCTGTCAATGAACACCTCCGCGCTGCACAGCTGCAACTCGCGTCCGGAGGCGCAGCGGACAGTGCAGCGACCGGCGTCTATGACGACTACGGCATCCATGACGAGGATGACGCCTGACAGATGACGCCCGAAGAGCACTACGCGATCGAGCGCGAGCGGCAGGAGCAGAAGCGCGCGGACGCGCGTCTCACGCGTCGTGCTCGGGTGTTGTTGTCGGCGACTGGAATGAGGGCAGATCGTGCGGCGCTCGAGGCCGCGGCTGCAGCACTGGGCGATCCTGACCACGCCGCGCTTGTCGATCGAGCGATAGCACTGCAACAGAACCCTGACTACGCGGGTCGACGTATCGACCCCGAAACCGCGAGAGTGCAGATGGCTCGGAGATCACCCGCGGAGATCGAGAAGATCCGCGAATTCGTTCGACGCTTGCGCAAGAATGAGCCGACAATAACTGCGGCCGAAGCACGGCGTACAACACAGGACCACTTCGGGACCGTGTTCTCGAAGGACGCCTGGAATAACACGTTCTGGTGCAAGGACACCGAGGCTCAGCCAGCCGCGCAGAGCTCGACAATGGCCGCGGATGAAACGTACCCGTGGCAGCTCGATGGAGGCGGTTCCGGCGTCGCACCGCAGATTCCAACACTCGAGGAGCGGGTGCCTGCCGACGACTGGCAGCGCGGGATTCTGATAGCGGGTATTCGTTACTGGGCGGAGCACCGCGCTGATTGCGCCGTGCGCGTTTCCGTCGATCCAGACGGTCAATGTGATTGCGGATTGGATCACCTGTACGATCTGATCGGTGCTGAAGCGAACAATGAAGTCGTACTGCGTGAAGCCCGGCTTGTAGCCGCGAACATGCTGGGTGTCCCGTTCTGGGCAGTGAGGTTGACGATCGATGCGTGACTGGCGCGAAATACTACGCAACCGCAACCGCGACGAGCACGACCGGCTGCCGGAACCGATCGTCGAGCAGGGTGCCACGATCCTGCTGCAGCTGCTCGTGCGTGCTGGCCTGTACATCGGTGCGACACTCGAAGAAGTCGACGCGCACCTCCAGGCGCTCACGTCCACGGTTTCCGGTGTCGCCGATGCCAATGGACCCGCGCCGGCACGTCATTCATAATGGGATCCTCATTGATCGGGAGAACGGCGTTACATGGAGAGAACAGTTGCGCTGGGCGATTACGTGAGTCACGACGGCTGCTGGGGCGCGGCCGAAGGCGATGAGAACGGCCCGTTCATCGTTACCGGCTTCACGCGTCGCGCTGCACTGACGCAGGATGGCGAACCTACAGTCGTGAACTTTGTGATTTTCGAGAACCGCCGTTACCGCGTCGAGTGCCAGGAATCGGATCTGGTTTGGCTGGACGAGGACAACGCCTGGATGCTGCCGGGCCGGCTGCTCAGCCGCAAGCAGCGCGAACTGTGGTCCGCTGCGATCGGCGTGAAACAGCCGCCTCCGGCTGGCAAACATGTCGAGGCCCGGAGGTTCCTGGGCTTGATGGGGGCGATCTGATATGGCCGACTTCCTATATGTGACGGGCGCCAAGGAAGCCGCGGAAACGTATTTCCTGACCACACCGTTGAAGGCGATGCTCGTAAGCGCCGGTTATGTGCCGAACGCGGATGATGATGTCGTCGATGCGGGTGGCGCGAACGACGCGGCCGATCATGAGGTCGGAAGTGCGAGTTACGTCGGCGGCTGGGGCGGCAGCGGCCGCAAAATGCTGGCGTCGAAGACCGTCACGGTCGACAAGGCGAACAATCGCGTGTTGTTCGACTGCGCGGACGTGACATGGACTGCGCTCGAAGTGCCGGTGCAGCCGGCGCATCTTCTCGTCGTGAATGAAGGCATCGCGGACGACACGACCACGCGGCTGCACTCGCATCATGATTTCGTCGTCACGACGAATGGCGGCGATATCACCGCGCAGATCAATGATCTTTGGCGTTTGAATCTCTGACGACATGTCACTGCAACCGCCGACGCACATCGCCGCGGCCGATACCGTATCGGACGGCTCGGAATCCGAGCGCACGACGCCCGCATTCACGCCGCCGGCGAATGCGCTTCTCGTCGTCACCGCGTTCGGTGCGCTCGGCGGTGGAGTGCCGGCTGATTTCAGCCTTACAAACTCTGCTGGCCTGACGTTTACGCGCCGAGCGCAGGCGCAGGGATCCGCGCTGGGCGGCAGCTCCACACTCGCGCTGTGGACAGCCGAGACGGGATCGGCGCCGGCCGCGATGACTGTCACGCGGCACTCGAGTCTGCCGGTGATCATGGGCGGGATCATGTTGTTCGCGGCGTCGGACGATCTGGGTATTGCGCCTCAATTCGTCGCCGGTCAGGTCGATGATGCCACGACGACCGGCACAACGCTGGTCGCCACGCTGCCCGCGACACCACGTGCATCATCGTGTGTGCTCGGAATTGTGGTTTCCGGTCCGCAATTGGGCGGCATCACGCCGGGCACAGGCTTTACGGAGATTGCTGAATTCCCGATCGATGCGACGGCGGCCGATGCGGTGATGCAGGGTCAGTACGATCTGGCCTCGGCCGATGCGACATGTGACTGGTCGGGCCTGTCCGGCACAGCGGCCGTGAAGCTCGGCATCGCCATCGAGATCGCGCCAGGATCGCAGGCCCTCGCGCTCGGGAGTGCGTCGCACGGCCTGCTCGCCCGGCCGATCGCGCCTCAGATCGGCGCACGCAGCGTGACGGCCGGGGCCGCACAGGCATCGCTTGCCGCGCAGGCCGCGGTGCCTCAACCGGGAACGCGCACTCGTAGCGCCGGGCCCGCTACGGCAGGCTGGACTGCTGTCGCGATCACGATCAACCAAACAGGTCCTCAAATCATCCCGATCGGGCCCGCGCTCGCGCAGCTCCTCGCACGAGTGATCACCAGTACGGCAGGCCCAACCACGCAAGCAATCGCGCCTGCAACGGCCGCTCTCGGCGCGATGCCCATGCAGCCGCTTCAGGGCGGCGTTTCCCGCGCGATCGGCGCGTCGGTTGGCCAATGGGCCGCCTTCGTCATCGCGCCGACAGGCGCCTCGCTGGTGCGGCCGGTGGGCACCGCGATCGCGGAGCTGGAGGCACAGACGCTGACATCATACCGCGGCGCGATGTCACACGCGATCGGGCCTGCCGTCGGAACGTGGGTCGCACGGTCGCTGCTCAGCACTACCGGCGTGCTTCCACTCCGGATCCACCAGGTCTCCGGCGGCGCGCTGCTCGTGATCGGCCGCGTTGTAGGCAGCGGGCTCCTCGGCATGGACGGAGCGCAGGGCGGGCCATTACTGCGCGTACAGCGGCTGCACGGAGGCGAATGACGATCACGTGGTATACGGGCGCGAATGACAACGTGCTCCAGGTCGATGGCGTCGCGCTGGGCATCGCGGACGGCCGAGCGATCGCGAGTGTGGCCGGGTTCATCACTGTGACGCGCAAATCGACCGGCACGCAGATCGGCGGGGTCGATTGGCCGATTGCTATGGCACCGGTCGATGCGCCTCGAGGTGTGCGGGGGTTGTCGTTCGCTGCGACAGTACCGCTGGATGCAGAAATCGACGAAGGCGACGTGCTGCGGGGCGTCGCGACGCTGGTCGCCACGCTCGATGATGATTCAATCGCACGCGGCGAAATCGAAGCCGAGATCACTGTGCGCCGACGTGTGAGCGGCGGCGCATGACCTTTGAGAAGGAGCGAAGATGAGATTATTGAGAGGGCTCGCGATCGTCCTGCTGCTGATCGGGTGTGCCGCGTTTGCGAGGGGTCGGGACCGCCCCGACATGACGCCTGCACGTCCTGCGTTGACGTTCGTCCAGGATGCGGACAGCACTCGACTCCAGGGCAGCTGGTCGGCCGTGCTCGACGCCGCTGGCCGGGCCGTGCCCACATACCTGTGGCGCATTCACCGCAACGGCATCACTGTCGACAGCGGCAACATCACGTCTACCACCGTTCGGCGCACGTACCCGAACCCCACACCTGGGGATTCGAGCGTGTACCGGTTGTCAGTAATAGCAATCGATGCGCGCGGCGTGCAGAGTCAGCCAGGTCTCTCACCGAATGTCGTCGTGCGTTCGCCGTGGACCGCACCGCCGGCGCCCATCGTAGGCCTGGACACGCTCGCGGCCGCGCCGGCCGTACCGATCGATTCGATCAGCCTCGTCGTGGTCATGGAGGACGGGACCGTCACGCAGAATCCGGTCTTTACACGTGCGGGCGAGACCGCGCAGGGTTGCGTAATCGAATGGGTTGGCAGATCGCCGCGTCTCGCGGCAGGCCAGGCGCCTGAGTGCCATGTCGTCGGCGTCATGCTCGGCCAGTTCCCAGCAAATCCGCAGCGATCGAGTTGAAAGCTCAGCTGACCTGCTATTGCGGCGTCGTATTCCATCCGCGTGCGCCGAGCAAGGGCGGGCGCGGTTGCTTCTGTTCCGTTGAGTGTGAGACGCGCTGGCCGAAGTTCGAATGTCTGACACTCGAGCAATACGAAGAGCGCTTCGGCCGCGCGGCACCGACGAAGGCAGTGTTCGGGATCCGGCTCATGGAGGAAAAGCGGAAACGCCGGCGAGGACGCCCGCGCACGCGGAGTGTGGCCTGATGCTGGTCAGCGTCTCTTGTCCAGTGTGTGATCCGCATCAAGAAGCCGACAGCCTGACGGTCCGGGTATCGGGCCGACGGAGAGAAGAAGTCGATGCGGACGTGATCCGCTGTGACAATGGTTGCGTGCTGAGCCAGGCGCAGAGTGATTACGCGGAGCAGAAAGTAATTGATGCGGTGTTGTCGGGAGATCTCTGCATCACGTGGCGTCCTTCGTGAGTGTTCGTATGAGGGTCACCTTCGACGTGCTCGCACCAGATCTTGACCCCGGCATCCGAGAAGCGGTTCGGTTGCTGATGTCAGCGGGTATCGAAACCTTCGAGTCCTGCCAGGGTGGGGAGGGTCATGCGTATTCTCGACCGACGGTGCGCTTCCATGGTCACCGAGATGAAGGTTTCCGGGCGCTGGCGGTGGCCTTAGCAAACGGATTCCGAGTCGTCAGTTTATGCCGTGTGTGGGATATCATCGATGGTGAGCCAACTGGGCCGCATTGGGAATTGGAGTTCGCTTCACGTCCTGCGATCCTACAAGGCGGCACCATCGACGAATCCGGAGCAACTGGACATTCGTGAGTTCACAACGGGTACAGACTGCCACAATATGCGGTATTTGATCGAGCCCACGGCCGCATCGAGCACACAATGGGTTGTACCTGCGGCCCTTAGCTAAATGAGACCGCGCGCAAAGAAAAACGTTGACACCCGGCGCTGCGTGTCAGCATTGTTGCAGTCCCCGAGGCCTCCCCATGGTTTCGTCGCCTTCCGTTTCGGGTCACGCATCTGTTCACGCTCTGAAGCCATGAACCGTCTCTACTATGGTGACAACCTGGTCATGCTTCAGCGAATCCCGGACGAGAGCGTCGATCTCGTTTACCTGGATCCGCCGTTTAATAGCAACCAGAATTACAACGTGCTTTTCAAGGAACGCGATGGCGTTAAGGCCGCCGCGCAGATGTTGGCGTTTGATGATACGTGGACGTGGGACGAGGCCGCCGCGAGGTCCTACGATGGCGTTCTCAGCAGAGGCGGTCGGATTGCTGATGCGATGGTAGCGTTCCGGGCGTACCTCGGGACGAGTGACATGCTTGCATATCTCGCCATGATGGCCCCTCGACTCATCGAGCTCCGGCGGGTTATGAAACCGGTTGCGAGTCTCTACCTTCATTGCGACCCCACGGCGAGTCATTACCTCAAGCTTTTGCTCGACTCGATCTTTGGGCCTGAAAATTTCCGGAACGAAATAATCTGGAAGCGCACGAGTGCACATAGCAGCGCTCGGCGATACGGCCCAGTGCATGACGTACTACTTTTCTACGGGAAATCGAGCGCAACGAAGTGGATAGGCGGCTTCCAAGCCTATTCTGACGAATACATTCGCGCCCGCTTCCGCCGCGATGATAGCGGGCGCTATTTCAAAGATGCGGACCTCACAGGCAGTGGCGTGCGGAATGGTGAAACTGGGCAAGCCTGGCGCGGCTTTGATCCCACTGCGAAAGGCAGACATTGGGCGTATCGGCCGGAAGAACTGGAGCATATGGATGCCCAAGGATGCGTTTACTGGCCGAGGTCTAAGGACGGCTGGCCTAGGTTGAAGCAATATCTCGATGAAATGCAGGGCGTGCCTCTGCAAGATGTCTGGACAGATATCCCGCCCCTCAATTCCCAAGCCGCAGAACGGCTCGGGTATCCCACGCAAAAGCCGGAGGCGCTTCTCCGGCGTATCATCGAGGCAAGCACGGATAAGGGTGATGTCGTGCTCGACCCGTTTTGTGGATGCGGTACGACGATCGACGCAGCCGAGAAGCTTGAGAGGGAATGGATCGGGATCGACATCACCTATCTCGCAATCCGAACCATCAAAAAGCGGCTCCTGGACAATCACGGCCCTGACGTGAAATACGTGGAAGAAGGCGAGCCGACCACGATGCAGGAAGCCGATGCGCTCGCGGCCGTTGATCCGTTGGATTTCCAAGGTTGGGTAATGAGCCGTCTGCGCGGCACGCGCGTGGAGGCCCGGGCAGGCGCCGATCGAGGCATCGATGATCGGATCTATTTCCGCGAACGAAGCGACCGGGCTCCGAAACAGATCATCGTATCAATTAAGGGCGGGCACACTGCTGTTTCACACGTTCGGGACCTGAGGGGCGTAGTCGACCGGGAAGGAGCGGCGATCGGGGTTCTGGTTACGCTCCAGGAGCCGACGCGCGCGATGCGGATGGAGGCGGCCGATGGCGGCTACTACGAATCGCCGTGGGGGCGGTACCCTCGCCTGCAGCTGCTGACAGTGGCAGAACTGCTGGAGGGGAAGTCGATCCAGTACCCGCAACCCCGTGGCTCGAATGCGATTCGGGTTCCCGGTAAGGCGCGGAAGGCAAAGTCGAGCGAGGAGCAGCTTGAGGCGCCGCTTTTCACAGCAAGCGCCGGCGGCGCAACCGGTCGAGTCGAAGATGGTCGGGTCAAGCGTCGGAAACGAGCGTGACCAGGGCGCGAGTGTGGTCTTTTTGCAACAACTCCAACGTCCGGCAACCCGGTTTGGTGTGAATCGAGCACCCTTGCATGGTTCTCTGCAAAACCATAACCGGCGCAAACTTATCATTCTTTCGGCAACGGCAGTTGTCACCTGATCGTTGCGAGGACGGAATGTCGATTGCATGTTGAAAGCCTGACCGGACCCGCCCAGATGGCGGGCCCCTTCCACAAACCGAGACGTGCCCCATGTTCGAGCGAGAACTCGACTTCTTCGTGAAGCACCAGGACGAACTCGTTGCGCGGTATCCAGGAAAAGTGCTTGTCATCCGCGGAGATGAGTTGGCTGGAGTCTTCGAGAACGCGCTTGAAGCTTACCTGAGCGCGCAGCGGCAATTCGAGCCGGGCACTTACATGATCCAGCCCTGCGAAGCGGGATCTGGCGCGTACACCGTCACGATTGCCCTGTAATTCTCCGTATTCAACGAGCTGATGCCGGCATTCACAATCAGATTCGGTGGAAAAGCTTCCCAGATCGTCACGCCCGTGACGGTAATGCCTCCCTTCGATCCGAACGGCCCTCCAGCTCTCGTCCCAGAGTTCAAGACAATGGCTCTCTGGGACACGGGAGCCAGCAAAAGCTGTATTTCACCGAAGGTCGTAGAGGCGCTCAAGCTCGCTCCCGTCGGTATAGCCAAGATGAGCCACGCCGGGGGCACAACCGACGCGAACCGACACGTCGTAAATTTTATGCTCCCAAACCGCGTAGGGTGTGCCGGTCTGGTCGTGACCGAGTTTGCGACCAGCATTGGGGGGGCGTTCGAAGTCATTATCGGCATGGACATACTTGTACTCGGCGATATGTCACTCACGCACGTCGATGGGAAAACGTGTATGTCGTTTCGAATTCCATCGAAAGCCGAACACGACTTTGTTCAGGAAGAGCGCAAGGCCTTTTTCGCTGGAGTAGGTAGAAACGACCCGTGTCCGTGCGGTAAGATGGAGAACGGGCGCCGGCTAAAGTACAAGCAGTGCCACGGGGCATCGAAGCCGGCGCAATAACGTGCCCCGACCTTCCGACGTGAGATTAACGAGGGTCGTGGCATCGATCCTATCACTCGCAGCGTTCGCGGCGTTCACAATCGTTCCTGCTGCCCTCGGACAAACACTGGAGTATTCCGCAACCGCGGCCGCTTCGGTGATTGAAACCATCGTGATCATTTGGGCAGCCACCTTCGCCGCTGAGTCGATCAAAGAAGCCCGACGAACGCGTGAAGCCGAATTCGAACCGCTATTTCACACGCCGCTCATGTACTCAGCTCGGCCTAAACCTTTAATAACAATCGACCTTCACAATGTCGGACGCGGACCAGCTCTGAATGCTCGCGTGCACATGTGGCGAATGGATGATGACCACACGGAATGGATTCGAAAGGACACAGAAGCAATACCCGACGTGATGCCACCAGGTGACTCGTACCTGGTCAGGTTCACTGGTGCACCGCCACTATGGGCTCTCGCGGGGATTGAAGGGCCTCAATTTCTCCTCGAGTTGATCTACGATGATCCGCTCGGTAACTCCCGGACCGTCTGGCGACACTACCGGCACGACGCCCAGAAATCCGACGAGTTGATCCAGGTCGGCCAAGGCAAAGTAGACTTGCGAGTAGGAGGGAAGCGGGCGTTCCTTGAACGTGAGCTCCCGAAATTGCTTGCACCGCTGCGCACCGAGCACCCTAGCGTGAAGTTTAGCGTAGACGTGAACGGTGATCGTGTGAGCCTTACGGCTGATGGCCCTAAGACATTGGTCGCCGTTCGCCCGTTGACGGAAGCAGCCGGCGAAATGGTTGCGCAGTTCCACCTCCTCGTCCGACAAGAATGGGGTCGTGGAGAGTCATCGTCGGCGGGCTAACGAACCTGCCGGTATCATTTTGGTCCTCTTCCAGTATCACCGCAGGGTCGGGCGTCGGGATGTTAGCTGTTGGGCGGCGCCGGGCTTTATCGCATTGAGCCCCCCCCGGATATCGTAATGTGTCACAAGGCGGATCATCTCGAACGATCCGCCGACTCCGTGGTCCTCAACATGTCCGAAGGCATTGGCTGTTTTCGCCCGCGCATGAAAATCAGCGCGTACGAGATTGCCAGGAAGGAAGCGAACGAAGTCAGGGCCGTGCTGAGGAGACTCGCCGCGAAGCGTGTCCTCGCCGGCGATGACGTCAGCCGCGCAATCGACCTCGCCGGCGCCTGTGTAGGCATGCAGACCAGCGCGATCATAGCCGCCGAACGACGCCTCGAACGTGACGTCTGACGCATCGCGCATTGCGCAGCACTCGCGCCACGTGCGAACACGCCGCGCCCGCCCGCCGCCGCCCAGGCTCAGGCTCGGGCCCGCAGTGAACCCCCGCTCCCCGCCCACGCGCGCCGTACCACAGGCCCGCGCTCGCGCCCGCCCCCGCCCGATCCTCCCCGCCCAAGGTGACACGGCCCGGGTTTTCCCATTACGTTACGGCCCGGCAATGACCAGAAAACCCAGGGAGACGACAGTGAGCCTGCCCCGAATGCTGCTGACCGCGCTACTGGTGGCGACGCCGGCGGCGGCGCAGACGACAACGGATCCGTTCCCGAGGCCGGTCGGTGCGACGACGGAGGTGATCCGTGTCGACTACCGCGAGTTTGCCCGTGTGCCGGACGTGGGTGGCGCGCCCGCCCGCATGATGCTGATGATCGATGAGCCGGGCACGCGCAACTATTTCGTGAACGACATGCGCGGGCCGCTTTACCGGGTGAGCCCCGACGGCCGCAACGTCACCGAGTACCTGAACATCAACGATGCTGCGTGGGGGCACGAGGTGCAGTCGCGCGGTGCGGAGCGCGGGTTCCAGAGCTTCGCGTTCCATCCGCAGTTCAATGAGCGCGGCACGCCGGGGTACGGCAAGTTCTACACGTGGGTGGATG
>Ga0164243_10013146_pt1 | contig 11671 bp, 5 predicted proteins | sample OricompcompostOP_FD_108781 | JGI IMG/M metagenome (GOLD analysis project Ga0164243, IMG submission 108781) | Organic Plus compost microbial communities from Emeryville, California, USA - Original compost - Organic plus compost (OP) | ecosystem: Engineered > Solid waste > Mixed feedstock >...
AATTAGTAATTTTATAAGTAATTTAGTTTTGTTTATAAATAAGATTACTAACTACTTTTATATTTACTGCTAATACTATCTTCCTACTTTCTTTTACAAGATTCGAAGGTATATTTTCTTTTCTTTATAATATATCTAATTGGAAATAAATGCGCGGTGCAAGTGAAATTTATTGGTATTGCGCGGAATATTGAGTTTAAGGTATAGTAACGGGACCGGAAGAAATATCTTCTGGGGGCAGCGGCGATGTTGGGGGGCATGGTATTGTAAAATCCGCACAGAGGAAGGAGGGAAGCGTATTTCTTTGACAATAGGCGCGGCATGGTTCGTAAGACCTTAGCGAATGGTCTTAGCGAGTCACCTACGCACCGAATTATCGATTTTTCTTGACACATTAGAGTTCTAACTTGTGACAGATTTTGTGATGGAAACTCGCAATCCGCGGAAACCGGTGCCTGCCGCGGACAGCGAGCGCTCGTCGCTATCCGTTTTGCTGAACGGTAACCTGAGTGGAAAATGATTACAGTTCACTTTGAAACTTGAACCTTCGCACCTCCGACCATCTCGATCTCATGTTGTACAGACTTGACGGTTTCATAAGAGCCAACGTAATTGAGCTGGCAATCGCAAATGTGACGGGCAGGGGCCCTCCTCTGTGGTTCGTGTTTCTTTCCCCGGATAGTCTCTCAAACCTAGTCCAGACGCCGAATGCTGTCTGTGTCTGCACTCGGTACGTCGACAAAATCAACAGAAGCTTAATCCTCCGTTTCATAGATGCTTCTGGCCTACAAAAGTGACAATGAGGAACCGTGTCAAATACTACGAGACGACTTCGTGCTTGTTTACAATTGCCAGCTTCGTCTTGCTTAGGGGCTAATGACTGGCCAAGGAGGTTTCAATGGAGTACTGCAATACAACTGTAATTATGACTATCTACTGGCTGCGGCCCTCAAAATATAAATATGAATTTCCCAGTAACTGGAAGGGCAGCTGTTTCTTCATCGTCTCGGTCTGTATTCCCCCGCCGATATGGAAAGGTTATTGTTAGCTGGCATGCGAAAATTATAGGGAAGATAAGAGAGAGAGGAAGAGAGAGAGAGAGATCAACTGACAATTAATTGTGTTTGGAGAGCTTTGTCCCCGTCCCCAGCATGTTGAAAATATTCCTTCAACGTTTCCAATGCATCGAGCGGATCGAGCGGGTCGCCCTGGTATCCCATCATGCCCCGTAGCCTTGCCCACAGAGGTTCTGCCCATCTCTGCGCTTTGTCCCACTCCCCAGTCAGCATATACAGCTTCACGATGCGATTCTCGGCCGAGATAGCAAATTCGTCGCCGTCGTTCTGCAGTTGTGATTGGATGCCTAGGGCTTGTTCTTCGGCCAGTGCGTACTTTCCCTGGCGCTTGTAGGCGTTGAACAGGGCAATGCGGGCGGTGAGGTTGCTATGGTCTCTGCGCACGTTCTGCACGAGTAACTCTTCAGCCTCTTTCTGAGTATCGGGCGAGGTTTGGTCGCCTTGGCCTAGGATTATGGCAAGCATGATCTGCGCATCGTTTAATATCTCCTCCAGATTTGCATTTGGTGGCTGTCCACATGTCTTGATGACATCCCTAAGAATGGTAATTGCGTCAGCAGCGCCGCAAACATGAGACGCTGCCTTGGCTAGAGTTACGGATGCTTCCAGGGTGCATTGGTCTCCTTCGCCTTTTGCCTGGCGGTAGTATTCGACAGATTGGGCGGCGAGACTTTTCGCTTCGTCGAATCCAAAGACCCCAATGAGAGCCTTCGCGTGTTGGTGTCGATAATATGCCATGTCATCTGGGTCGGCATCGTCCCCTTCTTTTCCTAGCTCCACCAGGATCCGTCGCCAGAGGACGTCGGCAGCGGCGTGCTTGCCAAGCGAAAAATACAACTCTGCAAGCCTGTCTGTTGCCGAGATAGTGTCCGGGTGTGATGAGCCAACCGTTTCTTTTCGATAATCTAGGACTTCTTGGGCTAGCGGGAGAGCGTCCTTGTCCCTATTGAGGCTAGATAGAACGCCAACTAGAGAACCGAGATACTCAATTGTCTCGTCGTTCCAATCCCCCCAAAGGTTGCGTGCCTCTCGGATGGCCCTCTCCATGTGTGGTAGGGCTTTTTCATGTTGCCCCATCTCATCGTAGCAACGGCCAACCTCGACGCGTGCTCGGATCTTGAAGCGATGCGGTTCCTCGTCGATGAATCGGTATGATTCCTCCAGCGCACTCTCTAGGATCTTGAGACCTTTTTCTTCTCGGCAGATGAGACGATACTTCTTTCCAATCGAGAAGAGGCTTAGCAACGAGGAGTAGCTATGTTTGCCACCGTTGAGCTCAACAGTTAATTCAATAGACTGTTCTAGTAGCTCTATCCCTCCTCGTTCTCCCTTCTTGTCTACGATGCAGATGCTACCCCCGAGAAGACTAAGCCAGTCGGCCACCGGGCCGCTCCGAGGCCCGTAAAGAGACTTAGCGATCTTCAAGGCACGCTCACAGATGGCGATCGCCATGTCATGCAGGCCGCAGCGGTGCGTGTACCGTTGCAACTCGGGGAAAATCATCATGGTCCGTTCATGGTTCTCGCCATACACCTCACACGTCTTGTTAAGACATCGCACGGCAATCTGTCTTGCCTCCTCTGGCCTATTTCTATCCCCCAGGGTGAGGGCAAGTGCTCTCTCAGCATCAATAGTTAGATCGCTCATGGGATCAAGCCGCCCGTATCCCCGGGCGACCTCCCGAGCTACGATTTCCCAGTCTTCGAAGTCTTCTTGGGCAAGAAGAAGCTTCGTAAGGACAGTCTTTGCTCGTAATGTCTCCATGTGATCATTTCCATAATTTTGCTCAAGAATTTTTACCGTCGGGAGGAGATGGTGCTTGGCCTCGGGAAGGAGACCTTGCTTCTGAAGTACTTTTACATCCTCGACGACGGCATGAAGCGTGTCCACGTGCTCGGCGCCCTTCCGCAGTTTTAGGCCGGAAATCACCTTGCGGTTCTGCTTCCTCGCTTCGTCTAGCATATCACGCTTCATAAAGTGCCCGGCTAAGTTGCGGCATGCCTCTAGCACGCAATAACTGCCGGGGCGAAGGCGATCGGAACACGTCTCCAGAAGTCTCTCGAAAAATATCTGAGCCGTCTCAGGCGCCGCGGTCTCCACATCCTTGGCAAACTGAGAAATGTTTCCGAATTCACTGAGAAAATCTTCCGGATCCACTTGTGTGAAGAGCTGCAAGCATTCGTCGATGAGGCTCACCAGCTCGTCTAGTTTGCCCATGCTTACTGTGTGATAACCCAAATGGATTAGCACTTGTAATTTTAGCTCTCTGGCTCGTTTGTTGTCGGATTTCGCATTCACGTCGCGAAGCTCCTTGAGAAGATTCTGGTATTCTTCAAGGCATCCTTCAATATTGCCTCCAAGTTCCTTCCGGAGTGCTAGAATGGGCGCAAATGTCAAGCATGCAGTATGAGACGCCCCAAAACACTTTTTGGCAGATGCCATTGCCTTTGTTGCCTCAGTAATTGCCTCATCTAAGCTTTCCGGGTCTAGAATGGCATAAATATAATCCCGCCACGTGTAGAAAACCTCTGGATCATCATCAGGGAGAATCGTCCGCTTCCGCTGGAGGATGTGGGCCAAGAGCTTTTGGCCGTCCTCTTTGCGGTCGAGGTGGAAAAATAATTCACAAAGAATTTCAGAGGCTTTTATTGTTTCGGTGTGAAGTGACCCAAGTTCCTGTTCCTGTCGCTTGGCCCACTGCTCAACCGCCTCAAGTAAATCCTCTGGTTTATCATCACCATCTAGTACGATGATGGAGCGATCCTCTGGACGTATGTAATCCTCCTCTGTCTCAATTTCGGTTTTCTCGCTAGGAGGCATGCTCTGCAACACGTCTAGAAGATTTTGGCCTAATCCATCTTCTGAAGGGGCTGGTCGTGCGTCTGCATCAACATCAGAGGTGGTCGACTCCTTCGGGAAAGTTGATCTCAGCTCCTCCAGTCTGCTTTTAACTTGCTGCGATACTTCATGAAGCTTTTCTGGCTCCTCACCGATATTCTTTAAAAATTCAACGGCCAAGCCAGCGAGAAGTTTGTCCCCGGTTGCCATGGCAATGTCGACCAGCATTGAGTCCACCTCGGAGGTTATGCTGGCTTTCTGCCTATCCAGCGTACTCGAGACATACTCGGAGAGGCGTCGCGCGTTGGCGACGGTCGCTTCTGTAACATCCTCGCGCGTGGCGCGCTGCATCTGCAACGTCTCGGCATCCTCCATGTAGTGAAGAGGAAGCAAGCCCGCCCCGTCAGGAACTTGCAAAGCGTCAAAATCCTCCTCGATTAGCTCAACCACGCGCTGGAAATTTCCCAGCTCCATAGCGATATGGAGTGCGGTTCGGCCGTGGCCTGGCTCGAGCCTGTCGAGGAGGTACAAAACAAGGCGCTCGACGCGCAATTTCATTTCATAGACTGCATCTTCCTCGTCTTCAGGAATCGGGTTCACGGGATTAATGTGAGGCCGTTTCCCAGCCATAATAGCATGGCGGAGGATATCCCACTCTCCGTCTCGGGGCATCTCAATTCCCATTTCCATCAAAGCCGCGATAGCCTCCACATTGGCTGCATACGAGGCTACATGGGCCGGTGAAAGGCGGTCGGAAGCCCTATCACTCATAGTGCAGGTTGTAGTGGCTAGCTCTCGCAATCTGTCATGGCGGAGGAGATGTGTTAGGATATGGCAGCCGTTGACATATGAGGGAAGACGAGCTGCTGAATGTATCACGGTAGGGAAGTCTCGGGAGCCCGCAGCTGCGCCGCTCGTTATCAAAATCTCTATGATATCGAGGTCTGCAGGCTTCATGAGCGATAGTTCAAGGGGTGAGAAGCCCCCTAGCGTCTCGTCGATAGGTGCACCCCGGTCAATGAGGAGTTTGACTAGACTGGCAGCTCCGGGTACCAGTACGGCCGCTTGGAGGAGGGTCATTCCATCGTTATGGCCTTCCACTACTAACACATGGCCTGCAGAGATGCCCGCTGGCATGAAATCCAAAATCGCCTCCATTATCTCCGCATCCCCGGTCTCTATAATTCCCGAAAGTAGACTCGAATTTACGCTTAAAAGGCCGGATTTTAGAAGTTCGTGCATCACCAGAGCTTTGGTGCCAGGCGCCCTTGGGCTCACGAGCCGTATGACGACAAGCAAATCGGGCATCTCGGAGAAGTTGCCGCCGCGAGAGATGAGGCCCGCCAGAGTAGACGTATCGAAAGAGCACGGAGCCCAACGAACCGCTATGGCAAGCGCCGTAGGCCCCATTTTGTCCCGCAAGTCGATGTCATTTATTGATGCGATACCGGATCTAAGAAGTACGTCGATGGTATCATTGACGGCCACAGCTCCAGCCTCAGTCGATCCATGAAGCAACAGGAGGGAGAGAGAGCTGCTGGACCGCCCAACATCGAAGAGACCGAAGGGTTCAAACTCTTTCTCGCCTCTGGACAGCCTCATCTTGGCCATTGCTTCGTGTAGAGCGTCCGAGCGTCGACGGCGAAGTTCGTGGGGCAAGAGATGCCCGACTGCAGGAGCCAGATGGTTTGCTACCGCACGTTTGAAGGTATCGTCCCCGAATCCGTCTAGGGTTGCGTCCTCGCCCGAGAGGGATGCCCTCTTGCCAACGAGAATCTTGACCATATCAACATCGCCAATCGCAATTGCAAACTCGAGAGGAGTGCCAGACAGGGTAACAACGCCGAGGTCGATGCCTGGTGGGTCAACTTTCGTATGCAAAGAAGTGATCCAGTAATCGGCACCTTGAACAAGAATATCCATTGCCTTGGTACGTTGCTTGATGGGAAACATGAATAGCCAGTGGAAGCCGGATCCAGCCGATGGCGTATCCCCGGGCTGGACTCCAAGCCTAGCCAGATATTCCACAACGTCCAAGTGGGCACCCCTGCAGGCCTGGGCGAGGCCTCGAGCAAGTAGAGACATTTGAATGTAAGTAAAAGAGCCATTCTGCCCTGGGGGTAAGAGCAACTGGATGACGTCGAGGAGGCCAAGCCTGCAGGCAACTTCGAAGAGTTGCTGCGACTCGAAGCAAGGGTTATTTACCGCATCTGATGATAGGGGGTTTTCGAGAGTAACAACTGATAATGCCTCAAAATCCAAAGAACTTGCGGCGGCGAGACTTTGCCCTAAATTACGTGCAATACAAGCAGACACCATGACGGTGGTACCCTGAACGACCTGAACCCTCGTTTCCAAAGCTTCATGTTGGTAGTGCTCCTCCATCATCCAAAGCCACTGGGAAAGGCAGGAGTTTAATGGAAGACTCAAAAGATTGGAAGCAAGCTGGGCCGTGGCGGCGTGGTAAGCGAGCGGGACAGCAGAGGCTTCGGATGGGAAGGCGCGGCTGAGTCGGCAGTACAGAACCAGGGCAGGCACGCATCCTACTGCGGCAGCATCGCGAAGGTGAGTCATGCCATCCAGCACACTTGGCTTACCCGAAAAGTTGGAAAGATAGGCGTTGTAGAGGTCGAGATACGCTCTGTGGCGGTTGAGGGTTGATACGGACTCATCCTGGGCAATCTGGCGGAGGTGTTCCAAAATGGATTGGCGAACAGACTCGGGGATCGAAGAGAGGCCGCCCTATGAGTCCCAGGCGTCAGTTGAGCTGTAGCTATGGGATATTGAAGGATTTAGACAGACCTCTGATCTGAGATTGGTGGTGGAGCTAGCATTGCTTTGAAAAAAAGGTTCTGGCTTGAATTCCATCCTGGCATTACGCGCCCTTCAATGCCGCAAAGCGGGAAACGTTAGCCTAATTGCGAGAAAACAAACTTCGTTTCTGGGCAGCTCGAGGACACTTAAACCCACCTTGCGATAGCAGCAAGAAACTTCTGTCCACGGAAAATCTTAACAATCTCTGCCATGGGCTTCCGCCTGTTTTTGTCGTCCTGAAGTGATGCCTTCAACACCCGGCGCAGGATGCTGACAAGCGGCGGCTCTGAGGCGCCGTAGGACTCGTCAACAGTTTTCAAGGCTGATCGCAGCAGGTCATTCTGCGGTAGATCCGCCAACCATTGAATCACATCGCTTACTTCTCTTGATTCTGTGGTATCAGACACGGAAAAGAACCGTTTTCCATCCAAGATGGCCTCCCACACGAGTAGACCGTAGGAGTAAACATCGCATTTCCAGGTATCTTCGTTGGGGATCTCGGAATTCATTCGAACCTCGGGTGCATTTAAGACATGTGTCCCCATGTAGCGCTGCATGCGGTTCTTGCCTTTGCCACCCTGCGGCTCGACCGGAAGGGCGTATCCAAAATCAGACAGCTTGGCAATTAGGTCACTTTCTCCTTCGCCATCTTCTCCCTTGTCCCCGGATATCTCCCGCCGAGTGTTTGTAAATACAAGAACGTTTTCCAACTTAACGTCCCCATGGATGATACCACAGCCATGAAGTGCATCTAAACCACTCGCCACATCGTGCAGAAGACGCGCTTTTGTCCTCAGCTCACGACCCTCCATTCCACTCCCGCGCGGCTGCGCAAGGAAATCTCGCAAGGTACCACCGCTCGCAAGTTCAACGATGAGGGAGAGGGAGAGGTTAAGAGAGTCTTGGCCTAGAAGGCCGGACGAGTAGCCTAGGATAGAGGCAATATTGGGATGGGTCTGGACAGGCGGGTGCGTCAGAACCTGCAACTCCCGCAAGATGAGCGACGCCACATGGGTTTGCTGCTGCGCAGTTGAACCACGGAGCTTTGGCGTCTTCACTGCGACCAGGAGGCCTCCTTGAACTGAGGAAAGCCTTTGCCTATCGACAAGGTAGCATGCACCCTCACCAAGACGTGTCTTCTTCGTTGTGTCCGCCACGCGTTCCGCAAACTCGGAGTGCAGTGTAAAGTGCGACGGTTTGAAGTAGAGCAACCTCCCGGGAATGACGGTCGTGCTGCTGATTGGGACGATAGGCGGAGCCTCCGTTTTGGAGAAGAGGAAGCCCCAGATATGGGACGCCGGGTCAGCTGGTGCAGCGGATGCGGAGACGACAGCGTCTAGATGGCGAGAGGAATATGGGTCAGGGGCAACATCAGCACCGAGCTCCAGCACGCCAGACAGAACTGAGCGGTCCGAGAAGTCGGAAAGCGCGGACCTGCTAGAGAATGATGCACTTTCGGAGGCCATTTTCCGATCGTGAACGGCAACACGCGCGGTAAGAACGGGCGTAGTTAGTCGGTATTGAGGACTAAGTGCGTGTTTTGACCCCCTCCTGGGTAACGGCCAATTTTTAACTTAAGCCCTACGGCAAGAACCGAAGCACAGCCACAATGGGAGAATATTGGTTGGTAGGGCCGGTCACTTCAGCTCAGAAGCTTCGGAGAGATATCTGACCAGGGGAGGATGTAACGGTGAATAGGATATAAACGAAGAGGCCAATTTAAAATTTAGTTAAAACCTATTCTGCAGCAAAAGAGCTAAATATATATACACATGCGGAGGCGGTCATCCATAAGAATCTAATATTCTCATCTCTTAATATTCCACGATGCAACTAGGTCACAAGCAGGTTTTGCGAACCTGTGCAGTGACGTCAATGCACTGATGCCAGCCCGTTGTCCACCAACCAACTCTGATGACTGCATTTCAGCTCATGGTTGGTGTGTCTTAGCTATTGGCCGAGATACGACGCGCAAATCCTTAAGAACACCCTCCCCGCACTCTTAGCTTAGGTATCGTAAATACTTATGGTGTGGTGGTCCAGAGGGCCAATTCTCCATCTCAGACTTCTGTTGATCCTCTGGCATACATAGCACCTCTCCAGAGCAGGAGTGCCGACCTCGCCATTTTTCAGCCATGGACCCCGTATCCCTCGCACTGGGCGCCATAGTCCTTGTCAAGCCTATATGCAAGAGTATCCACGAGACGTGGGAAGGCTATCACCTTTTCGGCCAAGGCTCCGAGCGGCTACGGTTGCGCTTCTCCGTGCAAATGTCGCGCGTCGACTCGTTCGAGAGAGTGCTTTTTGAAAAATCAAAATTCGATCCGCCCATGGCCGGCCGTCTCGTTGATCATCTGTCGGCGCATATCTGCCGCGATGTGGCTGGCCTCCTCTGGGAGTTGTACGGCCTTCTGCAGCAGTACGGCTCGGTCAAGGATAAGTACGGTCTACAGGCCAATGACCAGATCAGCGCCGAACTAGTTGCTGCGTTAAGGGACATGAACGTCTCTTCGGCAAGCTCCGATCATAGCTCAAACCAGACCGTTGCCTTGCTCATGGACCTAGCTAAGAGGGACGGCAGCGCTAGGCAAAAGTCAACGGATTGGCTGCGCAAGACGATGTGGGCACTGAAGGATAAGCGCAGCCTAGAGAAGCTAGTCCAAGAGTTCGAACAGTATACAGAACGGCTGAAGACACTCATCGAGGTTGCGTGGTGGCCTCTGCCTTTCTTCCAGTCCGCTTCTGCCATTGTCTACGTGGAGAAGGATCGCGATGCGGCCGAGACGGGCTTGCTAAAGGGAAGCGGCATTCGGAAATTGCTGGTAGAACCCTCGTTAGCCCTTCCCGGAAAATCCGGAAAAAACCTCGAAATGGCACGAGTCAAATTCCAACTCTCATGGCGCAATGGAGCCTTCGAGTTTGGGCGTCTCGAGACCAGTGCTTCACCCGAGCAGCCCGAGCAGTGGTACCTCGCCGAGCACAGATCCTACGAGAACAACAGCAACGAGAGGGCTCGCGAGCGCATCATACAGCTTGCTGCCCTCCTGAGTGAGGCTTCTGAGACGGATTCGCAGTTCAAGACTTGCAAGTGCGTAGGCTACTTTAACGACACGTCCGAGCAGCGTATCGGACTTGTCAGTGCTCTGCCCCTCGAGGCATCGTCGAACCCGCAGCAAATATGCACCCTCTCTTCACTTCTGGCCTCTAAAAAGTTCCGCCCAGACCTGGGAAGCAGAGTCAAGCTAGCCGTGGCACTGATGAAGTCAGTCCAGCTGCTCCATCTGTACGGCTGGGTACACAAGTCTCTGCGCAGCGAAAATGTTCTTCTCTTCCCCGCCAAGCCCAAATTGCATGTGGGTGAAGAAGCAGCCGTGGCCGGCGCGCAAATCGTACCCGTGGATCTAGTGGAGCCGCGGGTAGTTGGATTCGAGTACGCGCGACCCGAGTCCGACTTCTCTAGCGCAAGCCCCCAACACGAACTTTCTGAGAATCTGTATCGCCATCCCGCCCGCTGGGGGGTGCCCCGCGAGAGGTTTGGTAAAATCCATGACATATATGGTACGTCCCCCCCCGGCCCGGGAAACGCTGCCCAGGCAGAACATGTGTGCTTTACAACATGACTGACGGTTCGTCCACAACAGCCCTGGGTGTCATGCTGTTAGAAATAGGACTATGGGAACGCGTCGTGGACCTTGACAGGGGAGCCTTGCTGTCGCCTACCTTAGCGGCCGATCCTGAAGCCGTTCGCCAACGACTTGCCAAGCATGGCAAAAGAAGGCTGGCTTTTTATGCCGGCTCTAAGTATGCCGACTTTGTCCTGTTTTGTTTGGACAACGACTTATCTGGAGGAGGTACCGCGGATCAGAGTATGCATGAGAGGTTCTCGAATGGGATCGCCGACTTTTGTAGTCTTGCTCAGGAATTATGAGTAGTCTCATATGGGTATTGATGTGTTTTTTTGTTTTGCCCCATCATAAGCTTGCTACGAGAGGCTAGACTCTAAACACTATTATTCGCAGTGAATTCACAGTGCATACATTATGAATGTAGGGAACATTGAAGTGACCCTAAGACTCCCGTGACTACTCGAGAAGAGTGGAAGCCTTCGATGGCCACTCATTCAGGCCTTCTAACCTACCCATGGCTGCCGAATGCCCGTTGCGTGACGCGGTCAGATTTGAGAGAGGGCCCAGAGTGGTCACATTCAAAGTAGCCCATCGAAAACGGGAAAAATTAGATCAATATTTCGCCTCATCTCTGCCATAGAGCTCCAGGAATGATAGCGGCTTGCGCGCCTCTCTCAGCTCTACTGAAGGCTCGCAATCAGCCCCTGCACGCTCTGTCCAGCCAGATCATCCCGAGCTTTAACGGCCGCGTCACGCTAGGCAACGCGCTGGATGATGCCTCCATTTTCGCTGGGCTGACTTGAAGCCTATCCTACGGCCGCAAACTACAATAATGGGAAACATGCTAACTCTACTTTCATTCGAGGAAGTATTTACCGAGAAAATTCTGTCGAGAATAAGTTTTAAGGAACCGTTGATGACGGATTCTTGACGGTTTGTGGAAGTGTGGATATCCCTTTATAGGTGTTTCCGACTCCCTCTCAGATCACTGGAGTAACCTGCGGTGCCGCCCTGGCAGAACACTGAGACGCGAAAACACGATGCCGCGTTGACGCGTTTGCTCCCAGGTCCTATTCTTTATCCTCCAGTAAACATTAGAAATTCCTTAACACTGTCAGAACTGGCGTAAAACCATTAGGGTCCGCTGCTCCACCTGTGAGAGACCGTAGTCATCGGGTTTAGCCTAGAAAGTCGCCAGAGGCTATTATTCGCAGGGCTGTATAACTTCCCTACAGGGCCCTCTGCTTCGTAAGGCAAACGGAGAGCTGCACTTCCTTCAGGGGATCCTAGTGCCTAGTATATATCTATCGTCTATCA
>Ga0164243_10013147_pt1 | contig 11671 bp, 5 predicted proteins | sample OricompcompostOP_FD_108781 | JGI IMG/M metagenome (GOLD analysis project Ga0164243, IMG submission 108781) | Organic Plus compost microbial communities from Emeryville, California, USA - Original compost - Organic plus compost (OP) | ecosystem: Engineered > Solid waste > Mixed feedstock >...
ACCAGCCCCAGGAAGTAAGAGTGGTATAATAAGAATGAACGCCCGTCTCCGTTCGCTTGTGTGTTCATGATTTTCATCCGACCCCAAAATAAAGCTCCATCGCCAGCGGCTGATGCAGACCAAGAAGAAAGGCGTAAATATATAAGAAAACATCTCTAGGTTGACCTAAAAAAAAAACACCGAAAACTATTCAAACAACCAAAGCATGCCGTCTTAGTCGACTTTAATAGCGCTGTTCCAAAGAAAACGAAACAGTTAGCAACGCCATAAAAGGGGGAAACAGGGAAAAGAAGTAACTGAAGCAAAAGGAAAACTCACCCGTAAATCCTCCTAATAAACGCATACGCGCTCAGGAACCCAACCGTCCCCGTCAACAACCCATAAACGCAACACGCCATGAAACTATACCCAAAGAAAAGCATCGTGCTCACAAAGCCCGTAATATTGAGTTTAAAAAAGTAATACCACACGCAGTAAGCAAACACCCACACCGAGCTGCTCCCGCCCACCAAGAACGACCGCCACCACCAGTTATGGTTCTCGGCGCAGAGCTGCAAGAACACCGACACGATGGTCACCTCGGCCACAGTCACCATGAGGATGAACGACACGACGGCCAGGAACCCGAAGACGTAGTAGTACCCGCTCTTGTCCTGCCACACCGACCGGAACACGAAGAGGAGCTCGATGAAGATGACGGCGAAGGGGATGAGCCCCGCGAAGAGGATCGTCTGGAAGGGTTGGAGGTACCACGACTGCGGCGGGACCTGGCGCGCGATCGACGTCGCTTTCGTCGGGTGCTCCCACGCCGCCGCGTTGTTGAAGCCGTACCATGAGCCAACGTAGACGAGGGGCACCTGGATGCAGAACCACAGGACGATGAGCGCAATTAACGTGCCGAAGGGGATGGCCGTGCTGGATGCCTGCGCCCACACGAATAAGTTCAGCATGAAGACGACGACGAACAGTAGGCCGGGGACGAAGAGCGCTGTGACAAGCGCGTTGCGGCGCCAGCTCTGGCCGTCGAGCGTCTTGAACACCCGCGCCGAAAAGTATCCGCTGAACAAGCCGTTGAAGATGAACAGACCCATGCCGACGCTAATGAAGCCGCCGCGGAAGCTGGGGTTCAACACGCCAAACGCGCTCAGAAGAACCAGGCCGAGAGCCATGAGAAGCAACTGCATTCCTGACCCTACCAACGCTGCCAGGAGATATCCATATGCAGGCGTCCTGAAGACATCCGAGTGCAGAAGCTTCCATCCACTGGCATCCTCGAAGGCCTCGTCGTCAGAATCGAGGTGATCATCGTCCTCCTCCGTGGGGCCCTGGCTCAGGAGACCACCCCCAGTCTTCTCCCCGGCACCTGGTGAGGGGAGGGGTTTGAGCTTGAGCTTGGACCTGCCCTCCTCGGCCTTGATATCCTTGTAACTCTTGATGTCGGCGCGAATCGTCTTGGCTAGGATAATCGCAACAACCGTGGTCAGAAGCCCGCAAATGATGAGCGAATTCACAATCGCGAGCCAGTGGATCCTGTTCCCATCCTCCTGGTTGACAAAGTAGAGATCCCACCGTCGGTTCCACTCAATCGATTCATCTTCGCGGAAGTAGACCGAGTAAGTGTAGCGGACCGACATGAGCGAGCGCTCGGCATCCTCGTCGGTTTCGTCCTCACTCCTGGGCGGGAGTCGGAGCTCTAGATTGTGTGTAATGCGCTGCATGTCGAACGGGCAACCGATATCGTTCATGGGGTTCTCAATGCCAATGCTCTTCGGGTAGACCTCGAAGCCAACAACCACCTTGCCGCCCTGATCCCCCGCGCGACCCGGCGCTCTCCTGTACCGGATAACAATCGTATGATGGTTGTTGAGAAGAACCTTTTCCTCACCCGTGGGGCCGACCTCGATCGAACCCAGCTTGAAGCCCGCGGCGTAGTACTTCTTCGACTTGTCCGTGGTCACGAAGCTCGTCGCGCCGGGGAGGTTATCGACGATCCATTCGACCACGTACCCATCCTCGACGAGGTCCCTCGCCCGCTCGACCTTGGCGCGGTTGAGCTCGAGGTTGCAGAGCATGGCGCATTCCTTGTCCTCGCCCATCCTGAGATCGATATCCGACGTCTTGATGCGGTCGCCGCGGAGGACTTCGCCGAGATTTAGGGGCACGTTCTTGCCGCTGAGAAGGCCTGAGTGCTGCTCGCCTGTCGGGGGACATACGAAGGGAAGGTCGTAGTAACCGTACTGGAGCTGGGTGTTGTCGGAGTACACCTTGTTGACGAGGACGGGGATTTGTTCGCCATCGTTGTAGCTTTTTATCGAGAAGCCTAGGGAATCTAACGATCAACATACGGAAGCGAAGGGTTGCCGGGAGGGCTGATCGTAGGAACGTCGCAGGGTTCCCCTCTTACCTGGAATGTAAAAGGCATTGGAAGCTTGGATATAGGACAAGGACACAAGCGCCCCCAGGGCCGTAGAGGCGAGGTTGCGCATGCCGATCGCAGTGCAAGAGTAGCAAGACTTATCATAAATACGCAAACATTAAGCGGCCGAACTCGAAAAACAAGCTTGTCGCGGTATCGTGTCACGGTTCAAGACTCCACAAGCCTTCCTTGTCACCTTGCTCAACGTCGGAGAATTTCGTCAATAGGCTCGGTTTCGTTTGGCCGGGCGAAAAAGGGGGGGCGCGGGGAGGGCGTCGAATCGGGATGGATAGAGCGCCTCAAGGAGAACTAAGAGAGCAAATAAAGAGCGCCTATCGCGAGAAAAAGGACGGACCGCCTGGGCTATTGCCGATTCTCTGTATTTTCGGCCGGGAGTGGCACGTCGTCGCGAATCTCGACAACGGCGACTAGGATCGGAGGCTCTTGGCGTAGTAACGACCGGGACAGGGGGAGCTGTGTTTCGAAGGAAAGGATCAATTGGAAAATTCTACGTCAGGGATGTCCGTTTCATCCAACAAAAGTTAAGAGAGCGACGATGTCTAGCAGGATAAAAGGAGCGAAGGGAGAAGAGAGTTCTGGATTTCGAAGAATGGAATCGGTGAAGCAATCTGGCAAATCTTGGTTCGGCTTTTTGACGCGAGCATCCAAGTCCTCTTATCATTCGTTCCTGAGGGGGGGGTCTTTGGAGATTTAGGTCTGGTTTCGAAACATTCGATTGGGCGCCCCTTGCCTGCTGCAGGGGCAGAGCCTGCCAAGAGGTCCGCAAGGTCTGGGGTAAAATATCAGATAATAGGGTTCAGCGTTACTTTGCGAGACCGTGGACTGTTGGACTGTGTATGCGTTCCCTCCGGAGTTTAGAGGGCTCTGGATCTTGACTTAAGCTTAAGATGAGAGAAGAAATCATCAAGTAGCACCCGCGGATGAGTACCAAATACGAAGTAATGGTTGCTCCTTCCGCGACGGCATTGCCAAAATCAATCGAACTCGCACGTGGCAACTTGCACACCCAGAGATAAACCTAAATTCCCAGCTACGATTCTTGCATCACGATGACTCGATAACGAAGCAGATGCAATGTAATAATTCAATTAGTCTTATTATTCAATATACTGCATTTGATGCGATGCATATAAACAGGTCATCATCTAATGATAAAGCAAGCACCAGCATTCCAGTCCAGCCGTCTATCAATTCGGGTATAATCGTTTCCTTCCTGGTCAACATCACCACATCACGCATTTGCGTGCCAACCAAAAACCATTGTGGAAAAGAGAAATCGAAGGTTCCCAGAGTCCGTTTATGCCAACCCGCTCTCTTATGTGTTGAAAAGCAAACAGGGAATCTCAGAAGAATCAAAACGCCAGGAGACCTGAGCGGGAGAGAATAGAGAAAAGTAGACACAGAAGGAAGGAAAGAAAAGAAAGAAGAAAAAACAGACCCAATGCAAGAAACCAACCGAATAGAAACATAGGAAATCGTTACACATGACATAGCTCGCCGATTTTTTTTTCTTTCATCTTTTCTGCCCCGACATCTCAAGCATAGCCTGGCAGAGCATGTCGGACAACGTCATCATTGTCCGGCACCCTAATGACACGAGGAGTGAGATACTCCTCAATATCTTCACCAATATCCTCTTCCCCAATGCTCTCCTCAGATGGCTCAACAGCCACTTGTAGAGGAACCATGAGTGACACCGTCGTGTTAGCGGGGCCCACGGTCAGGGTAAGGCTAAGCGCATACACCCTAGAAATGAGGCACGAGTGGAACGTCGGCAGCAAGACCTTGTTCTTGGACGGCACCTTGAAGGGGATGTAGAGAGTAGCGGCGTGCGATACCTTGTCGGCCTTGGAAGAGCGTTTCTTCGACTTCCTCCCAGTGGAGCTATCGCTCTCGCAGTTGTCCGTAGAGTATCCCGAATCTCGCCTCATGTTGGCGCATTGCAGTCGCCACGTAACCCGGTCAATGTCTGTGTTGAAGAGCGGCACATTCGTCTTGTAAGCGAGCCGAGGAGGCTCGATGGCGTATTCTGGCCTGCCGCCCATATCGGGGAGGCCCCTCGCCGGCGTAGCACCGTAGTACGTGCTAGATACAAGCTTCGCCGAAACCGACTTCACCGTGGGCGGCGCAACATCGGACGTCACAGGCTCGAAGCCCAGCTGTACGGTCACCGCCGTGTCGGAAGCAGTCCTCGCATCCGCTCCCACGTGCACGGCCGGAGGCTGCGCGGCGCTCGCGGTGAACTTGCCCAGCTTGTTAGAGAACATGCTCTTCCGGAGGTTCTTGCTCTTAGACATGGTATAGTTGACATCCTGAGACGTCACATTGAACGGCGCATCCTCAGGAGAGGGAGGCAACACCAGCACGGGCTTCTGCGCCTCGAAGATCTTCTCGGGCCTGCTGCTACCCTCGGCGGGCTCGCCCAAAACGCGCACGCGAACGTAGTACTCAATCTCAGCAGTCTCGGGCCCAAAGTCGTCCCTAGACCAAGACCCCATGGTCGGCGGCAGGCGTGTGTGGTAATCCTGCACATAGACGGAGTCGGCGGGGTGCTTGCAGGCGCTCAGGGTGAGCTGGCTCGGCACAACGAAGTTGAAGGGGATGGCGTAGGCGCGGCCGGTCTCGAAGACGCGGGGCACGGGGTACTTGGAGTCGGAGACGGGCATGGTGAGCTTGAGGAAGACGTGAGAGGACCTTTGGGGGACTTGGGTCGCGACGAGCTTGGTGCGCGAGATGCCGAGGAAGGTGATTTCTACGGTTTCGAAGCGCGTGTCGCGGAAGGGGGTAATGACTACCTCGCCCATGATGGGGGAGCCGGATGTGTAGATCTTCTCTTCCCAGTGCTTCCAGAGTTGGATGGAAACGCTGGCCTTGCGGAAGACGGGGTTGGATGCCTTCCAGGTGAGGGAGGACGCCAAGGAGGCGGTTTCGAAGAGGTTCGACATGGTGGCGTTTGTTATCTGAGTTGTGGTGGTGATACAATGAAGCAGATATAAGTGCCGGACAGCTCTCAGGATCCGGCACGGGAACAGTGAGGGGTGGGGTGGGAGGGGAGGGAAAGGAGAGAGCTGGTGGCAGAGAGCCTCAGCGGGAACTCAGTAACTGGAGGGGTGATCAACCGTCTCTGAAGTGTGCGGTGTAAGTGCGTAACTTCTACTGATTCAATGCGCTTGAAGGAAGTAATGTGCCTTCTTTTTGAAGCTCGGAACGAGACGATGATGATATTGCGGTTGGATATTCTACAGACTCGTTGCGACCACTGAGGCATCGAGGCGGGCATCATCAACTTATATGTCAAAGACGCCTGCGGAAGCCGGATCCGGAAGGGTGTGTGTGCAATTGTAGGATGTGTACTCCACTCCATGCCGAGACCATTAAAGGCTCACATTCTAACAAGGATGGAAGAAGCCGAAAAGGCGCAAAAATGAATAATAGAATCCATAAACGGAGCAACGTACAAAGTATGCTAGTAGTGTACGGTAGGTACAGTACAACCCGTCAATACCCAAAATGAGTGTGGGATGGGCTGTCGTAAAAAGGCGTCATAACCTTGCTGGTGTGGGATACGAACTACATGGCAGGAGCTATTAGCAATTGAATTGATGCTAATTTTTTTTTCTTCCTCTCGAGCAAACTTGCAAGCGCAGAAGGGCGCACCGATGACACTGATCCACATTTTACATTTTCCACCCCTTGCGGCATTGGAAAGATGTTAAGGCTGAGTCACATTGGCCAAATATGTCTAGCCAAGGTTGCATTGCGATCTCCTTGTAGTATAGTTCTGATACAAGCGAGAGGCACCAGGGCTCCTCGAGAACGTCAGGACTGAGCTAGATTTTCTGAAGTACACGAACCGGAGAATCAAGAACGTGCTCTCCTTGCGTAATGGGAAATGGCGACACACCCAAGGAATTGAGCAAGGGCAACAGGGCAACAGGGGGGGGTGAGTGGAAGAGTGGGCTCCACAGTGGGTCCTCGGACCCGGACCCTCGAGGCGGCCTCGAATCGGGTTCGGAGACTGACCGGGCTGTGGTCAAATCGTAGATGGGGGCTTGGCGGTGGCATTTGACGTGAACGTGATTGATAAAATTCCCAGCCAACTGGGCGGAAGGGCGTGCGCACGCTCTACAAAAGTCAGACACCACCACCGTACTGTGTAAATGCCTGAGCCCTGGCCCTGTGGGTGTTGCTTCCTGATGATGTCTTGGTGGGTTCATGTTGCGAAAGCTGTACCCAGCCATTTGAGACGTGCTCCTGTAGCGGTCAAGTAGAGGTACATTGGCTTGCACAAACAGCGTGGACGAACGACTTCACGTTTTGAAGTAATGTGGCTCACTAAACCATAATGCTTACATCTAGCAACGCCCTTCACTTGATGTTGACTGCCGCTTTTTTTTAGTCCGTTTCCCCCTCCTATTTTGCGTCGAAATGGTCCCTCGGCTCATCGCGTTTTGCACTGCGCGCTAAGCCTTCACGCCGTTAACGGGGGCGTAGTGCTTCCCCATAAGAGTCATCTTGTCGATTCTACGCCCTAAAGCGCTCGCATAGTGAACGAAGTAGTATAGTGTAGCGCAGTCCACTGGAGTGTAAGTCACTAGTCTGGTCATTTACTCGAGTCTATCCACCAGTAGTACCGAATTGTGCGAAACCAAGCCGTATGCACGTTTCGTTGCCATGCCTGGCTTGCAGGGTGTGTGCAGTGTACCACTTACAAGCAGGTGTGACACCAGACGCACAGATGGAGGAATCAATTGATGCGTTCGTGCTCCTGACCCACCACCCAGCATCGCATCAATCCATCACCAACCATCAATTGATCGCAACAGGCATGGATGGTACTTCGTAGTCATAGTCATACGAGCTACAAGAGAATTGTAGCCCAACTCCCGTTCTCGATCTTACCCGGCGTCGATATCGGAAGCCGGAGGTTTCGGGCCCCGAGATTCTCGACGGCAGTTCAACAGGGCATTTCAGTTCGGTTCCTCTACAATTGAAGGTCCTATTTCGTGATTTCCTCATTCTGAACGATGTCTGATCGATGTCTAAACGATGCGAGTAGCCAAGTCTTTCGAGAAAGAAGCTCTGCCCCCACCCCCTGTGATCCCTTTTCAATAAGCTTGAAACCGAAAGCAACATCATGACCCCCAAACACATGGATCCCGCTCGCCAGACCCAGAAAAGGATCGATAGAGTCGCGCCATAAACCCCGTGCTTCGTACAACGCTTCCTACTAGTAAAGCGGTGACGGGATCTCATCTCGCTTTTCTTGTTTTCTTTCGATCTTCTCCGTGATGCTCCACCTGCTCCCGACGCCAGCCGGCCTTTCCAAATAGCACAAAGAGGCGACCGTGACGAGAAAGGTTTTTCCTTCTAGATCCCTGCTCGGAACCTTTGGAAGCTTCTGTAGCCTTACGATGTCGTAATTATGGTATATACACTACCACTACCCCTTTTAACCCCCTTCACCGTCGCACCTAGAGCGGGAAGAAGTGGGTTCCCGAATGGAAATTTTTATGGATTTTTCTTATAAGAGAATCGGTCCATCTCCGGACCCGCCCGTGTTACGGACCCGTAGGGACCACTCGCTCGCTCCGGGGAACGCAGAGAGAAGAAAGAAATAGAAAGAGGACAAAAATGAATGCCGATTCCAGCCGACGATAGCCTTTTCTTCCAGAATTTTTTGCGAGGGAAGAGCCATCTTTTCCACCATCGATCACCTGGGACAGAAAGATGGAATACTTGACGATATTTGCGGGTTGGTTGACGTGTTTTCTGTTTTCTTCACAATGTTTACTTTGACATTGTACATCCGATGTCGCTCTCATCACACCATCTTCTTTCATCTCCCTTGCCCCGTTTAGTCGTGGTGACGGAGAAAAGCCACATGAAAAAAAGCTTGGGCGTAAAGCAAAAAGAGAAGAAGCCGAAAAAAAAAAGAAGTCAAGAGATCCTGGTGTAATGTCGTTTCTGCGCCCTTCACACCTTGTTTCTGCCCTTCTGACGGCGGGATGTACAGTGACTTTCTCTCAGTTTCCACCCCACCACTACAGAATCCGAAAAGCCTAATCGATTTCGGATTTTAGGCCTGCGTCGTGGTAAGTATGAGTACACCTCGCAGCGTTGTGTACACAGGTACACACCACTTCTGCTGGATTCGACTAGGCTCTAGGCTACCGTCTGGTGCTATTGATATTTCTTTCGCGTGGCCTCCCCTGGTTCAACGGCGGGAAAATTTTTGGTGGCTTTTGCTTTGCATTGTGCGATTGTCAGCATCCCAAGGTGTAACATCAACACCTTGCCGAACTCACCCTGGTCGGTCTCAGCTGAGGCGGGTAAATGACGAGCTTGTAAAAACGCCCTTTGAATGACAGTCTTTTTTTCCCCATGTCAACGACAAGGCAGTGAGGGTGTGTGGGGCAGACCAACCACACTTCGTCGTTCTCTTACTGCACCCTTTCCTGCATTGATGCTACGCCGGTGTCGAGTTCACCATCACCGTGTTACTCACTCGCCTACTTCTCTTGATGGTTCCTAGCTTATTGTGGTTCGCTTCGAATATCCAAAACGGTAAATCGCTGAATAATTGACTTCATTAATAATGGCAACGTGTCACAACTTCCTGCGATCTTGGAGCATACTTCGTGAGGGTGTACGATTGCAGTTTAGTCCAAGCCACACCTGGATATCTCGCTTCCGCATTTTGAGAATATCCTCACCAGTTCGTCACATTATTAATCCGGCGGACAGATAAGCTTCAATATCTTCCGCATCAAGCATCTGCCGCGCCATCGCGGGGAAGACATCAAGTTTCAAGGGTGTACTCCGTATTGCGTGCCTCGGCGGGAACCTACGAATTCCTATGCCTGAAATGGTTGTGGTTGCTCCGACACTTGTGTGGCTCTTGCATCATCTCATGGCGCCAGGCTTTGTTCGCTGAGACTCCAGTCCTAGAATGGAAACAATGTCGTTGATGGCGTTAGACACCGCCGAGATGGGAATAGCAACTTGCACTTGCACCACATCGGCTGGATTTGTAGAATACATTCCATGAGCGAACACGTATCATGGAGGGGTGAACCCAGCTTCCATTGTAAGAAACATCTTGCCTGCTTCCATGTAAATGCTTCCCTGTAAATGCTAGTTTAGATGTCCACATGACGATAACTAACATTATATCAGAGGCTGCTCACGATCATCATCGGCCAGCTCCTCTTTAAACTGGTATCGCCTCTCCCCGGAGAAAAAAAAAAAGAACGCCATCCAACTGGTCTAAAACTTCTATCCTGGCAATCCCTCACAAATCCAATGCACCGCCCTTCTAGTCGTGCCAAGAGATGAAAAGCATGATGCCGGCGCCCAATGCGACCGCGGCAAACTGGCCCAGCGTTTTCCTTAGCTCCAGCGCCTTGTTGGGACCCGTCTCCAGGAGCTCGGGGATGACGGCCACGGTTCCGACGTAAAGGAACGTTCCTGCCGTGAAAGGAAGTAGCATGTCACCCCAGGTCTGCAAGGTTACCCTGTTAGCTTCTCCGATTTCCCAGCCCTAAATGTCTGCCCCGAAGGATTGTGTAACGAGATGAATGCTACCGCCCTCACTTCCCAGACCCGCACTACTGATGCAGGTCGTCGTTTACGCCGCTCGCACCAGAATGCGCGGAGGGAAGGCAATAGCACTTATGCTGTAGGGCCAGTTGGGAAGCAAGACGAAGGTGCGGGGGATGAAATAAACTGCAACTCACCAAGCTAGTACCCCAAATACCGCCCGTCATGGACATGTCGTCCTCCGCGTTGCTGCCACCAAACTCCTGGATGAAGATTCCGATCAAGGTACCCAGGAACGCACCAATGGCGGTGACAAACTGGGCACCCATGGCGGCGCGCTTGGAGAATCCCGATTGGACGAGGAGGGCAAAGTCGCCGACCTCGTGGGGGATCTCGTGGAGGAAGACGGCAAGGGTGGTGCTGGCGCCGACGGTGGGGGAGGCGTAGAAACTGGCTGACATGGCGAGGCCGTCGGTGATGTTATGCGTGAAGTCGGCACTATTTTCATTTGTTGTTAGCTTATCATCTCCTCTCTCGTTACAACACACTGGTAAGGGGGATTTTCTTGACGTACATGAGGTTGAGGACACCACCCATCTTCATACTAGGGCTAATCTCCTTGCCCTCCGAGGCATGGTCATGGTCGTGGTCCTTCTCGGCCTCGACGGACCCCTTCTTGCGAGACTTGGCACCCTTCTTGCCCGTATCAACAGACGAGGATGACGCAGACGTAGCTACCTCATTCTCGTGAGAGTGTCCGTGTCCATGACTGTGATCATGTCCAGCTCCGCCAGTCAAGATCCTCAAAGTCTTATCCATAGCCACAAACGTCATGAAACCCACAAGGATGGCCAACCCGAGCAAAAGATTCCTATTCGGCTCGACAAGCACAAACTTGACCTTACCATGCTGCTCCTCGCCAAGGAAGATCTCGGGAAGCAGGTGGAACAACGTATCGCCCATCAAACCTCCCACGGCGAAGGCCACCATGATGGTAAGCGAGGACGGGTCAATGTTCGTCGGGCAGAGGGCGAGGAGGAAGTTGGGTGGACCGGAGATGTATAGAGTCGCGAGGAGGGCATTGACGGCGGGGCTTCCGGGGAAGAGGACAGCGAAGAGTCGGGAGATGAAGGTTGAGTGTTCTTGGGCGCGGGCGGCCTTGTGCGCGTTGAGGTCCTGAACGATGGAGCATGTCTAAAAAGAAACAAAAACGGTAAGCCGAGGGAAGACGTTTTGGGGGGAGGCTACGGGGAATTTGTCGCGTGCGCTGCTTCGCGTAGATGGCAGGCGGCGGGAAGGACCCGGGAAAGACGAGTCCCATGTGGAAAAAGGATACCTGAAGCTTTTCGTCGAGTGTCTCAAGGCTGAGGTTCTCGATTGATGTCACGTTGGCCGATGCGCCGAGCGCGAGCACGGCAAGCACGAAGAGTGCCCAGCGGGATCTGTTGGAGATCATGATTCGGGCTCGAATCGGGATCTGGGATCTTGGATCTTGTCGGGTCTGGCCAAACAGGGTGGTCGCGTGGGTGGGTTGTCCCCTTTGGCGCCGTGACGCTGCTTTCGCCCTGAAGAAGCGGGACAGGAAAAAATAATCGAGGAGAAAGGAAGTTTTCGCGTCACACTCGCATCCGGCTTCACATTCGCGTTCACGAGATCTTGGACCAGGAGAGGAGATGTGGGAAGAAGAAAAAA
>Ga0164243_10013148_pt1 | contig 11671 bp, 10 predicted proteins | sample OricompcompostOP_FD_108781 | JGI IMG/M metagenome (GOLD analysis project Ga0164243, IMG submission 108781) | Organic Plus compost microbial communities from Emeryville, California, USA - Original compost - Organic plus compost (OP) | ecosystem: Engineered > Solid waste > Mixed feedstock >...
CTCGCCGTGGGTGCTCGACGACCTGATCACGCTGGTCACCGAGATCGGCGACAAGCTCGACGTGATCATGGTGCCGAAGGTCGAGGGCGCGCAGGACATCCACTACGTCGACCGGCTGCTCGCGCAGCTCGAAGCGCGCGCGGGACTGTCGAAACCGCTGCTGGTGCACGCGATCCTGGAAACGGCCAGCGGCGTCGCGAACGTCGAGGAGATCGCCGGCGCGAGCCCGCGCATGCAGGGCATCTCGCTCGGCCCGGCCGACCTCGCCGCGAGCCGCCGGATGAAGACGACTCGCGTCGGCGGCGGGCATCCCGGTTACCTCGTGCGCACCGATCCCGTCGGCGAGGACCTCACCGAAGGCCGCACGACCTATCAGCAGGATCTGTGGCACTACACGGTCGCGCGGATGGTCGACGCGTGCGCGATGAACGGCATCCTCCCCTACTACGGGCCGTTCGGTGACATCCGGGACGTGGTGGCCTGCGAGGACCAGTTCCGCAACGCGTTCCTGCTCGGCTGTGTCGGCACCTGGACGCTGCATCCCGTGCAGATCGACATCGCGAAGCGGGTGTTCTCGCCCGATCCCAAGGATGTCGCGTGGGCGCGCAAGGTGATCGCCGCGATGGGCGACGGCACCGGGGCTGTCATGATCGACGGGAAGATGCAGGACGACGCCTCGGTGAAGCAGTGCCGGGTGGTCGCGGAGCTGGCGGACCGGCTGGCCGAACGTGACCCGGAACTGGCCGCGGCGTATGACGAGGCCACCAAGGAGGCACTGCAGTGAGGCCCCGCCGCTCTGTGCTGTACATGCCCGGCGCGAACGAACGCGCCCTGGAGAAGGCGAAGGGTCTGGCCGCCGACGCGCTGATCCTCGACCTGGAGGACGCGGTCGCGCCGGACGCCAAGGAAGCCGCGCGCGAGCGGGTGTGCGGGATGGTCGGCGAGTACGGCTCGCGCGAGGTGACGATCCGGGTCAACGGCCTGGACACCGAATGGCACGACGCCGATCTCCGGGCGGCCGCGCAGGCCGGGCCCGCGGCCGTGGTCGTGCCGAAGGTGAACTCGGCTCGCGAAGTGCACAACATCGAGCGCGCGCTGGAACTCGGCGGCGCGCCGGACGACACCAAGATCTGGGCGATGGTCGAGACGCCGGTCGCGATGCTGCACGCGGAGGAGATCGCGGGCGCGAGCGAGCGGCTGACGGTGCTCGTGATGGGCACGAACGACCTGGCGAAGGAGCTGCACGCGGAGTTCGTGCCCGGCCGCGGTCCGCTGCTCGGCGGGCTGTCGCTGTGCCTGCTCGCCGCGCGCGCCACGGGCAAGGTGATCGTCGACGGCGTGTACAACGACGTGAAGGATCTGGCGGGTTTCGAGGCGGAATGCCTGCAGGGCAGGCAGTACGGCTTCGACGGTAAGACGCTCATCCATCCCGGCCAGATCGAGCCGTGCAATCGGGTGTTCTCCCCGTCGGAGGAGGAGATCGCGCAGGCCCGCAAGATCATCACTGCCTTCGACGAGGCGAAGGCAGAGGGCCGCGGCGTGGTGACCGTGGACGGCCGGATGATCGAGAACCTGCATGTCGACAACGCGCAGCGGATCCTGAGCCTCGCTGAGGCGATCGGGAGTTAGCGCCACGGCATGTGCTGCAGGCACCAGGTGTTGCCGTCGGGGTCCGCGAAGTAGGCGTAGAACACGCCGCCCAGGTCCTGGGTCTCGCTGACCTCGACGCCGCGGTCCAGCAGCTGGGCGCGGGCCGCCTCGATGTCGGCGACGACCAGGTGCAGACCGCGGAGAGCGCCGGGTGGCATGTCGAGATTCGTGAGTCCCTCGGTGAGGCAGATCGAGCACGCGGAGCCCGGCGGGGTGAGCTGCACGACGCGGACGCCTTCGCCCGGCCGGACGTCGACGTCGAGGGTGAAGCCAAGCTGATTCTCGTAGAAGGACTTGGCCCGGTCGATATCGGTGACCGGCACCGGGATGAGTTCCAGCAGCAGCGCACCCGCGGGCACGGGAGGATTGGTCATGGCTGAACCTTTCGTTGCGTGGTGAGCACCGCGGCGACACGGTCGGGCGGCGTTTCACCGGGCCGCGGGCATCCGTCGCCGTGCTGAGCGGAGTCGCCGCCGCGTCGTGGTCAGGCGTTGTCTTCGTGGAGCCAGTTCAGTGCCTTGCGCGCCGCGTTGGAGACGGCACGGTCCGGGTGGGCCACGACCATCGACTCCAGGACCTCGCGGGTGCTCGGGTGGCCGCAGATCGTCGCGTCCGCGAGGAACAGCAGTTGTGCCGGGCGCGGCTGGGCGGCGAACTCCTCCAGCGCCTTCTTCCGGCCCGCCGAGCGGATGCCCGCCGCGAGCACGTCGACCATGCTGTACGTGCGTTCCCGGCCGGTGACCTCGCTCGCGTCGATCAGGCCGGCGTCCAGTAGCCAGCTCAGCGCCGCCGGGCCCGCCGCCGAGTGATCACGCATGCCCGCGATCGCCGCGACGCCGGCCTCGCCGTACTCCGCCAGCAGCTGGAACGCGAACATCCGGTGCTCGAAATCGTCCGTGCGCCGGGCCAGTTCCGACAGTTCCGCGATCGCGCGGTCCGCCTGCCGCGCCCGCAGCCACAGCCGCGCGCCCTCCTCGAAGGCCTCCTCCGGCATCGGGCCGACCCGCGCGAAGAACACCTCCGCCGTCTCGGCCGCCATGTCCTCCAAGGTCAACGTCGGCACCCCGGCCTCGGCACGCGCCTCGTACATCGCCTTGGTGCCCAGCGGCAGCAGGCGCACGACCTGCCGCTCCTGCTCCGGCACCTCGTCCACCGAGTCCACCCCGGCGAAATCGAGCAGATCGTCGAAGTACTCCTCCGTCGCGGGCAGCACCTCGACCAGCCCGAAATCCACCAGCCTGGCCAGCACCCGCAGCACCGGCTCGGCTTCGGTGGACCGCCACGCGGGATCGGTGACGTCATCGAGCAGCTCGACCAGCATCGGGATCGTCGCGCTGCCGCCGTCGTCCTGGACCGAGTCCATCAGTTCGTACGCCAGGTGCTGGTCCGCGGTGCGCCGGCGGACCGGCTCGCCGTGGCCCGTCATCACCTGCGGTAGCGCGGCACGCCACAGCGCCATCGAGTCCGCGAGCAGCGGCTCCGCCCGCTTGACCCGCACCAGCCTGCCCTTGAGCACCCGCACCACCCCGGCGCGCTTGGCCAGCGACATCAGCTCCGCCGGATCGTCCACCCGAAACTTGTCCGCCAGATCGCGCGCGTCCGGCTCGGCGAGCCTGTTCTTCGCCCCGAGCTCGCGGCCGTCGCCGACCCATTCCACGAACCGCCGGATGCGGCGCACCGCCGGCGTGGCGCCCGCCGCCTGTGCGAGGTCCTCGTCGGAGGCCAGCGCCAGCACCGGAGTCGGCTCGACCGCCTCGACCTCCGGATCACCCTCGTAGTGCCGGTACGCGATCTCGTGCAGCAGCATCTGGTCAACCTCGACCTCGCCCCGCTGGACGCGGTCGATGAAGCGCTGCGCCGCGCGCTCGTCCAGCGGGTCGATGCCGTGCTCGGCCATCGCCACCGCCCAGAACTTCGCCAGCCCGTAGTTCGCGCGCTCGCTCATCGCGTCGTCGAACCTCGGCCCGATCGCGCGGATGAACGAGCGCAGCACCGACGGCGGCTCACTGCGTTCGTCGAACAGATCGGCGTCCTCGAAGAAGTCCAGCAACGCTTCGACCGTGGCGAGCACGGTGGTCGAATGCGGATCGAGCAGCACGACCTTGCGCGGGAACCAGGTCAGCAGCGCGCCGCGCAGCACCTCGCGGGTCCACCGCCCGAGCAGTCCGTCCCGTTCGAACCGGTAGTCGAGCATGGCTCCGGCCACCACCGGATCGACCGTCCGCTGGCGCATCTGTGACCAGGCGTCCAGCTCGACGAGCAGGCGCTGGCGAGCGTCGCTGAAGTCCTCTTCGTCCGCTCCGGTGTAGACCATGCGCATGAGACGATGGTCTCAAGTTCCGCGGCCGATTACACCTCAGGAGCCCGCTGAGTACCCCGAATTACTTCGAATGCTGCAGCAGTCCGTAGCACTCCGGAATCGTCGAACCGCCGTCCGGCGATCTGCAGGCCGATCGGCTGCCCCTCGCCGGTGTAGCCGCAGTTGATCGAGACGGCGGGCTGACCCGACATGTTGTACGGCACCGTGAACGCGATGTGCTCGAACGGTCGCCGTGGGTCGTTGGTCGGCGAGGCCCATTCCGCGGGCGGCGCGGACACCGGGCAGGTCGGCGACAAGACGAAGTCGAACGGTGCGGTGGCACGCACGGCGGCCACGCTCATCGCGTCGATCTGCGCGAAACCGCGGTAGGTGGCGACTCCGGTGACGTCGGCACCGCCCCGCGCCCACTCCGCGATGTAGGGCAGCACCTTCGCGCGACGCTCCGGCGGCAGCGTGTCCATATCGCACCACGCACGGACCCGCCAGAACGTGTCGAGGCCGTCGAGCATCTCGCGAGTCAGGAACGGTTCGAGCGGTTCGACGATCGCGCCCGCCTGCTCGAACAGCCGCGCCGCCGCCACCACCGCGTCCCGGACATCCGGTTCCACCGGCAGCCCCGCACCCGGATCGAGCTGGAGCCCGATCCGCAAGCCCTTGAGCTCGCCGGACAAATCGGACCAGTCGATCTCCGCGGGCGGCAGGCTCATGTGGTCGCGAGGATCCGGCGCGGACAACGCGCCCATCAGCAACGCGCAGTCCGCGACGGTACGGGTCAGCGGACCGGCGACCCGGCCGATGTAGGGCGGATCGACCGGTACCCGGCCGAAGCTCGGCTTGAACCCGACCAGCCCACACCAGCCCGCGGGCAACCGGATCGAACCGCCGATGTCCGTGCCGACGTGCAGCGGACCGTAACCGGCCGCGGCCGCCGCGGCGGCTCCCGCGCTCGACCCGCCCGGCGTGCGCGCCAGATCCCACGGATTGCGTGTGGCGGTGTGGAAACTCGACAGGCCCGAGGTGAGCATCCCGTAGTCGGGCATCGTGGTTTTGGCCAGCAGCACGGACCCGGCCTCACGAACCCTGGCGGCGGCGGGCGCGTCTGCCGGGGCCGGGGTCAGTTCCGTCGCGGCGGTGCCCAGCGGCACCGGCGTGCCCTTCGTCGCGATGTTCTCCTTGAGCGTCAACGGAATCCCGTCCAGCGCCCCGGCCTCGCCGGCACGCCAGCGCAGCTCCGACGCCTTCGCCGCCGCACGCGCCGTTTCGGGTTCGTAGGCGTAGAGGGCGTGCAGCCGCGGTTCCAGTTCGTCGATCCGGTTCAGCACGGCCGCCGTCACCTCGGCAGGCGACACCGACCCGTCGCGGTAACGGGCGAGCAGCTCCGTCGCACTCCACTCGAACACGGGCACTCCTTCCTATTCGGGCGGGGTGTATCTGCCGTCGACCGCGGTCCAGCCACCGTCGACGGCCAGTACCGAGCCGGTGACAAAACTCGCCGCGTCCGAGGCCAGGTACACCACGGCACCGGCGATCTCCTCCGGTCTGGCCCAGCGGCCGAGCGCGCTCTTGCCCGCGTAGGCCGCGTACCAGCCCGGGCTGGCCTTGATCTGTTCGGTCAGCGGGGTTTCCACCACACCGGGTGCGATCGCGTTCACCCGCACCCCCGACGGCCCGAACTCCGCCGCCGCGGTGCGGAACAGCTGCACCAGCCCCGCCTTCGTCGCCGCGTACGGGCCCTGCCCCGGTTCGACGGTGGTGCCGCGGATGGAGGAGAAACCGATGATGCTGCCCCTGCCGCGCTCGACCATGCCCGCGCCGAAGGCCCGCACGACCTCGAAAGTCGCGCCGAGGTTGAGCGCGATCACCCGGTCGAACTCCTCGCGCTGGTAGTCCAGGATCCGCTTGCGCACGTTCGTCGCCGCGGTGAGCACCACGATGTCGACCACGCCGAGATCACGGGCCGCCCGCTCGGCCGCGCCGGGATCGAGCAGGTCGATCTCGTAGGCCTGGCCGCCGGTTTCCCTTGCCGCGTCGAGGTCACGGTCCGCGCAGACGACCTCCGCGCCGTGCGCGGCGAGTGCTCTCGCGGACTCGCGGCCGATCCCGCTGCCGGCCCCGATCACGACGGCACGCTTACCGTCGAGCCGGAACAGCTTCTCGTAGTTCATGGCCGCAGCACCGCCATCCGCGTCACGGTGAACTCCTCGATCGCGAACCGCGGGCCCTCCCGTCCGATGCCGGAGTCCTTCACCCCGCCGTAGGGCATGGTGTCCGACCGGAAGCCCGGCACCTCGTTCACGATCACCCCTCCCACCTCCAGTTCGTCGACCGCCCGGTGCGCCGTGTTCAGCGAGCCGGTGAAAACACTGGCGTGCAAGCCATATCGCGACGCGTTCACCTGCTCGAACGCCTCATCCACATCGGACACCCGGCGCAGGCACACCACCGGGCCGAAGATCTCCTCCTCCCAGCAGGCCGCGCCGTCCGGCACGTCGGTGAGCACGGTCGGCCGGATAATCCCGTCGGCAAGTTCGCCACCGGCCAGGACGCGCGCGCCGGAGGAGATGGCTCGCGCGATCCAGTCCATGACGCGTTCGGTGGAGCGTTCGTCGATCAGCTTGGACACCCTCGTAGTCTCCTCGCGCGGATCGCCGATCACCACCTCGTCCAGTCGCGCCAGCAGCCGGTCGGTGAACTCGTCGGCGACCTCGTCGACCACCAGGAGCCGCTGTACGGAGATGCACGCCTGGCCGGACGCGTAGAAGCCGCCGCGCAGCACGGCGTCGGCCGCCGCGTCCAGATCGGCGTCGCCCGCGACCACCAAGGCCGCGTTGGATCCCAGTTCCAGCAACGTTTTCGTGGGCGCCGCGTCCTTCGCGATCCGGTGCCCGACGGCGGCGGAACCGGTGAACGACACCGCGCCGATGCGGGGGTCGGTCACCAGCGTGGAGCCGACCTCGGCGTCGCCGGTGACGAGTTGCGCCATCGACGGGAGGCCGGTGGCCTCGCGTACGAGATGTACCAACCACAAGGTCGCGAGTGGTGTCTGCGGCGCGGGTTTGATGATCACTGGGCAGCCGGCCGCGATCGCCGGCGCGATCTTGTGCGACGCGAGCAGCAGCGGATAGTTGAACCCGGCGATGCCGACCACGACGCCGATCGGCTTACGTTTCCAGAACCCGGTCAGTCCCGCGCCGGATGGCAGCAGATCGAGCGGCACCGTTTCCCCGTGCAGGCGGGAAACCTCCTCGGCCGCGGCCTGCCAGGTGACCAGGGTGCGGGCGACCTCGGTGCGGCAGTCGAGCAGCGGTTTGCCGGTCTCCGCGACCAGCAGCCCCTCGAACTCGGCCTGCCATTCGGTGAGCGCGCGGTGCACGCCGAGCAGGATGTCGCGGCGCGCCCAGGACGGTAGCGCGGCGACCTCCCGCTTCACGGCGACCGCCTCGTTGACCGCCAGCCGCGCCAGTTCGGGCGTACCGACCGGCGCGTTGGCGACCGGGCAGCCGTTGTACGGGAACGTGACTTCCTGGCTGTCCTCTGTGGACACCCACTCGGCGCCGATCGGCAGTCCGGTGGGATTCGGGTCGAACATCATTGTCCTCCCTGCGGCGGGGGCGGGCCCCCGTCAGGAGGCTGGATTGAACACAGTCTCGCGAGTTCCGCACGCAGATTCGGGGCGGCGGCGATGAGTTGCCGCGTGTACTCGTGCCGCGGCCGGTCGTAGACGTCGTCGATCTCGCCCTGTTCCACGATCTCACCCGCGCGCATCACGGCCACCGTGTCGCACACCCGGCGCACCACGCCGAGATCGTGCGAGACGAACACCAGCGTCAGCTCGAACCGGTCGGCCAGATCCGTGAGCAGATCGAGAATCTGCTTGCGCACGGACACATCCAGCGCGCTCACCGGCTCGTCGGCCACCAGCACGCTCGGCCGCGGCGCCAGCGCGCGGGCGATCGAAATGCGCTGCCGCTGCCCGCCGGAGAACTGGTGCGGATACCGGCGGCCGGCATCGGCGGGCAGGCCGACCGCGTCGAGCAGTTCCGCCACGAGCGCGTCGTCGGTGCGGCCGAGTGGCTCGCAGATGATGTCGCGCACGCGCATCCGCGGGTCCAGCGATCCCATCGGATCCTGGAACACCACCTGCAGCGCCGAGCGCAGGAAACCGAGGCGCCGTTCGGGCAGGTTGTCGATTCGCTTGCCCTGGAACGAAATCTCGCCCGAGCTCGGCTGGTCGAGGCCGGCCAGCAGCCGCACCATGGTGGACTTGCCGGAGCCGGACTCGCCGACGATGCCGAAGCGCTGCCCGGGCTCGACGGTCAGCGAGATGCCGCGCAGCGCGTGCGTCTGCCGATAGTGCCGGTGCACGTCGCGAAGCTCGATCATGCCGCCTCCAGGTCCGACGCCGCCAGCAGCTTCCGCGTGTAGTCGTGCCGCGGATTCGTCAGCATGTCACGGGTCGGGCCTTCCTCGACAATGCTTCCCTCGTACATCACCAGCAACCGGTCGCAGACCCGCGCGACGACGGCGAGGTCGTGCGTGATGAACAGCAGCGCGGTGGAACGCTCGGCGACCCCGGCGAGGATCAGGTCGAGCACCTGAGCCTGCACGGTCACGTCGAGCGCGGTGGTCGGCTCGTCGCAGATCAGCAGCGACGGATCGTTGGCGAGCGCGAGCGCGAGCAGCACGCGCTGCCGCTGTCCACCGGAGAGCTGGTGCGGGTAGCGGCCGCCGGTGCCGGGCAGGCCCACCGACTCCAGCAGGTCCGCGGCCAGCCCGTTCGCCTCGCGACGGGACTTGCGGGTGTGCAGTTTTATCGACTCGGCGACCTGCCGTCCGACGCGCATGAGCGGGTTGAGTGCGGTCATCGGCTCCTGGAACACCATCGCCATATCGCGGCCGCGCAGCTGTGACAGTTCGCGCTCGGATGCCCCAATCAACTGTTTCCCGTGGAACCTGATCGATCCAGTCGCCCGCAGTTCCTCGGGTAGCAGGCCCATGATCGCGGCGGCGGTGAGCGATTTGCCCGAACCGGACTCGCCGATCAGGCCGACCCGCTCGCCCTCGCCGACCTCGAACGACACGTTGCGCACCAGGCCCTGTTCCCTGGTGAAGATCGTCAGCGCCTCAACGGAGATCATCGCCGCTCCTGTATCTCGCGGGACATCCGCACCCGATCGGTCCTCCTCGCGCTGCTCGTGCCTCGCGTCGACTTCGTGCGGTCCTGGAGCCGTGGGTCGAACCGGTCCCTGAGCCCATCACCGAGCAGGTTGAAACCGAGCACCGCGACGGCGATGGCGATCCCGGGCACGAGCGCCAGCCGCGGTTCCACCGTGAGCAGTTCCTGCGACTCCTGCAACATCCGGCCCCACGACGGCGTCGGCGGCCGGGTGCCGAAACCGAGGAACGACAACGCGGCCTCGGCCAGCACCGCGATCGCGAACGACACCGAGCACTGCACGATCACCAGGCCCGCGATGTTGCGCAGCACGTGCCGCCGCGCGATCGACAGCCGCGACCGGCCGCCCGCCCTGGCCGCGAGCACGTACTCGGTGCTCATCACCTGCAGCGTTGCCGACCGGGCGACGCGGGCGAAGGACGGGATCGTCGCGATACCGATCGCGATCATCGCGGTGACCGTGCTCGCCCCGTAGACCGCGCCCAGCATGATCGCCAGCAGCAGCGCGGGAAACGCGAGCACGAGATCGTTGACGCGCATGACGAGTTCGCCCAGCCAGCGCTTGGACATCGCGGCGAGAATGCCGAGCGGGGTGCCGATGACCGCCGCGACGCCGACCGCGATCACACCGACGTAGAGCGTGGTGCGCGCGCCGACCATGATCTGGCTGGCCACGTCGCGGCCGAACTTGTCGGTGCCGAACCAGTAGTCCGCGCTGGGGCCGGCGAGCCGCACCGCCGCGTCGACCTTCAGTGGATCATGCGGCGTCCACACGAACGACACCAGCGCGGCGAGCACGACCAGCCCGACCAGTACCGATCCGATCCAGAGGTTCCGGTTCACCGGCTCACCCGCTCTGCGCTCCGAAGCCTGGGATCGATGAGCACGTAGGCCACGTCCACGAGGAAGTTCACCAGCAGCACCGCCACCACCAGCACGAGCACGATCCCTTGCACGGCAAGCAAATCCCGCGAGGACACCGAATCCAGCAGCATGCTGCCCAGCCCGGGCAGCACGAATACCCGCTCGACCACGACCGCACCGATCAGCAGCGTCGTCAGCTGCAGCCCGAGCACCGTCACCACCGGCACCGCGGCGTTGCGCAGACCGTGCCGCAGCAACGCGGGATACGGGCGCAGCCCCTTCGACCGCGCCGTGCGCAGGTAGTCCTGGCCGAGCGTGTCGAGCACCGCCGAACGCACGTACCTCGTCAGCACCGCGCCCTGCACGATGCCCAGCGACACCGCGGGCAGCACGAGTCCGCGCAGGAACTCGCCGACGTCCTGGTTCGGCGGCGTCCAGCCACCCGAGGGCAGCCACCGCAGCTGCACCGCGAACACCTGCACCAGCAGGATTCCGGCGAGGAACGCGGGAATCGCGACGCCCAGCTGCGACAGCCCGGAGATCGCCGCGCCCGACACGCGCCGGTGCCAGGTCGCGGCGAGCGTGCCGAACGGGATCGCGAGGATGAGCGCCACCAGCATGCCCGCGCCGACGAGCCACAACGTGACGCCGAGCCGGTCGATCAGCTGCGGGCCGATCGCCTCACCGGTTACGTAGGAGCGGCCGAAGTCGCCGTGCAGCACACCGCCCAGCCAGCTGAAGTACTGCGACACCAGCGGCCGGTCGAGCCCGAAATCGTGGCGTGTCTTGGCAAGCAGCTCGGGGGTGGCGTTGACGCCGAGCGCGACCTGCGCGGGATCGCCCGGCAGCACCGCCATGAACGCGAACACCACGATCGACGCGACGACCACGCTCACCAGGAAGATCGCCGTCCGGCGCAGGATGAGGGTCATCGCCTGCCCAGCCCCGTCAGGTCGAAGGACTCGCTGACCTGGTTGCGCGCCAGTCCGGTCACCTTGTTCTTGGCCACCACCACGTTCGGGAACAGGAACAGCCAGTCGGCCGCCGCGTCCGCGGTGATCGTCCTGGCGACCTCCTTCATGTCCGCGACCTGTTCCTGCTCCGTGCCGGCGTCGGCTCGCGCGAGCAGTTGCGATACCCGCGGGTTGTCGTAGCCCCAGTAGTACGACGGCTTGCCGAACGTCGTGATGTCGCGGGCCTCGACGTGCTGCACGATCGACATGTCGAAGTCGTGGTCGGTGAAGACCTGCTTGAGCCACACCGCGGGGAAGTCCAGCGGCTCGATCGTCACGTTCACCCCGATGTCCGCCAGATCGGAGGCGACGACCTGCGCGGAGGAGACCGCGTAGGACAGGTTCGGGATCCGCAGCCGCAACGACAGGTTCGGCTGCCCGGCCCGCGCGAGCAGTTCCTTCGCGCGCACCGGGTCGTACGGGTAGTAGCCGGAGAGGTCCTCGTACCACGGGTCGGTCGGCGGGACCATGCTGCCGATCAGCGTGCCGCGATTCGCCCACGCCGTCGCCAGCAGTGCCTTGCGATCGATCGCGAGCGTCAGCGCCTGCCGGACACGGGGATCGTTCAGCGGGGCACGCTTTCCGTTGAACGACAACACCACCTCGCTGTTCGTGGTGCCCTGCAGCACGCTGAACCGGTTGTCGTTC
>Ga0164243_10013149_pt1 | contig 11670 bp, 9 predicted proteins | sample OricompcompostOP_FD_108781 | JGI IMG/M metagenome (GOLD analysis project Ga0164243, IMG submission 108781) | Organic Plus compost microbial communities from Emeryville, California, USA - Original compost - Organic plus compost (OP) | ecosystem: Engineered > Solid waste > Mixed feedstock >...
CTCGACTGGCGCCCTAGCTGTCCGCCCAGCGCCGCAGGAGATTGTGGTAGACGCCGGTCAGCTGAATGACCGTGCGATCGCCTTGCCCACGGTCCTGCGCCACGGTCTGGATCGCCATGTCGAGCTCGAAAAGGTCACGCCGCGCTTCGCTGTCGCGGACCATTGATTGAATCCAGAAAAAGCTCGCGACCCGCCGCCCCCGTGTCACCGGCTCCACACGGTGCAGGCTGGAGGACGGGTAGAGGACCATGTGCCCAGCGGGCAGCTTCACCGCCTGCGCGCCGAACTGGCCTTCTATGGTCAGTTCGCCTCCGTCGTAGGCGTCCAGATCCTCGAGAAAGAGCGTGGCGGACAAGTCGCTGCGCAGGCGAAAATCGCTGCCGCGCTTGATGCGCACGGCGTTGTCCACATGGACGGCGAAGTTATCGCCGCCTTCATAGCTGCTGAACAGCGGCGGGAAGATCTTCAGCGGCAGCGCGGCGGCGATAAACAAGGGCGAGCGCCCCAGCGCATCGAGGATCACCGCGCCCGCCTCTCGCGCCGCTTCGCTGTCTTCGGGCAATTGCCGGTTGCGCTTGGCAAGCGCCGACTGGTGGCCGGAGGTGACGTTGCCGTCTATCCACTCGGCGCTGTCGATACGCTCACGCAGCGCTTTCACGCTGTCGGCGCTCAGGACATCGGGGATGGCGATCAACATCGGCGGTGCGGGTCAGCCCTGCAGAACGAAGGGGATTTCGACCAGCCCCTTCACCATGACCGGCTGGCCATCGCGCATGGTCGGCGCCCAGCGCCATTTGCGCACCGCGCGCAAGGCGGCATCGTCGAGCCGCGAAAAACCGCTGCTGCGCGCGATCGAGATTGCCGAGACGACGCCTTCCAGGTCCAGCGTCAGCGCCAGCACGACCGTTCCCTGCTCGCGGCGGCGGCGGCATTCGACAGGATAGCGCGGCGGCTCGCCGGCGATCATCCGGGTACCCAGGTCGCTAGCCTTGACCACGCTGGGTGGAGCCGGTGGCGAAGGTGGCGGCGGGGCCGGCACGGCTACGTCCACCGGCTCGCGCGGCGGCTCAGCTACCGTCACGATCGGCGGAGCGGGCCGGGGCGTCTGCAGCATGGGAACGGGGGCGACTACGGCCGCTTTCGGAGGCGCTTTCGGCTGCTCTACCGGCGGCCGCGGGGGCGGAGAAGCGGGACGCAGCTCGACCACGGCAAGGCGCGGTTGCGGCTTGTGCTCAACCTCATGACGGATGTGAACGAGCGCGGCGATCAGCGCAGCGTGAAGACCGACGGTCACGGCTATGGCAGGCAGGTTGAACCGCCTTTGCCCGTAACGTGCGCCGGGAGAATGGCTCGCAACGGCAAGAAGCGCGGGCATGGCATGGGCTGGCGGCGCCGGTGACGGTTCCGCCGTCTCCGCGTATTCGCCCCTTGCGTCAGCCGCCTGCAGCACGATCAGTTTCCCCACTCAGCCGGCAAGGTCATAGCCTATACCATAATGCGAATCAATTGCATCTAATTGGGTACGGGAGGCGTTCGGCGAGGGAAGCGGGCGCCCGAAAGCCGCTCCCCTCGCCTCACCCCCTGTTGTCAGAACGAATAGTTCAGGCTGAAGACCGCCGAGCGGGTCGGCGCCGGCTGTGCCCAGCTGCTGTTGATGTTGTTGCGCACGGTGGTCACGTACTTCTCGTTGGTGAAGTTCTGCACGTTGACCTGCGCCATCAGCTGCTCGGTGATCGGGTAGGACACCATCAGGCGATGGATCGTGTAGCTCGGCACGCGATAGCCCACATAGGTGTTGTCCGTAAGCTGCGCGAGGTTCGGCTGATTGAGCAGGAAGCTGCCCTGGTAGGTAATGCCGTAACCCAGCTCCAGACCGAACGGGAAACGATAGGTGGTGAACAGGCTGCCCGAATGCCTGGGCGTGTTCGTCAGCGCATAGCCACGGGTCGGATCGGGGAATGCCGGACTGTTCGCGCAGGCGGTGTCCGCATCTTCATCGACGGCGCCGGGGTTGGCGAGGCAGTAGTCGGACACACCTTGGCGCACCTTCGACTTCAGATACATGTAGTTGGCCGAGACCGTCCAGTTGCTGGTGATGTTGCCCGAAGCACCCAGCGAGACACCCTCGACCCTCTGCTTGCCGTCGAGCCGCTGGTCGGGAAACGTGGGATCGTTGGAAGCGACCCTGATGCTGTCGCGATCATTGCGGAAAAGGGCGGCCGTCAGCAGGAGCTGCTTGTCGAACAGATCCGCCTTGACGCCGATCTCGTAGTTCTTGGTCGTTTCGGGCTTCAGGTTGCAGTTGTTCACCGCGCAGCTGGCGTCGACCGAGGCTTGCGAGGGCAGCCTGGACGTGCCGTGGGCGAGGTAAAGGCTGATGTCGGGCGTGGGCTTGAACACGGCGCCGATGCGGTAGGAGAACAGGTTGTCCTTGCTGGTCAGCGGGTCCGTGACGCCGCTGACGTCGCCCAGGTCGGGAGCGCCAGGCGTCGTCACATAGCTGACCGAACGGTTATGCCCCTTGGCATGGTCGTAGCGGATGCCGCCGTTCAGTTCGAACCATTCGGTGAGCCGGACGGTATCGAACATGTAGGCCGAATAGACCGTGCGTTCGCCAAGGTTTCGGCCGCTGCGGATGAAGTTGATCGGCCCGGTGTAGATATTGCTGCCATAGACGAAGCCCACCGGCCCCTGCACGATCTCGCCCGGATTGGCGATGTTGACCAGCGGAAAGACCGCCGGCGTGCCGTCCGCCTCGCGAAGGCTGTTGCCATTCAGCTGGCTGAAGTTCTCCCACAGCACGGACCCGCCCACGACAAGGCTGTGCCCGACGCTGCCGGTGTTGAAATCGGCGCTGAGATCAAGCTGGCTATAGGCGGTTTCGTTCCGGATGAAGCGGGTATTGCCGCGGCCGTTGCCCGTATTCGGGGCGAAGAAGCCCAGCGGCACAGTAGCAGGGCAGGCATCGCCGTTCGGCTGCAGGCCGTTCGACAGGCAGAACGTGCCATTGGGCTGGCTGGTGATGGTCTGCTGCCTGATGTTCTCGTAACGAGTAAGGCTGCGAAGATTCACGCTGTCGCTGAACGCGTGCGAGAATATCGCCTGCAGGGAGTCGGTCTTGCTGTCCTGCTTGTCGACGTTGGCCCAGCCGTAATAGCCTGAACGATCGAATTCCCGCAGGATGCCGCCCTGATCCGGAAAGTAGCGCATGCCGTACTGCGGCATCGCATCGTCATCGAGATGCTCGTACTGCAGCGTCAGGCTCGTCGGGCTGTCGATGCCGAAAGTGATGGCCGGCGCGACGCCCCAGCGCTTGTAGTTCTCGACGTCGCGGCCGGGTATGTCGTTCTCGTGATAGACGGCGTTGAGACGTACCGCGATAACGTCGCTCAGCCGCTTGTTCACGTCTACCGTGGCGCGATAGTAATTGTCCGTGCCGATGCCGGCGCTGAGGAACGCCTGGTCGTCCGCCAGGGGGCGCTTGGTGACGAGGTTGATCGTCCCGCCAACCGAGCCGCCCCCGCTGAAGACCGAATTGGCGCCGTTGGTGACTTCGATCTGTTCGATATTGTAGGTTTCGTTGCGGTTGAGGAACGCGGCGCTGCGCACGCCGTCGATCGTCACGTCGGACTTGGCGTCCTGGCCGCGCAGGATGATGCGGTCGCCATAGCCGAAACCACCCTCGCCCGCGCCGAAGGTGATGCCGGGCACCGTCGACAGGACTTCGCGAAGCGTCAGCAGGTTCTGCTGCTGGATGCTCTTGTTGGTGATGACGGTGATCGTCTGCGGCGTATCGAGCAGCGGGCTGGTGTACTTCGGAGATTCCGCCCGTTCCGCCTTCACTTCCGATTCATCGATGGCACTGTCGGTAACCGTCATGCCGCCAAGCTTCTGCTCGGTCTCCTGCGCGAGCCCCGGCGCGGAGAAAGCGATGGCGCCCACGCACGACAGTGCAAGGAACGCAGGTTTGGCGGCAGATGGCTTGGACATCGATGGAACTCCCTGTTGTGAAATCTGTATGACAGGGCTGCTATTGAGAGTCGTTCTCACTGTCAACAATATTGCGAGAGACTTGCATTAGCGTATCTGGGACGTGCGATTTCGGCCGATCCGCACCATAGAGATGGCTTGCACTTCCCGCTGGTGTGTCGATTATCGGCGCGTCATCTTTGGGAGAATTCGATGTCCGCCAAACCGTTGGAAGGAAAGGCCGCGCTCGTCACCGGCGCAAGCCATGGCATGGGCAAGGCCAGTGCGCGCCTGCTGGCTGAAGACGGCGCGGCCGTCATGATCATGGGCCGCCGCGACACGCTGCTCGCGGAAGCGCTGGAGGACTTGCGAACGCAAGTGCCGGGCGCTCGAATCGAAGCGTTCAACGGCGATGCCGGGGACGCGTCCTCAGCCCAGGCCGCAATCGCTGCCGCTCATGGCATGGTCGGCAAGCTCGACATCATCGTCTCGGCCGTCGGGCGCGGCATCTACAAGCCGATCCTGATGTGCGACGAGAACGACGTCTTCGACGAATACCGGCTGTCCTTCCTCACCGCCTTCTTCATGATCCGTTATGGCGTGCCGAAGCTGGAACGGGGCGGCTCGATCGTCTGCGTGTCGTCCACCGCCGGCACGCTGCCCTGCGCCGGGCTGGGCCCTTATGCCGCCGCCAAGGCCGCGCTGGAGATGTTCGTCAAGGTCGCGGCCGACGAAGTGTCCAAGGCGCAGATTCGCATCAACGCCGTCCGCCCCGGCTTCACGCGCGCCGAAGGCACGGCCGGAATGTTCTCCGACGAAAAGCTGCTCAAGACCTTCACCGATTTCATCCCGTTGGGACGGGCCGGTGAATCGGAAGACCTGGCAAAAGCGATCCGCTTCCTCGCGGGACCGGAATCGGGCTGGGTGACGGGCCAGATCTTTGCCGCGGACGGCGGGCAGGAATTGCGCGGCTTCCCCGATCCCAATTATTCGCTGGACCTGATCTACGGCAAGGACGTGATGGACACGATCCGCGGCGGGAAAATTCCGGACGGCATGGCATAGGGATCGGCACCCGCCCGCTTTACGGGGAACCGCGCAGCCTCTGGCCCATTCTGTTCAGCACCGGCGCAGCCGCGCGGGCAAGTGGGAACGTGTGCAGGTGTCAGTCAAACTCGTCTTCGTCGACGACAGTCAGCCGGGCCTTACCCGGCGACGCGCAGGCCGCGGCTGGGCTTACTATGATCCCGATGGCCGGCGTATCACCGATCGCGACGAGATCGACCGGCTGAACACGATCGCCCTGCCCCCTGCCTATCGCGACGCCTGGTTCTGCATGCACGCCAACGGCCACCTGCTGGCGACGGGCGTGGATGCGCGCGGGCGCAAGCAGTATCGCTATCACCCGGACTACCGCCTGATCCGCGAATGCGTGAAATACGATACGCTCGCTGCCTTCGGCCGCGCGCTGCCGGCGATCCGGCGCCAGGTGGCGAAGGACCTCGCCCGCCGCAGCATCACTCGCGAACGCGCCATCGCGTCGGTGCTGCGCCTGCTCGACACCGGCGCCATCCGCATCGGCAACGAGGCTTACGCGCGCGAGAACAAGAGCTTCGGCGCGACGACGCTACGCAAGCGGCATGCCAAGCTGTCGACGAAGTACCTGCGCCTGCGGTTTCACGCCAAGTCGGGCAAGCTGCGTGAGCTGGATGTGGACGACCGCGACCTCATCCGCTTCGTGCGCGCAATGCACGATCTGCCAGGCCAGCATCTGTTCCAGTTCATCGACGATGCGGGCGATGCGTGCCCGGTCGGTTCCAGCGACGTAAATGATTACCTGCGCGAGATGACGGGGGAGGATTTCACCGCCAAGCACTTCCGCACCTGGCGCGCCTCGGTGATCGCGCTGGAAGCATTGCTGGAAAGCCCGGAGCCCATCGGCATCGCCGATCTGGGCGCGCATGTGGCGGAGCAGCTGGGCAACACGCCAGCAATCGCGCGCAAGTCCTATATCCATCCGGCCGTGCTGACGCTGGCAAAGGCTCGCGACAGCCAAGCCGAGTTGAAGGAACTGCCATTGCCGCGTGCGACCAAATGGCTGTCACGCCATGAACGCGCCTTGCTGACGATATTGGAAGCGGCGCCGGACAGCGCGGACTTGCTGGCGGCGTGATGGCTGGAGGGGCTTGTACCTCCCCAACTTCGTCAATTCCCGCGCAGGCGGGAATGACGATTATTTAGGTTTCGGCATTAGCCACCATCCCTCGCCATAGCAGCCGCAACCCTCTGCAAATCGGCCTGGAATTTCTCCTCCTCCTGCTCACGATTATCGGGCACGCGCAGCAGGAAGCTCGGGTGAACCGTCACCCAGATCGTACAATCCTCGCCGGCGATCGGCTCCCCGCGCTCGCGGCCGATGCTGGTGCTGCGGCCAAGGACGCCGCGTGCGGCACTGGCGCCCATCGCCAGGACGTGGCGCGGCCGGATCAGCCCGCGTTCGCCGTCCAGCCACCAGCGGCAGATGTCGATCTCCCTGGCGGTCGGCGTCTTGTGCAGTCGACGTTTGCCACGCTGGACGAATTTGAAATGCTTGACCGCATTGGTGAGGTAGGTCTCCCCCCGGTCGATCCCGGCCTGCTGGAGATGTTTGTCTAGCAACCGTCCCGCTGGTCCGACGAAAGGCCGCTGCTGCTGCTCCTCCACGTCGCCCGGCTGCTCGCCCACGATCATCAGCCCGGCCGCCTTCGGCCCCTCGCCCATGACGGCATCCGTGCCGTTGCAACCGATAGGGCAACGCCGGCAATCGTCGATCGCCTCGCTTATGGCCTTCAGGCTTTTGGGCCGGACTTCCTCGAACAGCGTTGCACCCTGTTCAACCATTGCCGCCTCGCGCATCTGCGCCCCATTTCTCAAACGCGCCTCGTCGAAGATGGATGCACGAGAGGTTCTTCGCCGATCATCCGACGGCAACCGGAACCATCGTTCAGGAAGCGGATTATGACTCCGTCAAGGAGGGAACGCATGGCTGCGCGCGCATATTGGCAGGGCCAGATTAGGCTGGCGCTCGTATCGATCCCGGTGGAAATCTATCCGGCGACGCGTTCGGGCGCGTCGATCAGCTTTCATCAGATCCATGAGCCCAGCGGCAAGCGGATCAAGTACGAAAAGGTCGCGCCCGGTATCGGACCCGTCGACCGCGAGGATATCGTCAAAGGCTACGAAATCTCCAAAGGCAACTACGTTCTGCTGGAGGACGAGGAGATCGAGGCCGCCAAGGTCGAGAGCAAGAAGACGCTGGACCTGGTCCAGTTCGTCGACGCCGACGAGATCGACGTGCTCTATTTCGAGAAACCCTATTTCGTCGCGCCGGCCGACGATCTGGCCGAGGAAGCCTATGTGGTCGTGCGCGATGCGCTGCGCAGCACGAAGAAAGTGGGCGTCGGACAGCTTTCCCTACGCGGGCGCGAACAGCTGGTTTCGCTGAAGCCCTGCGGCCGCGGGATGGTGCTGGAAACGCTGCGCTATGCCGACGAGGTGCAGAAAGCGCAGGGCTACTTCCGCGACATCGGCGATGCCAAGCCCGATGCCGAGCTGCTCGACCTCGCCACTACCCTGATCGAGAAGAAGACCGCGAAGTTCGATCCCGCCAAGTTCCACGATCGCTACGTCGATGCGCTGCATCGGCTGATCGAGAAGAAGAGCAAGGCCAAGGGCAAGAAGATCCTCGAGGACGTCGCCGAGCCGGCGGCCGCACGCGGGTCGAATGTCATCGACCTCATGGCCGCGCTGAAGAAATCGGTAGGCGACGACGGAGGATCGCGGACGGCAGCGAAGAAGGCTCCCGCCAAGAAAGCGCCGGCGAAGAAAACGGCCTCCCGCTCCACACGCGCAACCACCCGCAAGCGCGCCTAGGCCATGCACCTGAATCCGCCGATTCCGGTCGAGTGGATGGACCTCGATCTCCTGACCCGGCTTGGCGTGGCGGCGATCCTGGGCCTGCTTCTGGGGCTTGACCGCGAGATCCGTGAGAAGGCCGCAGGGCTGCGCACGCACGGGCTGATCTGTTTTTCGACCGCGGCGATGACCGTCTCGATCATTTCGCTTTACCATCAGTTCGATGCGAACCGCACGGACGTGCTGCGCATCTACGAGGCGACCGGTTCCTTCATCGGCATCATCGGCGCGGGCCTGATCGTCTTCAGCAGGGGGCGGCTTCGCAATCTGACGACCGCGGCGCACCTCTGGCTGACGGCAGTGGTCGGCATCGCCTGCGGCGCGGCGCAATGGCCGCTGGTGGTGATCGGCAGCATGATCAGCCTGGTGATGCTGACCGTCCTGGGCTTCATCGAACGCCGATGGACTGTACATGAGGAGCACGAACAGTGAGCCGTGCCGACGCCTCTCTTGCCGAATACAACGCCAAGCGGGACTTCAAGAAGACCGCCGAGCCCGCCGGAAGGCGCCAGTCCAGCAAATCGGGCAATCTCTTCGTCGTGCAGAAGCACGAAGCGACCCGCCTGCACTGGGATTTCCGTCTTGAAGTCGACGGCGTGCTCAAGAGCTGGGCCGTGACCAAGGGGCCGAGCCCGGACCCCGACGACAAGCGCCTCGCCGTGCGTACCGAGGATCATCCGCTGCCTTACGCCGAGTTCGAAGGGGTGATCCCCAAGGGCGAATATGGCGGCGGCACGGTAATGCTGTGGGACAAGGGCAGTTGGGAGCCGGTCGAAGGCAAGAGCGCCAAGGATATCGAGAAAGGCCACCTCCACTTCATTCTCCACGGCGAGCGGATGAAGGGCGAATGGCTGCTCGTCCGGATGAAACCGCGCCCCGGTGAAAAGCGCGAGAACTGGCTTATACGCAAGATCGGCGACCGCTATGCCGGCGGGTCGGGCGATCTTGTCGAGCGCGGCCTTACCAGTGTGCTGACCGGCCGAGGCATGGGTGAGATCGCCGCCGACAAGAAGGCCAGCCACTCGCTGAAAGGCAAGAAGGGCCAGGCCTTCGTCGATGAGATGGCCAAGGCAGCGCGGCACAACCGCCGGGCGGCGAAGAACAGCACGAAAACGCGGACGGGCAAGCCGTCGGCCTTCACCCAGCCACAGCTCGCGACGCTGGTCGACAGCGTGCCGACCGGCAACGACTGGCTGCACGAGATCAAGTTCGACGGCTATCGCGCGCTGGTCTCGGTGGCCGGCAGCGATGTCCGCATATTCACCCGCAACGGGCTCGACTGGACCGACAAGTTTGCGCCGTTGGCGAAAGCCATCGCCGCGCTCGACCTGCCGTCGGCGCTGATCGACGGTGAGATCACCGCGCCCGATGCCAACGGGAATCCCAGCTTCTCCGCCCTGCAGGCCGAATTGAAGCGCGGACATGGCGAGCAGGGCGCGAAGACGCGGCTCGATTTCCACGCATTCGACCTGCTCCGGCTCGACGGCGACAATCTGTCGCAGCTGCCGAACATCGAGCGCAAGGAGCGGCTGGAAGCCCTGCTCCAGGACGCTGAACCGCCCATCCACATCGCCGATCACGTCATCGGCGCGGGCGAGAAGCTCTATCGATCGATGTGCGACGCAGGGCTAGAAGGCATCATCTCCAAGCGGATCGACGCGCCCTATCGCGGGACCAGAACGCGCAACTGGGTTAAGGTGAAATGCACCCGGCGACAGGAATTCGTCATCGTCGGCTGGACGAAATCGAGCGCCAAGGCGCGGCCCTTCGCCTCGCTGTTGCTGGCGCAGCATGAGGACGGCAAGCTGGTCTACAAGGGAAAGATCGGCACCGGCTTCGACAGTGACACTCTGGCCGATCTGGCTGGCCGCATGGCGAAGCTCGCGCGTGAGAAGGCGGCGCTCGACGTGCCGCGCAGCGAAGCGCGGGGCGCAAGCTGGATCACGCCGAAGCTGGTCGCCGAAGTGGCTTTCACCGAGATGACCGCCGACGGGCGTGTGCGCCATGGTAGTTTCATTGGTCTGCGGACCGACAAGAAGGCCAGCGATGTGGAACCGGAAAAGCCTGCTCCCGCGCCCTCCGGCGAGACGGAGGTCAAGATCAGTAATCGCGACCGGGTGATCTTTCCCGAAAGCGGCCAGACCAAAGGCCAACTGGCCGACTACTATGCGGCCCTCGCTCCGCTGATGCTGCCCTTCGTCGCCGATCGACCCATCAGCCTCGTGCGCTGTCCGCAAGGGCAAGCGAAGAAGTGCTTTTTCCAGAAGCACGACAGCGGCGGCATGGGCGACCATATCCGTCATGTGCCGATCATGGAAAAGAACGGCGGATCGGAAGACTACCTCTACGTCGACGACGCCATCGGCATCCTGCAATGCGTGCAGATGGGAACCATCGAGTTCCACGGCTGGCAATCGCGCGCCAGCGACGTCGAACAGCCCGACCGGATGATCTTCGATCTCGACCCCGACGAAGGGCTTGCCTTTGCCGAGGTAACTCGTGCCGCCAAGGACCTGCGCAAGGGACTGGTCGATATCGGCCTGACCAGCTTTCCCCTGCTGTCGGGGGGCAAGGGCGTCCATGTCATCGTGCCGCTGACGCCGGGTCACGATTGGGACACGCACAAGGATTTCGCCAAGCGCTTTGCCGAAGCGCTGAGCATTGCCGAGCCCGATCGCTTCGTCGCGACGATGAGCAAGGCGAAACGCAAGGGCCGTATCTTCATCGACCACTTGCGCAACCAGCGCGGCAGCACGGCGATCGTGCCCTATTCGGCCCGTGCAAGGGACGGCGCGCCCGTCGCCGTGCCGATCACCTGGGATGAGCTGAACGACGCCAAACATGCGCATCCCTTCTCGATCGACGACGTCCGCAAGCTGATCGATCGAGCCTCGCACAAGGACTTGCGCGGGTGGGGTTTCGCAGCCCAGTCGCTGCCCACGCTGTAGATCGACCGATTTTGCGGTCCTGCATTCGGAACCTCAAGCGGGTGAACAACGTTCAGAGAGCACCCCCCGCCCTCTCGCCGAGTTTGCCGCAGATGCATCCGCAACCGATCGAACAGACCTCGTCCCCTCGTTCGGCATCCGCCGGCCAGATCGTCCCTCTCTTCCACAATGACCACACACCTCCTGACGAAACGCAGCACATTGCGCTCATCGGCACTTTCGCGCCTCGCAAATGCGGCATCGCCACCTTCACCAGCGATATCTTCGACCAGCTGAACGCCTATCACCCCGAGATCGACGTCGACGTCTATGCTCTCGACGAGCCGCGGCTGGGCCTAACCTACGATCCATCGTGCCATGCGATTACCGCCGGCAACCGCGACAGCTTCACCGAAGCGGCGCGGCGGATCAACGAATCCGGCGTAAGCGCCGTCTGGGTGCAGCACGAATTCGGCATTTTCGGCGGCCCGGATGGAGAGCTTATCTGCGATTTCGTCGATCGCATCGCTGCCCCGCTGGTCTTCACTTTCCATACCGTTCTGACCGCGCCTTCCGACAGGCAGCACGCCATCATCCGGCACCTCATCCATCGCGCATCGCGGATCATGGTGATGTCGCAACAGGGGCGCGGGCTGCTGATCGAGGCATACGGCGCGCCTGCGGACCTGATCGAGGTCATCCCCCACGGCGCGCCCGACCGCCCCTTCGGCCGGGAGAAAGTGTTCAAGCAACGGCTGGGCCTCGCCGGGCGCAAGGTGCTCATGACCTTCGGCCTGCTCGGCCCCGGCAAAGGCGTCGA
>Ga0164243_10013150_pt1 | contig 11670 bp, 9 predicted proteins | sample OricompcompostOP_FD_108781 | JGI IMG/M metagenome (GOLD analysis project Ga0164243, IMG submission 108781) | Organic Plus compost microbial communities from Emeryville, California, USA - Original compost - Organic plus compost (OP) | ecosystem: Engineered > Solid waste > Mixed feedstock >...
GAAGCGGCCGCGGCCGACGACGACACTTCCGCACCAGCCGAACCCACCGCAGACGCCGCCGCCGACGCCGCCGACGCCGCCGAGACCACCGAAACCACAGAAGCGGCCGCGGCCGACGACGACACTTCCGCACCAGCCGAACCCACCGCAGACGCCGCCGCCGACGCCGCCGACGCCGCCGAGACCACCGGAACCACAGAAGCGGCTGCGGCGGACGACGACACTTCCGCACCGGCCGAACCCACCGCGGAGGACGCCGCCGCCGTGGAGGAGGCCGACGCCGACGAGGGCATCACGGACGCAACCGACACCGACGCCTCCGCGCCGGCCGAGGCCACCGCGGAGCCGGCCGGCTCGGCGGAGATCGTTGCGGAGCCGGTAGTTGACGTCCCGAGCGACGACCCCGACGCCACGGCCACCGGCGCCGAGACGGCGGTCGAGAGCACGCCGGAGGCCGGCGCCGACCTCGCCGACGTGGCCCCAACCGGCGCCGACGGATCGGCACCGGCTGAGGCTGTGGTGGAGGGTGGCGCCGTGACCGAGGACGGCGACGTCGCGTCGGCGCAGGATGCCGGAGCCGCCGAGGTGCCGGCTGCGGCGGTCGCGGATCAGCATGCGGACGACACGGTCGAGTTCCCGCCCGGGTCGTACCCGCTCGCCCCCGTCACGCCGATCAGTGCTCCGCCGCTGCGGCCCGGGGACGTGCCGGAGACGCGGATCGTCGTCTGGAGTGCGGAGGCCGCCAACGCGCTGCGGGCCGAGTGGCACGAGGTCAAGGCCGAGTTCGTCGACGAGCCCGGTGAGGCCCTCGAGCACGCCCAGGAGCTTCTCACCCGCGCCATCCAGCAGCTCGGTGAGGCGCTCCTCGCCCAGCAGGTCGACCTCGACCCGCGGCGGCAGAGCGACACCCCGGACACCGAGGCGATGCGGATCGCGTTGCGGCGGTACCGGGACTTCCTCGAACGGATGCTCGCGCTCTAGACAGACGAAAGAAAGGGACGCCCCGGCCGAGCGCCGGGGCGTTCTTCTTGCCCGTACCATCGATTTCATCTAGCGTTGAATTCATGGAGACCGCCGTCGAGGTCGAGGATCTCGTGGTCCACCGCGGGAAGCGGCCCGTCCTGCACGGGCTGAGCTGCGCGATCCCGCGCGGCAGCGTCACCGGGCTGCTCGGGCCCAGCGGCAGCGGCAAGACCACCCTCATGCGCGCCGTCGTCGGCGTGCAGATCGTGAAATCCGGGCGGGTCACGGTGCTCGGCGAGCCGGCCGGCTCGCGCGCGCTCCGGCGGCGCGTCGGTTACCTCACCCAGGCGCCGAGCGTCTACGGCGACCTCACCGTCCGCGAGAACGCGCGCTACTTCGCCTCGCTCTACGGCCTCGGCCACGCCGAGGCCGACGCGGCGCTCGCCGCGGTCGGCCTCGCGGACGCCGCACACCAGCTGGTCGGTGACCTCTCCGGCGGCCAGCGCAGCCGCGCGTCGCTGGCCTGCGCGATCGTCGGCCGCCCGGATCTGCTGGTGCTGGACGAGCCCACCGTCGGGCAGGACCCGGTGCTCCGCGACGACCTCTGGGCCCGCTTCCGCGACCTCGCCGCCGGCGGCACCACGATCCTCGTCTCGAGCCACGTGATGGACGAGGCCAACCGCTGCGACCGCCTGCTGCTGATCCGCGAGGGCCGGTTGATCGCCGACGACACGCCGGCCGCGGTCAAGGCGGCCGCCGGCACCGACGACCTCGACGCGGCGTTCCTGCGCCTCATCCGCGAGCGGGAAGGAGCGGCCGCCTGATGTCCGCGCGCACCTTCGCCAGCACGACCGGGCGGATCATCCGCCAACTGCGGCACGACCGGCGGACGGTCGCGCTGATCGTCGTCGTACCGCTGCTGCTCCTGAGCCTGATCTATTTCATGTTCGACGACCGCGGGCCGTTCTTCGACCGGATCGCCCTGGTCATGCTCGGCATCTTCCCGTTCATCATCATGTTCCTGATCACCAGCATCGCGATGCTGCGGGAACGCACCAGCGGCACCCTCGAACGGCTGTTCACCACGCCGGTCGGCAAGCTCGACATCCTCTTCGGGTACGGGCTGGCGTTCGGCCTCGTCGCCGCCGCGCAGGCCGCGGTCGCGTGCGGCTTCGCGTACTGGCTGTTCGACCTGCACACCGCCGGCTCGCCGTGGCTGGTCATCGTCATCGCGGTCGCCAACGCGGTGCTCGGCGTGGCGCTCGGCCTGCTGGCGAGCGCGTTCGCCCGCACGGAGTTCCAGGCGGTGCAGTTCATGCCGGTGGTCGCGCTGCCGCAGATCCTGCTGTGCGGGCTGTTCGTCGCGCGCGACGAGATGGCCGGCTGGCTGCAGGCGGTCAGCGACGTGCTGCCGCTCTCGTACTCGGTGGAGGCGCTGACCGAGGTGGGCCGGCACGCCGACCCGACCGGCACGATGTGGCGTGACCTCGGCATCGTGGTGGGGGTGATCATCGTCGCCCTCGCCCTGGGTGCCGCGACCCTGCGGCGCCGCACCGCATGACGGCCCGGCGGGCCGGGCGGCGGCCCGGCAACCCCGACACCCGCGAGGCGATCCTCACGGCCGCGCGCACCGCCTTCGCGGAGAAGGGGTACGACGGCACGTCCATCCGCGCGATCGCCGCCGCCGCCGACGTCGACCCGGCGCTGGTCCACCACTACTTCGGCACGAAGGACAAGCTGTTCCTCGCGGCGATGAACTCGCCGGTCGACCCGGGCGAGATCATCCCGGCGGCGCTGGCGGGCGACCCGGCCGAGATCGGCTTCCGGCTCGTCCGCACGTTCCTGTCCGTCTGGGACTCCCCCGCGGGCAAGGCCGGCGTGGCGATGCTGCGGTCGGCGCTGTCCACCGAGTGGACGGCCCGCCTGTTCCGCGAGTTCGTCACCAGCCAGGTGCTGCGCCGCGTCCGGTCCGCCGTGGACATGAAGCCCGACGAGGCCCCGTTGCGCGTCACGCTGGTGGCCAGCCAGCTCGCCGGGGTGGCGATGCTCCGCTACGTGCTGCGGGTCGAGCCGCTGGCCTCCGCGCCTCGGGAGACGCTCGTGGCGGCCCTCGGCCCGACCGTTCAGCGTTACATCGCGGGCGACCTCGACGGCGCGCCGCCGCCGGCACCGTGACACCCGCCCTGTCGAGGCGAGATCCACGCGGCTAGCCTGGCGCGCATGGCCGAGTCCTTGCCGTTCGATCGCGTCGCGGACACGTACGACCGGACGCGGGGCGGTGAGCGGCGCGGCCGCGAGTTCGCCGAGGTGGTGGCACCGCGTCTGGTTCCCGGCGTGACGCTGGAGATCGGCGTGGGCACCGGGCTGGTGGCCGACGCGCTGCGCCGCGGGCACGGCTGCCGGGCCTTCGGCGTCGACATCTCGCCCGCGATGCTGGCCCGGGCCCACGCGCGGCTCGGCGGCGGGGTCGCGCTCGGCGACGCGCGCCGGCTGCCGGTCCGCTCCGCCGCGGTCGACAACGCGATCTTCGTGACCGCCCTGCACGCGATCGTGGACATGGCGGTCGCGTTCCGCGAGGCGGCCCGGGTCGTACGGCCGGGCGGGCGGGTCGTCGCGATCGCCGCGAGTGCCCGGCGGGAGGCATCCGAGGAGATCGGCGCGCTGCTCGCCGGGCTGCCCGGGCAGGACCGGATCGACACCCCGGACGCGGTGGCGGAGGCCGCGAACGCGGCGGGCCTGACCGCTGCCGAATCGGTGGAGATCACCATCGGCGCGATGGCCGGCTCGCCGAACGCGCTGGCGGAGAGCATCGAGGCGCGCGCGTGGTCGAACCTCTGGAACGTCGACGGCGCCGTCTGGGCCTCCACCGTCATGCCGGTCGTCGACCGCCTGCGGGCCCTCCCGGACCCGGACGCCCCCCGCGACCGGCGCCTGACGTTCCACCTCAGCGTCTTCGACCGGGCACCCTAGCGCGTCTGCTCGAGCCAGCTGGCGTACAGCTTCGCGTAGACGGAGCCCTCCTCGCCGACCAGCTGCTCGTGCGGGCCCCGCTGGACCACACGGCCCTTGTCGACCACGATCACCTCGTCGGCCGCCTGCGCCGTCGAGAGGCGGTGGGCGATCGCCACCGTCGTGCGGCCGCGGGTCACCGCGTCGAGGGTCCGCTGCAGACGCACCTCGGTGGCCGGGTCGACGGCGCTGGTCGCCTCGTCGAGCACAAGCAGGTCGGGATCCGCGACGTACGCCCGCGCGAGCGCGACCAGCTGCCGCTCCCCCACGCTGAGCGCCTCGCCCCGCTCGCCGACCCGGGTCGACAGGCCCTCGGGCAGGCTGGCGACCCAGTCGGTCAGCCCCAGCTCGGCGAACGCCTGCGCCAGGTCGGCGTCGGTGAGTTCGGGGCGGGCGAACCGCACGTTCTCGGCGACGGTGGCGTCGAACAGGAACCCGTCCTGCGGCACCATCACCACCCGGGAACGCAGCGACGCGAACCGTACCCGGTCGAGCGGCACGCCGGAGAGCCGCACCTCGCCCGACGCCGGATCCATGAGGCGGGTCAGCAGCTTCGCGAACGTGGTCTTGCCGCTGCCGGTCTCCCCGACCACCGCCACCCGCGTCTTCGCCGCGATCTCCAGGTCAACGTCGGCGAGCACCACCGGGCCGCCGTAGCTGAACGAGACGCCGGCGAACCGGATGTCGACCGGGCCGGGCGGCAGGTCGACACCGTTCTCCGCGGGGTCGGCGACGTCCGGCCGCACGTCGAGCACGTCGAGCACGCGGCGCCAGCCGGCGACCGCGTTCTGCGCCTCGTTGAGCACCTCGGTCGCGATCTGCACCGGCTGGATGAAGAGCGTGACCAGGAACAGGAACGCCGTCAGCTGCCCGACCGAGATCGTGCCGCCGGCGCCGAGCCGCACGCCGACCAGGACCACCGCGGCGAGCGCCAGGCCGGCGCCGATCTCACCGCTGGAGAAGCCGGTGACGCTGGTACGCAGCGCGCGCTGCTGCGCCACCCGGTGCTCCTCGATGGCCGTGGTGAGCCGGGCCCGGGTCCGCTCGGACACCCCGTACGCGCGGATGACCGGCGCGCCGACCACGCTCTCGGACACCGCCGCGAGCAGGGCACCCATCCGGCGCCGGACCAGCCCGTACGCGCCGGCCAGCCGCCGCTGGAAGGCCCGGATCACGAACACCGCCGGCGCGAACGCGAGCAGCACGGCGAGGGTCAGCTGCCAGGAGTAGTACGCCATCACGGCGCCGGTGACCAGCACCTGCCCGGCGCTGATCAGCAGGATCACGCCACCCCACTGGAGGAACTGCGTGACCTGGTCGATGTCGCTGGTCACCCGGGACACCAGCGAGCCGCGGCGCTCGGACTGCTGGTGCAGCATCGACAGGTCGTGGATGTGGCGGAACGTGCGCACACGCACGTTGGCCAGCGCCGTCTCGCTGACCGTGAACAGCCGCCGCATCATGAGGTAGCCGCAGACCGTGGTCACCACCAGCACGGCGGCGGTGATCGCCACGACGCCGCCGACGAAGCCGACGTCGAGGCCGCCCGGGCCGGCGATGCCCTTGTCGATGCCCTGCTGGATGGCGACCGGCACGGCGGCCCGGCCCAGCATCGAGATCACGGCCAGGATCAGGGTGCCGGCCAGCCCGGTGCGCATCTCGGGCGAGAGCGCGAGGCCCCGCCGGAGGGTGCGCCAGGGTGACTCGGGACGCTCCTCGGCGAGCGCGGCGTCGGCGGTCGTCACGCGGTCACCGCCCGGTCGTCCTCGTACGCCGCGTCCCGCTCCCGCTCGGCCTCGGCCCGCTCGTACGCGGTGACCAGCTCCGCGTACGCCGGGGTGCCGGCCAGCAGCTCCTGGTGGGTGCCGGCCGCGACCACCCGGCCGCGCTCGATGTAGACGACCTCGTCGGCGAGGGCGATCGTGGCGCGCCGGTAGGCGACGACGAGGATGGAGGTCGGCTGCTCGGCACCGCGCAGCCCGGCGAGGATCGCGGCCTCGACCCGCGGGTCGACGGCGCTCGTCGCGTCGTCGAGCACCAGCAGGCGGGGGCGGCCGGCGAGCGCGCGGGCGAGGGTGAGCCGCTGCCGCTGGCCGCCGGAGAGCGACGTGCCGCGCTCGCCGACCATCGTGTCGAGCCCCTCGGGGAGCCGGCGGATGAACTCGTCGGCCTGTGCGAGGCGCAGCGCGGCCCAGACCGCCTCGTCGTCGATGCCGGGCCGGTCGAGGGAGACGTTGGCGCGCACGGTGTCGTCGAAGACGAACGGCACCTGGGCGACGAGGGCGGCGGTGCGGGCGAGCGAGTCGGCGGTGACGTCGCGCAGGTCGTGGCCGTCGATCGTGACGGTGCCGGTGGCCGGGTCGACCAGGCGGACGGCGAGGGAGGCGATGGTCGACTTGCCGGAGCCGGTGGGGCCGACCAGGGCGACGGTGCGGCCGGCGGGCACGACGAGGCTGACGTCGTGCAGGACGGTGGGGCCCGGCGCGTCGTCCGCGGCGGCGCCGGCCATGTCGTCGCCGCTGGTGTCGGCCGGCGCCGGGTAGGCGTAGTCCACGCCGTCGAACGCGAGCCGCGCGGGACCGCCGGACGCCGGCAGGGTGGTCGTGCCGTACCGCATCTCGCCGGTGGCCGTCAGAACGTGCTGGAGCCGGTCCCACCCGGCCACGCTGCGCGGCAGCTCCGCGAGCACCCAGCCGATCGCGCGCACGGGGAACGCCAGCACGGTGAACAGGAACGCGACGCTCACCAGATCGGTCACGGTGATCTCGCCGGCCCGCAACCGCAGTGTGCCGACGATCAGCACGGCGAGCGTGCCGGCGCTGGGCAGCGTCTCCATCAACGGGTCGAAGAGCCCGCGCAGCCGGCCGACGGAGATCAACGCGTCGCGAAGGTCGCGGGCCCGCGCGGCGAACCGCTCGGTCTCGGCGGCCTCCCGGCCCATCGTCTTGACCACCAGCGCGCCGTCGAAGCTCTCGTGCGCGATCGCGCTGACCTCGCCCCGCATCAGCTGCGCGCGAGCCTGCCGCGGCGCCATCCGGCGGGAGTAGAAGACGTTGATCATAAAGAGGCCGAAGAAGGTGGCGACGCCGACGAACGCGAGCACCCAGTCGGTCCAGAACAGCGAGGCCAGCGCACCGACCAGCATCACCACGGTGCCGACGGCGAACGGCAGCGGCGCGATCGGGAACCACGCCGCCTCGACGTCGGAGTTCGCGTTGGACAGCAGGGTGCCGGTGGCGTGCCGGTGGTGCCAGGCGAGCGGCAGGTCGAGGTAGCGGCCGGTGACCAGCCGCCGGTAGCGGGCCTGGAGGCGGAACTGCATGTAGCCCGCGCCGAGCCGGCGGCCGAAGATGCCCACCACCCGCAGCACGCTCACCGCGACCAGGACGGCGGCGCCGAGCCAGACCAAGGCGTTGTCGGCGCGGCCGGCCTCGATCGCCGGCACGACGACGCCGCCGACGATGTGACCCACCACGTACGCGCCGCCGACCACCAGCGCGCCGAAGAGGACGCTGCCGACGACGGCGACCGTGAAGATCCGTGGCTCGTCGCGGATAGCGCGACCCAGGACGCGGAAGCCCCGGGCGAGCACGTCCCGACTGGTCACGCCCGCCACTGCCCGCTCCGATCCCTCGACCCCGTACCGCGCCGTAAGCGCGATTTCCCACCGTAATCCTTACCGGACGGCGCGCCTGCCCGGCGACCGGGAATTCGCTGTGTCGGCCGTCACAAGAACCGCCGCGTCCCCTCGATACGATTCCATCCATGTCCCGGTTCGTGCGCTCGGAACGTCAGAAACTCGCCGACCTCCTCCTCGAGCTGGGCCCCGACGCGCCGACCATGTGCGTCGGCTGGGACACCCGCGACCTCGCCGCCCACCTGGTGCTGCGCGAGCGCCGTCCGGACGCGGGTCTCGGCATGTTCCTGCCGCCGCTGCGCGGCCACGCCCGCTCGGTCATGCGCGACCTGTCCGGCCGTCCCTACCCCGAGCTGGTCGACCTCGTCCGCCGGCCGCCGCTGTGGAGCCCGGTGAGCAACCCGCTGCTCGAAGGGCTCACCAACACCCTGGAGTTCTTCGTCCACCACGAGGACGCGCGGCGGGCCCAGCCGGGCTGGCACCCGCGCGAGCTGCCCGCGGCCGACCAGGCGGCGCTCTGGCGTCCGGCGTCGGCGATCGCCCGGCTGCGGCTACGCCGCTTCCCGGCCGCGGTGCTGGTGCAGGCGCCGGGATTCGGCGAGGTGTCGACGGGGGCCGGCGGCGAGCCGGTCCGCCTGGTCGGGGCTCCGGGCGAGCTGGCCTACTTCCTCTCCGGGCGGCAGCGCGCCACCCGGGTCCAGGTCGACGGCCCCACCGCCCTGTCCGATCGGCTGCGCACGGCACCGCTGAAGATCTGAGCCGCTGTCCGAACCACCCATCCCCGGACGGGCGTCGTCCCGAGATGATCTAGGTATGGTCCAGCGTCCGACGGTGAGGGGGTCCTTTGCGGACATTCGCCGCGGCGGCCCTGTCCGCGCCGCCGTTTCCCACGGTCGTCCACAGTGCCGTCGACGAGATCGCCGCGCACACCGGAGACTGGGCGGAGGCCTTCGGGCTGGTGTCCACTCCGGACGGCCGGACCCGGCTGGCCCGGGCCGAGGCGGCGGGGCTCGCCGCCCGGGCGTGCGCCGAGACGCCGGCCGCCGCCGCGCGGCTGCTCGCCGACCTGATCACCTGGCTGTTCGCGTTCGACGACCGGTGCGACGAGGACGAGCTGGGCACCGACCCCGGCCGCCTCGCGCCGGTGCTAGCGCCGCTGCTCGAGGTCCTCGACCGGTACGGGACGGCGGCGCACCCCACGTACCAGCCGGCCGGCCCCACCGCGGCGGCCCTGCACGACCTGTGCCGCCGGGCCCGGGCCATGGGCAACGCCGACGGCCTGCTGCGGTTCGCGGCCGCGATGCGGGAGTACCTGCTGGCGCTGCTCTGGGAGGCGACCAACCGGCAGCTCAAGCGGGTCCCCCGGTTCGAGGAGTACGTGCAGATGCGCCGCCACACCGGCGCGGTCCTGCCCAGCTTCGCCCTCACCGATCTCGGCGGCGACGGACTGGCGGCCACTGTGGACCGGGTGGACCCGCGGGTGGTCCGCCTCGACCTGCTCGCCGCCGACCTGGTCTGCTGGTGCAACGACGTCTTCTCGTACGGCAAGGAGCGGCTGCGCGACGGCCACAACCTGGCGACCGTGATCGCGTTCGAGCTGGGCTGGGACGAGCAGGCGGCCCTGACGGAGGCGGCGGCGCGGTTCAACGCGGGCCTGGCGGCGTACGTGAAGCTGGAGGCCGAGGTGCTCACGGAGGCCGACGAGCGTCTCGCCCGGATGCTGCGCGGCCGGCGCAACTGGCTGCGGGGCACCTATGACTGGTCGATGTCCGCCAGCCGCTACGGCTGACCGCCGGCGACCCTGGGTCCACGATAAAGACCCTGGTGAGACCGTTTTTCACATGATCGACACGAGTACGCCAAGGGCTGGCATACGCGCCACCGGAAGCCATACTCTGCATGACGTGACACCGGTCACGTCATGACAACCAAAGGTGGGTTCCGCATTATGGCGCTCGAAGTTCCGTACCGGTCGATTCCCGACATGTTCCTCCAGCGTGTCGCCGCGTCGCCCGAGGGTCGGGCGTTCGCGTACCCGGCGCCGGACGGTGCCGGGGAGCCCGTGTGGATGACGTGGGCCCAGGTCGGCGAGCGGGCCCGCGCGCTGGCGGCCGGGCTGCACGGGCTCGGCGTCGGCCAGGAGGACCGGGTCGCGATCCTCGCCAACACCCGGATCGAGTGGGTGATCGCCGACCTGGCCGTGATGTGCGCCGGCGGCGCGACCACCACGGTCTACCCGACGACCGAGCCCGACGACGCCGTCTACATCATCGGCGACTCGGGGTCCACAGTGGTCATCGCGGAGAACCCGACCCAGGCCGGCAAGCTGGCCGGCGCCGAGCTGCCGGCGGTCACCCACGTCGTGCTCATCGACGGCGAGCCGGACCCGGCGGCCACGCCGCCGCAGCTGACCCTGGCGGAGCTGGAGAAGCAGGGATCCGCGGCGCTCGCCGGCGACCCGGGCCTGATCGAGCGGCTGGTCGCCGAGATCGCTCCGGACCACCTGGCGACGCTGATCTACACGTCCGGCACCACCGGCCGGCCCAAGGGCGTCGAGCTGCTGCACGCCGGCTGGTGCTGGGAGGCGGTGGCCCAGGCCGACCTCGGGATCATGCGCGCCGACGACCTCCAGTACCTGTGGCTCCCGCTCTCCCACTCGTTCGGCAAGACGCTGCTCTGCGGGATCATCCACGTCGGCCTGCCTACCTATGTGGACGGTCGCATCGACAAGCTGGTCGACAACCTGGCCGTGGTGCGGCCGACGCTGATGTGCGGCGCACCCCGGATCTTCGAGAAGGTCTACAACCGCGCCGTCACCAACGGCACGGCCGAGGGCGGCCTGAAGGCGAAGATCTTCACGTGGGCGGTGGCGACCGGCAAGCGCAAGGTCGCGCTGGAGCAGGCCGGCAAGCCGGTCCCGGCGACCCTCAAGGCGAGCTACGCGGTCGCGACGAAGCTGGTGTTCAGCAAGCTCCAGGCCCGCCTGGGCGGCAACATCCGCACGCTGATCTCCGGCGCGGCGCCGCTGAGCGTCGAGATCGCCGAGTTCTTCGCCGCCGCCGGCCTGCCGATCTCGGAGGGCTACGGCCTGACGGAGACGAGCGCCGGCAACTTCGTCAACCGCCCGGGCGGCCTGCGCATCGGCACCGTCGGCCAGCCGCTGGGCGACCTGGAGTGCCGCATCGACGAGGACGGCGAGATCCTCCTGCGCGGCGCGCCGGTCATGCGCGGCTACCACAACCTTCCCGAGGAGACCGCCGCCGCGTTCACCGAGGACGGCTTCTTCCGTACCGGCGACATCGGCGAGCTGAGCCCGGACGGCTACCTGAAGATCACGGACCGCAAGAAGGACCTGGTCAAGACGTCGGGCGGGAAGTACATCGCGCCGTCGCACATCGAGGGCCTGTTCAAGGCGATCTGCCCGTACACCTCGCAGGCGGTCGTCATCGGCCAGGCCCGCAACTACTGCACGATGCTGGTCACCCTCGACCCGGAGGCGATCGCCGGCTGGGCGGCGGGCGGCCCGCACGAGGGCAGGCCGTACGCGGAGATCGTCGCCTCCCCGGAGGCCCACGCGATGGTCGAGGGGTACGTCAAGGAGCTGAACGCCAAGCTCAACCGCTGGGAGACGATCAAGAAGTTCACGATCCTGCCGCGCGACCTGACGATCGAGGACGGCGAGATGACGCCGTCGTTGAAGATCAAGCGCCGGGGCGTGGAGACCAACTTCGCCGCCGAGATCGACAAGATGTACGAGGGGACGCTGGCGGGGATCTAGGGATTCCTTCCCCGGGTCCGCGGGCGTCCCTTCCGCCGGACACCGCTCGCTGCGCCTTCGCTGCCAGCGCCGCGGCGGCCACACGGGGTCGCGCCACGCGGTGCGACCCCCGCGGACGACAGGCGACCGCCGGCATGGCCCTTCCTCGCCCGGGGGTCTCGCGGTGCGGGATCACCCGGCTTGACCGCCGGCGACGAGGACGTGGAATCGTGCTACCCATGCCGTTCACGGAACTGTCCTTCGAACAAGATGTGATCGACCAGCCGCTGCGGAGGCAGTTCGA